>ENA-OZRY01000158-OZRY01000158.1-human-gut-metagenome-genome-assembly--contig:-NODE-158-length-15090-cov-4.658996_pt1 | contig 15090 bp, 10 predicted proteins | sample MGYA00243275_ERZ653959 | MGnify/ENA primary metagenome ERZ653959 (study PRJEB26926, sample SAMN06164579) | human gut metagenome | biome: ENVO:00009003; feature: ENVO:2100002; material: ENVO:00002003...
CTACACGCGTAAGATCGTCGGCAGCGTCAGATGTGTATAAGAGACAGTATCACGACCTTCTGAACCTCGCCGACATGTGTGTGCATCTGCGTATCCATCTTCGTGAAGAACTCCGCGCTCCTGTCGCGTATGACCTTGGCGGTCTGCTGCGCGGAGGCTATGCGGGAATTCGTCACGGCGTCGAACATGGTTGGCACAAGGAGCCCCGCCAGCACGCCGATTATCGCCACGACCACAACAAGCTCAATAAGGGTGAACCCCTTTTTTGACGCCGCCTTTGCCGTTCTTTTCATATCATCACCATCAAACAACTGCAAGGTATCTTCTGTACTCGTTCGGATCCTGGCACTTGGTGAGTGCAACCTCGTTGGTGATCTTGCCCATGTTGACAAGTCTTGCAAGATCCTGGTCGAGGGTGAACATGCCGTTCTTCTTGCCGGTAGCGATAGCCGTCGGTATCTGGAATATCTTGCCCTCGCGGATCATGGAGCGGATAGCGTCGGTAGCCGCGAGTATCTCCAGAGCCGCGCAGCGTCCCTTCCCGTCGGCGGTGGGCACGAGGGTCTGCGAGATGATGCCTACAACGGAGTTCGCAAGCTGCGAGCGTATCTGACCCTGGGAGTGCGGGGGATATACGTCGATGATACGGTCGATGGTCTCTGCGGCGCCGGTGGTATGCAGGGTCGAGAATACCAGGTGACCGGTTTCTGCGGCGGTTACGGCTGCATTGATGGTCTCGAAGTCACGCATTTCTCCGACTAGGATAACGTCCGGGTCCTCACGGAGAGCCGCTCTCAGGGAGCCTGCGAAGCTGTCTACGTCCTGCCCGATCTCACGCTGGTTTACCATGGACTGCTTGTGGGTGTGCAGATACTCGATAGGGTCCTCGACTGTGATGATGTGGCAGTTCTTGGAACGGTTGATGTGGTCTATCATCGCCGCAAGCGTGGTAGACTTACCGGAACCTGTAGGGCCGGTTACCAGCACCAGACCGCGCGGCGCCATGGCAAACTCGCCGAGGGTAGCCGGCAGGGAAAGGTCGGCAAGGGTCGGGATATCGTTTCGCAGAAGTCGGATAGCCACGGCGTGGTAGCCTCTCTGGCGGTATACGTTGACTCTGTGACGGAATCCCGCGGTGGACACATACGAGAAGTCGGTGTCCAGACCCTTGGATATCTGGGATTTATGCTTGATAGAGGTTATCTGGTTGATGATGTTTACGATGATAGGCTCGGTGCAGTCAGGATATCCGGAAAGCTTTCTGATGGAGCCGTGCAGACGTACCACCGGCGGCAGACCCGCCGTGAAGTGCAGGTCCGAGCAGCCGAGGTTGCGCGCCTCGTCCAGAATTCTGTTGATATCCATTATATTGGTGTTCATACCTTCCACGTTTATTACGCTCCTTTGTAATTAGTATTCCGGCTGGGTCTGGAATATTCCCTGCGGAGCTGTTTGCTCCCTCACGCGCGGCTTTCCGCTGTCCGCATGCCGTGTGGGAGGTCTTTTCCGCCGGGGTATCCCCGCGCCCATATCAAACGGTATAAGTTGCCTTTACCAGTTCGTCCATTGTCGTTCTTCCGGCAAGAACCATCTGCGTTACGTTGTCGCGCAGCAGCAACGTGCCGTTTTCTGTAGCCTTTGCGCCTATCTCCTCGGCGGTAGCGCCCTTCGAGATAAGCTCCTTTATATCGTTTGACGTAACGATTATCTCATGGATAGCGGTACGTCCGGAATAACCTGTTCCTCTGCACTTCTTGCAGCCGCCCTTATGAGCCTGGCATATCTGCACCGGCTTATCCCTGCTTACAAGGCGGAGGTCTGCGGGGTCAGAGAGCGTGATAGTTTCCTTGCACTCATTGCAGAGCAGCTTTACAAGTCGCTGTGCGATGATACCAACCAGCGAGGAAGCTACCATGTACGGCGCAACGCCCATGTCCACAAGGCGGACGATAGTGGAAGCCGCGTCGTTGGTATGAAGTGTTGAAAGCACGAAGTGACCGGTGATAGCGGCTCTGATCGCGATATCTGCGGTCTCGCCGTCACGTATCTCACCGACCATTATGATGTCGGGGTCCTGACGGAGGATAGATCTCAGCGCAGCCGCGAAGGTCATACCTGCCTTGGCGTTGATCTGGCACTGGTTTACACCGTCGATCTTTTTCTCGACAGGGTCCTCAACTGTTACAATGTTTACGTTAGGCTTGGAAAGCTCGCCGAGGGTAGCGTACAGTGTAGTAGATTTACCGGAACCTGTAGGGCCTGTAACCAGCATAACTCCGTTCGGGCAGCGGATTATCTGCTTGAACATCTCGTAGTTATACTCGGTCATACCGAGGTCGGTTATCTTTCTGGTCTTTTCATCTGCGGTGGAGAGCAGTCGGATAACGCACTTCTCGCCGTAAACGCAGGGGATAGTAGATACACGGACGTCCAGGTTGATACCGTCAATCTTCATACCGAATCGGCCGTCCAGCGGGATACGCTTCTCAGCGATGTTCATACCGCCGAGGATCTTGATACGCGTGATAAGGGAGTTATGCAGCGCGATGGAAACCTTCATAGCCTCCTGCTCCACAAGCTCGCCGTCTATTCTGAATCGGATACGCGTGCGAGTCTTGAAAGGCTCGATATGGATATCTGATGCGTTTATTCTGAACGCGGTTTCGACCATGGTGTTTACCAGTCGAACGATAGGCGCGTTGTCGATACGCTCGCCGGACTGTGTATCCACCTGGTTCTGCTGGGCTGCGGCCGCCGCCTCGTCGTCCAGCTCGTTCATAACCTTGTTAACTGTCTGCTGCGAGTAGAACCTGCCGATAGCCTCCTCGATCTGGGTCTTGGTGGATATCTGCGGGATTATCTCCATGCCGGTCTGAACCTTCAGCTCCTCGAATATGTAGAAGTTGATAGGGTCGTTGGAAGCCACCATAAGGCGGTTGTTGTGCATATCGAACGCGATGACCGTCTTTTCCCGGGCTGTAGCCTCCGGGATTTTCATTACCGCGTCCTTATTTATCTGCACTGACGCAAGGTCGACGAACGGCACCTTCAGTCTGATAGACAGCGCCTTCGCAAGCTGAGTTTCAGACACCAGCCCCATCTCAAGCATAACGTCGCCGAGCATTTTGCCGCCGCTCTGCTTCTGCTTGTCGAGAGCCTCCTGAAGCTGCTTTTCATTGATGAATCCGTTCTCCACCAGTATCTGACCGATGGGAAGGTTTCTGATAGGTCCAGCCATTATGAATGATCTTCCTTTCTGGTATTAGCGGGAGCCCCGCCGTAAAACCGCCCCTGCGGATATTTCTTTATGAGTATTGCTGAATTAAGCTAAGTTCTGCCTGCCGTTATTTTTCAAAACTCCTTGCAAAAACCATTTGTTTATGGTACAATGAAATCAGTTTTCAGAAAGGAGTCATGATAATGACAACAGCTATTTACATCGTGACCTGTGTTTTCGTATTCGTGTTCGGCTCTGTTATCGGAAGCTTCCTCAACGTGGTGATATACCGCACGCCGCTGAAGCAGTCGATAATCACCGAGCCGTCGCACTGCTTTTCCTGCGGAAACCGCCTGAAGTGGTACGATATGTTCCCGATCTTCAGTTGGATCATTCTGCGCGGAAAGTGCCGGTTCTGCGGTTCAAAGATCTCTCCACGCTACATGATCATGGAAGCGGTCTGTGCGGTCTCCTACCTCGGAGCCTACCTGGTATACGGCTTCTCATGGGAATTCGCCGTAGCGTGCGTCCTGTTCGCCGTACTTATAGTACTCAGCGGCATAGACATCGACCACTTCGAAATACCCTACTGGTGCAGCATAACTGTCGGCGTGCTCGGCATCGCATCGTTCTTCATTCCGTGGGGACCTGAAATGCTCGCACCCTGGTATGAACGCCTTATTTCCCTCGGCGTTGTAGCTGTGATGTTCTTCATTCTGGTACTCGTCGGCGGAATGGGCGGAGGAGACCTCCAGCTCATGCTCGGTGCTTCGCTGCTGCTCGGCTACCGCGTGTTCCCGGCGCTGTTCGCAGGGATCGTGCTCGGCGCGATCTACGGTATCGTCAAGAAGTTCCGTGATAAAAAGGCGGAGCAGGAAGTAACCGAACAGATCCGCCAGATCGTGACCGACTGGTATCAGCAGCAGCTCGACAGCGACGTAGGATACGTCAAGGAAGGTTGCAGCGACGTTATCGTCGGCAGCATCTCAGGCGGAACCACCGACATTGAGTGGGAGTTCCTGGACGAAGACGCATGGAAGGGCCTGCCGGATAAATCTGCGCTCAGCCGCGCAGTACGCGAGCAGATAACCACCGAAAGGGAAGGCACGTTCCGCATTCGTATCAAGGAGGATCTTATCGAAAAGGTGAAGTACTCCCGCCGAATGGTATTCGGACCGTTCCTGGCAATAGGAATCGCATACGCGTTCCTGTTCGGAAGCCAGGTCATCAACTGGTACGTCAGCCTGATGTTCCCGGGCTGATAATGTACCATAATATATTCCGCACCGCACATTTAAGGCGGTGCGGAATTTTTTATTTGCTTGTATCGAGGTTATATACAGTATAAAAAATGTACATATCTCTTGCACCGTCAGTGCCATCATCTGTGGTTACCGAAACAGCCGGGGAAGCGGCCTCGCCATCAAACAGCTGGAACTTGTAAGTTGAATTTGAGCCTTTTCTGACCTGCTCCCGCGTGATCTCACGAAATTCAGCTATACCTTCGCCATAGAAAACGACCTGTTTATGTGCTGCGTCAGCATATGTGCAAAAAACGGTTGAAGCAGTTCCGGACAATCTTGGTTGGGGGCTTTGAGCCGCTTTATCCATATCAAGAGCTTTTTCAAACTGATATGATGTATACATATCATCATAAAGGCACTTACTGAACACATTTTTCCTGGTGGTAGAATTAAACGGATCTGCAAATTCACCATGCTGAGCAGTGTCGATAGTCTCAATGTTAAGGTAGTAACGATTGTCGGTCGTGTCATATCTCAGACTCAAGCATTTCATTAGATATGCATTTTTGCCTGTGCTTGTCTTAGTCTCACAAAACTCCTTCATGGAATTGATGATAGCATTTCCATTTGCCTTTACACTGGCCTCATTGGTATTGGCAAATATCGCAACATTTGTTGCATTTCTTGTGGTAAGCGTGATGTAATTTTGTATGCATGTCGTGATATTCTCAGCTACAAGATTCCTGTTGGTGTCATTAAACGACTTGACTATAGGCGTGATAAACAGCATCATTCCCATAAGAAGAATTGCTAGCAGTGCACAGGATACAATTACCTCTACTAATGTAAAGCCGCTTTTGCAACGTTTTTTAAAAAAACGGCAAATCTTGTTCATCTTAACCCCTCCTTATTTGCCTTTGTCGGGATCAGGAGTTTCAGGCTTTTCTGTTGCAGCAAAAACATTGATGTAGGTTTTGACTATAGCATTGCCATTACTGTCCTTATCGTCCATAGTGTATCTTTGGAATGTTGTGACCTTGACCTGATTTTTTGTTGTAAGGCTTGTAACAGTCTCGGTTGATGTGGTCGCTTTTCCACTCGTTCCAAACAGCTTTGTCATATCGTTAAGCTGCTCATCGGTAAGTGGAGAAGCAAGCTCTATCCAGCAAACAGGCTTTCCTGTAGTAAGCTGGAATATGCTACTACCCTGTCCATCGCCTACAACTCTAATAGTAGTCTTGTCTGAAGGAATATCGATCCTTGCTTTAAGGGAGTCACCGGAAAGGTCACCACCGCCAGCAACACCCTCATGCCCATTATTCTGGTTTATATAGCCCCAACTGGTTATTTCACTCGGGAACTTTATACGAAGCTGAGCAAAGGTATCCATCTCATTATTCATGTATCCGGAATCCTCAGGATAAAGGCACACATAATAACGGGTCTTTCCGTTGACCTCCCTTGAATCAATGCCGATCTTAACGGTCATAATTCCATTGGAGCCGTAAATTCCGCAGTTCAAACCGCCAAGAACACTGTCCTCACCCTGCTTAACTTTCTCGGGATCTGTTTTTGCAGCCTTCCAGGAGTCGTTGCCGTACTGACCGATATAATATTCCAGTTCAAGGCTGTCATCAGTACCAGTCGGATCGGCAGCAACATACTGAACGCTTACATTTCCAGCACTTCCGGAGGCCTTCTGAAAATCAAGGCTGACCGTTCCGGTATAGTTGCTGGCATCAGCGGATTTTGAAGTATAATCATCTTTGCTCATAGGCTGCTGCTTCTGGTAGTATGCCTGCTTCTGAGCTGCGATTTCCTCTTCAACGTCAATGTTTTCCTGCTTTGCCCGCATCGTTGTAGAAAGGATAGTGCCTACCATTCCAGCCATTATTGCAAAAATAACGAAAGCAACCATGACCTCAACAATCGTGAAGCCTCGACGTGATCTTAATTTCTTAAGCATTTAAGTCACCTCCGCCATTATGTCAGACCATAACTCAGGCGCCATGACTTATCAGCCATTGAGCCAAGCGATGACCAGTTGTTTCCTGCCATTCCCGGTATTGATACATCAGGTTGACAGAATACAAAGTTAGTATCCATACCAAGGACTATATCAGACACTACCAAGCCGCCGACCTGTCTTGCAGAATTATCACCGCCGCCATTACCATCAATATAGAAAGTCATGTACGGAGCGTAGATATATCCAAAAAAGATACAGCTGTCGTAATTGCTATATTGGGTTGTCTTACCGAGGTTTATCTCCGCATTTTGTGAAATTGAAGCAATAAATATGTTGACATTAGGATAAATAAAATCATTATAATCCTTGGACCTGTACTCGCCATAATTATTGTAGAACGATTTCAGACTTGCAAGAGCTTTCTGACCATCTGATGTTCCATAGAAATCATCGAAGCCTGACTGATTTATTCTGCCTATGCAGAGACTCTTCTTGGTGCCTGTCGTATCGTTGACATAGTCATCAATTTCCTGGCATGTCTGCTTGTCAGTATCATCAAAATCATACCAGCCGCCATGCGTCGTGCAAGTGTAATGGCCTCTTGTCTCAGTCTTGCCATTGATGGTCACAGAAGTGGTCTCCTTGACATAACTGCACTTAGTAGTAATGTCGCTTTCAGTAATGATGAAACCCTTACTCCTGATCGTTCCTGCAAAATTGTTGCTTGCACCTGTACCAGCATTCAGCGTACTTGTATCAATAGTACCATCGTCGTTCACACGTCCGCCGCATGCGGTAAACCATGCGATATTACCGAAGAATGTCTTTAAACTATCCTGATAAACGACCTGATCTCCTGCTTCCTCGGATCCAAGATTAAGAACAAGCGAACCTTTTCCCACAGTCAGAACTACCATAGCATCATCGTTAAAAGGATTCCAGGAGAACATATTAGTTCCCTTGATATTTGATGTCAGCTTCAAAGTTCTGACATTGCCGATATCATCACCTGTATTGATGACAATGACATGCTTGTTGGCATTCGATGCATTTACCCACTCATCAAGGGTTCCATCTCTGTCGATATAAACCGTGTTGTTGTTTGTCGAATAGAAGTGCATGCTGATTATGTCGTCAACAGCCGGTTTAACTTCCCAGGAAGGCCATGTACTCGGAGTCAGCGTTTTGGACAGATAATCTGCTGTGACCTGGATATCCTCCGTACCCCAGGCTCCGCATATATTATCGTATTCGCTAAGTCTGCTTCCGTTGCTATCGCACACGCCACCATTCGCAAAGAGATTATTGTTGGTTATGCTCTCCAGAATTGTATTATTCTTGTATACTTTTCCCTTTACAAAGATTCTTCCGCTGTTAGGAAGACGAAGTTTTGTACAATTGAGATATAAGTTGCCAAGTACATAAATGTCCGTATTATCTGCAACCGCTCTGTCATTGCCATAAAGATACATATCTCTGCCGACAATCAGAACGCCATGTTTGGTGTTGGTAACATTTGCGTCAGGGCTGGTATCAGACTGCCCTGAAAGATCCAGATGAACATTATCTGCCGACAGTTTGAAGTCACTGCCTATGGTCCAGACTAATGGGTGATCCGCCTTGCGACTGTAACCGACCTGCATATTTACGCTTCCAAGTGCAACAATATTATAATCATAAGGACCGTTACTAGATGAACCCTTACTGGTGTTAGAAAGATTTACAAATTCATTATCGAAATAAACTGTAGAATCTGTAAGTACCTTTTTGATCCAAATATCTGTAGGGAGGTATCCAGTGGAAGTAAAGAAGTTGTTGATTCGGCGCATTTTTCCAGGCTCGCCCGGATCGATCTTGATAAAGGTGTGAGTCGTTTCGTAAACGCCGTTATTCTCTACGGTTATAGCGAGGTCGTAAACGCTCTGCTGACCTATATCATAGATATAAGTTATGCTTGCGTCGACTGCGCCCAGTCGCTCATCATCTTCATTTGTTCCTCCAAAAGCAGCAAAGCCGTTCCCCTTTGTAGATAAAGATTCGCCCTGCTTCAGACCCTGCATGCTGGTAATAAAAGCAGGGCTCTTTGCCATATTCTCGGCAACATAGGAATACACCATGTCTCCTACTGAAGCCGATGTAACATACGCCTGCTCCTGATCAAACGTTGCATACTGCACCTGTCTGGACGATAGCACAGACATGTACATCGCAGTCACAAGAACGGTAAGCGCAGCCATGGTGCTTACTACCATGAACAATGCGCTTCCGCACGGTGACAGATACTTTCTCAATGCGTGTTTCATTTTTGATTACCTCCAATGCATCTCACGCAGTGCCTTCCTGCGACGCCGGTATTCCCATGCTGAGCGGCGCAGGAGAACGATTCATTATAGTCCCTTGCTCCAAAAAGTGTTACTTCCTAAGGGCGATTACTGATTGTTCTGTGAAGAGAGCTGCTCGGTAGGATCCTGCATGCGCTCAATGCTGTACATTGTCAGAGTAACGTCGACCTGGCATACGTTCTCCTCAAACGTGGTGGTCTTGTCTTCGTTCTTGTTATTGGTGTTCGCGGTCTCCCCGTCGCCGTCGTCAGCAGCGTTGTTATTGTTGGCGTTCTGATCCTGCTTGCCTACTGTCTTGCCGGTGTCCTTTTCAAGGCGGCTCTTACCGTCCTTCTCTGCCTTTGCAGTCAGGTCGTCAACATAGTCTGCGTACTTCTTCTCAACGTCGGTGTCGGTAATGGACAGACCATTTGAAAGGCGGATCGCCTTTCTCATCATGCCGCCGTCCTCCTGCTTGTAGTAGTCATTGATGATATCAATGAACTTCAGCATATCATCGGAATTGAGAGTGGTAACTGTGAAGCTTACGTCAATGGAGCCCACAGCCTGTGTGCTTGCAAGCGCAGCCTGCATGATCGCCTCTCTGTTCAGAGCCTCGAGCTCCTCTGCGGAAGGCTCCTGACCCTGTGTAGCATATGTCTTGAGGTCATACTCTACAACCGGCTCGGTGGAGAAGCTTACGCCCAGAGTTGAAACGGTAGGCGCGCCGATGGACAGGGAATCAACAGCGATGTTCACGCCGTTGTCCTTGCAGTACTGAATGAACTCTCTGATCTCATTGTCTGCCTCGTAAGGCTTCATTTCTTCAAAGAACATATCCGCGATATTGCGGCCGTCGTTGTATGCGTTGATTACGTCCTCGCCGAGCTTTTCCTTTGTTGCGGCGCGGTCGATGTCAGTCTGAAGCTCTGCCTGCTTATTGAGGAGCGAAGCGGACGATGTGCCGATCGCCTCAAACTTAGGAACGATGAAAAGGAATATGCCAAGTCCGAGTAAAATAACTACAGCGATCACTAAAACCGCAATTCTTTCCTGCTTACTGAGTTTCATTATTCAGTTACCTCCACATTTTCTTCAGGCTGAGGATTAAGGTCGATAGAAGTTGCATGATCCTCATCGGAGCCGGGTCTGACATTCATGTTCACAGTGAACGTGAATACAGTATCATACTTGGACTCACCGGTAGAAAGGTCAAGGTATGTATTCTCGATGGAAGAATTGGACTTTGAGAAGCCGGAATAGTTGACATTCTGGAAATACGGATCGCCGTACTTGGTCTTTACTTCATTGGTGAGCTTGTCAACGTACTGTGAAGGGATCGGCGTAGGATCGCCGTTGCTGCGTCCCATGAACGTTACGGTAACGCTGTAGTCGCTGATGTTGATGTTGAGGATATCAAGCTCAACGTCGTTGTTCACGATAGACTCGATAGGCTCGGAAACCTTATTGATGATGTAGGTCTGCACCTTCGGCATGTAGTTGAAGAGCTGGGAAGTTGAGCCTACATTGTCGTTATAGCTCTGGAAGCCTGCGAGCATGTTCTCACGGTTGGTAACTATGGAAAGATCGTTTTGCAAGGTAGGATTATCTATCTGAGTCTGAATTTCGGAGATCTGTCCCTGAATTGAGCTGTCAATAGCGCTCAGACCGATAACGATAGCGCCGACCAGGGCAACCGTGCCAACACACGCTCCGGCAAGAGCCATCAGGTAGCCGTTCATGCCCTTGGATTCCTTCGCGGAGGTAGCTTCCAGCAGGTTTATGTGCTCGAGATCCTTGTTTCTGCGGTAGATAGCGCCGATCGCGTTAGCATACTTTGTGAAGTCGATCTCAGCCATGGAGATGACTGTGGAAGGCGCCGCCAGAACGTGAACCGGAACGTTGAACGAGGAGATAGCGTTGGAAAGCTCGATGAAGTTTCCGGTATCGCCGTAGAACATGATCTCCTTCAGGGGCTTTGCGCCCTTGCGGCTCTTGATGAACTGGATCATTCTGAACAGGTTATCAGAAAGCGCACGGATAACATAGTCAGGCGCGTTGTCGTAATCTGAAGGATCGATGTTGAAGTAACGGGAGAATACGATCTGGTTATCCTCGTAAAGGTTCATGTTAAGGAATCCCTTATCTATCTGGATAAGCAGCATAGGCATTCTGTCTGCCATCTTAGGAGTGTTGATGATAAGACGCGTTACGGAGTTGTTCGCGATGTTTACGCCCTTGAGAGACAGACCTATGTGTGAGAACAGTCTTACGTAGCCGTCAACCAGGCGCTGCGGGCAGGCAGTCGCAATGATCTTGATGAGCTTGTTCTTCTCTTCGTCCTCGGTCTCGCCGGCGATGGTGAAGGAGATGTTGAACTCTTTGGAAACGCCCATGTTCGCCTGTATCATCGCCTCAATAGCAGCGGTGTTCTTAAGGCTCTTGGGCTTGGGGAGCAGCATTTCCTTGTAAACGATGGAGCTGGAAGTAATGGACACGATAGCGTCCTTCTCCGTGATGCCCTTTGTCTTGATGATATCGTTAAGCTCGGCTGCTACCATCGGGACATCGGTGATGTAACCGTTGGAGACCATACCGAGGGTCAGCTCACGCATATCAGCGTCCTGAACTCTGATCTTGTTACCGCTGTGTACGCCTCTGACGAGCTTTATTTGTCTGTCAGTAATATCAATTGAAAGCATATTTTCACCTCAAAATAATCTGTAGTTGTTGATTATGACGCACTGGTCATACCGCCGTAGAGCATCGGGAATATAGCCGCCAGAACCAGACCGATAGCCACGCCCATGATAATGATCATGACAGGCTCGAGCATTCCGACCAGCTTGGTGACTGCGGTGTCGCCCTCTTCCTCGTAGTAGTCAGCCGCTTTTGAAAGGATGGTATCCAGCGTACCGGACTCCTCGCCGACGTAGATTATCGAGGTGAACATGCCCTCGAATATCTCAGTCTTTTCGACCGCCTTCGACATGCTTTCACCGAGCTTGATGTTGTCGACAACTTCCTCGAAGCGTTTTGTTACATAGGTATTACCAAGTACGGATACGGACTTCTCAATACAGTCTACCATTTGCAGACCCGCTGCGTAAAGGTTGGACATGTTGCGCGCGAAACGTCCGGTATAGATAGTGGAAATAAGCTTTCCGACCTTAGGTATCCTGAGGACAAGTTCGTCCATTCTGAGCTTTATTGCGGGAGTTCTTCTGCATATCCAGAACAGAACCACGATAGCCGCGATGACGATAAGATAAACGTACCAGTAGTTGATAAGCGAATCAGAGAACGCGATCATGCCCTTTGAAAGCGGAGTCATATCCTCCGGATCCATCATGCTGGTGAAGGTCGGCAGGATCATCGTGAACATCAGTACGATGACCGCCAGAGCCAGGACAAGCAGAATGATAGGATAAACCATCGCACTCTTGATCTTGTTGTTCGTCTTGTTTGCGTTCGCGAAGTGGTCAGATACTCTTACGAGGATCTGGTCAAGCGTACCGGAGGATTCACCGGCTGCGACCATGCTGACGAACAGATCCGGGAAAACGCCCGGCTTCTGCTCAAGGACCTCCGAGAAGGATTTACCTTTCTGTACCTCCTCATAGATATCCAGAAGCACTCGCTTCGCCTTCTTGTTTGTCTGCTGCTCCTGAAGTATGTAGAGCGCCCTGACAAGCGAAAGACCTGCGGAAGTCATCGACGCCAGCTGACGGCTTATGAACGATACTTCCTTGGTTTTGAACTTGTACTTCACGTCCACCGCGTCGTTTGCGCCGAGATCGCGGTAGCGCGTGATATACAGATTCCGTTCCTTCAGCTTTTGCTGAAGATCCTGATAATCCTCCGCCATCTCCTGTCCACGGATAATTTTTCCGTTGATGTCGGTGGCCTGATATGAGAATTTTTTCACCGGATTACCTCCATTCCCCCTGCGGCTTTACTGTGTGCCGCATATGATCATGGAAACAGGGCATACTCCACCCCATACTCCACTATAGTATATTAGATTATACCATATTTTTGCGCTATTTTCAAGCATTCACAGGCCGTTTTGGGCTGATTTCGCGCCAAAAACGGGGATTCCCAATGTAGAAAATGAATTCCGCATTATGTGCATTTTGACCAATTCTAATTCACTTCGTACCATTATTTCACCAAATTCACAACACTATGTGAAATCCAAGTGAAAAAATACCGCCTGTCAACAGTCATGGGCTGTCAGCCGCGGGAGCAGCGACGTAGTCATTTATATAGTATGCAGCTATGTCCCGGATATTGAGGTTGAAATTTCCATGAAATTATGCTATAATCAGAATGTCCATAATATCCGCGCATGCGGCTGAAAAAGGAGACACCTATGATCGACAAGGATTTACTGAAAAAGGATTTTGACGAATACCTCGCTGAGCTGACAGACGGCGAAAAGCCCACCGCGCCGCAGCTCCATGACGCGCTCGCACGCTCCATAATGAAGCAGGCGGCTCCGGTGATGGCGAAGTCAGCCCCGAAGGGACGCTCCGCAAGCTACTTCTCCGCTGAGTTCCTCGTTGGACGCGCGGTCTACAACAACCTGATGTGCCTAGGGCTTCTCGACGACGCAGAGGCGCTGCTGAACTCCGCCGGAGCGTCCCTGTGCAGCCTCGAGGAGATCGAGGACGCAGCGCTCGGCAACGGCGGTCTCGGAAGGCTCGCAGCGTGCTTCCTGGACAGCGCGGCTTCCATGAAGCTCCCGCTGACCGGCTACGGAATACGCTACAAGTACGGACTGTTCAAGCAGTCCATCGTCGACGGCTTCCAGAAGGAGGACGCGGACGACTGGACAAAGTTCGGCGACCCGTGGAGCAAACGAGTTGAGAAAGACGCCGTAAAGGTGCACTTCTCCACCGGCGACGTCATGGCAATCCCCTACGACATGCCGATATTCGGCTACAAGAACGGCTTTGCTGGCACACTGCGCCTGTGGCAGGCTGAGCCGGTCAAAGAGTTCGACTTCGACGCTTTCAACCGCCAGGATTATATGGAAGCATGCCGCGCCCAGATAGAAGCAGAGAACATCTCCCGCACCCTCTATCCGAACGACGACGCACGTCCCGGCAAGCTGCTGCGACTGAAACAGCAGTACTTCTTCTGCGCCGCCTCCCTCCACGACCTGCTCAAGAAGCACCTCAAGGCAGGCAGAAAAATTGAGGATTTCGCGGAGTACAACTCGATTCAGCTCAACGACACTCACCCGACTATCTCCATACCGGAGCTTATCCGCCTGCTTATGACAGAATACGGCGTAAGTTTCGAGAAATCCCTTGAGATCGCGCAGAAGACTTTCAACTACACCAACCACACCATCATGCCGGAGGCTCTTGAAAAGTGGGGCACAGACCTCATGGAGGAACTGCTGCCGCAGGTTTATTCCGTGATACTCCGGATAAACGAGGCGTTCATCGCGGATATGTACCGCCGTAATATGCCCCGCGAACAGATCGACCAGATGAAGATGGTTTCCGGCGGAGTTGTACACATGGCTAAAATGGCCATCTACTGCTCAAGCTGCACCAACGGAGTTGCGCGTATCCACACCGAGATACTCAAGCACAATGCGCTTCCCGAGTGGTATGAGCTGTATCCGGAACGCTTCCAGAACAAGACGAACGGTATCACGCCGCGCCGCTGGATAGCGCTCTGCAACCCGGAGCTTTCCGCGCAGATCACCGACCTTCTCGGCGATGAAGGCTGGATAACCGACCTCTCCCGCCTGAAAGAACTTGAGAAATACGCCGGCGACCCCGCTCAGCTTGACCGGTTCAGCCGCATAAAGTCCGCGAAGAAAGCCACACTCGCCGAGTACATCGCAGAGCACGATCGCACAGCTGTCGACGCCGACAGCATTTTCGATATCCAGATAAAGCGCCTGCACGAATACAAGCGCCAGCTTCTGAACGCGTTCTCTATAATGTACATCTACTTCGGGATAAAGGACGGCAGCATCAAGGATTTCTACCCGACGACATTCATCTTCGGCGCGAAGTCCGCACCCGGATACGCCCGCGCCAAGGCCATCATCAAGTACATCAATGAAATTGCCGCGCTCGTAAATTCCGACCCGGCCGTGAAGGGTCTTATCAACGTTGTATTCGTTCAGAATTACAACGTTTCCTACGCTGAAAAGCTGGTTACAGCCGCAGATATTTCCGAACAGATATCCACCGCGGGCACCGAGGCGTCCGGCACCGGAAACATGAAGTTCATGCTCAACGGCACCGTAACGCTCGGAACCCTGTCTCTTATACACATCTCCGAGCCCACGAGACATGCGCAGATCTCGTA
>ENA-OZRY01000159-OZRY01000159.1-human-gut-metagenome-genome-assembly--contig:-NODE-159-length-14970-cov-4.281395_pt1 | contig 14970 bp, 16 predicted proteins | sample MGYA00243275_ERZ653959 | MGnify/ENA primary metagenome ERZ653959 (study PRJEB26926, sample SAMN06164579) | human gut metagenome | biome: ENVO:00009003; feature: ENVO:2100002; material: ENVO:00002003...
CTACACGCGTAAGATCGTCGGCAGCGTCAGATGTGTATAAGAGACAGGTACCGCGCCGTTCGTTTCTATATTAATTTCATACCCCTCTTCCCCGAGGATGTCGCAGATTTCCTGCAGCGGCTGAAGCAGCGGTTCTCCTCCCGTAAAAGTAATCCGCTTCCAGGGATAGGAACGGATACGGCCAAGGAGTTCCTCTTTCGTAAGGAATTCTTCTGCGTCAGACTCTTTCAAAGCATACGCCGTATCGCAGTATGTACAGCGGATATTGCAGCCGGCAAACCGGACGAATACCGCCATATACCCTGTCCGTTTTCCCTCTCCCTCAATGCTGTCAAATATTTCCGCCACGGGAAACTTATTTTTCATATACCGCTGTATTTCCTTCCGTTTCCTGCACCGCCACGCGGATACAGTGGGGAATGCGGTCGCAAAGCCATTTCGCCATATTTTCTGCCGTGGGATTTAATCCTTCCATGATATCGTTAGCGCATTGGTGATCAAAAAGATTAACGATATCCTTAATCTTCGTGAAATCCACCACCATGCCGTTTTCATCAAGCGTATCATTCTGCACGGTGACAGTCACGATCCAGTTGTGCCCGTGCATTGAAGTGCACTTGCTTTCATAGTTCAGACGCAGGAAGTGCGCTCCGCTGATTTCCATTCTTTTCGTTACTGTAAACATATTATCCTTTCCCTCCGTTCCACGGGTCTTCCACCCCGTTTTCAGCAAACGCTTTCGCCCTGTCTATGCAGGTCCCGCATTCGCCGCAAGGCGTGTCTCCCCCCTCATAACAGCTCCATGTCAGTTCATAAGGCGTTCCCAGTTTCAGCCCTTCCGCCACGACGCCGGTTTTATTTTTATCGGCAAAAGGAAAAACCAGATGCACCTTGCCGTATGTGCCGACAGCAACCGCTTCCCCCATGGCTTTCAGAAACCGGGGCGAGCAGTCGGCATACGCTTCTCCCGCCGCATCATCTCCATGGGCGCCGATATAAATACCCGTCTCTTCCTCTTCATAAATGCCGGCTGCCAGACTTGCCGCTACAGAAATCATGAGGCCGTTCCGAAAAGGAACATACGTAGATACCTTTCCCGCCCCCTTTTCCGCAATCTGCTCACCGTAACTTTTGTGTACAATATTCTGCGTCGAATGGGACAGAAGAGAACAATTGGAATACTGCATGATCTGCGCCAGATCAAATTCATAATGAGGCACATGGTAATATGCCGCCACCGCTCTTGCGGCATCCAATTCCTTTTTATGCTTCTGTCCATAAAAAATAGAAGCAGTGCTGACATTCTCTGCTCCCAGTGCATTTACAGCCACGGAGAGACAAGTTGTCGAGTCCACACCGCCGCTGGATAATATAATTGCTTTTTTCATGTTTCCTCCCGTTTTTTATAGTTGGTGCTCAGAATGGACAACTGCCGGAACAAATTTCCGTTTCGTTTATCAATAGATCAACTCATTATAGCACAGGACAGAAATAAGACAAACAAATATAGTATAATAAAGCTGTATTATTAAAAAGGAGGCACTATGAAGGGCGGAGACGCGGACGAATTTATCGATTATCTCATGGACGGCAGCGCCAGTGTACGCCACAAAGGATATGTCTACCATTTTTCAGGACTTGTGTACCATCCCGGCCAGCAGAGGTGGCGGGTGAGCATAGAGAAATACCGCTGGACAAAAGAACCGTTTGAAGATTTCATGGAGCTCGTCTATCATTACACATCTGACGAGGAAGAAGACTGTATCAACCACCTCACCGAAGACATCCTTTGGGACGGGAAATCTTTCTACCAGCTGGAAAAAGCTCTCACCTGGATCGACTGGTAAGAACCTCCCCAGTCATCATCTGACAGCCCCATCAGCGCCTCTTCATCCATGCGGTAAAAGAACCGCCGAGGTACGCACGGCAATGCCAGTGCTACATCAACAGTATAAATCATACGGGACTGCAAAAAAATTGAATCATGTGCTATAATTGATTTGTCCTTTTCAGGGACTGATTTTCATGGGGACGTAGCTCAGCTGGGAGAGCGTACGGTTCGCATCCGTAAGGTCGAGAGTTCAATCCTCTTCGTCTCCACCATGCCCTTTGGGGCCAGGCAAAACATAAGCAGGCTTGCCGCGGCAGGTCTGCTTTTTTATTGCCCCAAACCTTTTTTACCGTGATTCCCGCTGATCATACATTTTGACCCATCCTCCGTCCTGATTTTGAAAAACACAGGCTGCATACTGATCTGTCAAAAGTACATCAACAAGCTCATCTTTTTCATTATACAGATCGACCAGATACCCATCATAATAATACTCGTTCCTATGAAGAACCCTTTCTTCCATAGTGCCCTCCTATACCCCTTTCATCCCCATTCGTAATTCAGAGTTTCTGCTTTTCTCAAACAATACCGTATCTATCGGCATCCCCCAGCAGCATAGCCGCAGTGAATCCGATAAAAGCCTTCTTTTCCACATCAATGATACCCCTTTCACGAAATCCCAGCATTTATCCTTTTAATTTATTCCTTATATGGTAAATGATATAGAAAATGCCGGAAAATAAATACAGCACTTTCAACGCAACTGTTTAATTTAAAACGCGGCGGAAACAGCCTTGAAGTCAAGGTATTTTCCATTCAATTCATTTACTGCATTTAAAGTTTGAATTCAAACCGTAAAAATTTCACCTCTTTACTTGCTTATAAAATTCTGTAAATCATCTTTTTAGACAGTATACTAAACGGCTTACTGTTTTTCATATAAATTTTCTTGTACTTTCCAATCCCCATATATTATAATTGCCATTAGATATCATTAATATCAATTATCATTATCATTTTTACAAGGAGATTTTTCATGAAACCTCACAAACAAATATTATTGACCGTCTTAATTCTGGCCGTCCTGGGCGGCGGTATCACGGTATTTGCAGAATCAGCTGCAGAAAAAACTTATGTATTGCCGGAATTCCACATATATGCAAAACGGCTGAGCGATACGGCCACCGCCGGAAGCAAGATCCCTGCCGAACTCAAGCATACTCCCGCATCCATCACTATAGTCAACACCGATGAAATGGAACGCCTCGGCGTTTATAACCTGACAGATTCGCTGGAATATAATGCCGGTATCACCGTCGCACCCCGAGGATATGATTCTCTTTATAATTTCAGCAGTATCCGCGGCTTTGACGTATCCCACAATAATATTGTCGTAGATGGCATGAAAGCTTTCGGCACCACAGATAATTTGTTCAGCCCTGAACTATACGGCGTAGAACAGGTCGAAATTCTGCGCGGTCCCGCTTCTACTTTATACGGAAGCGGTTCTGTCAGCGGCACCATCAATCTCCGCACCAAGCATCCGGAAAAGAAACCGTTTGGAGAAGCGCAGCTTCAATTAGGAAATAAAAATGAAAAGATGACGGCTGTCGATGTCAATGCTGTAAATGAAAACCAGACTTTTTACGGACGAATCACTGCCATGTGGAAAGAGCAGGATCTGTTCTATGATCATTCCAATCAAAAGCGTCTGTATATCGCGCCATCGTTCACTAAAGAATGGGAAAGAACCAAATTAACCGTTCTTCCATTCTATCAGGAAGACAAAATCAGGGGCAACGCTTATCTTCCGCGCACACGGCTTGCCGAAGACCCTTTACACAACATACTACCTGACCGTTTCTTTATCGGCGTAAAAGGCTGGGATGCATACACGCTGAGACAGAAAGGCGTCAGCTACGAACTAAAACATGAAATACAAAACGGTGTCACTTTCCATCAGAAAGGGAGCTATCGAAAATCTGATATACGTTCCCGCCAGACCAGCGGCGTGTACAATCCTGCCATGGAAACATTAAACCGCTGGGGCGCTATGATAGACAGTGAAGCCACCTCTTACGGTCTTGATCAATATATCCACCTGCACAAAGAAAAACCGTACTTTTCCAGTGACACACTTTTGGGAATTGATTGGCGATATGAAAAAACATCTGACCAACAGGCCATGCGCATGCTATCCCCATGGACAAAAAGCGATATAAAGAATTACGTTGCAGGCAGCGCCGTCCCTTCCGATCCGGACATGATCATCCCCATGGACAATCTGCACTACTGGAGCAGGGAAAAAGGTCTGTATATCATGCATACACAGACAAACCGCCGTTTAACGCTCTCCACCGGTATACGAAAAGGATATTATGAACAATACAGCGAACGCGACCAGGAGCAGTTCAAGCAGAGCGCATGGACCGGACAGGCAGGCATCGTTTATGAAATCAATGACAAGTGGGCGCCTTATCTCCATTGGAACAATTCATTTTCTCCATCAATGGCACTGGATAAGGACAACCGTCTGCTGTCTCCCACCACAGGTCAGGAATGGGAAGCCGGCATACGATATAACCCGAAATCTTCCATACAAATTACCGCCTCTGTTTTTGATCTTAGACGCCAGAATATCCATGTACCCGTTTGGGGAGAGTCCTACTACACTTCCATCGGAGAAATCACTTCACAGGGATTTGAATTGGAAGGACGGGCTGTCATCAATGATTATCTGCGCATTTTGGGATCTTATACATACATGGATCCCAGAGTAACACAGCACACTAATCCTGCCCGCATAGGAAAACGGCCTGCCGGAGTCGCGAATCACAGTTTCAATATCAGGGCAGACGCGGTTCTTTCCCGATTTGATAATGGAGAACTGACCTGGGGCATCGGTTTGCGCCACATCGGAAAACGTATGGATGAAGATAATGAAATCACACTGGGCGGCGTAACGCTATACGATACTTCTTTATCATTCACACGGGGGAATCACTCCTGGACGCTTCATGTCCGCAACCTCTTCGATAAGAAATACATGTCCGGCATTGAATCTGTTTGGGGTATTCCCACCGGATTCGCCGGACAGGAACGCACATGGCTCCTTTCCTATATCTATAAGTGGTGATCATGAAAAAATATAAGACCGTCAAATCATTCCTGCGCCAATGGTGGCATCTTGCGTCTCCGTTCTGGAAAAGCGAAAAACGCATGCAGGCAGGCGCGCTTCTGGTACTTGCCATGATTTTCAACATTTTAGACATCTACATGACTGTCCGCCTGAACACATGGTCAAGAGATTTTTTTAACTCCCTGCAGGACAGAAACTGGGATGAATTTGTTTATCAGCTCGGGCTGCTTCTGGTACTCGCCACAATTAGCCTTTTGCTCTTTGCCAACCAGAAATTTCTCTGCTCCAAGGCCGTACTCATATGGCGTCAGTGGCTCTCCGACAACTACACACGCAGATGGCTTTCTTCCAAATGCTATTACAGAGAATTATTTTACAAGCGCATTGACAATCCGGACCAGCGCATTGCGGAAGATATGAAACTATTCCCCAAACTGACGATTTCCATGATCTTCGACTTCATCAATTCTTTCGGCTCTTTCGGCGCCTACGTGGTCATTCTGTGGAATCTGTCGGAATCCTATGAAATATTCGGCATCGTTATCCCCGGCATCATGCTTTGGCTTGCCGTCGGATTTGTCATCATCGGGACATGGATGGTACATAAAATCGGCCACCCCCTTATCAGTCTGGAACGGAGAAACCAAAAATATGAAGCCAATTACCGCGCTTCCCTGCTCCGTATCCGCGAAAAAGCAAAAGAAATCGGTTCTTACGACGGAGAAGACAGGGAGACGGAAACTGTCCGCTTTCATTTCAGAAACGTATTTGACACATGGCTGCAAACACTCATCAAACGCCGCCATCTGAATTACTTTAATTTCGGTTATGACCAGGTTTCCAGCGTCGTCCCCTATATCATTGCAGCACCTAAATACTTTGCCGGCCTCTTCCAGATGGGGGAACTCATGCAGACCTTCGACGCCTTTAACGGAGTCCGTGTTTCCCTCTCATGGTTTATTCTGAACTATCCTACCCTTACAGAATGGAAAGCCACCGTAGATCGTCTCACACAATTTAATTCCATTTTACAGGAAAAAGAAAGCGAATCGTCTTTCACAAGAGAATCGACAAACGACGGTTCTATTGAATTAAAAGATATCCACTTGTTCTTGCCGGACGGTTCTTCCGTTGCAGAAAAACTGACCCTTCACCTTAACGCGGGAGAAAAGACCGCGCTGACCGGTCCTTCAGGCATAGGAAAAAGTACCCTCTTTTATACAATCCGGGGTATGTGGCCTTTCGGAAAAGGAACCGTCGTGCTCCCCGCAGGAAAGATGCTTTTCCTGTCACAAGTTCCCTATCTGCCCATCGGCACATTGGCGGATATCCTCTCCTATCCCGAAAATAACACGCCGCCGAATTGGGAAACATGCAAATCCATCTTGCAGAAAGTTGAACTGGACCAGCTGATTCCTCAGATGGAAACCGTGCAAAACTGGGAGACTGTCCTTTCGCCCGGAGAGCAGCAGAGACTATCATTGGGGCGCCTATGGCTGCAAAAACCGGATTGGGCATTTTTAGATGAAGCGCTTTCCTCTGTCGATCCCGCTGGAAAAGAAAGAATCCTATGCCGGCTGCGTGACGATTTCCCTGCCATGGGAGTGCTCGGTATTGAACATTATGGCGAGCATATGGATTTCTACGACAGAATTCTCCGATGGGAAGATTTGTCAAAATGAGAAAAAGCAAAGAAGCCGCCCGCTGGGATGCATGGTACGAGAAACAGGAAACAACTGCGGCGCCGCAGGAAATTCCGCAAGAGCTGACCCGATTTCCATCTCCTCCGCAAACCATGCTTGATGTAGGATGCGGCACGGGAGAAATGGTTCGTTTCTGGGCAGGGAGGCAGGTTCATGCCACTGGACTTGATATCTCCAAGAACGCCATCCGCCGCGCCGTAGAACTAACATCTCCCCTGCTTTTTCCCTTCTGTCAGTGGACGGCGGAAGACTGGAAAACGACATCTCTCACAGACCGCGGCTGGAACAGCGCCTTTGATCTGGTATACAGCGCGATGGGCCCCGACATGACAAACATGGACAATCTTCGTAAACTCACAGCTGCCAGCCGCAGATACGTGCGTTTACTGGTATTTAAGGATGGATACAACTCTGTACTGCAAAATATCTCAAAAACCTTTTGTGGAAACACCACTCTGTCATCTGCACCCGACCGAACTGGTCAAATTCTCGCATTGCTGAATAAGGACGGATATACCCCCTCCATAAAAGACATCCGTTTCCGTGAAATATGGGCGCCGTCTCTGGAAATTTGGGGGCAGTATATCGGCACCATCTTTCCTTCACTGGCGCACTCGCCAAAACTCAAAGAATATCTGCTTTCCCTCTCAGAAGAAAACCTCATCCCCAGTGAAACTACAGCCATTTACAGTATGATGACATGGACTCCCCATCACCGGCCATAATATATTTATTTAACAATTCAATCTGCAAAACTTATATGTCGCCATCTTTATATCAACCATCCCGCCAAAAATATCCTTTGAGGGAAGGATGTTTTTCCATCAATCGGAAAAAGCCCTTGCCCGGATCGACTGGTAAGGCAGTGGAAATATTTTTGCAAGCCATTTTTCCGCTTGACATCTGCCGAAAGAAAATGCTATAGTAGGCACAACTTAATCACAGGCAATGAGAAGAAGAGTAAGCAAAACGAATGTCAAAGAGAGCTTCCGCAAGGTGAAAGGAAGTACAGGAAGTTTGCCGAACATGGTCTTTGAGCCGGATATGCCGAATCATTAAGCAGTCCGGGCGCTCCCGTTATAGAGCTGCGGTATCAGGATTTCCCTCGTACCTACAGAGGTTTGCACGGTGACGTGCAAATGAACTTGGGTGGTAACACGATCTTTCGTCCCTTATTGGACGGAAGATTTTTTATTACAATTTTTTAAGCAAGAACGTCAAAGGAGGAATTTTTCATGAAATTCAAAAAGACAATCATCGCATCCGTCGCCGCATTGGCACTCACAGGTTTTATCACAGGCTGCGGCGATGAGAAAAAAGCGGCGGCTCCCGCTCCGAAAGACAGCAAGGCGGTCACTCTCAAAGTGGGCGTGTCTCCCGTCCCCCACGCTGAAATTCTCGGCGCCGTAAAAGATAAGCTTGCCAAAGAAGGTGTCAATGTGGAAATCATCGAATTTACCGATTATGTACAGCCGAACCTGGCGCTGAACGACAAAAACCTTGACGCGAACTACTTCCAGCACAAACCGTACCTGGATGAATTCGCCCAGTCAAGAAATCTGAAACTCGTTTCCGCAGGAGCGATCCATCTGGAACCGATGTCCGTCTTCTCTAAAAAGATTAAAGACTTGAAAGATCTTCCTGACGGCGCCCGTGTAGCCATCCCGAACGATCCCACAAACGGCGGCCGCGCGCTCCTCGTGCTCCAGTCTGCGGGGCTCATCAAGCTCCGTGACGGTGCACCCATCACCGCTACACCGCAGGACATCACAGAAAACAAAAAGAATCTTCAATTCTCTGAACTGGAGGCGCCACAGCTCCCCCGCTCGCTGGAAGACGCTGATATTTCCGTTATCAATATCAATTTTGCCCTGGAAGCAAAACTGAATCCGAAAGATGCCATCTTCACCGAAAGCAGCGATTCCCCATACGCAAACATTGTCGCTGTCCGTGAAGGAGGTGAAAACCGCCCTGAAATCAAAAAACTAATCGAAGCCCTTACCAGCCAGGAATCCAAAGATTTCATCGAGAAGAAATACAACGGCGCCATCAAAGCCGCTTTCTGATTAAACAAAAGAAGATTTCAAGATAAAGGACCTCTTCTGCCGGACAAACCAAATGCCCGGTAAAAGAGGTCCTTTTCATACCAGAAGAAAGTCCGCATCATACATCGGTCTCCTGATGTCTGCCTTTCTGTTATCTTTCATCCCGCATTTTACTTCTGTCATCTGCCGCACGATTCGTAGTTTCCCAGAATTTTAAAATAACTGCACATGGAAGACAGTCCCTCCAGTGTCCGCGTATTTGATGGATCTTTCAGCGAACCCATGACATCGATGTGGAAAAAATACTCAAAAGGTTTCCCTTTGAGCGGACGGGATTCCAGATGGGTCATATTCATACCGCCGTAGAAAAAGTATCCCAGCACATGGTAGAGTGCACCCGGTTCATGCCTGACGGAAATGGCGAGAGTGATTTTATCCGCTTTATCGGATATTTCCATTTTCGGTGCGATGATGAAGAAACGGGTGTAATTGTTTTCATTAAAAAAGATATTTTCTTTCAGTACGGAAAGCCCATACAGCTTCGCCGCCGTCCGGCTTGCTACGGCCGCCTGATTTTTCTTTCCATCCTTTGAAACACGTTCCGCGCTTTGGGATGTGGAAAAATAAGGTTTCAATTTCCAATCCCGATGGTCATTGAAGAAAAGACGGCACTGGGCAAATCCCTGGGGATGGGAGTAGACCGTATCGATATCTTCCATTTCCGCTCCCGGCAGTCCCAGCAGGTGGTGCTCGATTTTTACCAGTTCTTCACCGACGACGGCGCAGCCGCAGCCCCTGATAAGGTCATAGACTTCTGTAATCCCCCCGGTGGAGGAGTTTTCAATGGGGACAACGCCGTAATCAATCATTCCTCCCGCAGCGGCTTTCGTCACATCTTCAAAGAGGGGGAAATATATTTCTTCCCGCTCCCGCTCGCCGAAGTGCCGTTCCATGGCCTCATAGGTATAGGAGCCTTTCGCGCCGTAACAGCCGACGCGGATTCGTTTTTCCATAGTTTCTCCTATATCCATTTTCTCAATTTCACAAGCAGACCTTTTTCCTTTTTTTCCTCCGGCGTTGGACACTCTACAGTGCGGACCACCCGTTTTTCCATTTCTTCCCGCCGCTTCCGCGCTTCTGTCGATTCAAAAGGGACGGACCGCGTAAAAGCGGGCGGCATACGCAGGCTGGGCGGCGCCATGATTTTCGGCACAGTAAATTTCGGCACCTCTTTCAAGCTGCCGGCTTCCTCACGTCCCCAAGGGACATAATGGTATGCGCCGGCAGAAGGGTCGGGCACGTTCCGTTCCGCGATATACTTCGCCCCATTAAAGGGAACGCCGCGGAGACGTTCCAGCAATTGCGCCGCCATGACCTGCGGGGAGAAATAAGAGAACGGCAGTCTCGGCGCCATGCGCGCGACAGAAGAAAGAAATGCCGCCTTCACTTCCTCCGCCGTCATGTTCTCCCTGTGGCGCACCTCATCTAAAAGAAGGATCATTCCCTTTTGGGTAGGAAATAAGTTTTCATAAGGAATAACGGTATTTCTATTCCCCATCCCCGACATATCCAGGAAGAAGACAAGGAACAGGCAGGAGAGCGCCTTATCCCCCGCTTCCGCACGAAGATGGAAGTTTGCCATGACATAGTACAGGTTGCGCAGCTTCGACCATTCTCCCGCCATGGTATAGATGGAGACCTTCTGCTGAAAAGCGCGCTCCAGTATATCCCTGGCGGAACAGGGATTCCCTTTCAGAGCCAGAGCAGAACGGGACTCTCCGATTTCTCCTTCCGTAAGCCCGTAGTTTTCACGAACATTCAGGACATACGCCATATGGCGCCCCACCTCGGTACGCCCCTTAGGTTCCAGCACGTATACTTTCGGTACAGCGTGGTTATAATTTTTTTCAGGAACTTCATGGATTACACGCCGGACAAGTTCTGTATGCGATCCTTCACCGGAGAGGCCGTATCGTTTAAGGAAATCGGAAAGCGCCTTATCGGGAAGCATATTCACCGTTTCCCGGGGAGTGCTTTCGCGGATCCAGCCGTCAGCATAGAGGCGGTCCAGACAGAGATCGGCGTCGCTGCCGTAAGTGGCATACAGATAAGACGGCATCTTTGCATGCACCGGTTTGCCGTCAAAATAATCCAGTATGAGTATCTCACGTACAGAAAGACCCACTCGTCCCGCCTCCTTCTCATCATACTTTATTTTTTAGTATAGCAAAACAAAAGTATGATTAAAAGTCATAAACACAAACCACAGGAAAATTTTTGTCCCTGCACCTAAATTCCGAAAAGCGCTTTTTATCTTATCCCATATCCGGCATCCGGAATTTAATTTCCGCCCTTCGATACTAAACGCCCATGTGCGTCCCCACGGCACTGAAAACAGGAAGCAGGACGGAAAATATGATTGCCGCTGTTACAAGACCTACAAAAAGCAAAAGAGAAGGTTCCAGAATCTTTCTGAATCCTGTCAGTTTCCTTTTCGTTTCCTCTGTCATAAGATGGGCGCTCCGCTCCAGAAAGAGAGGAAGCCGCCCGCTTTCCATTCCTACGTGGATCATGCGGGCAAGGGCGGTATCGCCAAAGGATCTTTCCATGCTCTGGGCAAAGTCGCCGCCCCGCTCTATATCCTTTTTTATTTTCAGCAATTCTTCTTTTACGGTGCCATTATCCGTTATGTCCGCTATATCGGCAAGGGCGTCAGACAAGGTTTTCCCGCTTTTCAAAAGTGCCGACAGGGCAAGCGTCACACGAATGAGGTACAGCCTCCGGATAAAAGGGAAGCGGAAAAGAAACGCATCTGTACTTCTTTTTCCCCGTTCACTTCGTAACCAGACGACACCGCCGACTGCACCCAAGAGAAGTTCAACAAGAAAATAAAACCCTTTTTCCTGTAAGAACAGGCCCAGAGCCAGCGCCGCCCTCGTCACCGCCGGAAGCGGTATGTCGAGGGCGTCAAAAAGCGCGGCAAAGGACGGCAGTATGACAGTAAGGATCAATGCAAATACAAGAAAGGAAAAGAAGAGAACAAAAACAGGATAGGAAAGAGCCGATTTCATACCGGCAATAAATTCTTCTTCCTTGCGATAGCACGCGGCGGCCAGGCGGAGCTGTTCCGGAATCGTTCCTGACAGCTCGCCTACCTGCAGAAGAGCAGTAAAAAAAGTCGGAAACGCACGGGATCCCGCAAAACTTTCCGCAATGGAGTGCCCTGCTTCGATGGTCGCCTTGATCTCGCCCAGAAGAAGCTTTTCTTTCCCGCTCCGGCCACCGCCAAGGATGTCCAAAGTTTCGGTTACGGGAATCCCCGCGGAAAGAAGTGATTCCCATTCTTCCGCCAAATCGGCGAGACGGCGTCTTTTGAAAAGGGACACTTTTTTCTTTTCTCCTGTTTTTCTAATGGTCATCGGATGCAGCCCGCGGCTTCTGAGTGCATCCGCTGCTTCTCTTTTGCCGGCAGCCGCCACTCTTCCTTCTTCTACTTCTCCGCTGTCAGCGTACGCTTTATAAAGGAACTCCATTTTACTCTCCCGCCAAAGATAAAAGGTCTTTTCGTTCTTTTTCTGTCACGCCCTTTACCTTGTATACCGCCTGGCGCAGAGTACGCATGTCATTCACACCCGTTTCCATATAGGACAGGACCTGTGCTTCTTTTCCTTCGCGGATGAGGTTCGCCACAGCAGGGGTATTTGTCAGAATTTCACGGAGCAGTACGGTTTTAGTTCCCATCCGCCAAAGTCTTTGCGCCGACACGCAGCGGAGGACGGAAGAAATAATCAGGCGCACTTCGTTTTGTTCTTCCGCCGGAAATACATGCACCATGCGGCCGACGGCTTCCAGAGCGCGCCCGTTGTGGAGCGTCCCCAAAACGAGATGCCCTGTTTCTGCCGCGGTAAGCGCCGCCGCTATGGTTTCCCTGTCCCTCATTTCCCCTACAGCAATGACATCAGGATCCTCGCGGAGAGATTCGCGGACACCCTCGGCAAAACTTACTGCGTCACGACCGATTTCCCGCTGGCGGACAAGGGATTTCCCCGCGGAAAGGACATACTCCACAGGATCTTCCAAGGTCACGATGTGACGCGCTTTTTCCTTGCCGATTCCTTCCAGTACTCTTGCCATGGTGGTGCTTTTCCCGCTTCCTGTAGGGCCTGAAAAAAGGACAAGGCCGGAGGATAATTTTGCTATCTTCTCAAACCATTTTTCATCAGGATCTTTTTCCACACGGTCAAGCACAGGCAGCACACGGAGCGCCGCGCAGTCTTTTCCGCCCGCCCGGTACAGATGGAGGCGGAACCGATTTTCTCCTATGGAAAAAGAAGTATCGCATGCACCTTTTTCTTCATACACTTTTCGTTTATCCGGTGAAAGGCAGGAATGGAAAAGCATGTCAAAAAAACTTTTCTCCGCTCTTTCTTCCAATTCTTTAAGTCCGCCATGTTCACGGACAATGACATTCCCGTCTTCCGTAAGATGGATATCTGTAGCCTCCGGGTAAAGGGCCAGCCACTGTTCAATATGTTTCATAGTCACTCCCATAAGAGCGCCGCTTCCTCAGGCGGGACGGCGCCGCTTTCCATTAACCGCAAAAGGGATTCCTTCAGGGAATACTGTCCCTGTTTTCTCATACATTCTGAAAACTCTTCGGCTGCCGCGTTTTCATGAAGCAGCTGCCGTTCTTCTTTTCCTATTTCCAGCATTTCAAAAACACCGGTCCGCCCGTCTGCGCCTTTCCCCCTGCAATGATCACAGCCCTTTGCCATGTATGCCCGTCTCCCGATAAACGCTTCAGGAAACAACTTTTCTTCCGCCATTTCTCCTGTAATGACCATTTCCTTCCGGCAGGCGGGACAGAGTTTTTTCACAAGCCTTTGAGAAATGATGAGGGACAGCGACGCGGAGAGCAGGTACGGCGGAATGCCCATATCTGTCAGGCGGGCAGGCGCCGATACGGCATCGTTCGTATGAAGCGTAGACAGGACAAGATGTCCGGTAAGAGCGGCATGTACGGCAATTTCCGCCGTTTCCCGATCGCGTATTTCCCCGATCATCACCACATCGGGATCCTGCCGCACAAGAGAACGGAGTCCTTTTTCAAAAGTAAGGCCCGCTTTTTCATTCACTTCCACCTGGGTGATTCCCGGTATGCGGTACTCCACGGGATCTTCCACGGAAATTACGCTGATTTCAGGACGGCACACCAGTTTCAGCGCCGCGTAGAGCGTCGATGTTTTCCCGCTTCCCGTAGGACCGGTAGTGAGAATCATGCCGCTTTTCTTTCCTATTTTTGTGCGGAATATTTTCTTCTGCAAGGGAAGCATCCCGAGTTCATTCTTTTCAATGAAATCCATCTGCCCCGATAAAATCCGTATGACGATCGTTTCCCCGTAAACTGAAGGCATCACGGAAAGACGGAAATCTGTATTTCTTTCATCCCTGATTTCCGAAAAACTTCCGTCCTGGGGAATGCGGTTTTCCCCCACGTCCATACCGCCCAGGACTTTGGCCCGCACCGACAGTCCCGCCGCCATATCCGGGGGCAGCCGGTACCTCTCTGTAAGAGTTCCGTCAATGCGGAACCGGACAAGGACAAATTCACGGCACGGTTCCAGATGGACATCGCTCGCCTTTTCCGAAACAGCGGCCTGCAGAATTCTCCGCATGGCAATTTCCGCATTGGCCGCCCGCAGTATTTCCATAATTTCTCCCTTCCGCAGGAAAAGCCCGCGGCCGGTTTCCCGCCGCAAGCCTTTCTTTTTACACCTGCATAATGCGCATGATATTCATAGCAGAGGATTTCCACCGGTTTATTTCCCCCTGCCTGACCCCTGCCGCGATGACACAAAGGCTGTCCTCCCGAAAATTTTCCCCCTTTCAAAACGGCAGCGGACCGATAGTGCAGATAATTTTCGTCCTTCGCATGGTTCCTCCCGGGACAGTAGAAGTCCTTCCATTTCTATTGCGTAATTGGAATAAAAAATTTACACTTGTATGTAAAGTAAAATATTTTCCGCTTTTCCTTATAGTGTACAAAAAGAGCGGATATAAATAAAGCCTTTTCATTCCTTTGGAAGTTTCTTCATGAACTTTCACGACAAACGCGTCCATACCGCATTTCTTATCCTCACCTCTTTTCTTATTCTCATCAGTTACCGTATCATTTCAAATATCATAGCGCAAAACGCCGAAACGGAACGAATCGGGCAGGGACAGGTGGCCGTGGCAGCCACATCCCCGATT
>ENA-OZRY01000161-OZRY01000161.1-human-gut-metagenome-genome-assembly--contig:-NODE-161-length-14903-cov-21.964372_pt1 | contig 14903 bp, 15 predicted proteins | sample MGYA00243275_ERZ653959 | MGnify/ENA primary metagenome ERZ653959 (study PRJEB26926, sample SAMN06164579) | human gut metagenome | biome: ENVO:00009003; feature: ENVO:2100002; material: ENVO:00002003...
TTTGTTGCTCAGGTGCTTATAAAAAATATTAAATTATAGTGTTGCGGAATTAAGGCTCGATATAATTGTATTCCGGATAGAAGGCACGGATGCGGATTTTCTCCACAGGCACATCTTCCATCCGATAGATGCCAAAGCAATCTTCATAATAATTCTCTGGAGTCAGGAACTTCTTCATCTTTGCCGGCAACGGATGCTTCTCGCAAATAAGCTTCAGAAAACTGATGCGGTCGAAAGGAAGAACCCGAACAAGCTTCTTCTCATCCTGTTCAGCACTTGAATTGGCTTTCCCTTCGGACGCCGAACGTTGTTTCTTAACTCCCACAACGTACCACCGTTGTTTGAAATATCTCACGAAAGCCGGTTGTAACACGATATCGCTCTCTGCCCCGAATCCCGAAACGTATTTAAACTTCAGCAGATATTGCTTATCTATCGCTGCAAGAATATCATCCAGATATTCCGTGTTATATGGCGGCGTATCGAGCATCACCTTGTTATGAAATTTCAGCATATCACCTAACGAAGCCAACCGCAGGGAACTCAGCATCCATTCCGTCACATCATCATTAGCGATCGGATCACGCTTCAGATAATACCGATAGCCGTCGCTCTTGTCGCATTCCACAGTAATGCCAAACTGCGACTGGATATTTTCACGATAACGATGAAAGGTACGTTTGTCCAGCTCATCCTCATCCTGATTAGCGTTGGCATCACGCCACTCATTAGCAATCTCCTCAAAGGTAAGATGCTTACGATCCAAGAGGCCTATCAGCCAACTATAGAATTTTACACGATTGTCCATAATCTCTAAAAATCTAATGAATATTTACGAGAAATGCCTAAAAAGAAAAGGAGAAAAGATAGCCAACAAAATGGTAATGCTAAATGCTGGCGTTTCTGACTTTTGTCATATACCAATGCGCGATACACTTGTGCCCGATGCTTGAAATGAACTGTGAACAAACTCGTCTCTTTGCATGAAACACATAAATTTTTAATAATGCTAACACAGACCTATTGCCTGATGTCAGTTTCTTGCTGCCTCTATCTTTTCTCCGAAAATTTTAATCTACTCAATGAAAATTTCAATCCTCGCTCCATTATCGGGGCAAGTCTTGCAAATCTACCAAATCTACAGTCCAGTTCAAACTCTGAATTTTCAGGTCGAGTTCCCGATACTGCTTGGCATAGGTATCAGTCTCCTTACGAAGAGCCTTTATATCTATGGTTCTAACATATTTCAGTTCGTTTCTGCCAAAGCGAGTATCGTTGGCAGCTACGTAGTTCACCACCTCTTTCAATGCCTTGACACGCATCGACAAGACGTCTCTCTTGGCTATCAATCGAGTTAAGGAGTCTCCGTCCTGAACTATCTGAACGTTGGTAATGTTGATGCGATAAACCAAGTCTTCCAACTGGACGAGTACGTCATCCAGCTCCTTGTACAGTTCCTCTACGTTATCGCAAGGTTCATCGCCCTCCTGCACTTTGGCACTCTCCTTGATACGTTCTTTCAGTTGAGCCACTCTCTTCTGCAAGTCGGCTCTGATGCTCAATGCTTCTGCTAACTTCATAATCTTCTATTTTTATATATGACGTTAAACTTCTTGTTTTATTATATATGCTATTTCTTTCTTGTCGGATTCAGCGTATGTTTTCCTCCGAACTCATTCACATCTTCCTCTACAAGTTTTTGGAACCACGATGGTTCGTAATCGAGCGGTCCAATCTCTGCATCTCTCGTATCGCAAACTTCATTCTCATATTGCAAATGAACCTTTACCACGAAATCATCCATGCGAAGAATGTCGGGCAGGCTATAGTCTTGATGCGTATGCAGAGCATGCATGGCATAACAAACGCAAATATCAGCAAACTCGGGTTTATGAAGGCTACACTCATCCCAGGAATCTCCATCGTCCAACATGTTGTTTATCTGCTTATACCCATCCTCGGTAGCCCCATCAAATGTGCCAAAGACTCCATTCAAAATTGTATCCATCTTACAGCGTCCTGCACTCATCAGTTCATCTAACAGATGAATCATATATTGAAAATCAGATCCGTAATAATCATCGTTCTCCATCTTTACTACAGCATCGTCATCTCCATACTCGAAACGCAACACTCCTTCCACCTCATAACGATAGCGATCATCCACCTTATAAGGCGTATGAAACAAAGTGCGCCACATGTTTCTGCACTGGGCATAACATTCCTGAGTCAATTTGAAGAGTTTATCATTCTGATAGCGAAATCTCTCCACTTCGGCAGGAGTCGGATGAAGCATCATCTCATTCAATACAACATATCTTACTCCCATCAAGTCTTCGATGACATCATGCTCGCTTTCACTCATGCGACGTAGGAACCATGCCTTTGCAAAATCATAGTTCACGATTTTCTTCACACGTTGCTCCACATTTTGTAGCACCTCACGTTTCTCATCAACAGTAGCCACCTCTCGGATATATTCTAGAATCTCTGAATAAGCATCATCGTCGTCAAATCCCTTATCCTCAATTCTGTCCAAGCATTTTTTCCAATCACAATTTTCCTTCATATTCCCCAACTATTTTACCATTACACACTTCTATTATCTTATCATCGCCGAAACTTCCTCCCCGTATCTTGTAGGGAGAGTTTCGCTTCAACGTCTTCTCCAAATACTCCAGGTCCTTGGGACGGAGATGAGTGAGAGCGAAATCCACCTCATTCAGCTGCGACTGATTGCTCAAGGCAAGATGCTGAAGATTGTGACACATGAAGATGTCCAAGCGACGCAACTTGTCGTTCTTGCTCAAATTCAAAGATACCAAGTCCTTGGCACCCTCGATATGCAACTCCTCCAAGAGTGGATTAGCAGAGAAATCCAACTTCTCGTTTCTTATCTCGTGGAAGTCGATGAACTCCAGCAAAGGATTCTTGCTCACGTCGAGTTTCTCCTCGCCATACCCAGAATAGCCCAAGATACGCAAGTTAGGACATTCCGTGAGAATCACATCCAAGGTTTTCACCTCGAACATGCCACATCCATTAAATCCGATAATGGCATCCTCCTCTTCCGAACAGATGGTAATGGTGTAGTACATGCCCTTCTCCGGATAGGCATGACCTGCCTCCACCCAAGCCAACTTTTCGGAAGCAGGTTTCTGTTTACCTGTCACGACCTGTACCTTTCCATCGCCCCAAGCGATTCTTGCCTTGCTGCCTTTCTTCAGCATCAAGTGCAAGCCTACGGTCTCCCCCATTGTCCAGTCCAAAGTCTGGATATTGATTGTAATCTGTGCCATAATTCCTTGTTTTTAATGTTTACGACGGCAAAATTACAGGTTAGGTGTGTCAAATCGTGACGCAAGCGAGAAAATTATCTCAAAAATCTTTGTATCACCTTGTTCCAATAGTCCCAGGAGTAGCCTACGGAAGGATGATTCACCGCCATCACTTTCACCTGCTTGCCATTACTCAGAAGATAAGCACCTGTAGCAACAGGATAACCATCCACTACGATGTCATCGCCATCCTGCCAGCGCACATTAGGAAGATTGTTCCAAAGCCTCTTGCCCCATACGATGATGTACTCAGGTTGGTACTTTTCGATGACCTCAAAGAAAGCCTTGCCAGCCTGGTGATATTGTTCGGCTGCGCCAGCCTCGCGAGGACCACCCATCGCCACTTGCAGATAGTTGAAGAAGATGACCGAGTTCCAGATCTTCAGCCTCATTGCTTGATTGGTCTCCTCATCCACTAACGAACGCTCAAACTTCAAGAAAGTCCGCATCCAGTCCTGCCGTTCCTTGTTCTCATTGAAATAATCATCAAGCACCTGCTGCGTAAAGTTCATACACTCCCGATGTAGCTGGCAGTCGCCACAATCCGTACAACTCTCATCACAATAATGACTCTCGCCCAATATCATGATTCGCTTGCCGAATATCCCCCCGTTGGCATAATCCTTGCCAACGAAGGGGTGAAAGAAAATATTGCTATTCATATTTTAGAACAATGAAGCTATCCAATCATAAGCCATGGTTCCCAAGCGAATGGCCCATGATATCAGCACATAAATCAACCAGCAAAGCACGACGATGAACACAGCCGTCCAGAAGCCTTCTTGTTCACCTTATTGATAATCTCCTTATCATCCTCGATATACCCGGTAACCAATCTCAGATTCTCTACATACGAACGTTTGAATACATCCAGCACATCACCTATATAGAAAGGTATGGCACCTATCAGCACATCCATCAAGATATTATAGATGACAGCCAAAGTCAGCGGAATCGACTTAACCACGCAAAGACTGTAATAGATAAATGGGAATGCAAACACGCTCGTCAAAGCATCACCGATACCGGCTGGAAGAATGAAGCCAAGAATAGGATCCAAGAACCACTTGTCCATATACTTCGCCGCACCTACCATCAGACGATATGATGGCATGTTCATCATCTTCTCACGCTTTGCAGCTTTTTTATTAACCATACTGTTCATCGTATTTATATTTATATTTATTTATTCTTTATCACTACCTACAAATACCGATGCCTTCATAAAAGAGAAGGTTGCATCAACGAGCCAACCGATGCACGAACCTACTGTAGCTATCCACCAGGCAACATGATAACCTGCAGTACAATTGGTAGCCTTGAAAAGGACATCGCCGTCAAAGAGATGCCTCACCAGATTAGGCAGGAAGAACAATCCATGCGCCAAACCAGCTTGCCATCCATACAATTCCGTACCATTGATGTTGACAAACAATACTGCCGCCACTATTGCAACGATTGGTCGCCAGGGTAGGAACATGAAAACCATTACAAGAAGCCCTATAATTTTATTCATTTTTCGTTATACTTTATTTATGCTATGATTTCATCTATACAGACAATTATCTTTTAGATACATCTTGTTGTTTCTAATCTCAGTTGGAGTAAGTTTCTCTTTACGATAATCCTTCAAGGAATCCTTCTGCACCTGAAATCTACTCGTTTCCACAAAGATCAGGCTCTTGTGAATCCTCGTCTTGGCACGCTTCTCCATCCATTCTCTGCCTTTAGCGAGAGAAGACATATACCAATATCTCGTCTCAGCCCAAGCATTTCTTGTTGGTTGCGCAGTACCATGAATGAAGTCACGATAAACGGGAAACGAGAGACCAGTTAGCCAACAAACCAGGACCGAATCCCCCTTAGCCATTAGCGTCATGTCCGACAACATCTGTTGCATGGTCATTTTCTCCGACTTCCGCCAAAGCATCCTCCTATCCATATATTCATTCTTCTCTGCCTTCTTCTTTTGCCAATAGCCATGAGAGGTCAAGAAGGACCAATAGCCAAATAATACTACCAGCACGGCACTCAATACCGCAGCCAACCAACATACTCTTTTCTTGTTGTTCTTTTCCATTGTTACATTACCTTAATATAGTTATACATTTGATTTCGGCTGCGAAATAACTATATAGATATGTCAAATGGTGACAGAACATCAAGAAAAAAGTATTAAACACATAGATTACTGCTATTCATTCTATTTTTCCAATATCTTTCGTCCTTTTTCTGTTAGCATATACTTCTGCTTTGGGTGCTTTGGATTATCAGGATATTTCATGGAAACCAATCCTTCTTCCAATGCTGGTGTTAAGTATTTATACAAGAAATTCACCCTATCCTTCAACATTAAAAAAGACATGATTTCTCTAACAGAATACTCTCCATCCTTCAATATTCCGACAAGTTCCAATACTTGTTGGGTACTTGTTGGGTACTTGTTGGGTACTTGTTGGGTACTTGTTGGATTGCTATTTACCAACTGTAGGTTAACACCATCACAGTTATATTTAAAGACTACAGTCACGAAATTACCATCTGTTTTGAATTCTGGCGCAGGTAATCCAACACGTTTACATTCATCTACCATCGTACCAATACCACGCCCCCAACTTTCAAGAATCTTGCTCTTATAAAGCACATTGGCAATGATTGGATTTTGAGGTTTGGAATCATGCTCTTGCATCAATCGCTCAACTGACAAATCTGCCGGAAATGTTCCTGTATTGGTAACCTCTACCCTATCATCATAAATAGCTATGCTGACAGAACTACCAGGATGATGGTACGAACGATGGCAAAGTGAATTGATACAACATTCACGCAAAGCCTTGTAAGGAATACTCAATTCTTCTTCTCGATAAAGTCCATTTATCTTCCCAGACAAAGAAAGATGCTTAAAGAAAAAAGCCATTGCTGCATCAAGCAAGATATAAATATTACCTTGCGCTCTTTGGTTATCAATAAACTGCACCAAGAATGGCATTCTCATCAAGGTCCGATATTTTCAAATCGGGATTGACCATTGCTTCCCAACCATATTTTCCACCACGTTGCATCAACAAATGGTTATATTGCTCTTGCGGCATTACTGTAGTAGTACTTTCTATACGAAGATAAGCCCTACCTTTGTAAGCGAAAGGACGCATAAAACGTTGTTTTTCCGCATTGACAATTATAACAAACTTATCGGAATTTGGAATCCGGACATAGTTTATTTCCAAAGACACAAAAGGTTCGATACGATTAATAGCCTCAGCAATAGCACGTTTTGTACTATCAGAAACTTCTTGACCTACAACATTTCCATTGTCCTTTACTCCATAAAGTACAATACCACCATCGCCATTAAGAAAGGCACATAAAGTTTCCATCGAACGGTCTAATTGACCTGTCGATTCTTTAAACTCCAAATTTTTACTTTCTTTTAAGGCTATAAGTGCCTCTATTTCTTGATATTCCATTCTTTTTTTATTTAACTAAGGAAATACCCAACTCACGATATGATGAGGTGGAGTATCCTTCTGCAAATGTAGTAATTATCAAGATAACCACCAAATTTTCCGGAACTTTTTTAACTGCAAAGACCAAAATATGACAGAAAATTAAAAATACTACCAGCACGGCACTCAATACCGCAGCCAACCTACATACTCTTTTTCAGATGTTCTTTCCATTGTTACATTACCTTATATAGTTATACATTTGATTTCGGCTGCGAAGTAACTATACAGGTGTGTCAAATGATGACAGAACATCAAGAAAAAGTATTGTATAGTAATCAAGGAATATTATACCCCTTAGACTTAGCATCAAGCAAACTATCCCTAATGTTATTGGCCTCTGATATTTTTCTAGCATCATTAAACATTTTAAAATTAGCAAAATGATATGTATCTAACACTACTTTACCTTGCGAACCAGAAAACCACAAATAGTTATTCACCTTCAATAAATCTGGCAAATACATTTCTTTCAAAAAATCTATAACAGGATTTGTTTGAGAATCATATCCTGTCGTACACATAATTATATTTGCATCATACAATTGAATCTGTTTTAGAAGAAATGATTTACTTTGTTCTATATAACTTATAACTTTATTGCGGTCACATCCACCATTTTTAACTTGCTTTCCTGCCACTTTTCCACAATTCATTCTCGCTATTGGAGCATTAAACCAAAAGTCTATCAATTGTTTCTTATCACCAAAGTTTAACGTCAAACTATCACTATCATACAACAAAGCTGCCTGACTCCAAGGAATAAGACATTTAAACATTGCAACCAGCTTGAAAGAGCATCCATCTGGTTTTAATGGAACCTCACCACGAACATCCCAAACATTGCCGTCATCACTTGGTTGATCACGAGTAATTATCAGTAAACGACGTTTAGAAGAATCCCAATTAAAAGAATTATCCCCAGAGGTTGTCCTTACATAGTTTAAACCATCAAATTTTAATCCAGCATGAAACAACAACCCATCGGAAACAAACTCATCCATCGTTACTCCTAAAAAACTAGCCCATTTCTGAAACAGCTCATCTTCTTTGTTATTATAATCCATTGCCAAATATTTAAAATATATTCTACGCTTACATAATAACCAGAATCATTATGTTTATAAAGTATTTCTTGTTGGAACATCCTCCTTTTCAAATAACCTTAATTGATTTAAAGTCGGATCAACTATACACATAACTCTTCTAGCATGATTCATAACCATATTTTCATAAAGATTACGTACAAAACGACCATTAGAAAAATTCTGGATATGCGAATTACCTTTTTCATTAAAAATCTCCTTCAAACCAGCAACAATTTCTGAAGACATTTCGTAATCATCCTCTTTGCACATTTTCTCAAATATCCTAAACAACTCATCGCCATTATAATCTTCAAATGTAATAAAAGTATTAAACCTTGATTTCAATCCAGGATTAGATTCAAAGAATTGCTTCATTGGTTCTGTATATCCAGCAACAATAACGACCAAATTATCTCGATAATCTTCCAATGCTTTTGTCAACTCAGTTAAACACTCTCTGCCATAAGAGTCTGAATTCTCATTTTCAGTAATACTATATGCCTCATCTATAAACAGTACACCTCCTAAAGCTTTCTCTATCACCTTTTTCACTTTCAATGCAGTCTGACCTTGATAACCAGCAATCAAGTCTGTTCGAGAAACCTCAACAAAATGCCCTTTGGAAAGTAAACCGAGCTTGTAATACAGATGCCCAATGATTCTTGCAACTGTAGTTTTCCCCGTACCAGGATTTCCCATAAAAGCCAAGTGAAGCGTATGTTTGGGCACGTTAAGCCCATGTTCACTTCTCATTTTTTGAACCTTCTGATATGCGATTAAATCGTAAACCTTATCCTTGACCTTACTTAATCCTATCAAGTTTCCAAGTTCATCTAAAAGTTCTTCTAAAGACTGATCTTTTTCATCAGCTTTATGACTAGAGTTTATTTTGCACAGTTCACAATACCCAACATAGGAAACCAACTTATCCTTCAATAAAGCTATCGCTATTTTCGCAGAAGAACTACATTCATTGACAACAGCAGACATATTCACACACAATTTAGCAATGGAAGTATCATCTCCATTGCTAAATATATCCAAAACATTTTGCTTAAAACAAATATCTGATTGAATCAGAACATCCAATGAAGAAGCAGCCTCTAACAGAGACTGCTCATATTTATTATAATTCATAGCACACCACAATATTGCAACAAAACACTTAAAACAGACAACAATATAGCTCCACCACCAATACAATAAGCATATTTCAGTTTCTTTCTTAGAGAAAGATTCGTTGCTTCTTGTTGGCTTACGATTGATTCTAAAGACGTTGTCACTTCTGTCTTAAAGCCAAAGAAGGCATCTTGCATTTCTGTAAAATGCGAACTCAAAGAGACTAAGCTCTTGCTTTGATTATGTAAATCTACCCAAATATTATCAATGTCGTCAATATGTTCAAAAGAAGACAAATGACTTTGAAAATCAGCCAATACTTTGATTTTATCCTCCAATTCTTTAGCTGTAATATCTTGCTGTTTTTCCAAATATTTCAGTTGCTTACCAAACTGTTCTAAAAAAATCTTTGCTTCTTCTACACTATTCCAAATAGAATCAATATCTCCAAGATGTTCAAAAGACTTAACATGATTAATGTAAGTCTGTAAAGACTGAATATCAGAATTCAATTTTCTTACATCATCATCCTGCTTTGCAGAGAGGCTATTTATTTTTCCCAAAAGGTCTTTCACATCTCCCAATAATCTATCAATAGTTTCAGCTTGAAGATTTTGCTGAATCCAAATCCCATCAATATCACCTAAATGCTCTATCAAAGCCAATTGATTACAAACATCCTCTATCTTTTTCTTAGCATCATCTAGTTCTGGTAATATTAACTTTTTAAACGAATCTGTCTCAGTCATCAAGGTGTCTAATCTTAGATTCACTTCTTGTATCTGATTCCAAGCAACATCCATATCATCAAGATGATTAATTGATTCCAATCGCTTTTTTACCGAATCCCACTCCTTGACTTTCTCGCCTAATCCTGGGATTATCGTTTTAGAATCCTTTATTGCTTGCACTGTTTTTCTTAGTGCCTCTATCGTTTTATTATTATCATCTTGTGCCTTCAAAGCTTGCTTACTTGCTGAAACAGCCTGTTCACTAGCCTTTTCTGCATTATCTATAGCCTTAAGAATACCTTTAATATAATCATTATCTAAATAATCTAAGGCTTTATATATCTCCCCAAACTCTTTTATGACACCACGTAAAGAACTATTTACAGAAATCAATTTATCTTGAACCTTCCCCATAAATTTGTTCATTTCTTTTCCTGTGACATTATGGTCAAACCATCCAAACAAGCCACCGTCTTCCTCAACTTCTTCAAAACGAGGATTAGCAGGAAGCCTCCTTGAGAATTCCTGAATTTGGTTCTTTGCCGTACTAAAATTGTGTTTCTTTATTATTGCATCATTCATAATTATTCTTTTATAAATTATTCAATATATCATCAATTTCATCCAATGCACTTGTATTTCGAGTCTGAATTTCTTCAGACTTTTTCTCATTGTCATTTACGGCATTCAAGTTCTCGTCAACAGAACTAGTGGATTTCTCTATTATATCATTTGCTTCCTGATGGCGATTCATTACATTCTGCGCTGTGTCTTTTTTGTCATTCGCAGCTTGAGCTGCCGTAACAACCAAAATTTGCTCTTGACTATTAATTATATCATTTTTCTTATTAATTTGCTGGCTCTGATTGATACTCCGTTGTTTTTTTGCTATCATCTTATCTATCAAATTCAAAGCAAGAGCTCCAATGAGACCACTAATTAATGCCCCAAAGAACATTCCCAACAAACTAGCAAGACTTCCCAACAGAGGAATCTGAAAAGCAAACACCGGAATAGTCATCAGTCCCTTCTCTATAGTTTCACCAAGCAAGATTGCACCACCAGCAGTTGCACCAGTTACAATGATTTTACCAACCTCCATCATTTTAATACTAAATGGCATATTCTTATTCGCAGGATTCTTGAAGAACTCAATCGCTTCCTTTACAGATTTGTAACCTTGCTTTAAAAATATCCATGCTTTCTTTATCATTCCAATTACAGGACCAAAGATTGCTGTAAAAATTGTTGTAATCAATGTATTTCCGGCATTAAGCAAATGCGTCTTCATATTTGACAAGAAAGACTTTATTGCAAGTTTCACCGAATCTATAAATGTAGAAAGACTTCTTTTACAAGACCTAAACCACACTACTAATTTTTGTATAATATCCTTAACCAAAGAAGCCAACAATCCCATAATCACAGAACGCAAAGCCTTTCCGCCAATGCGAAAAGCCTCTTCACGCTGCGATTTTTTTCCTGTTTCTATCGAACGTTTTTCTCCTTCTTTCTTTACTCTTTCATACTCAGTCCTAGCCTCTTTATCCTTCTCACGATATTTCTCTTTTTGTTCTTCATTTATATCAAATATCTCATCTGGCTTTTGTCCGTTTTTATTGGGATTATCTAACCAATCTGTCATTGACTTATCACCTTTAGAACGATTCTGACCTGCATTCATCTCATTCAAATTAGCTTCGCTATTAGCAAAAGCTATCTGTTCTTCTTTAGAAAGATGCGCATTTGCTGCAGGGTCACGAATTATCTCTCCTGCAGATACCGTATGATCCATATCTGTTCCACGTTCCACAGAACCTGTTGGTCTTCCTTCGTCAAATGGTTTTCTTGCACCATTTACCAAAGTAGCCTCTTGCTTTCCGGTTCTCGTTTGATGAGTTTTAACATCACCATTTTCATCATGCTGGAAATTAGCCTGCCAATCATCATTTCTTTTTTGATAATCAATTTTATCATTATGGGTAGCAATCTTTCCTTTCTCAAAATTTTCTGTTGTTTGAATATGTGCAGAATCTCTCAAATCAAGGGTCAATCCTCGATTTTCTCTAATAAAATCTTCACCTGCAATAACACCAACCTGATTGATAAATTGTTCCCAAACAACATTTTTAACAGTTTCTCCTATCGTGGCTGGATTTCCAATTTTGTCATGTTCCTCTTCCAAGACTTTCAAGTCTTCCATTTGAGAATCAAGTTCTGCTTCTAGTTGACTCTCAAGCTGAGCAAAATCCATATCTTCTGCATCAAATTCGATTTGACTTATCTGAAATGCATTTAGTTTTTCATCCATATTATATACTATTCAGTTATTAATTTACAATTATTGTTTTCGATCGTCATTAAGCAACCAATCACTCTGCAAAGTTAGGAAAAATCTGCGAACCAAACAAGTCCATAATGGTTCATAAGCGAAAAAAGATGGTGCGAACCCCTACTTTCTTCACTTTCTTGTAAGTTAGGCTCTGGTAAAACCCGTAGAAAAGAAAATGCGAAAGAGGAATCCACACCATATGACGGCGTAGACTCGCTCAAACAAATTCTCGTTCTTTCTACGTTTCAATTTACCAGATTTCAACCTACAGAACTGAATAGCTTGCTCGTGTCCACAAGATGATCTTGTTTCTCTGCATCATAGCGACTTCAAGCGAGGACTTTCACCTGCCCTGTCACTAATACAATGGCAAATTTAGTAAAAATCTGATGAACCACCAAACTTTTAACAAGAAATCTTATGGATTCCTCTTATATTTCACATTTCAGGGACTCCACTCCCTCCTTCTTCCTGCCTTCATACCTTATTATATATAGAGTGATTGTAATTTCTGCCGCAAAAGTACAATCCGGTTGCGTCAAAAACTGACATAGGAAGAAGAAAAGTATGCTCCTAGAACCGGAATCCGAAGAACATTCTTACTCGCCATTTGTTTCTCTTCACCTGCAGGTGATTCTCATCTCCTGCTACTGAGAAATTATAAACCGCAGTGGCACCGGCAAACTTGTTGCGCCAGGAATAGACGGCTGCACCTCTACCGGTAATGATAGCAGACGGGAAATGATATTTCATGCTGTTACGAACGGTTGGGATTTCTGTATCACTACTCCCCTCTTCTGCTTCAGCCCTCATCTTGGTATAGTCATGCGAATACACCGTGATAGTTGGCAAGGCTGACAGATGGAACAGCAGATGAGAAGATGGAACGAGATTATATCCATAGCCTGCACCGAGCGCCAACTCGCTAAGACGGATGGTCATTCCCTTTACCTTCGTCTTGGAACCATCAAAACTGGCGCCTACCATCCAACTTCCGGCACTTCGCTTCTGAATGTAGCTCTGGCTGAAGGCTGCCGGGAAGGAGAATTTGCGGTAGTTGAAGGCATAATAGAAATTGAGATTCAGAGCCTTCTGCGAGATTTCTCCCTTATGGATATCTATCTCGCTACCTCCCATTTCCTGATGACCATGGAATGTCTTGGACGAGAGATAGACCACATCAAAGCCATAGCGGTTGCTATAGGAATTGAGGTTGAACTCAAAGTCCTGATTCTTGCCAGCCAGCTTGGCTGGGTTTACAGCCAAACCAAGCCCCAAACCACGATAAGCCACAGCCATGGAGAGGGTTCCACGGCAGTCGGCCATCACCTTGGTATGGGTTTCCGTTCCATCCGTCTTCGCCGTAGTTTCCAAATCGGCTCCAGAAAGATTGCCTCTCAGTTTGATGGTCCATCGGGCATGAGGACGGGAGATGTAGGTAGTATCATACTTTATCTTGTAATAATTGGCTGCCAGCAGTGAATCTCCTCTGAACAATTGGCGATCGTAGAGGCTCAAGCGTCTTTGAATCTTGACATAATGCTTCATGAACCTTTGCTTTTTCTTCTCACTCATCTTGCTCTTACCCAATTCTGCCATGAGAAGAGAGTCGCCCCATTGGAGCATACGTCCCCTATCAGCAGACTGTCTCAACTGGAGTCGCAGGCTATCTGCCTTCATCAGTAGTTCTTTCAGCTTCTTTCGAGGTTTCCTGTTCTGTCCGTTCTGGGCAATGGCAGGAGCAAGTACTCCCATAGAAAATACCACCACAAGAAATGATGCTTTCAACATCACCATTGACCCAGTTTTCATTTTTCGTCTATTCATCTTATTTATCTTTCTTTCCTATTCCCGGTACAAAAGTACGGCAAAACTTCGAAACAGAAAAGGAAAAAGCAAAAAAAAAATAAGAAATGAGGAAAGAAAAGATCAAAAGAATTGATTTTTCGTAGAACTTTAAAAGAAGATAAAAATATGCATACTGCTCGGAAAGGTTAACGTTGCATTCCAATTCAATTGCGCACACAGTGTATTCGCATTTTGAACCCCAAAAATCCTTAATGACCGAAAATGACCGTGACCTTAATGACCGGATTTTAGGTAGAAACAAAAAAAAGACCGCTCTCCTCGTATTGAGGTGAGCGGTCGATTTATTTATGGATGAGTCTGCTTATTATAATAAGGTAGACTCCATGTTCTTTATCCCATGCAGCTCGTTACTCCGAGCGTAGTAGCGATAGCGGTCAGTATACTGATAGCTATCTGAAGAATTGTTTTCCAGGTTTTCATTTTTTTGAATGTTGAATGTTGAGTGTTGAATGTTGACTTTTTTGGGGGTGGATAGGCTTGGCTAGGGGCTAGCACCCTAGCCAGTCTATCCTTGGGCTATTCAAGGCCGTCGCCAGTATCGTCCTTGCCGGTAGTACCGCCGCCAGATTCAGAGCCTTGACCGTCGCTGCCGGTCTGACCGGTGTTTGAACCACCTGGGGTAGAACCGTCTGGCGTATTATCCGGAGTAGTTGGCGCGTTGAGGTCAACGTTGGTCTTACCCTCCTTAATCGCCTTGATAACGGCTGCCTGAGCGCTGCGGCTGGCTACGAGGTTGAACTCGGCGTCATCACGAAGGTTCTTGAACTCCTGACCTGGCTCCCACTGAACCTTTACGCCGGTGATATTCTGTGCGGTGAACTTGTCAGCATCCTCAGCACCCTTTGAGGTGAGAAGGAGAGAGAAGTCACCGAGATCGCCCAGACGGATTTTCTTGCCCTCAAGCAACATCTCACGCATGC
>ENA-OZRY01000177-OZRY01000177.1-human-gut-metagenome-genome-assembly--contig:-NODE-177-length-13934-cov-8.483464_pt1 | contig 13934 bp, 8 predicted proteins | sample MGYA00243275_ERZ653959 | MGnify/ENA primary metagenome ERZ653959 (study PRJEB26926, sample SAMN06164579) | human gut metagenome | biome: ENVO:00009003; feature: ENVO:2100002; material: ENVO:00002003...
TACGAGATCTGCGCATGTCTCGTGGGCTCGGAGATGTGTATAAGAGACAGGGACTTATCCACCCGGAAAAAGGGCTGGAAGATGCTCTCCCGGCAGTCCGCAGGGATGCCCGGGCCGGTATCCGCAACGCGCAGCACAGCGGCTTGCTTTTCCTGCCGCAGGGTGACGTGCACCGCGCCGCCGGGGCGGTTATACTTGATGCCGTTTTCCACCAGATTGAACACCAGCCGGTAGATCAGCGCATCGCTGCCCACCATGCCCAGTTCCGCGCAGTCCTGCTGCAAGGAGATGTTGTTTTTCTGAGCGAGGGGGGTCAGGTCGGTCAAAATTTCCTCCACCAGCGGTGCAAGGGCAATGTGGTCGGTGCGGGAGACCGATTGCAGATTGCTCATTTCCAGCAAAGTGCGCACAAGGGCAGTCAGACGGTCCAGCTGCTCCCGCAGAGAGATGACCAGCCTGGCAGTCTCGGCGTCCATGGCCGGGTGCTCCTCTGCAAACAGTTCCAGCTTCGTCTGCAAAATAGCCAGCGGGGTGCGCAGCTCGTGGGCTGCGTTGCCCGCAAACTGCCGTTGTAATTCAAAGGACTGTGCCAGGCCATCCAGCATCCGGTTTACCGACCGGCTCAACTGCCCGAATTCCTGCACGGTATCTTCGTCCAGACGGACGGTGGCAATGCTGTCCTGATCGACCCGCTGCGCCTGCTGCGCAAGCTGCTGCAACGGTTTCAGAGCTCTGCCGCTGACAAAATAAGCGATGGCCGCGCTGAGGATGGTGACCACCGCAGTGATGCACCAGCCCTTGCGGCCAAAAACCACCTTTGCATCGTAGACTTCCTGTGAAAAATGCGCCAGCAGGCTGGACATTTCCTCCTGCGGGATCTCGATGGTCAAGGAATCCTCACTGCCGGGCTGATACTGCATCATAAAGCCGTTGAGGGCATCCATGCCGGTTGCACCGGTGCGGTATAAAAGCAGGTTCATGCACACGCAGGCACAGGCGATGAGCAGCGCCGTCAGCAGGGTGATGCGCCATTGCAGAGATAACCGTTTCATTGTACCTCTCCTCCGATCTCGTAGCCTTCCCCGATGCGGTTGCGGATGGGGTCGTAGCCCAGCACCGCCCGCAGCTTTTTGCGCAGGGCAGAGATATGTACCCGGATGGAGTTGCTGAAGCTGTCCACGCTGCCGTCCCAGACGTGCTCAATCAGCTCTTCCTGACTGACCGGGCGTCCCTGATGCAGCAGCAGATATTCCAGCACGCCGCTCTCCTTCCGCGTCAGCGCAAGGGTCTGGCCATCCACCGTGGCAACGCGGCTGCGGGTGTTGAAGCTGAGCCGCCCGCAGCACAGGCAGACGTCCTGCTGGATGAACTTGCGCCGGGTCAGGCTGCGCACCCGGGCTTCCAATTCTGCAAGGTGGAATGGCTTGGAAAGATAATCGTTCGCCCCGGCATCCAGCCCCTCCACCTTATCTGAAATTTCACTGCGCGCTGATAAGATCAGCACACAGGTCTCAAGGTCGTGCTGCCGTAAGCTGCGCAACACCTGCATCCCGTCCACCTTGGGCAGGTTGAGGTCCAGCAGTACAAGGTCGTACCGCTCTGCCGCCAGCGCTTCCAGTGCGGCTTCGCCGTCTGCACAGGCGTCCACCTCGTACCCGGACAGCCGCAGCTTCCGGGCAATGTCCTCCCGCAGGGAGTGCTCGTCCTCTACCACCAAAAGGCGCATTTTGTTTCCACCCTTCCCGTAAAAAATCCATTTCTTGCGTTTTTCTTCATTATAACAGATTATAGCAGACGGTGTTAAGATTCGTGTTAAGATTTTCTTAGCAGAAATTTTATCCCGGATAGTGTATACTGGTGCCATCAAACAACAGGAGGCTATGATGTTCATGACAAAAAAACAGGCGCAGCTGCTTTTGCTTGCCGCCGGGGTGCTGATGCTGCTCTTCGGTGTATGGCGGGGCGAGGCAGACACCGTATTTTCAAAAGCCATCCGGCTGTGTATGGAGTGTGTAGGCATTGGATAAGAAAAAATTAAATCCCCTTGCTCGCTTCCGGGGCTTTATACAGGCCGGAGCGACCCTTTTGACCAATCTCCACCTGCCCAACTTTGCCAAAGGGACGCTGTATCAGGGCAGCGGAAAATACGTCTGCGTGCCGGGACTGAACTGCTATTCCTGCCCGGGCGCTGCCGGTGCCTGCCCGGTGGGGGCGTTTCAGGCGGTAGTGGGCTCTTCCAAATTCCGCTTTTCCTACTACATCACCGGCATTCTCATCCTTTTCGGGGTGCTGCTGGGACGGTTCATCTGCGGTTTCCTCTGCCCGTTCGGGTGGTTTCAGGAGCTTTTGCACAAGATTCCCTCTCCCAAGCTTTCCACCAAAAAGCTAAAGCCGCTGCGCTATTTAAAGTATGCGGTGCTGCTGGTCATGGTGGTGCTGCTGCCATTGCTGGCGGTCAACGAGCTGGGCATGGGCGACCCGTTCTTCTGCAAATACCTCTGCCCGCAGGGCGTGCTGGAAGGTGCCATTCCCCTCTCCCTGACCAATGCGGGCATCCGCGCTTCGCTGGGCAAGCTGTTCACATGGAAAGCCTGCATTCTGCTGGCGGTCATTGTGGGCAGCGTGGTGTTCTACCGCCCCTTCTGCAAGTGGCTGTGCCCGCTGGGCGCGTTCTATGCGCTGCTGAACAGGGTCTCGCTGTTCCAGATGCGCGTAGACACCCACAAATGCGTCTCTTGCGGAGCCTGTGCAAAGGCTTGCAAGATGGACGTAGACATTACCAAGACCCCCAACCACGCCGAATGTATCCGCTGTGGGATGTGTATGAAAGCCTGCCCCACGGACGCCATCCAGTACAAGTTCGGGTTGGGAGACCAATCAAACACTGAAACAACAAAGGAGTAAAACCATGAAATTCAACCGTGTAACCGCACTTTTGCTCAGCCTTACGCTGGCTTTCAGCCTTGCCGCCTGCGGGCAGGGCGCATCCTCTGCATCTTCGGCATCCTCTTCTTCCGCTTCCTCTGCGGTAGCGGAAACCAAGACCGAGGAGCAGCTGCTGGCGGAGGAAAACGAGATCCTTTCCGCAAACGATGCCCTGTGGGAGAAGGTGTTCGCTTCCATGGACAAAAACATGACTGAGACCACCCTCAGCACGAACTACGGCGATTTTCTGCTCAGTGCCGTGGAAAAGGCAAAGGATCAGTTCTCGGACGAGGAGTACAAGACCCTGACCGCCGATGCGGAAAAGATCCGTGCCATCGAGGAACAAATTGCTGCTCTTGCCCCTGCGGACGCGGCTGCTTCCAGTGCCGCCGCACAGGGCACTGCTTTCCCCCAGTTTGAGGGCAGCGATTTAGAGGGCAACCCGGTGGACAACAGCCTGTTTGCGGGCAACGCCTTTACGGTGGTGAACTTCTGGTTCAACGGCTGCAAGCCCTGCGTTGCGGAACTTGGCGAGCTTGACAAGCTGAACAAGAAAATAAGCGAACAGGGCGGCGAGGTTATCGGAATAAACGTTGAAACCCTGGACGGAAACGAACAGAACATCGAAACCGCTAAGCAGATACTTGAAACAAAGGGCGCTTCATACCGCAATATCTATTTTGATTCCGCAAGCGACGCAGGCAAGTTCTCACTCGGAATAATGGCATTCCCGACCACATATGTGATCGATAAAAACGGAAACATAGTCGGCGAGCCGCTTCTCGGCGGCATAGACAGCGAGGAAAACCTCAACACTCTTCTTGATACTATCAGCAAAGCAAATCAGGATAATTGACACGATAATGCATGCGTGGAAGACAATGTTATTCAAGCATGACGCATGCAAAATCAGATAAGTAACGCTTGAAAAGCGCCGACTTATATTTCCTATACACAGAAAAGAGAGCTGACTTACAATGTCCGCTCTCTTTTGTATTATGCCTGATTTGTGAATCTTACTGTGCCATCAAAGATGTGTTTTCCGTATGTGCTGAAAGCAGCCAATCTGGGCGCTGTGAGCACACCTCTGATATGGTCTATCTGAACCAGATCCGTCTTACATACGCTCAAGGATCATCGTGCCAAATGCGATGGTCAGACATCCGTTCTCATCCACCGGTATTTCGGCGAATGGGTCTACAGTTTCCCCCAGAACTTCGCCCTCGACCTTGGTATCATAGAAGAACTTTCCGTTCTCCTCTTTCCACGTGGTCTGTTCAATCGGCGCGAATCCGTCCTCGTCGATCACGGCGCCCTGCGACTTTGCCAATTCAAGCTTATCCTCAGGAACGCGCATAAGCGTGTTCATCAGGCCGTCTTCGGTAAATTCGATCCTGTTCGTGAGCATCATGATGATCTCGTCAGCGCAATCTCCGTCAGGCAGATTGTCCGGCGTGTAGGACACCGTGCCGTCGTCAGCGGGGAACAGCAATTCCCTGACTTTCCATTTCCCGATAATGTTCATTGTGACGCCTCCTTTGTCAATTAGTATATAGCTCATTGATCCATTAAACGAGTTATGCCCATGGGTCCTCAGATTTCGGCGTGCGGACGCCGGTCAGCAGATACTGTTCCCACAGGAACCATTTACCATCAGAACCGCGCTGACGCAGCTTTATCGGTCGTGGTGAATCCGCCCCGCCGCAGGGAATAAAGAGCTTCATGTAGCCAGGCTCCTGACCTGATACGTGATTTGATTCTATAACGATCGTGTATGGCTGTGCAGGAGTATAGTTGTTCTCAGGCGTCGAGCCAGCGAAGTAAGTGAATGGCAGATACGTCTTTCCATCACGGAACCGGTCATTCAGGAAAGATATCTCCTGTCCGTTCAGGGGTCGCGGCCCACGCAGGAAATTCAGCATCTCCGTGCCGATATTCTTGTCAGCCGCATAAGCGCAAAGTGCGAGGACAGTCAGGGCGGCCGTCTTGAACGGCGAATCCATGCAAGCCTCCGGAAGCGCCTGCATCTCCGCCAGGCTTTCGGGAAGCGCAGTGAACGTGAAAGTTTCACGTTTTGAGCCTATTGCAGACGCAGCCGAGTTTGCGGCTGTGTTGATCGCCTGATTGGCCGTGCTTTTAAGTTTGTCGAAGATTCCCATTGTTAAACTCCTTTCAGAATGAATTATGACTTCAGCCTGCGCCTTCGCAGACATAAAGTGTGTAATTTATCCCGTTCCCAGGATATTTATACGGTTTGGTGCATCCTTTATCAAGGTACACCGTACCCCACCGGCAGTACTCAGCCGCATCAAACTCCCAGTCCGAGGGAATCCGGAAAGTCTGTCTTACCGTTCTGCCATCAGAGTAGAGCAGGTTGAGCGTCACGGTGCGCAGCGGCTTTTTCCACGCTGTGATCGTATCCGGCTCGGTAACTTTCTTGCCATAGTCAAACTTTGCCGTGTAGTATGACACGTCATTTTCATCGAACGACTCGACTTTCTTCAATGCGAGAGTTCCGCGGTCAACAGTATATACGGTGCTTGAAGAACCATAATCTATGAAGAACATTTCTTCGTCCTGGGTGCAGGTGAGGCGGATAAAGTCCGCTCCATCGCCCGGAAGCATCATGTTGGCGACATAATCATCGAGCCATTCGGGCGAAGTGTCGGCAGGCATTACGCTGACCTTGCCGTTGTCGTCGGTGTAAAAGCTGTACTCATCATAGTGTCCAACTGACCCTCCATCGATCCAGAAAGCATATCCGTTGTCAGTCTTGACCGAATGGGAGATCACTCCGAATCCGTTTGAATAATCCTCGGTAATGGTGAGATTCCCGTATATCGGGAGCAGATTTGAAAGAAGATTTGCGTCATGAAGAAGTTCCGGCGTAAAATCAAGGTCGTAAAACTCGCTGCGGCTGAAGTCAGAGAGTGAATAGCCGTCACTTTCCTTATTGAATCCGATGCTGAATACGGTTTCCTCAACAGCATTGAAGCGCAGATGCTCGCGTATCGTGACTACGAATGTGCTGTCTCCGGTTTTCTCGCAGTTCACCTCAGAGGAAACTCCGAGATACGAGCGGAAATATTCGTTGATTTCAGGAAATTCCCAGCAGGTTTTGCCGTCGTTGACCACGCGTTTTGTGTTGACTGTATCCGGAGGAGCTGCGGCAGCCTCACCGCTCAGTATGACATTCTGAATTTCCTTCAGCTGATCCCCGGACAGCACAGCGTCGTCTGATAATTCAAGATTCGCCTTGTATGCCGCATACCAGCCCGCCGTGTTCCATGCGAACTCCGGCGTGTCCGTGTCAATGCTGCCGTTCCATGCCAGTGTGCGGTAGGACAGGGCGGCGGATATTGCGAGAGCTTCCAGGTCGTCAAATTCAGTGTTCTCGGTTCTGTATCCGGCAATACAGGAAATAAAGATAGATATCGCTGAGATGATAGAAGTAATTCTGTTCATGATCCTTACCATAGCTTTCGACGAGCGAAAGCTTTCCTTTCTCCCCGTTTCGGGGCGGTTCTCAGAGAGGATTCGTTTTGTCGGAAAAGTGCGAAAGTTATGGGATACGCGGAGAAACGTTCAGGCAGCTGCTGTCTGAAATACAGCCGACCTGTTCAAACGAGCGTTCACGCGCCTGTTTGTGTTATACTGTGCTTGATTCAAATAATTTCATGGGCTTTTCTGCATAATTAGGTTCGATCAGCGTTAATGTATCTTTTCTGCTGCAAGTGCATAGAAAGCGCTGATGAGTTCTTCTCCTGCTTCTATCGGTGCGGATTTTGATGTACCGTCCGTAAAGTCAAACGAGAGTCTGTATGTGGTTTCATCAAGAGCGATCAGGCCGTCGTTGTCCGGCTCCTCATACTGTCTGACCATTGTTACGAGCTGCCGGTTTTTTATGATCCGGAGTATTTCCTCTGCGTCGTTTTCATTTATCTTTTGTCTTTCAACTTCTGTATGTGCGCCGCTGCCGTCGATAACTGCGTCGAACGAAAAATACCAGGTGTTTTCATCCTTTTCAAGCGTGTATGAGTATGAAGAGGAATGATCCATGCTGCTGCAGCTCACAAAGACAGACGTTATTTCAACGTTTTCTGCCGTCTCATAGTGCTTTTCTGCAAGAGAATAGAGATATCTGAGCGCCTTGTCGCAGAAAGCGGTTTCCTTTTCTATGCTGTTTCCATCGGAAAAAGTCATTACGGAGCTGTTTGTCGGTGCGTCGGCTGCATGGAGAATATTCAGCGTGCGGAATCTGCTTAGCCGGCTGATCTCGTCTTCCTCTCTGATGATCTCAAGAAATCCCTCCGCGTCCTCAGCCGGAATAGGGAATGAATCGAAAGATGTATACCGGCCTTCCTTACTCTGCACATAGCAGCTCGCAGAAAAAAGCCAGTTTTCGTCCTGCTTTTGCAGGGAGAATGCATACACCGGATCGCGCTCCGTGCCGTAATACGAGGTGCTGGTACCGACAATGTCACCGGCATTGTATTTTTTATTTCCGCTGCACCCGAAAAGGAGTGATAGAATCGCCATAATTATTGTCACCCTGCATTTATAGTTCTTTTTCATGCTTGGTCACCTCTGAAATTCTCATGTGAGCAAATGGCGGGCAGAAAAACCGCCTTCAATGGCAGGTGGAATGGATTTATCTTCCAAAGTAATAGTGCGCGGTTTCTGAGCGTCTGCTGAATCAATATGCTGTCCAGTGCTATTACGCCTATAAATAGACAATGCTTATTGTAAACACGCACTGCAAATCTTGCGGCAATATATTTAATGCTTGAAAATTACAGAAAGGAATTAATTTGTATAAAGTATAACATAAATTACAAAAAAAATCAAGAGGTAAAACCAAAACAGACTGATATGCGTCAAGTTTTATTATACAACAAAGGAAACCTCTAAATACCGGTGCGAAAAGCAAAAATGGGCAGGGCGGAATGCCGCTGTTCGTCCTGGAGATAACGCCGGGATCCCAGATGATTTCATAGCAAAAAAGGCGGCTTCGGGAAAACCAAAGTCGCCTTTTTATGACATAAGTTCAATTACTCAGCCACTATCGCCCTGAGTATCGCGGAAGCGTCCAGCGCGTTCATCGCGCCGTCGGAGTTGAAGTCCGCCATGCGTGGATTCTCGCCCCTGGAGAATCCCACGATATCCTTTAATATCATAGCTGCGTCCAGCGCGTTCAATATGCCGTCGTTGCTGAAATCTCCGGGCAGGTCGCTGTATTCGCACACCATAACGACATACTCGCCGCCAGTGTACGCACCTGGTATCGCCGCTGTTCCGTCCACGGATATCCGCGTGCAGCAACGGAATTCCAGACCGCCGTCCGTCAGACGGTACACGTTCGCGAACTGACCCGCAAACTCCCTGCGGAACGTCAGCTTTAGTTCAGCCGGGATACCCGTGCCGCTTATTTTCAGGTCAGCACCGAAAACTCCGCGCAGCCCGATCCTGTCGGAGTTTCCGGGGAGCACGGTAAAATCTGCGGCAGAAGCAGACTTTATCGCCGCGCCGTCAATGATCCAGCTCTTTATACTGTCGATAATGAATTCCGCCTTTATCCTGCTGTCGGCTATCGCCTTTATCACGTCCGCAGGGACGGTGGTTTCACCGTTGAGCGAGATCACCGCGCTTCCGCCACCCTGCTTCATGAGGTCAGCCGCGATGTCCGCCCAGGACTTCTGAACGCCGTTTATGCCGGGCTGCGTTTCCGTGGCTGCCGCAGGTCTGGAGGGCCTTGCGGTTCCACCGGAGGAGTTACCGCCTGTGGAGGTTTTCCTCGGAGACATTTCGTAGCCGCAGACCGTGCACAGCTCTGGCTTTGCATAGGTCGCCGCGCCGCCGGAAACGTGGTCTTCAATGTCGGAGACCGCACCGCACACCTCGCAGATGTGCCAGTGTCCCGACTTGTCGGATTCATATTTTACTGACCATCTGTGCCCCGCCGCCGGAATGGTCTTGTGCTCGGTGGAGTATTTTTCACTGCAAACCGTGCAGTAAGTCACTTCGTCATAGGAGCCGTCCGCGGTGCAGGTCGCGGGAATTTCATTCTCCCTGACTGCTTCGCCGGGGGTGTGCCCGGTCTTTGCAAGAACAACGTTTTTCAGCGCAGTTTCCTGTGTTCCGGCTTCGTCAAGGAAGTACCTTGCGCAAAGCCCGCATTCCCAGTATTCGGTATTGCCCTCGGAAATGCAGTTCGGCTCTGAGCGGCCGTGGTGCGTGAGCTCTCCGTGACCGCTTCTCAGCGTGAGCGAGGCCGCCGGGCTCGGGTTCAGGATGTCGGTTTCGGCGAACCTTATATATCCTGTCACGAACTCGTCATGGCCGACAGCAGCGGCGTTTTCCGCACCCCAGTCTGAGCCGTCAAAGCTGAACTCCACGCCGGAAAGCTCCGTCACTATTTCAGCGGTGATATCGCTTCCGGAGCTTGTCAGCTCAATCCTGAAATCAGACTGTAAGGGAGCCTGCTGGTCGCCCTTTACGGCGAGGGTCACCGTGATTCTGAACGTGAAATCAGTGTAGTTCTGCGTTGGGAGGGTCACGGTTATTTCTGCCGTGTTTCCGATGGATTCCTCCGTATTCTCTCCGAGCGTGAAGTACAGCTTTCCGTCAGAGTACCGCGCGCTGTCTGCGGCGAGTATCCCGTTAACGTCGCTGACCGCAATGGTTGCCGGGTAGATTTCCCCGGTGTTTTCGGGAAGTCCCGCGAGGGAAACGCTCTTTTCCCCACTTGCGCCCCAGTAGCAGGAGAGCGTAGTATCAGCCATCGCCGGAGCCTGCGCCTTTGCTATGTCGAGAGTTACCTTAGCGGTGAGCGGCTTGTAGTACTCCGGGTGAACGTCAGCGGTGAACTCAGCCGTATACTTTCCGGTATCGCCGACATTCGGTATATTGCTGCCGGAAAGCGCCCACCTGCCGGGAATTTCGTCAGTGCCGAGCATTACTTTCAGCCCGGAAACGGACAGACTGCCAAGGCTTCCACCGAACGTACCGGAGGCAGTTCCAGAGCCGCTTGCGGTGAGCGCCGCAGGGGTTATCGTAAACGTCCAGTCCGGGGAGGTCACATCGCTGGCGGCAAGGTAGCACTCGCCCTTGGCAACGTCTATTTTTACGGTGTAGGTTCCGGGAGCAATCGGCTCTGTTGGAACTCCGTCCAGATAATACTTTACCGCCGTTATATCGCCCATGCCTGTTTCGGAGCCGTCGCTGAACCTGCGCGCTTCAACGGCCGCAGCAAGCGGAAGCCCGGTGTACTCGGTATCGGCGGGCGCGTGGAATATGAAGTCATCCGCAACGGGGGTGCCGTAGTATATCGTGTACAGCCAGCCGCCGATGTTGCTTGCCGCATTGTAGTACTCGCCCTCTGCCACATCTATGAGCACCTTTATCGTTTCCGGTTTTACGGGTACGGCTATTTCGACGTTGGTGCTGCTGAAATAGTGCAGGGTTATTATTTTGCCGACTCCCTCAGCTCCGTCATTTACGGTAACGGAAACGGGTTTTTCCTTGCCGTTATATCTGCAATCCTCCGGGGCGGTGAATGTGAACAGGTCGGCGGTAATGTCGCCCTTTACGATAGTGAATTCCCAGCCGCCCGAGAGGACAGCCGCCTTGCAGTTATCCCCCTCCGCGATGTCCGCCGTTACGGTGTAGGTTCCGGGAATAACGGGGTCTGCTTCATTTCCGTCGCGGTAGTATTTCAGTGTGACAGCGCCTGCGCCGGAGATTCCGGGCTTCACAGTGATTTCCGCTTCCTTTGGCGCGCCGTTGTATTTAAGGTCTGACGGCGGTGCGAATTCCAGGTCAGACGCCGTGAGAGCCAGTTTTTCTACCTTAACGGTGCAGTCCGCTGAGGTATCGTCTATAAACGAGGAACCCGCGCCGCTGTAATTCAGCACGAACCTGCAATCGTCGCCCGCAGCGGGGAGCGCAGAGGTGGTGACTTTAGTTTTCGCGCCGTCCGGGAGCGCTGCGGCGGCTACCTCCTTATCGTTCAGCGTTACCGTGAACGAGCCGCTGCCAGCGGTGAGCGCAGTATCCGAATAAGCCTGCGTAACTCCGTCAAATTCCACCAGGGAATACACAGTGAGATCCGCCGTGCCCAGGTAAACCAGTGAATCCGCAGAGCTGTTCTCAAGGATCACGCCGGATTTGTATCCGATGGACGGCGCGCCGTCCTCCCGCAGCGAGGGATAATACGCGATCCCAGCCGCTTTGTCGTTCGCCTTTTTCGTCCAGAGCGTGGAATTAAGCCCCATCGTCGTCAGCGCGTCTGCGGAGGTCATCTGTAAGGTCGTGAGCCCCTTCGCCGCTCCCTCGAGGTCTGCGCCGGCGATTCCCCTGGCGCCGCTCGTGTCGGAGTTGTACCAGCAGTTCTTCACGTTGTCATTTTCGCTTCCGCATATTGCGCCAACATTTTCGGTTCCGGTCACGGTGCCGATGTTTATGCCATCTATGACCGGTGTTTGGCTTTCGCCGCATATACCGCCGACATTCCTGACGCCGCTTACCGCGTTTCCGTTAACGCACCGCCCCCTTGTACCTGACGCGTAACCAAAGATACCGCCAACATTATTTCTGCCGGTAATACTTCCGTTTTCAGTGATAATATCATACAGCCAGCCCGATACATAGCCGAAAAGTCCGACATTATCAGAATCAGGCTGATTAATTATCAGATTGGATATCTTATGTCCATCTCCGCTGAAATGCGCATAGAATGGCGTGACTTCGTTTCCTATCGGGGTGATATTTCTTCCTGAAAGGTCGATATCGCTTTGCAGGACGTAGTTTCTGCGCCACATTGCGCTGTTCTGTGTGAGCTTCTGAAATTCATCTGCCGTGGTTATGGGATTATAATATCGCCAGCTGTCACCACTCACCGTGAAATAGTTGTACATACGCAGCTCGCCGGACTGCGCCTTTCCTACGCCTTTAAGGCTGATGAGCGTGTAGTTGTCCGAGCGGTATCTTCCGTTTTCAGTGCCCTTGGTGTAGCTTCCTCTTTCCCAGATGTCGCCGGAAAAGCCGGATAGCCGACTGGTCAGGTCTTTGGTTTCAACAGGACCGCCAAAATCTTCCTTCAAGAAAAGATCCTTGGAGTAAAAGCAGTTTTTCGAGGGACCGGTACCGATATTACCGCCGATTTCGCTGTTGCCGCATATCTCAGCCATGCTGAAGCTGCTGGAAACGTCGGCGCTGCTTTCCACCGAGCCGCAGATACCGCCGACAACGGAGTCGCCGACCAGCATTCCTGTGTTGTAGCAGTTCGCTAAGGTGCTTCTGTCTGCGCTTTCGCCGCAGACGCCGCCGGTTTTGAGTGTTCCTGTGACGGCTCCGGTGTTGTAGGACATCTGTACGGTGCCGCTGTTCTTGCCGCAGACGCCGCCTGCCGATTCCTTTCCGGTGACGGGAGCGTTGTTGTAGCAGCCGGTGATGGTTCCCGCGTTCAGGCCGCAGATGGAGCCGGTGCAGTTCCCGCCGGATATTTCGCCGCTTTCAATGCCAACGTATGTTATGGTACCGGTGTTATAGCCGAAAAGCCCGATATAGTCCCCGGCCGCAGATATCTTCACGTTGGTCAGGACGTGGCCGTTGCCGCTGAATTTCCCGCTGAACGGCACGGTTTCAGTGCCTATCGGGGAGAACGATCCTCCCGTAAGCTGGATATCTCCGGCAAGGACGTAATTTCCGCCCCACTTCGTATCGTCACCCGCGAGGTCAAGCAGCTCCTGCTCGGTGCTTATTTCGGTGTAGGAGTCCCAGTCGGGGGAGGCTTCCGTGCCGAAGTTGTAGTATTCAACCCTTGTTACTTCCTGCTTCGCTCCGGCGGGGACAGGGTCGGCGCGGAGAATTGTTTTCTTTCTGCCGTCAACATTTTCCCTGACGTATCCCTCCGTCCAGCTTTCCGGCTTGAAAGAGTTTATTACCTCCTCAGCCGGGGCGCTGCTGGCAGAGCCGCTGACGTCCGCCTTACCGCCTATTGCGGTAAGCCCGCTGCCGCTGCTGTATATGCAGTCTGTGAAAGAGGAATGGTCGCCGCCGTTTCCGCAGACGCTTCCAAGCGAGCCGCTGCCGCTGACCTTTCCGGTATTCGCGCAGCCGCTGACGCTGGAAACAATTTCATGACCATTGGATTCGTAGCCGCTTACCGAACCGCAGATACCGCCGATATTTCCGGTTCCGGTGACTTCACCGGAGTTGAAGCAGCCGCTCAACGAGTTAGAATTTCCTGTGCCGCAGATACCGCCGACGTTTTTCGTGCCGCTGACCGCGCCGGAGTTATAGCAGTTCTTGATTTCACCGTCAGAAGAGCTGCCGCACACTCCGCCCGCCTGTTTCGGGCTTTCAACAGTGCCTGAGTTATAGCAGCCGCTTATCTTACCATAACTATAACCGCATACTCCGCCTGTTGTGCGGCCTTCATCATGTGTTCCCGCAGTGCAGCTTACGCTTCCGGTGTTTCGGCAGGAGATCAGCGTACCTTCGCTGTAAGCGCACACGCCGCCGATAAATCCGATATCTCCGATATCACCGCTTACCGAGCAGGAATTCGTGCAGTTTATAAGACTGCCGTTATTTACAACAGCAATTCCGGCAACGCTTTCCTTGCCGTATATTGAGCCGCCGTCCAGCGTGAGATCTCTGATAACGCTGCCGCTGTTGACCTCGCCGAAAAGCGCCACTTGGGACTTTTCAGGCTCGTTTATGTAAACGTTCTTTATGGAATGACCATTTCCGCTGAATTTGCCGTAATAGTTCTCTATTATCTTAACGTCCGTCCGGCTTTCAAGGTCGATATCGTTACCGAGGACGTAGTTTTGGTTCCACTTTGCTTTGTCCGCGCCGATATCTACGAACTGCTGGGCTTCTGTTATAAGCGTGTAGGTGTCCCAGTCCGGATCGGATTCCGTGCCGAAATTGAACACCTTGCGCTCCATCTGTCTCTTATACACATCTCCGAGCCCACGAGACATGCGCAGATCTCGTATGCC
>ENA-OZRY01000213-OZRY01000213.1-human-gut-metagenome-genome-assembly--contig:-NODE-213-length-12305-cov-20.630286_pt1 | contig 12305 bp, 8 predicted proteins | sample MGYA00243275_ERZ653959 | MGnify/ENA primary metagenome ERZ653959 (study PRJEB26926, sample SAMN06164579) | human gut metagenome | biome: ENVO:00009003; feature: ENVO:2100002; material: ENVO:00002003...
TTTATAAGAAAGTTTACTTTTATAGTTTTTTTAATCGATATTTCTTGTTATTTTGGGTATTTTTATTACTTTTGCAGCCTAAATTTTACAAACTCTTGACTATATAATGAAGAAAAAGATACTTTTCATCATGAATCCGATTTCAGGAACAGCCAGCAAGGCGGCAGTTCCCAGTCTGATAGATTCTGTTTTGGACAAAGAACTTTTTGAGTACGAGATAAGAATGACTGAAAGAGCTGGGCACGCTTCGGAAATTGCTACCGAAGCGAAGAACAACCATGTAGATGTGGTTGTGGCGGTTGGCGGTGACGGAACCGTCAACGAGGTGGCCCGCTCACTGGTTCACTCCGATACTGCCCTCGGCATTCTGCCTTGCGGTTCGGGCAACGGACTGGCAAGACATCTGCTGCTCCCGATGAACCTGAAGAAATGCATAGAGGTCATCAACCAATGCCAGATTAGAGATCTGGATTATGGTGTCATCAACGACCACCCGTTCTTCTGCACCTGCGGCATGGGCTTTGACGCTTTCGTCAGCATGAAGTTTGCCGAGAGCGGCAAGCGTGGTCCTATCACTTATGCTGAAAATATCCTGCGCGAGGGATTGAAGTATAAGCCTGAGACTTACACGCTGGAGGACGAGACGGGCACCAAGCAGTATAAGGCGTTCCTCATTTCCTGTGCCAACGCATCTCAGTATGGCAACAATGCCTATATTGCCCCTCAAGCATCCATGAGCGACGGTTTGATGGATGTTGTCATCATGGAACCATTCGATGTAATCGAGGCGCCTCAGGTAAGTTTCGACATGTTCAACAAGACATTGGACAAGAACTCGAAGATCAAGTCGTTCCGCTGCAAGAAGCTCCATATCACCCGCAGTCAGCCAGGCGTAATCCATTATGATGGCGACCCTGTGATGACGGGTGCAGAGATTGATGTTCACCTGGAAGAAAAAGGAATCAAGATGGTGGTGAACCAATTTGCCAACAAGAACGACCGCAAGCCGAACATGATTCAGTCTGCCTTTGCCGATTTCTTCAACGACTTCAATGCCGTGCGCGATGATATTCATAAAGACATCCAGCGCCAGAGCAAAAGAGTAGAAGCTATCAGCAAACTGGTACAGAAGAAGCTGAACCTTTAAGTAGTGAGTAGTGATCACTAATCACTACTCACTAAGATAGAATTCTTCCGTTATTTTCCTATACCATTCCGAGCGGTTTCCCTGCGAATCCATCATCGTTTCAACATGCTCTTCATAAGGCGAAATGCGATGCTTGGCAAAACTCAGCATAAAGCGCTTTGGCTGCTTGCGCTCTACCGTCTTCACACCACACTTCCGTATAAGATAAAAACCTAATATACAAGACTCTGCAACAAACTGCTCCACTACTTCTACGGGAACAATTGCAGAGAAAATACCGTCATCAGAAAGCAGCCGTTTTACACCCGCAAACAAATCGCGGAACGGAAGACTGTCCGTATGTCTCGCCATCGTCCTCTTACTGTCCGGATTTTTCAAGCTATCTACAAAGAACGGAGGATTGCTCACTATCGCATCAAAAACACCGGCAGACTTCAAATCTTCAGCAGTTTCCAAAGCCTCAGCAGCTTCCGAAGTTCCCCCGAAATCCTGCAGTCTGCAGCATTCTATTTCCACCCTGTCGCGAAACGGACTTGCCATCACATTTTCCCTCGCCTGTCCGCAGGCATCAGCATCCATATCAATCCCTACGACCTCAGCTTCAGGAAAACGCTGCGCCATCATGAGCGAAATCAGTCCCGTTCCGGAACCGATGTCCAGAATCCGCCTGCCACCTTGCGCCCATGCACCCAGCAAAACGCCGTCAGTTCCCACTTTCATGGCACAACGGTCTTGCTCTATCTCAAACTGTTTAAATCGAAAATTACCCATAAATTCTTCTGTCTCTTTACAGAAGAAAACGAATGCGCCGCCGATTTATTTTATCGCAAGCAGCAGAAATTGCCACTTCCACCTGCAAAAGCAGCTACTTACATCTATAAAAACGGGTACTAATATATAGAAAAAGCAATTTTATTATTAAATAATCTATCATCTTCCACGATATTTCACAAAAAATGAGTACCTTTGCACGGAAATATAGAAATCATAACAAAATGGATAATAGAAGAACAAGTACCCGAATACAAATGATTGCAGACTACGAGGGCGACCCGAAAACCCTGATCGAAGACCAGGAAGAAGGTTTGTACCCTACCCTCTGCATGCGAGATATTGTAGTTTTCCCTACCAACATGACCCCTATCGTTGTGGGCAGAAAGGAAAGTCTGAATCTTGTCCGGATGCTGGAAAAGAAACCAGACACCATATTCTGCGTATTCTGCCAGAAGAACAAAGATACAGAATCGCCCTACGAAGAAGACCTCTACCCTGTAGGTGTCTTCGCCAAACTCATCAAGGTGATCAAGATGCCTGGCACAGAGCAGATGAGCATCATCATCCAGGGTCTGGGCAGATGTCAGATGAAACATCTCGTTCAAAAAGAGCCTTACACAGTAATTGACGTAAAAAGTCTTCCGGAGAAATGGCCTGACGAGAACAACGATGAACTCTTCAGAATGCTCTACGAGAACTTCCATTACGAAGCGACAGACTATATCAAATCAAACGCCAACTATACTGATGAGGCCATCCAGGCCATCAACGAACTCTCGAGCATTCATATGCAGTGCAACTTCATGTGCTCCCTCCTCCCTTTCTCCATCGAGGATAAAATCAAGATGCTGAAAGAGGAAAATCTCAGCGAGCGCATCATGATTGCCATCAGATCCCTGAACAAGGTGCGCCATCTGCTACGCATCCAGACTGAGATTGAGAACAAAACCCACTACGACCTCGATGAACAGCAGAAGGAATACTTCCTCAAGCAGCAGATCAAGAACATCAGGGAAGAACTGGGAGAAGGCAACGCCAGTCCGGAGAAGAAGGAGATTCTGGAGAAGGCGAAAAAGAAGAACTGGAGCGAGGAAACTGCCAAAATCTTCAAGAAAGAAATTGCCAAGCTCGACACCCTGAACCCGCAGAGTCCTGACTATTCGATACAGATAGGATTCCTGCAGACCATGGTAGATTTGCCTTGGAACTCCTACACCCAGGACGACCTCAGTCTGACCCGTGCCAAGCGCATTCTGAACCACGACCACTACGGCATGGAGAATGTGAAGGAACGCATCCTGGAATTCCTCGCCGTAAGAGCACTGAACGGCGGCGGCAAGAGTCCTATCCTCTGCCTCTACGGTCCTCCGGGCGTAGGAAAGACCAGTCTGGGCAAGAGCATCGCAGCAGCCATGAAGCGCAAGTATGTACGCATGTCGCTGGGCGGTCTGCACGATGAAGCCGAAATCCGCGGTCACCGCCGCACCTATGTGGGAGCCATGCCGGGCCGCATCATCAAGAACATGCTGAAGGCAGGCAGCAGCAATCCGGTCTTCATCCTCGACGAGATTGACAAGGTGGCGCAGAGCAATTTCAACGGCGACCCAGCATCAGCCCTGCTCGAAGTGCTGGACCCGGAACAGAACAATGCCTTCCACGACAATTATCTCGATATGGATTACGACCTCTCCAAGGTACTCTTCATCGCCACAGCCAATGACCTGAGCGTCATTCCGCGTCCGCTCCTCGACCGTATGGAGCTGATAGAAGTAGGCGGCTACATCACCGAAGAGAAGACAGAGATTGCCAAGCGCCACCTCGTACCGGAAGAGCTGGAAAGCACCGGACTCGACAAGGTTTCGCCAAAGGTAAGTTTCAACAAGAATGCCCTCGAGTTCATCATCGAGCACTACACCCGGGAGAGCGGCGTAAGACAGCTGAAAAAGCAGATTGACAAGAGTCTGCGCAAGATGGCTTACAAACTTGCCTGCAACCAGGAGCTGAAGAACTACACCATCACCCCTGCCGAAGTAAAAGACCTGCTGGGCAATCCGCCGTTCAACCGCGACATCTACCAGGGCAACGACTATGCAGGAGTGGTAACCGGACTGGCCTGGACCTCAGTGGGCGGCGAAATTCTCTACATCGAAACCTCGCTCAGCAAGGGCAAGGCAGGCAAGCTCACCCTGACCGGAAATCTGGGCGACGTGATGAAGGAATCAGCCATTATCGCACTGGAATACGTCAAGTCGCACATCGACCTGCTCCAGGTAGACTACCGCATCTTCGAGCAGTGGAACATCCACATCCACGTGCCTGAGGGAGCTACCCCGAAAGACGGTCCTTCTGCCGGAATCACCATCGCCACCAGCATCGCCTCAGCCATCACCCAGCGCAAGGTGCGTGCCAACACAGCCATGACCGGCGAGATAACCCTCCGCGGCAAAGTGCTCCCGGTAGGCGGAATCAAGGAGAAGATTCTGGCAGCCAAGCGGGCAGGAATCAAGCACATCGTGATGTGCAGGGAGAACCAGAAGAACGTAGAGGAAATACCGGAGAAATATCTCAAAGGCGTAGACTTCCACTATGTAGAGAATGTGGCTGACGTCTGGCAGTTCGCGCTGACCGACGAGAAGGTGAAAAAACCTACAGACTTCAGCATTGAGGAAAATGATAAAAAAGAATAGAAATGAAATTTGAATTACAAGTAACAGATAAAGCAAGCGATGCGCGTACAGGCATCATCACCACCGACCACGGACAGATCAAGACCCCAATCTTCATGCCCGTAGGAACCGTAGGAAGCGTGAAGGGCGTCCACTTCGAGGAACTCAAGAAGCAGGTCATGGCACAGATTATCCTCGGAAACACCTATCACCTCTACCTGCGCCCAGGTCTTGACGTCATCAGGGCAGCAGGCGGATTGCACAAGTTCAACGGCTGGGACCGTCCTATCCTCACCGACAGCGGCGGCTTCCAGGTCTTCTCGCTCACCGGCATCCGCAAGCTCAAGGAAGAAGGCTGCGAGTTCCGCTCCCACATCGACGGCAGCAAGCACTTCTTCACACCGGAGAATGTAATGGACACCGAGCGCATCATCGGAGCCGACATCATGATGGCCTTCGATGAATGTCCACCGGGACAGAGCGATTACCAGTACGCCAAGAACAGCCTCATGCTCACCCAGCGCTGGCTAGACCGCTGCATCAAGCGGTTCAACGAAACCGAGCCACTCTACGGCTATCAGCAGAGTCTCTTCCCTATCGTTCAGGGCTGCACCTTCCCGGAACTGCGCCGCGAAGCAGCCAAATACATTGCCGACAAGGGAGCCGACGGAAATGCCATCGGCGGACTTGCCGTAGGAGAGCCTACCGAGGTGATGTATGAGATGATAGAAGTAGTGAACGAAATCCTGCCGAAAGACAAGCCGAGATATCTGATGGGCGTAGGAACCCCGCAGAACATCCTCGAAGCCATCGAGCGCGGCGTAGACATGTTCGACTGCGTAATGCCGACCCGCAACGGCCGCAACGCCATGCTCTTCACCTATCAGGGCACGATGAACATGCGCAACAAGAAGTGGGAGAAAGACTTCAGTCCGATAGATCCAGACGGCTGCGACATCGACCTCGTAACCACGAAGGCCTACCTCCACCACCTCTTCAAGGCCCAGGAGCTGCTGGCGATGCAGATAGCCAGCATCCACAACCTCTCTTTCTATCTGCGCCTCGTGACCGATGCCCGCCATCATATCGAGCAGGGCAATTTCGTGGCATGGAAGAATTCCATCATCGACCAGCTTGGCCGAAGAATTTAAGTAAGCAAGCATCATGAAAGATTTTAAGAAAATAAGAAAACACCGCCGACTCTACCGCACCGGCCGATGGGCTTCCCGCAAGTTCGGGTGGCTCATCAGGGCTGTGCGCTGGCTGGCTCACAAGCTCCGGTTCCTGCGCATATTCCGGTTTCTCAACCCGTTCAGGTACATCAAGAAGCTCGACTGGTACATTATCAAGAAGTTTCTGGGCTACTATTTCTTCTCCATCGCCCTGATCATCTCCATCGCCATCGTCTTCGACTTCAACGAGAACCTGTCAAAATTCACAGAGCACCATGCACCGGCGCGCGCAATCATCTTCGATTACTACGCCAACTTCGTGCCCTATTTTGCCAACCTCTTCAGTGCGCTGTTCGTGTTCGTGGCGGTCATTCTCTTCACCACCAAGCTGGCAAGCAATTCCGAAATCATCGCCATCCTGGCGTCGGGAGTATCCTTCAAGCGTCTCCTTCGCCCATACATGATTACCTGCGTGCTGCTATCAGCCCTCTCCTTCGGGCTTTCAGCCTACGTCATTCCCCACGGAACCGTCATCAGGCAGAACTTCGAGACGATGTACAAGAACAAGAAGAAGAATACCAGTGCCGAGAATGTACAGCTGCAGGTAGACAAGGGAGTGATTGCCTATATGCAGCATTATGACAACAGCATGAAACGCGGCTACGGATTCTGTCTCGACAAGTTCCAGGACAAGAAACTCGTAAGCCACCTTACAGCGATGGACATCCAGTACGACACCATTTCCGACAGCAAGTATCACTGGAAACTGAGCAACTGGAAAATCCGCAAGCTCCAGGGCATGAAGGAGCATATTACGAGCGGAGCCCAGAAGGACACCATCATCATGATGGAACCTACCGACCTGGTCTATTCCAAGGGTCAGCAGGAAACCTTCACCAGTCCTGAGCTCCGCGATTACATCTCCAAGCAGATTAACCGCGGTTCGGGCAACGTAGTGCAGTACGAGGTAGAATACCACAAGCGCATCGCCTCTTCCTTCGCTTCGTTCATCCTCACCATCATCGGCGTCTCCCTCTCAGCCCGCAAGCGCAAGGGCGGCATGGGAGCAGCATTGGGCGTTGGACTTGCGCTGAGTTTCGGCTACATCATGCTGCAGACGGTTTCTGCCACCTTCGCCATCCAGGCCAACTTCCCGTCTGTTCTGGCAGCGTGGCTTCCAAACTTCCTCTTCGCCATCGTAGCCTACTTCTGCTACCGCAAGGCACCGAGGTAATTATCAATTAATAATTAAGAGTTTATAGTTTATAGCAGCCATGCTCCCCTATAAACTATAAACTGTAAACTATAAACTATAGAAGAATGTATTTCGACGAATTAGATTTAAACGACAACGTGCTCGACGCATTATATGACATGCGCTTCGACACATGCACTCCAGTACAGGAAAAGTGCATTCCAGAGATATTAGAAGGTCATGATGTCTTGGGTGTAGCCCAGACCGGAACCGGCAAAACCGCAGCCTATCTGCTGCCAGTATTGAGCAAGCTCGATGACGGCGGTTATCCGAAAGACGCCATCAACTGCGTCATCATGTCACCAACCCGCGAGCTCGCCCAGCAGATAGACCAGGCGATGCAAGGCTTCGGCTATTACCTGCAGGGCGTGAGCAGCGTAGCCGTATACGGCGGCAACGACGGCAACCGTTACGATCAGGAGTTGCGCAGCCTCCGCATGGGCGCCGATGTAGTCATCGCCACCCCGGGCCGCCTCATCTCCCATATCTCTCTGGGCAATGTAGACCTCAGCAAGGTAAGTTTCTTCATTCTTGACGAGGCCGACCGCATGCTCGACATGGGTTTCTCTGACGACATCAAGACCATCGCGTCAAAACTGCCAAAGACCTGCCAGACCATCATGTTCTCGGCAACCATGCCTGAGAAGATAGAAGAACTGGCTAAGACCCTGCTCAAAAATCCGGTAGAAATCAAACTTGCCGTCAGCAAGCCAGCCGAGAAAATCAAGCAGGAAGCATACGTATGCTACGAAACCCAGAAGATGACCATCATCAAGGACATCTTCAAGGCGGGCGACCTGAAACGCGTCATCGTCTTCAGCGGCAGCAAATTCAAGGTGAAGCAACTCGCAGCTTCCCTCCAGCAGATTGGAGTAAACTGCGGAGCCATGCACAGCGACCTGGAACAGGCTGAGCGCGATGATGTGATGTTCAAGTTCAAGAGCGGACAGTATGATGTTCTCGTAGCTACCGATATTGTGGCGCGCGGAATCGACATCGATGATATTGAGATGGTCATCAATTACGATGTTCCTCACGATACAGAAGATTACGTTCACCGCATCGGCCGTACTGCCCGTGCCAACCGCGATGGTAGAGCCATCACCTTCGTGAGCGAAGAAGACCAGTACTGGTTCCAGCAGATAGAGAAGTTCCTGGAGAAGGTGGTAGACAAAATGCCTCTCCCTGAGGGATGCGGCGAAGGTCCTGAATACATCAAGCTTAACAAGCCGAAGAAGAAAGGCGCAAACGGAAGAAACAACAGACGCGGTAACGGCAAAAACGGCGAGGCCGGAAAGAACAGTGCCAAGAACCGCCGACAGAAAGACCGCGACCAGACTTCTCACAAGCGCAAGCCAAACAAGCCAAACGAGCGTCAGGAAAAAGCACCACGCAGCAACGAACAGCAGCCTCAGCAGGGTAACAAGCAGCAGAACGCAAAGCAGCAGCCACAGCAGGGCAACAAGCAGCAGAACGCAAAGCAGCAGAACGCAAAGCAGCAGAACAGAAAGCCAGCCCAGCCAGGCGAGCAGCCAAAGAACAGCAACAGCCAGAAGCGCCGCAATAACAGCAACCAGCAGCGCCCAGGCACCGAGAACAATGTTCGCCCAGGCAGCAACGGCCGTGGCAGAGGCGTAGCCCAGAAAAAGGGCGACAAGCCGGCTGCACGCAAGCACACCCCTATCGTAAATCCACAGAAGCAAGAAAACGCTGTGAAGAAATTCATCAAGCGCATCTTCGGATTCAAGAAATAGGAAATAAATTATCTTTTAAAAGAAAAGAGGAATGATGAAAGCGCTACCCCTCACCCCGCTCATGACCATCAGCCTCACACTGACGATCGGAATCATCATAGCCAAATTTGGCTATGATGATTTCAATATGCGCTTCTGGCTCATCATCTCCATCATTTCATGCGCCCTTAGCAGCATCATCTTTTTCCTTACTAAGTTTTTAAGTAAAAAAGCTTACTTCAGCAGGAGCCACCAGTTTCTCATCTACTCCCAATGCGTGATGATTCATTTATGCATTCTGAGCCTTGGGGCTTTTCTTACCTGCAAGCAAATAGCTGATTCCCAAACCTCTACACAACTGAAAAACTGGCAGGAACTGCCTTACCTCACACGGGCAAAAATCAATACCGAACGCTATAAAAGCAATATTGAAAGCAAACTGGTTTCCCTTCACGTAAAACAGCAAGACTATGCAGTCATCGCAGCCATGGCGCTGGGCGACAAGAGCGCACTCGACTCGAACACCCGAAACAGTTACTCCATTTCCGGAGCCAGTCACATCTTGGCAGTAAGCGGACTTCATATAGGCATTATCTTCCAGCTTTTCATCTTTCTGCTAGGCGGCAGAAAGTACTCAGTTTACACCATCATCCTGTCCCTCATCTCCATCTGGACCTACGTTTTTCTCATAGGATTGCCGGCAAGTGCAGTCCGTGCAGCCATCATGCTTTCAGCCTACAGCTTAAGCTTAGCTTTCCATCGTACCGGTCTGCCTCTCAACACTTTATCCTCAGCTTATATATTTATGCTCTTCATCAGTCCGCTCTATCTTTTCGAGTTGAGTTTCCAGCTTTCGTTCCTGGCCGTAGCCTCCATTCTGTTGTTCTTCACACCCCTTTACACCCTCCTCCCCATCCGCAGCCGTTTCATCCGTTGGGCATGGGGACTCCTTTGCGTTTCACTGGCAGCCCAGATAGGAACCCTTCCGGTCATCGTCTACACCTTCGGCAGAATATCGTGCTATTCACTTCTCACCAATTACATCGCCATTCCCGCAGCAACCCTCATCCTATATCTTGGGGCAGCATTAATCCTGTTCTCCCCACTCACGTTATGGGCGCCCATAGCACCGGTTGTCGCCCCACTCATCAGCCTTACATCAGGCGCCCTGACCAGCATCACCCAGTTTTTGAATACAGCCATAAAACTGATCAGCATGCTGCCTGAAGCAAGCATCGAAAACGTAAGAATCAGTCTGCCTCAGGTAATCGGCCTCTACGCTATCATCCTGCTCATTTATGCCCTATGGCGCAGGATAGATAAACAGAAGTCGTCAGAATGCAAGATTCCATAAAACGGAGATAAAGGCTTAAACCCCGAAAAACGTCTCTTATATAATAAGGTGTGCGTACACAAAAGCGCTACAAATCGAGGTTAAGAATGTTAAAAAATAACTTTTTTCTATTTTTTCTGCATTTTTTCTTTCTTTTTGTTGGTGTTTTCGAGAAAAACATGTATCTTTGCAACCAGAAATAAAAAATAAGAATTTAAACTCAATAAAAGATTAAAGATTATGAAAGCATCAGAAGTCATCGCGAATCTCCAAAGAAGATTCCCAAACGAGCCTGAGTACATTCAGGCAGTTAGTCAGGTTCTCGGTACTATCGAGGAAGAGTACAACAAGCACCCAGAGTTTGAGAAGGCAAACCTCATCGAGCGTCTCTGCATTCCAGACCGCATCATCCAGTTCCGCGTATCTTGGGTAGATGATAAGGGCAACGTACAGACTAACATGGGTTACCGCGTTCAGCACAACAACGCGATTGGCCCTTACAAGGGAGGTCTTCGCTACCACAAGTCAGTAAACTTGGGTATTTTGAAGTTCTTGGCTTTCGAGCAGACATTCAAGAACTCTCTTACTACTCTCCCAATGGGTGGTGCTAAGGGTGGTTCTGACTTCTCTCCACGTGGCAAGAGCAACAACGAGGTAATGCGTTTCTGCCAGGCTTTCATGACAGAACTTTATCGTCACATGGGTCCAGACGAGGATGTTCCAGCTGGTGATATCGGTGTAGGTGGCCGTGAGGTAGGTTACCTCTTCGGAATGTACAAGAAGTTGACACACCAGTTCCAGGGCGTCTTGACCGGTAAGGGTCAGGAGTTCGGCGGTTCATTGATCCGTCCTGAGGCTACAGGTTACGGTAACGTATACTTCCTCTGCAACATGCTCGCTACCAAGGGTATTGACATCAAGGGCAAGACAGTTTTGGTTTCAGGTTCAGGTAATGTAGCCCAGTACACTATGGAGAAGTTGCTCCAGTTGGGTGCTAAGCCAGTTACATGTTCAGATTCAGACGGTTACATCTACGACCCAGACGGAATCGACCGCGAGAAGCTCGATTACATCATGGAGCTCAAGAACGTCGAGCGTGGCCGTATCAAGGAATATGCAGAGAAGTATGGTGTAAAATATGTTGCAGGTGCTAAGCCTTGGTTTGAGAAGGCAGACATCGCTCTCCCATCAGCTACTCAGAACGAAATCAACGAGGAGGCAGCTAAGGCTCTCATCGCCAACGGCGTAATCGCAGTAAGCGAGGGTGCTAACATGCCTTCTACTCCAGAGGCTATCAAGGTATTCCAGGATGCTAAGATTCTCTACTCTCCAGGTAAGGCAGCCAACGCAGGTGGTGTTGCAGTATCAGGTCTTGAGATGAGCCAGAACTCAGAGCGTCTGAAGTGGTCTCGTGAGGAGGTTGATGCTAAGCTCCACGACATCATGAACGATATTCACGCTAACTGCGTGAAGTATGGTACAGAGCCAGACGGTTACATAAATTACGTAAAGGGTGCAAACGTAGCCGGCTTCCTGAAGGTAGCTAAGGCTATGATGGCTCAGGGCATTGTATAAGGCTAGAAAATTTTTAAATAAAATTAATACAATAGAAAAATAGGAAATTAGGAAATAGCGGGTCTGTGAAGATCCGCTATTTTTTGTGTCTACTCCTTCCCCCACTCCTTCTTTACATCAAAGCAGGGACAGGCTTTGTTGGCAAATTCATTATGCCCATGAATCGTGGCTAATGGATATATCACAAAGTTGGGCAGGCTGGAAAGCTTTTGCCTTTACAGGCTTATAATGCCTAAAAAGGGTGTTCAGTATTCAGTATTCAGTTTTTTTCGCTGTTGTTACCATCCTCTACATAGAAGGTATATTATATATATAATAATATATAATATAAAATAATTACTTACAATTTGTAACCACAAAATGGGTAACTATCGCGAAAAAAACTGAATACTGAACACGTTTCCCCGTAATCGGGTATTACTTTGTAACATGCTGATTTATATCATAATACATAGTTTTCTATGCCGCTAAAACATAGAGATGCGCCCCATAAAACATAGAATTTATTCTTCATAACTAACTTTCAAATCGTAAGTTGCTGAAAATCGCTCCTTATCACATGCTTAAATTTGGCGGTTACCGAAAATCTTCGTACCTTTGCACCGGCAATCGAAAGAACAGCCTTTTGTGCCTTGCTCGGGTCTTCTATT
>ENA-OZRY01000214-OZRY01000214.1-human-gut-metagenome-genome-assembly--contig:-NODE-214-length-12294-cov-24.239562_pt1 | contig 12294 bp, 9 predicted proteins | sample MGYA00243275_ERZ653959 | MGnify/ENA primary metagenome ERZ653959 (study PRJEB26926, sample SAMN06164579) | human gut metagenome | biome: ENVO:00009003; feature: ENVO:2100002; material: ENVO:00002003...
AATTTGGAGGTTAATAAAATTAGTTATATATTTGCACCAAAATTAATAAACAATCTAATAATGATAAAATGAAGAGTAGAAAGTTTTATCCTTGGTTAGTTGTAGCACTCCTTTGGGTGGTAGCTCTTCTCAACTATATGGATCGTCAGATGCTTTCCACTATGCAGGCCGCTATGAAGGTTGACATCGTGGAATTGCAGCAAGCTGAAGCCTTTGGCGCTTTGATGGCTGTCTTCCTTTGGATCTATGGTATTGTGAGTCCATTTGCCGGTATCGTAGCTGATAGAGTCAGTCGAAAGAAATTAGTAGTAGGAAGTCTCTTTGTCTGGTCTCTGGTGACCTATCTGATGGGATATACCTCCAGTTTTGATCAGCTTTACATGTTGAGGGCGTTGATGGGTATTAGCGAGGCGCTTTACATCCCTTCTGCCTTGTCTCTCATTGCCGACTGGCATGAAGGCAAATCCCGCTCTCTCGCCATCGGCGTCCACATGACCGGTTTGTATGTGGGTCAGGCCATCGGCGGATTCGGTGCCACAGTGGCTGCAGCCTTCTCTTGGCACACCACTTTCCACTGGTTCGGAATTCTCGGAATCGCTTATTCGGTAGTATTGCTCCTGTTGTTGCATGATAAGGACAAGGATGCGGTGAATGCGGCACCGGTGCAACAGGTAAAACCTACGAAGGGCGGATTGTTCCAAGGCTTATCAGTTGTGCTTTCTACCTGGGCTTTCTGGGTTATCCTTTTCTATTTTACAGTACCTTCTCTCCCAGGTTGGGCAACCAAGAACTGGCTCCCTACCTTGTTTGCTGAGAATTTGGGCATCCCAATGTCGCAGGCGGGTCCTATATCAACCATCACCATTGCCGTGTCTTCATTGAATGGTGTACTTTTCGGAGGTGTGCTTTCTGACAAGTGGGTACAGAAGAACATCCGTGGCCGAGTCTATACCAGTGCCATCGGTTTGGGAATGACCATTCCTGCGCTCTTCCTCCTCGGCTTCGGTCATAGTCTGGTAGCCATCGTAGGTGCAGGCTTGCTCTTCGGTATCGGTTATGGTATGTTTGATGCCAACAATATGCCAATCCTCTGCCAGATTATATCGGCTAAATATAGAGCTACTGCCTATGGTATCATGAATATGGTGGGCGTGTTTGCCGGAGCCATGGTTACCCAGGTGATGGGTAAGTTCTCTGATGGCGGTAATCTGGGCTTGGCCTTTGCCGTATTGGGCGTGGTGGTTATCGCAGCGCTGACACTTCAGTTGGTTTGCTTGAAACCAAAGACAGATGACTTAGAATAAAAATAACGATAAAATTTTAACTAACTTACATTAATATATATAATTATGGAAAAGATCATTGGACTTATCGATGCACCGTTTACTCCTTTTTATGCTAACGGTGATGTGAACTTAGAACCTATCGAGGCTTATGCCAAGATGCTTCAGAAGAACGGTCTGAAGGGTGTGTTTATCAACGGTTCATCAGGCGAGGGCTATATGTTGACCACCGAGGAGAGAATGCTCCTTGCTGAGAGATGGGTAGCCGTAGCTCCAAAGGACTTCAAAATTATCGTTCATGTAGGCAGCTGTTGTCTCCGTGAAAGCCGTCGTTTGGCAGAGCACGCACAGAAGTTAGGTGTTTGGGGTATCGGTTCAATGGCTCCTCCATTCCCGCACATCGGCCGTATCGAAGAACTTGTAAAGTATTGCGAGGAGATAGCTTCTGCCGCACCAGAACTTCCTTTCTACTACTACCATATACCTGCATTCAATGGTGCTTATTTGCCAATGCTCGATTTGTTAAAGGCTGTAGATGGACGAATTCCTAATTTTGCTGGTATTAAATATACCTTCGAGAGTTTGTATGAATATAACCAGTGTCGTCTTTACAAGAATGGCAAGTACGACATGCTCCATGGTCAGGATGAGACCATTCTCCCTAGCCTGGCTCAGGGCGGTGCACAGGGTGGTATCGGTGGTACAACCAACTACAATGGTAAGGAGTTGGTAGGCATCATCGAGGCTTGGAAGAACGGCGACATCGAGATAGCCCGTGAGAAGCAGAACTTTGCTCAGGAGGTTATCAACGTCATCTGCCACTACCGTGGTAACATCGTTGGCGGTAAGCGTATCATGAAGCTGATGGGCTTCGATTTGGGTCCAAACCGTACTCCATTCCGCAACATGACCGATGAGGAGGAGCAGGCAATGAAGAAAGAGTTGGAGGCAATCAACTTCTTCGAGCGTTGCAATCAGTTTTAAGTAAAATCCACTAGAACCAGTAAGAATGAACATAAAAGAATATATTAAGCAGTGGGCTGAATCTTATAAGACTGATCTGACAGAGAACATCATGCCATTCTGGATGGAGCATGGATGGGATAAGGTAAACGGTGGTGTTTACACTTGTCTTGATAGAGATGGAAGTCTGATCGATTCCACCAAGTCAGTGTGGTTTCAGGGTCGATTCGCCTTTATATGCGCCTATGCATATAATAATGTAGAGAAGAACCCGATGTGGCTGGAGGCTGCGAAGAGCACCATCGACTTCATCGAGAAGCATTGTTTCGACGAGAATGGAAGAATGTACTTCTCAGTCACAGCCGAGGGCAAGCCATTACGCATGCGCCGCTACGTGTTCTCTGAAACCTTCGCAGCCATTGCTATGTCAGAGTATGCTTTGGCTACCGGCGAGCAGAAGTATGCAGAACGTGCCCTCCAGATCTTCAAGGACACCCAGCGCTTCCTCACTACTCCAGGTATCCTGGCTCCAAAGTTTGAGGAATCAGTTCAGTTGCAGAGCCATAGCATCATCATGATTCTCATCAACGTAGCTTCCTGCATCCGCAAGGTCATCAACGATCCTAAGCTCACCGAGCAGATTGATGAGTCGATTGCCAAGTTGAAGAAGTACTTCATCCACCCAGAGTTCAAGTGTCTCCTGGAGACCGTAGGAATGAACGGTGAATTTGTGGATACCTGTATGGGTCGCACCATCAATCCTGGTCATTGCATCGAAACTTCCTGGTTTATACTGGATGTGGCTAAGCAGAGAGGTTGGGATAAGGAGATAACCGATATGGCGCTGCAGATCTTCGACTGGTCTTGGGACTGGGGATGGGACAAGCAGTATGGTGGCATCATCAACTTCAGAGACTGCAGGAATCTTCCAGTACAGGATTATTCACAGGATATGAAGTTCTGGTGGCCACAGACCGAAACCATCATCGCTTCTCTCTATGCTTACCTTGCAACAGGTGATGACGAGTATATCTACAAGCATCAGCGCATCAGCGAGTGGACCTATGCTCACTTCCCGGATGCCGAGTTCGGCGAGTGGTATGGTTATCTTCACAGAGACGGTACCGTGGCACAGCCTGCCAAGGGTAATCTCTTCAAGGGACCTTTCCATATTCCGAGAATGATGATCAAGGCATACTCTTTATGCCATGAGATTTTGAACAAAGAATAAAAATATGAACAAGAACTTAGATTTGTGTATATCGAATCTGGGCACCGTAAGAAACAATCAGTATCAGATGGCGATCCTGCCATGGGGAGCAACAGAGCCTCATAACCTGCATCTGCCATATCTTACTGATTGTATCTTATCACATAGTATCGCAGTGGATGCTGCCGTACAGCTTGCTGCCGACAAAGGCGTGAATTGCATGGTACTTCCTCCTGTGGCTATGGGTGCCCAGAATCCCGGACAGCATGATGTGGCTTTCTGTATCCATTACCGATATGAGACTCAGAAAGCAATTCTGCAGGATATCGTAGAAGCGTTGCAGCATCAGGGAATCAAGAAACTCCTCATCGTGAATGGTCATGGAGGAAACACCTTCAAGAACATGATTCGTGATCTGGCTGTGGATTTTCCTGATTTCATCATTGCTTCCAGTGAGTGGTTCAAGATGAGCAATCCAAAAGATTTCTTCGAACAGCCTGGTGATCATGCTGATGAAGTGGAGACTTCTGTGATGATGCATTATCATCCTGAGTTGGTGAACTTGGAAGAAGCTGGCGAAGGTGCAGCCAAGGGATTCAGAATTCCTGCATTGAATAGCGGAAAGGTCTGGATTCCTCGCAACTGGTCGATGGTATCAACGGATACCGGTATCGGAAATCCAGCTTTGGCTACAGCCGAAAAGGGCAAGATGTTTGCAGCAGCCGTTGTTCGTGAATATGTAGAATTCCTCTATCAGTTCTCTCAGGCAGATACAGTATCTGATTTGTATTAAATATAAGTAATAGAAAATCTAAATAGTAAAAATATGATTTTTTCTGCAAATATAAGCAAGGCATTGTGTCTTGCTGCCATGGGTATTTCCCTGATGATGCCTGCACCGGTTGCTGCTGCAACCCCTGCTATGGCTGTTGAGACACAGGCTGTGAACGCTCAGGGCGGCATCACCGTCTTCTCTAACAAGGATGCTCAGTATCGTATTCCTGCCATCGTGGAGTGCAAGTCGGGTAAGTTGATTGCATTTACCGATCATCGTTATCACAACAGAGATATCGGTGGCGGCCGTCATCTCGACATCGTGATGAAGACCAGTATGGACAAGGGCGCTACCTGGAGCTCTCCTGAGCAGATGGTGGCTAAGGGCGGAAACGGTATTGCTACCAGTTTCGACTGCGCTCATGGCGACGCTGCTGTCGTAGTAGATAAGAAGAGCGGCAGAATTCTCCTGATGTGTGCATCGGGCGGCATCGGCTACTGGGAGTCTAAGCGTGGCAATCTCCTGATGATGGGTAGATACTACAGCGACGACGAGGGTAAGACCTGGTATGGCGAGGAGGTGACCAAGCAGATTTACGATCTCATCCCAGAAGTGGAATCTGCCTTCTTTACCAGTGGTAGAATCTGCCAGAGTAAGCAGATCAAGGTAGGCAAGTATTATCGTGTCTATACCGTGTTGTGTACCCGCAGCGGTAACCGCATTCTCTATAGCGATGACTTCGGTCAGACCTGGAATGTATTGGGCAAGAATGTAGCCGAGGCTGCTCCTCACGGAGATGAGGCTAAGATCGAAGAATTGCCAAACGGCAATGTATTGCTCAGCAGTCGTGCGATGGGCGGACGCCACATCAACATCTATACTTATGAGGATAAGAAGACTGCCACAGGCTCTTGGGGCAAGGTAATAGCTTCTGATGCCAAGAATATGGGTGTTGCTGCTCACAAGAACTCTTGCAATGGCGAGGTTCTCATAGTGGATGCCAAGAAGAATGGCAAGAAGGTAAAGCTGTTGCTTCAGAGTGTTCCGGTAGGTCCAGGCCGTAACAACGTAGGTATCTACTACAAGGCATTGGAGACTCCTGCTGATTATGCTACTCCAGAGGCGATTGCCAAGAACTGGGAAGGCTGCTATCAGCTGAGCAATACCACTTCAGCCTATTCTACCATGGTTCAGGGCAAGGATGGCAGCATCTACTTCCTTCTGGAGGAGAATGCTTTCAGAAAAGATCCTAAAACCCAACCTGATGACTATTACGACATTCGATTTATGAAATTGAACGTTGGCCAAATAACGAACCATAAATACAAATAATAATAACTAATTATCAATTTATGAACATGAACTCTGATTTGAAACAATTAGTCATGGCAGTATCTTTGGGATGCATGGGCGCTTCGCCAGCATTCGCAGGTACTAACAGCTTGGCAGTGAGTGCCACGCAGCAGACCTCTACCTGTACAGGTGTGGTTGTTGATGACCTTGGAGAGACCGTTATTGGTGCCTCCGTTATTATCAAGGGTACAAGTAACGGAACTGTAACCGACTTGGATGGAAAATTCTCCTTGTCTGGAGTGAAGAATGGCGACATCATTGTCATATCCTACATTGGTTATGATTCCCAGGAAATCAAGTATGACGGTCAACCTCTTCAAGTAAAACTTAATGAAAGCAAGCAAACCTTGGCTGAAGTGGTTGTTACTGGTTATGGTGGTCAGCAGAAACGCGGTACTTTGACCACGGCTATCGCCAAGATGGACAATCGTGTTTTAGAGACGGCTGCAGTAAGTAATGCAGGTTCTGCCTTGCAAGGAAGTGTGACAGGTCTTCGTGTCACTCAGACTACAGGTCAGCCAGGTTCTGAGCCGACCATTACCCTTCGTGGTGGTGCCAGCATCAATGGTGAATCAGATGGTGCCCTGATTGTTGTTGACGGCATCATTCGTGAAAGTTTGGGAGATATCAATCCTGCTGATATCGAATCAATTCAGGTGTTAAAGGATGCCGCATCTACTGCTATTTATGGTGCACGTGCCAATGGTGGTGTAATTCTCGTGCAGACAAAAGGTGGCAAGTCAGGTAAGGCTACAGTTAACTACAAGGGCAAGCTCGGTATGAACTTTGCTCGTTTGGGCTATGACATGTTAGATGCTCATGATTACATCTACTATAATCGCTTGGGGTATCAGCGGTATGCTAATGTTTCTGGTGCCAACAATTTGGAAAACCAAACAGGTTATGGTACCAATTCTAATCTTTGTGATGTCAAGTTTCTTGATGACACCAACAAAAATTTGCTGTCAAAGGGGTGGCTACAGATGAAAGATCCTGTGACAGGCAAAGACCTCATCTATAAAGATTACAATGGTGAACTTGACGATGCTTCCTTCCGTGATGTATCCCTCACTCAAGACCATTATGTTAGTGTGGCTGGTGGTTCAGATAGAGGAACTTTCTTCACATCTTTAGGCTATTATGATGAGGATGGTATGGTTCGTGGAACAGGTTACCAGCGTTTCAATGGTAGCGTGAATGCCAGTTATAAAGTGTTGCCTATTTTGAATGTGAAGGCAGGTGCCACTTATAGTTGGGCAAAGAAACCAAAACTTTGGATTGGAGAATATGAGTTTTTCTATCGCACACGCTCACAGCGCCCTACTTGGAATCCATATTTGGAGGATGGATCTCCTGCACCAGGTTGGAGTACCAGTGATGGTAATCCAGATTACTATCGTCCTCGTTTGACACGTGAGAACTGTACACGCAAATCAACTTATAACTTGGGTTGGGATTTGGATATTATTCCTAAGAAACTCACTTGGAGTGCAAATGCGTCACTCTATCATTATGACTATCAAAATGAAAAGTTTGATAAGAGTTTTCAGCCGCAAACTTCAAACGTCCCTAACAACGTGAGAACTGCAGTGGCAGAAATTTCTAGATTTTCGAATGTGCAGATAAATACTACACTCAATTATAAAGATACTTTTGCTGAAAATCATAATGTGGATGCCATGATTGGTGGTGAGTATTTCGATCACAATACTTTTGATTTCTCTGCAGAGACTCAGAATTCGCCTACAGATGATATTCCTACATTGAACGCAGGTGCCACAAGAAGTAAAACTTACAGTTACAAGTCTCGTTATCGTATTGAGTCCTTGTTCGGTCGCATCAATTATGATTATCAACAGAAATACCTGCTGTCTTTTACTGCACGTTATGACGGTATCTCAAAGTTGAAGGATAATCGATGGGGTTTCTTCCCTGGCGTAAGTGCAGGTTGGAATGTAACTCAGGAGGAATGGTGGAAAAACTCTAAGATTTCCAATATCATCACCAATATCAAACCTCGTATCAGTTATGGTGTGAATGGTAACGTGAATGGCATTGGTGATTTTGCCATCTATGGTGTATATGAGCAGATAGGAGCTAAAACCTATAATGGGCAGACTGCGTATTACAACTCTACATTGCTGAATACAGGCTTGAGATGGGAGCAGAGTCGTTCTCTGGAAATCGGCCTTGACTTGGGGTTCTTGAACAATCGCTTGGCTTTTATTCTCGATTATTATAACCGCACCACAGATGATTTGTTGACCAACCTCAACTTGCCTGCATATACTGGTTTTATGTCGATGAAGACTAATCTCGGTAAGTTGCGCAATACTGGATTTGAGATGGAAATAAGAGCTAATATTCTCAATAATCCTAAGGGATTCAAGTGGGATATCAGTGCCAATTTAACTTCTGTAGCCAATAAGATTTTGCAGTTGCCTAACAGTGATAAGCCAAACAATCAACTTGATGGCTATGAAGTGGCAGATGGTACAAAGAAAGATGCTAATGGCAAGCAGATAACCAAATGGATAGGAGGTTACGCAGAAGGTGGTAAGTTGGGTGACATCGTTGGTTATAAGCAGCAACACATTTTCAAGAATTGGGAGGATGTAAAAGCTCATGCCAACATGCGTATCGATGAGGTTGCAAAATTGTATGGTCCTGGTCTTGCTAATGAAATCAATCCAGCCACAGGTAAGACATATGCAACAAGTGCAGGATGGAAACCTATCGAACCAGGAGATGTATGCTGGGAGGATGTAAACCAGGATGGTACAATCAACTCTTTGGACAAGAGTGTATTGGGTAATATTTTCCCAAATGTTACAGGTGGATTCTCTACCACGCTTGCCTATAAGAACGTATCACTCTATGCACGTTTCGATTATGCTCTTGGACATACGATCTATAATCATCTGAAAGCTCGTTCTATGGGTCAGTATCAGGGACAGTTTAACAACATTACTTTAGTAAAGGATATGTGGAGCGAAGACAATCCAAACTCAGACTATCCTGCCTATTCATACGCAGATCAGTTGAACAAGAAAAATCTGAGTCGTGAGAGTGATGGCGCTGATATTGATGGTCATAGTTCAAGAATGTATGAAAAGGGAGATTACCTTGCACTGCGAGAGATAACTCTTAACTGGAATATTCCAACTAAGTGGCTTACTCATATCGGCATCAGCAAAGCTTCAGCTTATATCACAGGACAGAATCTCTTCTATATTACTGGATATGGCGGAGCTTCTCCTGAGCCAAAACTCGATAGCTATTATAAAGGTGTAGACTTGGGGCGTTATCCAACTCCTCTCACCCTTCTTTTCGGACTTAATGTAACATTCTAAACCGTCTTTAACATGAAGATTAAAAATATATTTATTACAGCCCTTGCAGCTTTGTCTTTGACAAGCTGCATGGACTTGGAACCAGTAAGTAGCATCAGCGACAGCAAGTACTGGAAGGATCAGGCTCAATTTGCAGCCTTCAATGTAGGTTTGCAAGGCTTGTTCAGGGAAAAAAGTTTCCTATTCTATGAATGGGGAGAATTGCGTACAAACCTCTATGCCGGTACACCATTCTCTGGTGAGGCTGTACATTACAATAACTTATTCAATAATACGCTCAATGCCACAACCCCAGAAGTTACTGATTTCGGTGGTGTTTATACCATTATCAACCAAATAAACCTTATGATTTCGCACACAGAAAATACAGATGTGTTGAACGAGGCGCAGAGAAAAACATATCTTGGTGCGGCATATGGTATGCGAGCTTATCTATATTTCCATCTGCTCAGAACATATGGTAAAGCGGTGCTTTGGCTCGATTACACAACAGGAAACAAGGTAGACATCAGCAATATGGGTAAGGCAGAGGCTTCTGCACAGGAGGTGATGGAACAAATAAAAAAGGACATCAAGGCTTCTGAGGATGCGTATGGTGCAGACATGAGTTTTACCAATGGCAGAGTCTACTGGTCTCATCCAGCTACAGAGGTACTGAAGGGTGAGGTATATCTGTGGAGCGGTAAGCAGATGAATGGTGGTAATAGTGATTATACAATAGCCAAGACTGCTTTAGAAAGCTTAAAAACGGCAGATGTAGCCTTGGAGAACAATTATCGTCAGGTATTCGCTTTTGATAATAAAGAGAATAAAGAAATCATCTTTGCTATTCATAATGGACGAGATGAGTATAATATGTTTAATGATGCTTTACGTAACAATCTTGTGATGAATCAGATGATGATGGAAAACTATTATCTTTCTGATGGTACCCAAATGAGCAAGAGTGAGATGAGTGACATGAGTGGTGTAGTATATATTCCACTCAACACCAAACTGCATAAGGACTTGTTCCGTGAAGGAGATACCCGTCGACAGTATAGCTTGAAGGATTGTTATACAAAGAATGCTGATGGTAGTTTACAGTATGTGGGAGTGGTTCAGTATAAATTCATAGGCGTATCTCTTCCAGGCAACTCTTATCGTAGTTTTCTTGACGACTATCCTATCTATCGGTACGCAGATGCTCTTTTGCTATTGGCAGAGACTAAGATTCTGTTAAACGAAGATCCTTCAGCCGAAATCAATGCAGTACGTGAGAGAGCATACGGCAAGGAATATTTTGCAGAACATAGAGATCAGCTGGCTTACCCACATGATACCGATAACTCTTTTTATGCAAACAACCCGTTTGTGGGTAGTGATGCCAATCCTATTGAGGCAGTCTTGAAAGAACGTTGCCGTGAGTTCTTACTTGAAGGAAAACGTTGGTATGACCTTCGCTTGATGGGTGCAGAATATTGTACTAAGTATACTTCCGCCAATGCCAAACGATTGTTGTGGCCTATTGATCAAAATTCTTTGGGTGAGAATAGTCTTTTGAAACAGACAGAGGGATATAATAATTAAATTTAGGTGGCACATATAGTTAATTTCATCTTAAAATGAAGTGTATTACGTCGTTTTTAGTTTTATCTATAGCGGTAATTATAAATGGTTGTAGTATGATGAAATCAAATATTGAAACACAATTCTCAAATATAAAACTCATATCTGGCTTCCCCTCAGGGGAGGCCGGGTATGACCTAGGAGTCTCGGCCTGCTACGCTGGCTTCATTGGCGATTACCTTATTGTCGCAGGCGGCTGTAATTTTCCGGAGCCTGGTAAGAAAAAGTACTATTCAGGTATCTATGCCGCAAAGATAGCGGAAAATGTAGATTCTCTTAATTGGAAAATGATTGGTAATTTACCTGAACCAGCAGCCTATGGTGGAGTTGTAACTTTGGACGATAGTCTGATATTTATTGGTGGGTGCAATTCTGAACACAGTTTGCGAACCGTATTAAGTATCCAACTGGATAAGAAAGCAGATAAACCTATAATGCATTTTTTGCCAGTTTTACCATGTACAGTGGACAATGGTGGTGTGACAGTCATGGGAAATCAACTCTTTGTCGTTGGTGGCAATCAGGATGGACATCCGTCAAGTTCCTTACTCAGACTGGATATGGTAAAGAATAATAAGTGGATATATGAAAAACAAATGCCAGGTTATCCTAGAGTACAGCCCGTATGTGCTGCCAGCAATGGTACTATCTATGTTTGGGGAGGTTTTTATGAAAATAGTGATTCTAGCGTTGTGTTCACATCTGGTTTGAGTTATGATCTCTTTGCACAAAGATGGACATCGCTTACATCACCTAAAAATTTGCAGGGAAAAGAACTCACTTTGACTGGTGCTACGGCTATGATAGTAAATTCTTCTCCAACTACTTCTAGAGTTGTCTGTGCTGGTGGGGTCAACCAAGAAATCTTCTTAGATGCCATTAGTGGAAAATATTCCCTTGTGGAAAAGGAGAATTATCTTAAGAAAGCTATCTCATGGTATCGATTTAACGATTGCCTTTTGGTTTATGACTTGAAAACAAAACAGTGGAATTCTCCTATAGCAGAAAGTCATTTGTTAGCGCGGGCTGGTGCACAAGTAGCCTTACATGGCAATTCTTTATATTATGTAGGAGGTGAATTAAAACCTGGACTTCGGTCTGCAGGGATTGTCAGAGTTGATTTGATCACGAAATAAAAAGAATGAATGTTGTAAATAGTCAACTGTCCATTAATAGGAAAAAACTGTGTTTAAATCATAACTATTCTTGAATATGAACAAAAGAAATTTCATGTTTCTGGCCCTACTGGGCATCATGGCTTTTCATGGTCATGGCGAGGTAAGGGCACAAGATGCCAGCAGATGGCTTAATGTAGATGTCAATCAGCAGAATTGTGCTCCTCGCCGTGCTGCGTTTTTTGCTTTTGAGAATTTGGATAAGGCTCAGATTTTTGAGAAGAAAAGTTCAGCCAACTACCTTTCGATTGAAGGCACTTGGAAATTTCATTTTATCAAGGACTATAACAAGCGTCCTGTTACTTGTAATAAACTTGAAGTCATTCGACAAGAGTGAGATGAAGGATAGTGTTGCTCTGACAAAGGTTGCGTTCTAAAGTTGTTTGACCAACTAATGAACATAACCTGTTCGCCAAAGTTAGTTAACGCCAAGGGCAGAATAAAACTGACCAAGGCTATTGTTTTATTTAAATCGAACCCACTTTTTAAGTGGACTCAAGTATGGAATACAATATAAAATCTTTAGTGATTGGCTTGGATTTGGGTGGAACCAATTCCGTTTTCGGCATCGTTG
>ENA-OZRY01000223-OZRY01000223.1-human-gut-metagenome-genome-assembly--contig:-NODE-223-length-11877-cov-3.770597_pt1 | contig 11877 bp, 3 predicted proteins | sample MGYA00243275_ERZ653959 | MGnify/ENA primary metagenome ERZ653959 (study PRJEB26926, sample SAMN06164579) | human gut metagenome | biome: ENVO:00009003; feature: ENVO:2100002; material: ENVO:00002003...
CGAGATCTGCGCATGTCTCGTGGGCTCGGAGATGTGTATAAGAGACAGGATATGCTCCACCGCATGAAGGAACTTGCCGTGGAGGCTTCAAACGACACCCTGAGCCGCCTCGACCGCGAGGCGATCGACCTCGAGTATCAGCAGCTCATCGACGAGATGGGGCAGGTCACGGATTCTGCGGAGTTCAACGGCATACCCCTGTTCGAAAAGCACCTCCCGGAATACGAAAATGACGCGGGAAGCCTTACCCACGAGGGCTGGGTCACTATAGACGGCACAAATTCCCCGCTTATAATCGGCGTCAGCAAGGACGGCGCGGACTATGAACGCACGGTCAATATCCCCGCGGGGACCTACACGGTCGAGGAGATCGCCGACAAGATAGACGACGAACTGTGGGAGCAGGATCTTTCGCTCATAGTCGGCGTCAACGAGGACAAGCAGCTCACCATGCAGTGCGAGGGCGGCAAGATAAACTACATAGCCGGAAACGGCGCGTCGCTGTTCTATGATAAGGTCACGGGCAATTCCAACGGCTACCTGCTTGGCGTTACTAATTTCGGGGACCCGGGCAACAGGCTGGATATAAAGCCGGACAAGAATGACGTTATCGAGTTCCGGCTGGGCAATACCGACGACACGAAATATTCCATAAAGATAGATCAGGGAAAGTATACCCGCGATGAGCTTGTCGCGAAGATGAACGAGAAATTCCAGAACGCCGGGCTCCCCTGCAAGATGGAAGCAGTCGCGGAAACGGTCAGCGGCAGAAACGTCATCGGAATAAAGAGCGATATGACCATGACCGGACTTTCCGGCAACTTCCTGATGATAGACCACATCAGTTCTCCTATCTACGATATCTGCAAATACAGCGACCTTGTGAACAGCGAAGCGGTGCTGACCGGAACGCGGCAGATTCCGGCGGGGCAGGAGATAGAGCGCGGCAGGAACGACTATTTCGTACTTGACGCAGGCTGGTACGACAGCGACGGAAAACCCCATCAGGAGAAGCTGCGCATTGACCTGCTCGACCCGGGCGAGGATCTCCGCACCTACTCCAGCGCGGACGCCATCGCCGACCGCATACGCGAAAAGCTCGCGGAGTACGGCTGCCCTATAGAGGTCAAAACGGTGAACGGCGCGCTCAGGCTCAGCACGCTCCAGTACGGCAGCGAGTGCCGTGTGAAGCTGGACAAGACGGACGTACCGAGCGGCTATATGGTGTACGACCTCTTCGACAACGCGGCGCTGTCTGTGCTGAAACCCGGAAAGGAGCGCTCGGAGTACACTCCCTCTTCGCTGAAGTGCTGCAAGAAGCTTGACGCAGGCATAGTCATACCCCAAAACATGAACACTCTCGCGTTCAAGATAACCACCGACCCGGCCGGAACCATTGCCGGCGGCGACCTGACTTTCGACATACCCGCGGGGACCTATTCCCGCTCGCAGCTCCAGACGAAGCTCAACGACCTGCTCGCCGCGAATTATCCGCAGCTTAAGGACAAGCTGTATTTCACTGTCGGCGACACGCTTTCCGTCAGCGCTAACGGCTCGGACGGCTGGGAGATAACCGGGATACAGTCCTATAAGGATATAACGAAAAGCCCCGCGAACAGATATATTGTAGACGGCACGAATTACTACGACAATATAGACGGCTCCCGCCCCTCCGACCAGGAGCAGACCCTGGTATCCTACACCAACACCGACCCCTCCGGAAAGAGCACGGTAAGCCGCACGGCGGGCGAATCCATTCCTGCGGTGGAGTATAAGGACGGGTTCGTTTCTTCCACGCAGCAGCAGTCGGACAAGCTGCTGTCATACGGAAACGCTTCCCCCAGCAATACCAAGGGTACGACCTACAAGGAGCCAGGCTATGAAAGCGAAGTCAGCGATGAACACACTCATCACACCCCCGCCTACAGCACGCTGAACAACGTTCTCACACAGTTCACCGAAGCGGGAACTTCGCTGCGGGACACCACGCTCACCTTCGACCTTACCGACAAAGACGGCAAGAAAAACTCCTACTCCGTCACGATACCCAAGGGTTCCACGGCGGAACAGGCTGTCGGGAAAATAAACAGGGAGCTGAAAAATGTTGTCTCCGCCTCGGCGTACGGCAGCAGCCTGAAGCTGAAATCTGAGGCTGAGGGCGAAGATGTTGAGTTCAGCAATTTCTCCGGCAATATGATGCAGTACGCGAAGAAAAGCAGCCTTGACGGAAAGCCGGGCGCGGTCATTGACGGCGATACTGTATACGTTCCGTCTACGCTCACACTCAGCAAGGCTTCCTCGCATATCCCGCTCACCGTGGACAGCACCAACGACCGGCTGGCGTTCACCCTCGGCGGCAAAAGCTATGACTTACAGCTGGATAACCGCGCTTACGGCAGCCTTTCCGACCTCGCTGCGGAGATAAACGCGAAGATGGCGGCGGCAAACGGCGGTTCAACAGCCGGGGTGAAGGTCAGCGGGGACTCGCTTGTTTTCACCGGCGCGCCGAAGGACGCAGGCGGAAGCAGCTTCTCAGCTTCCAGCACCTGCCCGCTGAACAAGCAGAAAATAACCCATGACGTTATAAATTCGCCCTATTATAATCCGGCGACAGGTAACGCGGAGACCCCGGCGAAGATAACGCTTTCCTCGGTGGACAGCCACCTGCCGCTCACCATCGACAGCTCCGGCAGCAGCAATAACTACATCACGATAGACTACACCTACCCCAAAAACAGCACGGTATCCGGAATCATCACCAACAGACTTACGATCATGATCCCCGATGGAACGTACACCAGCGGGGCGGACCTCGCCAGCGCCATAAACTCCGCGATAGACATGGACGCTTCGCTCAAAGGGAAGATAACCGCGGACTATGGCAGCGGCGGGCTGACGTTTACGTCCGTTCAGCGCGGAAAGGGCTGCAGCTTCAGCAATCTTACCACTACGTCAAACATCGAGAAATACAAGAAGATCAACACAGCCGCAGGCGGAACAGCCGTTCCGGGTGAGAACAAGCTGAAATTCCCGGCTTATATCAGGAACAGCAAGTTCTCCACGCTTTTCGGCGGCGACGGCGTTGAGATAAACGACCTTAACGATACCGTGTCCATAAACGTCAACGGAACGGACTATAAGTTCAAGCTCACGCACGGCTCTTACAGCGGCAGCGACGGGCAGAACAGGCTTGCCGGCCAGATAAGGGACGGTTTAAACGGCTCCGGCGTGACGGTGGACGCCAGCGGTTCAGAGCTGAAGCTCACCACCTCGAATGTCGGCGCGGGGGCTTCCGTTTCGCTGAACGCTGACAATACCTCGCCGATTTTCAAGCGCGCGGAGACCTGCAATTCCCCCAGGCCAACCGACCGGAAATATACCCCGGCGTATATAATCGGCAGAGCGACAGTCGGCAATATCGAGATAAAGGACTATTTCAGCGAGATGACGTTCGACTACGCCAACAACGGACTCAGCCAGACCCTCACCGTGTCCGTCCCCGAGGGAAGCTACACCGCCGACACGCTCGCCGCCGCCATACAAGCCAGCATTGACGGGCAGATAGGCGCAGGTCAGCTTGAGGTCGGGGTTTCATCAGGGAAGCTGTCGATAACCGCAAAAGTGGTCGGCGGCGACCAGAGAATGGGGAATTTCTCCGGCAGGCTGTTCAACAGGGTGTTCCAGGACGTGAACTATACCCCGCTGAATCTCCACACCGAAAAAGCGGGCACCACCGCAGGCTCTGCGATGTCCTATATCATCGGCAGGAATACCCTCCAGCCGGAAACGGCGGACGAGATAAAGAGCGGAAAGAACGTGCTGATATACGCCGGGCTTAACGACGAGCTGAAATTCGATTTCACCTATCAGGGGCATACCTACGAAGTCGGGTTCAATATCCCGGAAGGGTCGTACTATCCCGACGAGATAGCCGCCGCGATACAGACCGCCGGGCGCGAGGCGATGGGTAAGATGACCGATGTCAACGGCGACCCGCTCCCCGCTGAGAATTTCCACGCAACGATAGGTCTGAGCGCGATAGGAGTAAGCGAAAATTCAACGGGTATCGACAATTCCGACAAGCTGATACTCAGCTATATCGTCCCGGACAACGGAACGGTGAAGCAGGTGGACGCGATAATAGACGGCGTGCGCGGAAACTCGGCGTACAGGCTTTTCTATGACGCCACCCAGTCGCCGAGACCGTCGAGGATAATCGGAAAATCCGACCTTTCCGGCGGCGTGACGATAATCTCCGGGCAGAACGACGAGCTTACGTTCGAGCTGGACGGTGTTCCGCTGACGGTGAAGATACCCGCGGGGACTTACGATTCCCGTTCGGTATCCGAGGCGCTGAACAAGGAGCTGGAGGCGATACCCTGTCTTGTCCGGGCGGTTGACAACAACGGAAATCTGATGTTCTACACCACGGAAAACGGCGCGTACGACATAGACAAATTCACTGGCAGCGCTTCGGACGAGCTGTTCTACGGCGCGGACAAGCGCGACGATGACAACGAGATAGGCATTCATTACGGCAGGCGCACGAACAGCTACATCTGGTACGACAAGACGCGCGCGGACGAACACCTCATGCGTATCAACACCACCGGCGTGACTACGGTCGACCGCGCGCTGAAAGCGATAAGCCGCCTTGATTACGCCAACGACTACCTATCGAAGTGGCGTGCGGTCTCCGGCGCACAGCGCAACCGTTCCGAGCACGCGTACAGCGTCAACGCCACCACGGTGGAGAACCTTGAGAGCGCGGAATCCGGCATTCGCGACGCGGATATTGCGGAGGAGGTAAAAGCCGCCGCCAAGCAGAAGCTCATAATGCAGGCGCAGGGGTACATCATGTCAAAGCAGAAGGAGAACAGCCAGTCTGTTCTGGATATCATGGCGTGACGGAGGAATGCTGCGCAGTTCCGGCGAACCACACCCGCGCGGCAATGCCGATTTCCAACGGTATCCACAAAACCAGTTCACAAAACCAGTTATAAATGAATCCGCTCCCGGAGCCAGTTCAGGCAATGGGAGCGGCTTTTATCTGATATGAACAGCATGATATCAGGCTGTGCATTCGGAAACAAACGTTGAACAGATTACAGATTCACAAGCAAACCGCCCAGAGCCAAAAGCCCGGGGCGGTTTCCGCATATCAAAAAATCCAGGAAGCGTTTATTATCCGACTGCCATTCTGAGGACAGCCGCCGCGTCGGAAGCGTTGACCGTTCCGTCGCCGTTGAGGTCAGCCGCCGCAAGGTTTGCGCCTGCGGAGATCCCGACTGCGTACTTCAGTATCTCGGAAGCGTCGAGCGCGTTCAGGATACCGTCGTTGTTCATGTCGCCGGGAAGCGCGCTGAGTTCGCTCAGCATTACGGCGTAGTCACCCTTGCCGTCAACGCCGGGGACTGTCGCCTTTCCGGTGCTGTCGAGCTTTGCACAGCCCATGAATACCAGCTTTCCGTCCGCTGACTTGTACAGGTTCGCGAACCTGCCCGCAAAATCAGCCTTGAAGCATACTGCAATGCCTGCGGGGATATCCGCGCTGCTTACCGTGAACTGAACGCCGGAAACGCCTGCCAGTCCGTCGGTCTTGAGCTTCCGGGTCGGGATAAGCGTGAGGTCTGTCGAAGCCGCGTTCTTTATCTGTGCGCCGTCTATTACCCAGCTCTTTACGCTGTCGACGACGAAGGTCGCTTTGATTTTCTTATCGGCTATCTGCTTCATCACCTCTGCGGGAACTGTGTAGTTTCCGTTCAGGCTGATGGTCACGGCACCGCCCTCTGCAAGCTTTGCTATTGAGCCTGCGATGTCTGCCCAGCTTGTTTCCTTGCCGTTGAAAGCAGGCTTGGTTTCCTCCGTCTTAGCGGAGGACGGTCTTGACGAACCGCCGGAAGAACCTCCCGAAGAACCGCCGGAAGAGCCGCCGGAGGTACCGGACTTCTTAGTGAACACAGCAGTTACGATGTCGCTTCCCGTCGCGTCAGCGCTTACCGCGAACGCCTTTACCGCCGCGGAAGCGGTCAGCGTGAAGCCGCCGGAGTACTTCGCGGAATCCGCTGTAGGTGTGGAGCCGTCGGTGGTGTAGTAGATCACCGCGTCCGGAGCTGCGCAGGTGATGGTAACGGTCTGCGAGCCTGTGAACGTGCCGCCGTTCGGGGAGATCACCGGAGCCGCGGTCTTTTCAGCCTTGAAAGTTTCCTCTACCATTATGTAGCCGCAGATGGTGCACGCCTTGTAGCGGTGGCCGTCCTCGACGAAGGAAGCCTCGACATCGGTTATCCAGTCGCCGGCGATATGTGCTTCAGGCTCAGTGGTCTTTCCGCAGGCGCACTCGTGCCAGTGACCGGACTTATCGTTAGCCCAGCTCTCGCTGAATACGCAGGTGTGCTCCTCGTCAGCCACGAACGCGTATACGCTGAAATGCTCGAGGTATACAACGTAGCTGTCCTCCCTCTGCTTGCCCGGGATAAGCTCCTTTGTGCCGTCGTCAAGCAGGCGGTAGCAGTAGAACGTCTTGCCGCGGTGCCCCTTCGGTATCGGGATAACTACCTCGACAAGCCCGTCGTAGCCGTTGGAGTAGTCCTTGTCGCCGTTTATCAGCGTGAGGTCGAGCAGGCTGTACTTCTTGTTAGCGGAAATTTCAGTTCCGAGAGCCGCCTCCGCGCGCTTTATGCCCTCCTCGTCGTATATCTCCCTCGCCTTTACCTTTACCTTGCTGAGGTCAAGACCTACGCCCGCTTCGCTCTTGTCCTTCATGTTGAATGCGGGGGTCGCGATTATCGTGGTTATCTTTTCGTCCTCGGGAGTATCGGGGTTGGTTTCTACCTCGCTCTCCTTGGCGTTGTCCTTGTCGAAGGGCTTGTTGTCCTCGTTCGCCTCGCCTATGCAGATGAACGGGATATCGTGCCTTATAGCGTAGAAGTTCACTGCGGAATCCTTGTAGCCGCGCAGGCTGAAGCCGCTCATCTTCTGGTCGGCGTAAGCGAAGCCGAACGCCTGATTGCCGATGTTCGTCACGGACTGCGGAACAGTCAGCGACTTTATGCCGTCGCAGCCGCGGAACGCCCAGTAGCCGACGTAGTTCACGCCGTCGCGGATAGCAACGTCGGTCAGCTTGCTGCACTCTGCGAACGCCTCGAAGCCGATGAAGTCAAGGTTGCCGAGTATCGTTACGGAATCCAGCCCCAGCGCGCCGTAGAACGCCGCGTCGCCGATGTGGTTCACGGTAGCGGGGACGGTGTATCCGCCCTGGATACCGCCGGGGTACGCCACGAGCTCCTTCATATCCTTAGTGAACAGCACGCCGTCCACGGATACGTAATTCTTGTTAGCCGGGTCGCAGGTTATGGACGTCATAGAGCTGTTCTGTGCGAACGCGCCGCCATTTATACGGGTCACGTTCGCAGGGACGTTGATAGTCTTAAGCTTGGAGCAGCGCTCAAACGCCCAGCTGTCGATGAACTCCAGGGAATCCGGCAGGGTGACGGTTTCCAGATTTTCGCAGGTGTTGAAGCAGTACCAGTCCAGTGACTTCACGCCCTCAGGAATAACGAGGTCGGTGATGAATGACTGAAACAAAAATGCACTGTTGCCTATCGCGCTGACTTTCTTTCCGTCCAGCTCTGCGGGTATCTCGAGCTTTGGGGTTACAATAGTGCCGCCGGTGATGGTTATGGTGCCGTCCGGATTGTCAGAGTAGATGAACGTGTTGGAGTCGCTGTCGGCGGTGTTTTCATCGTACTTATAATCAACACTGCCGAGGAGCTTTCTCGTATTGTCGGCATATACCGCGTAGATTTCAAGCGTATACGTTCCGTACTTCAAGCCGTTCATAGCCATCGCGGTTCTGAAGTTGGTGGAGTTGTTTGTATAGCAGTAGTCAAGAGTGATCCCGTCATGGCATACCTCATAATGGTCGGCTCCGTCGGCTTCGTCCCACATAATTGTATCGTCCACAAGGAATATTCTGATATCGTTCTGGTTGATGGTAATGATGTCGCCAAGCTTCAGCCCGAGCCTTGTGAAAGCGTCGTCCGTTATAGCCATCTGGGACCTCATCTCCTGGACAACGTCGCTGTCGGGGGCGTCCTTCAGCACGTCGCTGAACGTCATGGTGTTAGTCATGTATGCAGCGTTCCAGTCCCAGTTTTCGCCTGTCATTATGGCGGTCGCAAGGAAGAAATCATCTGCGGTCAGACCCTCAACGGTGGATTCCCTGAATTCGAATCCCTCCACCTTTACGCCCAGGAACCGCTTTTTCAGCTCGCCCACCGTGGTTTCGCCCATTTTGACTCCAGGGAGCGATATTGGCGCCATGAACGTGCATTCAAGACCGGTGCCCTGGTCTGAATTGGACTTGACGACCTCTGCGGTGCACCTTCCGCTGAGCAGTTTATAGGTGTAGTAGTCAGGCTTGGATTCCTCGGGATTCACGACAAAGCTGTCGCCGATTTTAAGCCCCAGCTTTGCGAACGAGTCGTCCTGCACGGAAATGGAGAACGCGATGGACTGCACGATATCGTCGTCCGCAACGTCCGCAAGGTCGCTGCTGAAGTTCATCTTCGTCGTGTTGTATACCGCTTTCCAGTTCCAGTCTGAGCCGGTCATGAGTACGATGGTGGGAACGAGGTCGGTTTCCGTCATTCCCTCGACTGTGGAGCCCCTGAATTCGTAGCCCTCCACCTTTATTCCATCGTAGAGCGCTTTCAGCTCGCCGAACGTGGTAACTCCCTTGGTCACGCCGGGAATCTCGAAATCGCCGCTGTAGGCGCAGGACATGCCGCTGCTGTTATCCCATGTCGCCTCGGTGACGGTCATCGTGATAGGACCGCCCGGCTCGGTGTGGGTGTAATAGGACAAGCCGCTGCCGTCGGAGTTCAGGTATATCCTGTCCCCGAGCTTCATTCCCAGTCGGGACACAGCGCCGCCGTCTATGTAGATGTGGAACGACAGGCTCTGTACGACCTTGCTGTCGTTGTCTGCGGGCATGTCTGCGAAATCGAGGGTATCCTTGTCCGTTACGGCGTACCAGCCGTCATACGAGTTGGAATCCGTACCGCTGAGCACTGATATCGAGGTGTGGATATCCTCCGCAGTCAGCCCTTCCAGGCTCGAATTACTGAATTCGAATCCGTTCACCGTCAGCCCGGAATACAGCCTGCGCAGTTCCGCGACAGTGGTCACTCCGTTGGTAACGCCGTCTGCCGGGAAGCGGGTCACTGCCTCGCACTTGAGCGAGCCGTCGTCGGCGCTCTGCACCGCCATCGCTACAGGCGACTGACTGAACTCATACCGGAACTCCGTCAGCGCCGCATATGCGTGGGAATACGCGGAGAGCTGCGCCGGCAGGTCTGAAAGCGACGTTGAAACAAGGACAGCCGCCGCGCATACAGCGGATATTGCTCGTTTCAGGTTCATTGAAATTCCTCCTTTTTCAGGCGCAAAGCCTTATCTTTTTTCTCTATGATTATAATATATTCCGCAGAAAAATAATGCGAAGATGTAATAAAATGCATAAAAAATGTAATGAAACGCAATACTTGACAAACAAGGCGTTTTCATATATAATTATCTCATGAAACGGGGGAATTAACATGAACTATCTGATATGCGACGACGAGCCGGCGGCTGCCGAATCCCTGAAAGCCAAAATAGCCGAGCTTGAACCGGACTCGTCGGTTAGGATATTCACAACGCTCCAGGCGCTGCTGTTCAACATCGAGGATATCGCCGGGCGCATAGACGGCGTGTTCATGGATATCAAACTGCGCAATGCAAACGGGATATCCGGCGCGGCGCGGCTGCTGTCCTCCCACCCGGAGATAAAGCTGGTGTATATCACCGGCTACGCCAGCGAGTATATCCAGGAGCTGTACTGCGTTGATTCCAAAGCGCTCCCGGCGGCGATACTCACGAAGCCGATAGAGATGAAGTACCTCCGGAACGCGCTCAGCAAGATACACGAGCGCGAAAAGCAGGCGGAGCTTCTCCCGATAAAGAACGGCGGCACGGTGACATACCTCAGCACCGCGGAGATAATCTCCATCGTCAGCGACAAGCGCAAGCTGATAATCAGACACCAGGGCGGGTGCGTCGAAATATACGGCAGGCTGTCGGATTACCGCGAGAAGCTGCCTGCCAGCTTCGCCCAGTGCCACAAGAGCTGCATAGTGAATCTGAACCGCGTAAACCGCATAGTGAACTGGGCGAGCATTGAGATGTCCGACGGCAGCGTGCTGCCGATAAGCCGCACATACAAGGACGGCATAAAAACAGCGGTAACGCTTATCAATTCTTGATGGAGGGCATATGGAACGATACCTGCTTGAAACCTGCTACATGCTTACCAGAGACCTTTACCAGATATTCATCACCTTCTTCGCGATGTCGTTCATGCTGAAGCCCAGGTTCCACCGTGCCATCTGCGTATCTGCTTCGGTTCTGTACAGCTTCGCTTCGGAGCAGCTCTTATTAGACGGCCCACCGCTGCTGCACGGCGTCGGGATCGCGCTGTCGTTTTTCCTGCCGGCGCTGTTCCTGTATAAGGACAAGCTGATGTACCGTCTGTTCGCCGCCGGATTTCTCGCGGCCGGATCCATCATCATGGACGTCTGCGTTTCAGGCTTCGTCATGCTGATAGACGTAAACCTGCTCGTTTCGCTGAAGACATTCCATACATGGGATACAATAATCATGATAATCGCGATGAATTTCTTCTTCACCGGAGGGTTTCTGCTCATCATGTCGGTGTGGAACCACTTCTTCAGGAAATCCCACGTGAAATCGCTGGGTCTGTTCGTGATGTTCCCGGTGAGCCAGTTTTTCTTCTTCTGCGCGTGCGCCTACCAGACCTGGACGGGAGAACGCCTCGACCTTATAAGCAACCCGTTCATCATAATCGCGGTGGTGCTGTCGATAGCCGCGGATATCCTGATGTACCGCGCCCTCATGCAGAACACCAGAACACAGGAGCTGACCCAGAAGCTCAACGACATGCAGCATGAAATGGATATGCAGCTCCAGTACTACGACGGCCTCGCCGACAAAATGCGGGAGATACGCGAATACCGCCACGACATCAACAACCTTATCGAGGTCACGGAGTCCCTGCTGCGCAGAAAGACCACCTCGGAGGACGGCAGAATGCTTCTGGAGGAGCTGAAGGAAAAGACCGCCAACGCGAAAATGCCGGTGTTCAGCGGCAACCCCACCGTCAACGCCATACTCTACCACAAGCAGCAGACCGCAAAGGAGCTGGGCGCGGAGTTCCGGGTGAACATACCGATGAGCGAGGACTTCCCGTTCGAGCGTTCGGATATCTGCTCGGTGTTCGCGAACCTGCTGGATAACGCGATACGGGAGGTCTCCGGCGCTGCGGAAGGCTTCATAGAGGTCGGCGCCAGCCGCAGCATGGGGCTGCTTCTCATCGAGGTCAGGAACAGCACCTCAAAGGTGCTGAACTCCGAAAAGGGGAAGCCCGCCTCGGATAAATCCGAGCCGCAGAAGCACGGGCTTGGCCTGGAGATAGTCGGCAACATCGCCGGGAAGTACGACGGGAAGTTCCTGCTCACCGCTGAAAATGGAACAGCCCGCGCCATCGTCTCCCTCCCTATCCCGGAATCTGCCGCTGTTTCTCCAAATGACCCGCCCGCCCAGATCTCCGGTCCCTCCCGTATGAAATCTACAGCGCCCCTGTGATTTCACATAACAAATAACCTCCCCCGAGCCTGAGGCTCGGGGGAGGTTTGAGACCGTCGAAAAAGTCATTAAAGTGACTTTTCTGCCGAACATCCCAGCCGCGCGCACGTCTTGGCGGCTTTGCCACCAACCCGCACACTTGCTGGGATAGAAGTGTTTTTTGCCTCGGCA
>ENA-OZRY01000228-OZRY01000228.1-human-gut-metagenome-genome-assembly--contig:-NODE-228-length-11742-cov-4.311628_pt1 | contig 11742 bp, 18 predicted proteins | sample MGYA00243275_ERZ653959 | MGnify/ENA primary metagenome ERZ653959 (study PRJEB26926, sample SAMN06164579) | human gut metagenome | biome: ENVO:00009003; feature: ENVO:2100002; material: ENVO:00002003...
GCAGAATGTCCGCTGCCTGCTTCAAGCTCACCGACCACTTAAAATTTCCCCTCGTAGTCTTCCGGGCGAGTAGCTGTCGCCTCAGTCCCTCGACGTTTATCACATGATCTTTGTTGATTGATCCCATTTCGTTTGTTGTCTTCTTTTTGCCATGTTGCCACCGCCGCACGCCAGTTTTTCATCTTGTTTTTGCCGACATACCATCCCTTGCTCTCGTAGAAGTTCACGAATCGCTCGGCATCCACCGTGTACCCCTTTTCCCTGATATAAGAATCAACCTCCTCGATAGAGGGCAGGGAAAAGCGTTTTTCGCTTTTTCCACTTTTCCCCTCTCTATTGTCTTTTATATTCTTATTATTCTTATCTTCTGTGCAGGGATCGTTGCACCCGTCGTTGCAGGGATCGTTGCTGCCCTCGTTGCATCCTGCTGTACTATTCTGCTGGTAATCATCGTAATTAACTATCGTAATCATCGTTGCATGGGTGGCAGGGTGTTTCGCGCGGCTTATCATCTGATCTGCTTCGAGGAGAGATAGAAATTTGAGGATGGTATGCTCGGACGGCTTGCGCTGCACCCCGTTGTCATCTTTGTATGCCCACCGCTCGCGGAGATAGTGGACGGATGCGATCAATTGCCCCCGTTTGATGGTTACGAGGTCTGATCCAACAAGGCGTTTGCTATCTCTCCATTCGGCGAGCATCAGCAGGTCGATCCACCACTTCAATTTTCGCGGATCATTCCATATCCAATGCTCCCGAATGGTTTGATATATTTTTATCCATCCTCCCATCATCTATTTCCACACGAAAGCAAAGTAGATTTCAGCGAATTGTTCACCTGCGTATTTCGCCAGCGCGGACGATTTGAAGCAAAGGCGAGACCCGATAGTCGCATACGCACTCGAGGGCGTGCGAGCCGAATGCGCATACGCAAAACCGGCATACGAGCCGTTAGCCGCAGTACCGCCGAACAGGACAACTTTCTTGCGCTCCTCCTTGTCCATCTTGGCGATCTCCTCCTTGGTGTAGAGCCAAAACCACGGGAAGTAGCGGTATTCGTCCTCGGTGAACTGCGGTGTCCAACCCTCGTTGAGAGCGGCAGTAATGATGCGGAGTTTGAGGTAGGCTACGAGATCGGAGCTAATATCCGAATCGTCTTCGAGGAACAGATGCCGTTTGTGGTATTCTTTTACGAGCGGATGGTTCTCGCCGAGTTCCTTGAATGCGTCATCGAAGGTCTTGATGCGCTCCATGATGTTTTTCGGGCGGAACATCTCCTTGCCGAAGAGATTTTCGAGCATCTTCTTGTTGTCGGCATTGCCTTTCTTGTAGGCATCGAGCAGGTTGTTTTTCTCGATGTAAATATTGTTTCCGTTCATTTTCAGTATGTTTTTTAATTCGTCTTGCGTAAAACATTTCGCGCATTCCATGATGAAGTGCGACAGATGCGCTTTGTCGCACCAATATCCGAGGCGGTTGCAGTCTGCGATATTCCTGACATCACGGTAAATCGTGAGTTCGACGAATATCTGTCCCTCTTCCTCCTTGCGGGTCTTGTCCTGCTTTACTATCAGCATTGCATTCGATTTTTTAATCACTCATATCGACATGGTGTACATTCTTGCATTGATCGCAGATATATACCACATCGTTACACCGATACAGGTATTTGGAATTATCGAACTTCCGCCGGATATGCCCGGCTTCCCTACATTTTTTTAGTTCGGAAGCATTAAAATCGAGTTGCCATCCGAGGTCAGTATATCCCTTTGGCAAGACGAATTTGTTTCCGTTAGGGTTTGGTATTTTTTTTTATTCTCAATTTTCTTTAATCGTGGAATAATCCTTTTTGTCAGTCTTACGGCATTGATGAGCCGCGTATTTCCGCTGTCTATCTGCACGTTTTCGAGTATCTGCGGCAGGTAGCGGATCAGCGTTGAAACTATATCGTTCGGCACGGGTCGCATATCAGTAGGGCATTTTATCGAGATTGACCTCCAATCCTGCACGGGCGATATATGCCGGTTTTCCGGCGATTTGCCGCACTTCTTCGGCGAATCCTTTGGCATTGCTATTGCCGTCGGAGAGATGCAGTAAAATCACCTCATTTGCCGCCGATAGATCGGTCGTCCGCAAAATCTCTTTCGTCGTCTGCAATTCCATGTGCGAACCCAGCAGCCGCCCCCGCATGGCGGGAGACATAAACCCTCGGTCGATATTCTGCTGTAAGATCGCATCGGAGTAGTTCGCCTCGATCATTACGTGATTCAGGTCGGCAAGCCGGTACTCGAACATCATCGTATCGGTGATAAAGAGCAGGCGCCCCATTTCCTGATGCTCGATGACGAACCCGACGCACGGCACATCGTGGACGACTGGCAGTACGAAGACCTTGAAGCCTCCCACTTTGTAGCCGTGCATCGGTTCGATTTCTTTGCAGAATACGCGATTTCTCGGATTGGCAGCGTCGAATACATCGGCGAGGGCCAGTACACGAATGCCGCAGGCGAGAAAGTCGCTCAACGACCTTGCATGATCTTCGTGTCGGTGAGATACGAGGCATCCTACCACCTTGCCGAGCTGCCAGCCGAGACCCTTTTTGATGTCGCGCATCGGTATTCCCGCCTCGACGATCAAAGTTTCATCGGCCGCTTCGAGGATGTAGCAGTTGCCCCGTGATGAACTCCCCAAACATTTCAAGATCATACTCCCGTGCCGTCAGATCAGTATTCAGGTGCAGGAGCGGGCGCGGCCTGCTCCGGTTCTGCCGTCTTGACCTCTCCGGTTGTCGTATCGACCTCTTCGTATTCCGTTGCCGAGAGATCGACCGTCTGCGCTGCGGCATTATCGAGCGTGTCGTTGCGGTTCGACATGGCCTCATCCTCGACATCGTGAGCCATCGCGTTCTGCATCTCGACGGAGAGATAGCCGTATTTCGACAGCAGGCGGCGAATCACCGTTTTCAGAGCCATGTCGTTGAAGTTGCCCTCCCATCCGACTTTCTTGCCGATGATGCCGTCGTTGGCTTTGGCGATGAGCTGCGCGACGGTCGTCTCTTTCTTCACGGAGGGAGAATACCGCTTGGCGTAGGCGGCCATATCCTCGACGGTTACATAGAGCGTCTTGGAAAAGCCGTTGAGCAGCTCGAAATAGCAGAAGTAGCCGATGATCTTGTCGGAGGTCTTTTCGCCGTCGAAAGCGATCTCTCCCGTGAGCTTGTTCACCTTGCGGACTTCGCCCTCATAGACTACATCGGCATTGATCGTCCGGTACTGCCCCGTTCGCATGGCGAGCTGGATATAGCCCTTGTAGCCGGGGATGAACGTCGGCGTCGGAACTTTGATCCATTCCTCGCGTCCGGTCTGCTCGTTGGTTACTTTTACCGAGTTGTTGTAAACCACGATGTAGGCGAAACCGAGGGCCTTGTTCAGAGGTAGGCGGAGGGTTGCCGCGCGGAGTGCTTCGATGATGATTGCCGAGGGCTTGCAGGTCTGCAAGGATTTGTCGCCCGTATAGAGGTCGATGAGCGATGCGACGAACGTATCCTTGTGCTCGCCGAGGGCGTTCTTGAACTGCTCCTGTATTGACGGAGCATTGATTGTTGCTTTGAGCAGATCGACGGGGCGATCCTGCTTTGCGATTGCTTGATTCATTGTAAGGTTGATTTTGAATGTTAATTTTCTGCGAGTTTTTTAAGAGCGGCGAGTTTTGCACTGAGAGACACGACTTCTGCCATGTTGGGCCGTTCGATGAATGCGGCCATGCTTTCGATTAGCCTTTTGCCGCTTCCCATGATCGCTATACATTGGGCCGTCATGTCGCTGTCTTGCGGCTTCTCGTTTACGAGGAGGATGCAAGACCTCTCATTGCCCCCCCCCTCCTGCATCAGCGTTTCGATCTCTTTTACCATCTCCTCCACGCGGAGGATAAATGCGCTTTTCTGTTCTTCGGTTTTCATAATTGCGTCGAATTTTAAGTGAATGATTATTAGTCGAAAAGGCTCTTCGGTTGAGCCGGATTTCCGTTGTGCTTGATGACGAGCTTGTCGTCGAGCGATACGAACAGGCGGATAACCTGCGATTGTGTCGGATGCAGGGTATTGACGCTTTCCGAACCATCGGCGAAAATCGGGGCGGAAATGCCCTCGAAACGGCATATCGCGTTGATGATGTCGATACCCGCGTTGAATTGCCCTGCGGTATTGGCATCGGAGAACGGCACGCCGTTCACCATTGCTTCGCACGTTTCCACTTCACCTCCGTTGATCTGTGTCTCGAAGAGGCGGAACTTCACGAAGTCGAACAGCCCGTTGATCTTGCTTTCGATGGCCTCCGTGCGGGCTTTCGAGAAAGCTGCCATCGTGAACTCGATACCCTCCAACTGCGCGAGTTCTTCCGACTGCATCCGGAGAGACTTTTCGAGTTCGGCGATGCGCTGGTTATTCTTCTCGATCTGCTCGCGCTTCATCAGCCGCGATTTGAGCGCGTCGATTCCGACGGTAAGAGAATCGCGGCCCTCGCGTAAAAAATCATCCTCTGTGGCGGCTATGGGCTGCGAAACTTCCTTTTCGAGTTCTGCGATCTGTTCTCCGAGTGCTATATACTCGGTGTTGGCCGCGATGGTCGGGGTGGCGTCGGGTTCGATGAGTTTTGCCGTGAGGATGCCGCTCATTTCGATTTCGGAGATGATAGATACCTGCTCGGCGATCTTTTCCTCGATTTCGCTGATATATTGATTCACCTCCTCCATGCGGAGTTTGTTCTCCTTGCCGCGACGATTGTTCTCTTCGAGGTCGGCGGCATTCCGGCGATTGAAGTTCTCGGTAATCTCCTGCTGGCGGCTCTCGATCTCCTCGATCTCGAAACGGCGCTTGCAGGTCGGGCAAATAAACTCGTTCTCATCGAATACGAGCTTGCGGGCATTGATTGATTGCCATTGCTTGATAAGCTCGGCGCGGCGATCGGTGCATACCTCTACCTCTCGGCGGGCATTGGCGAGGTCGCGCTCGGCGGCGGCTTTGTCGCGCTTCGCCCGCTCCAAATCCTCGGCAGCGGCCCGCTGCTTGGCCTTGTCGGAACGGTAGAGGGCCTGTACTTCGTCCTTGATTTTGAGTTCGAGGGCCAGCCGTTCGTTTTTCAGGTCGCTGATTTTGCGCACCGTTGCAAGCCGTTCCTCATTCGCGGCGGCATAGGCTTTCGATGCGTCGTTAATCTGTTCCTCGACCTTTGCGAGTGCCTCTTGTTTTTGGCGGAGTTCTTCTTCGAGGGCCGCCCAATCCTCCGCCTCCGGCACATCGCGGCGGCGTTCGTCGATACGTTCGGGGATGGCCTCGATTTCGGTTTTCAGACGGCGTTTTTTCGCGGCGATCTCTTTCTTGTATTCCTCCATCGTCTTACCCGTGAGCGAGGCAAGGAGGGCCGCAAAATCGGCATTTCCGGCGGCTATCTCCTCGTCGGTGATACCTCCGGCCATACGGAAGAGCATCGACCGCTGCGTATCTACCGACTGCGATGTGAAGTAGAGGGGATTGGTGATGAACTTGAATACCTGTTCGGGACAGATGGCGGCGATCTTCTCGTTCCACTCCTTGACCGAGCAGGGTACGTTGTTGTAGAGGCGTTCCTCTTCATGTCCGACGAACTCCTCGACCGCCGAGCCGCGTTTCTTCGTCCATTTTTCATTGAACCGACGGCAGAGGGTTACGACCTCGCCATCGACCAGCAGGACGGCCGATACCTCGTGCGGGAGTTTCGGGATGATGTTTCCGGCCTCGTCGTAGGTCTTGATGCCGAACTGTTTTCTGTCCTCGCTGTTCTTGCCGAACAGGAGCCATGTGAACCCGTCGAAGATCGAAGTTTTGCCGATGCCGTTGCGCCCGTAAATCTCCGTGAGCGCAGGGTCGAACTCGACCGTCAGATCGCGCAGCCCCTTGAAATTGAGGAGCCGGATTTCTTTGATAATTACCGTTTTCATTTGCGTTGAATTGAATGTTTACTGAATACTCTCGATGTAATATTGAGCGACCCTTTTCCCCGTCGTCGTCTCAACCCTCGTTGCTTTGAACTTGATTTCGGGATGGCTTTTCCGCAGGTCGCTGATGCGCGATGCGAGTCTCATGCACCCGAAGAGCCGCAATGCTTCGAGACTCGTGATCCGGCTGCCGTTCAGCAAGTAGGCGAGTATGCGCTTGCATTGGCTTTCGGATTCCTGAATATTAGGGTTGTCGTTCATATCTCTGCTATTTATGCGTTACGGCGTAGGTCGTGCCCCTGCTGCGGATTTCATCGTCGGTCGGGACGCGGGATTGAAGCTGCCATGCTTCGATCTCCTTTTTCCTGAAATAGATTTTGTTGCCCTGCTTGTAGTGCGGAATCTTCTTTGCACTCGTCAAATGCCGCACGCGGCTTTCGGATATGCCGAGCAACAGGGCGATCTCCGAGGTATTGAGCACCTCTTTCGAACCGAGAAGTAGAAGCCGCTCGATACGTTCCAATCTTTCCTCTACTCCCATGTGTCGTCCTCCTCCTGCATCGTTTTCGACATTTCGGGAATCAGCCCGCGAGCGTCCCAATAGTCGCACATCCGAAAGATGATATACCAAGCCCCGAATCCGATGATCTTCGGGATTATCAGGGCGAGCAGCCATGCTCCGAACGGCTGGTCGTCTATGGGGACGGAGAATGTCCCGATAACGGCGATCATACCGACGACCATCAGAACGTAGTATCGCCAATTCAACAGAGCTTTCATATTTCATTGGATTGCACCTCCGATTTTGGGAAGAGGCCGTTTATATTCAGGTTGTAGCGACGGGCTATGATACTCTGCGTCAGCTCGTCGGGGACTTGCCGACCGCAGAGCCACATCTTGACCGTATTCTCGGAACGATGCGTGAGCGCAGCGATCTCGGCGATGAAATTCTGCGCGGGCGTCGGCTTCTTTTTCTGCTCCGCATAGAGGTCGAAAAATGATTTTTTCTCTGTTCTGCTCATATTTCGTCGATAATTATTCACTTGTTAGGTACTATTTTTATATATTTGCACCCGACGGATTTTATTGATGCGTCAATATCTTCCCGTATTGCGAGGGCAAAGATAAATACTTTTGTTTGGATAACCAACATATTTCTTTGTTTTCTGCGAAGAAAAATATTTGGCATAGATTGGGATTTGCGTTTGAATAAGAATAACATTGTGATATACAAACATATATGACAGGACAGAAGATAAAGGACATACTTCGCTCGGAGGGCATCACAATTGCGGATGTTGCGCGGATGCTCGGACATAATGGGGATCAACGTCTGCATAGTGCCCTGAAATCCGAGGATGTCAAAAGTGGGTTGATCGAGGATATTGCCCGTGTTACCAACAAAAGTGTTTGTTATTTCTATGAGGGTAGCGGGAATACGGTAGCGACGGATCACGGTATCGCGGTATCGGGTGATTCGAATCAGATCAATGCGCTGTCGGAGAAATTCATCGCCCGGCTCGAAAAAAAAGGACGAGCAGATGGATCGGCTCATCGGGATTATAGAAAAGAATAATAAATAGAGGTCGGATATATGAAAACAGAAGAGATAAAGGAGTTGTTCGAGCAGTTCGAATCTATCGCCAATGAGTATGAGGGGATCGAATGTTGGAGTGCGCGAGAACTTTGCGGGCTTCTCGGCTATTCGAAGTGGGAAAAATTCTACAATGTAATCGAAAAGGCGCGGGATGCGTGTGTAAACGCAGGAGAGCATGTCGAGGATCATTTTCCCCGCGTCGGGAAAATGATCGAACTTGCCAAAGGTGCGCAGCGCGAGATTGATGATTATATGCTGACCCGCTATGCCTGCTACCTGATTGCGCAGAACGGCGATCCCCGCAAGCCGCAGATCGCATTTGCACAAAACTATTTCGCTGTGCAGACCCGTAGAGCGGAGTTGGTGCAGCAGAGAATCCTCGATTACGAACGGGTGCAGGCTCGCGCGAAGCTGGCAGAAACCGAAAAACGACTGTCAGGCGTCCTGTATGAGCGCGGCGTCGATAGCCGGGGTTTTGCGATTATCCGGTCGAAAGGGGATAGGGCTTTGTTCCATCTTGATACAGCATTGGTAAAGCGCAAACTCGGTGCACCCGATTCCCGTCCGCTGGCCGACTTTCTGCCGACGATCGGTATCAAAGCGAAAGATTTTGCCGCCGAAATGACCTCTGTAAATGCCGAGCAGAAGAATTTGCACGGACAGATGGCGATAGAAAAGGAGCATGTCGATAACAACGTCGCCGTCCGCAATATGCTTTTGAGCCGGGGTATCGTCCCCGAACAGCTCCCTGCGGGCGAAGATGTGAAGAAAGTCGAACGACGGCTTAAATCGGAGGAAAAGACGCTAATCAAGGGGAAGAAGAAATGAGCCGCAGACGGGTTTACAGCGACAATACGTTGGCTATTATGGAGCGGTTTTTCACGGCGTTCGACATTGCCGTACAGAATCGGCTGATAAAGAGTATCGCCGAATATTGCCGGGATAATTCGATAGCTCCGCCTCATTTCTATACGCAGCGTAAAGACCGCAATCGTGGCTATTTCGAGGTCGGATGGCTCGTTCCGCTGGTTCGGGATTGCGGCATATCCGCGACATGGCTCCTGACCGGACGGGGCATGATGTTCCAGCAATAGAAAAAGGCATCGAAACCGATGCCTTTCTTCGTTAGAATATGTCGGGTATCTTGGCGACCGCTGCCTGCTTGTTCTTGTCGAGCACCTTTGCGTAAATCTGCGTGGTCGATAGCTCCCGATGTCCGAGTAGCTTGCTGACCGTATAAATATCGGTTCCGAGGTCGAGCATCATCACCGCGAACGTGTGGCGGCCGCAATGGAAGGTTATATCCTTATGGATTCCGGCCCGCAATACCCACCTTTTGATCGTTTCGTTGGTGCAACTCGGAGAGTGGATGTTGGGGAAGATATGCTCGGCGTCCTTGCCGCGCTCGCCCATGAGTTCGGCGGCCTGCGGCGGGATGTCGAGATATTCCTGTCCGCTGGTCTTCTTCTGTTTGAAGATAATCCGAGTGAACTCTCCCTGCTGATGCACATCGCCCCATGTCAGACGGATCACGTCGGAGCGGCGCAGTCCCGTCAGGCAGGAGAACAGGAACGCCCGCTTGATGGCCGGATATTCGCATTCTGTTTGAGCGAGCCGCTGCACCTCTTCGATGGTCAGGTACATGCGTGTTCCCTCTTCGGCCTTGAAACCCTCGACGCCCCTCATGGGGTTGATAGGTATGATGCGATCCTCGTATGCTTGATTCAGGCAGGCCCGCAGTTTATTGAAGTAGCTGACCCGTGAATTGCGAGACAGCGGATGACGCCGCTCTTGGTTTCCTCTTTCTCATAATCGGTCAGCGGGAACGATGATGCGAGGGTTGCGTATATATCCGAAATCCTCATTTCGCCGCCGTTGGCCTCGATTGCTTTCATGGCGGCAAATACGATCTCCGCCTGCCTTGTTGGTTTCTTTTCGCTCATGCTATCCGTAAATCAAACATTCGCTGCTGTTTCCGGATATGCACACAAAAAGCGTGGGCGTTCCTGTCGGTTTAGAGGTATCGCCAAACACCTACGGACTAACAAGGAAATGCCCACGCATAACGCAGGCATTTACCATTGTTTTTTAAGTCCGTTGTGAAATTGGCGATTTCCTAAACCTTAAAAACAATAGCAAACGCTATAATATCAAAACTTTTTCAAAGGTACAAAAAGTTTCTGAAATTTGGAGCTATTATTATAATCGGCTGTATTGTTCGCCTTTGCGCCCTCAAATAAACCTCCGAATCAAGGGAAAAATCTTTTTACGGAGCAGTACGAGAATGATGATAATTGCCACCCAAAAACCGCGTATTTGCGTCTGTTGCCACCATGTCAATTTGCGCTCTACCTCGACGATCTTTTCAACCTCGACCTCCCGATCCCGATAAACGATGCTGTCCCGATATTCTATCGGCCGCTGCGTCGGTATTTCCCGATCGTCCGTCTTGTTTTCGAGCGAGTGGGATAGCGACCCGTCGGGGTTGATCCTTGCGTCCGATACCGCTGCCGAGGTTTCGAGGTGGCTCGAATCTTGGCGGACGGTCTGCTCGGTTCGCTCGGCCGGCAGTTGCACCCGTACCGTGTCGGGAATCCATATTGTGCGATGCCTGATCTCGACATGCAGGCTATCCCGCATTCCGGTCGAGGTCGTCAGATGTTTGCACGGGCAGCAGGCCGACAGCAAACCGATGATAAGGCACAAAATCAGCGTTCTCATACGATTTCGATTTGGATTGGTTCGCCCCGGTCGGAGGCCGTTTTGAGCATGTCATAGACCCGTCGGAATGTCGCCGTCGAGTTCAGCACCTTGCCGACCTCCTTGTTTTCGCCGACCAATATGCACCCCGCGCTATCCTCGGCGGTATTGCCGATATGGATCAGGATGCCGTCGAACTCCGGCACATTGAGCAGCCGAGGCAGGTAGCCGTCGCAGAATTTGTACTGCGCTCGATCCTTATACTTCGGAGATTGGATTTTCAGCGTGATGTCGTATGTCCCATAGGGGATAGCGGTTTCGGCATACACTTTCTTTTCGCCATTGTCGAACTGTCCGTTTTTGTTCAGGTCTCGCACGGCATCTTCGATGGTGTCGCAGACCTTTTGCCCGTCGATGTAGAGCCAGCCGATGGTATAGGTCGGCTTCAATGCGATGCGTTTCAAAAGTAGTTTCATAGCCACGCGAAAATTTGAATGATGAAACCTCCGGCCATTGTATAGGCCAAGTCAAGCCAATCCCATCCTTTGTAGCGGTATTGGTCGAAAGCCTCTTTTGCCACCCCTGCGATGGCGGCGAATAAGACGCATATTTCAGCCGTATAGGGAATGACAAGGGCGAAAAAGGCCGCGATTACCGCACCCGCAATGAGGTGCAGGAGTTTGTCGGATGGAATACTCCCCAGCCATTTCAAGATGGCGGTCAGAATCTTTTTGATAGTTTCCATGATGTTGTGATGTTAGTTGGATAATAGGGTTGCTACCTGAATACCGCACTTGCGAATAGCCTTGCCGACAGCGGAGGCGTCCATCTGTTTTTGTCCGCAAAATGATATGCCGATTGCTCCGAGCGGCTTTTCTCCTGCATATAGGGCGAGAATGGCGACCTCGTTCACATTATTCGACTTTAACTTGAAATACATTCGTTCGTCGATCTCCTTGATCGTTTCGATAGCTCCCCAATAAAATCCGTCGTCAAAGACTTTCCCGATAAAAGGGTATTTCGATAGCTGAAAATCGGTATATTCGTCATCGACGTTATTAATGCTGTCGGCGACCTCTTCGATTCGCATATCGCCGTATATGAACGGTAATCCTGATGATAGGTTTTTGCTCCCATTATGCAGCTCTATGAGCCATGTACGGTCGGCATCGAGCGCATATAAGAGTTTGCGCAGCATCAGACGAATATCCGCATCTACCTGAATGCGCTTGGATACCGATTCATCATGTTGCTCTGCTTGGATTGATTCGACTTTATCCAGCACATAGCACGGATTGGTGATAGTGAGGATTACAAATCCCGTGAGGAGTAAAAGCAGGAGCACCCGCAGAAAACGGAAAAATCCGTACTTCTCCTCCATTTTGAGTAGCTTTTCAAGCCACCCGATTCCTTTTTCAATCTTCTGTTCCATAGTGGATTTAATTTTCAACAAAGGTAATAAATAGTATCTAATA
>ENA-OZRY01000240-OZRY01000240.1-human-gut-metagenome-genome-assembly--contig:-NODE-240-length-11413-cov-9.334126_pt1 | contig 11413 bp, 5 predicted proteins | sample MGYA00243275_ERZ653959 | MGnify/ENA primary metagenome ERZ653959 (study PRJEB26926, sample SAMN06164579) | human gut metagenome | biome: ENVO:00009003; feature: ENVO:2100002; material: ENVO:00002003...
GAGATCTGCGCATGTCTCGTGGGCTCGGAGATGTGTATAAGAGACAGTGCTAATATTGGTAAAGCATATTCATTACTTCGGAAAGACTGTAAGAATAAAGGAGTATACTTTTATGATTATGATTGCTTTGAGGAATTGTTAAATAATGCACCAATACTACAACAATTCAATAAACCTAAAGTAGACCCATTGTCGTACGACAGTTTAGAGAAGTATAACTCGTATATATTAACAGAGAGAACCAAAGGAACTCAGTTTAGCTACAAACACGGTAAACCATTACCAGAAACATTATTGAAATATCCTAAAGAGGATGTGTTGAATTCTACAGTCGGTATAGGTCTATTACGTTATATAGATAGACAGGATTCAAAATTACATAAGCTCAATATTTTTGAAAAATAAACAAACAGGTAGAGTAACTGTAAAAGGTTACTCTATTTTTATGCCATGAAATAGGCAGAATCCTTGAAATATATGGTCAGGTAGGGTAGCTGTAAAAGGCTACTCTATTTTTATGCCTGGCTTTAGGTTAGGCGCTTTATCGAGCACACTAGTTTTTGAGACATAAATATTAATTCTAGGAGGTGGTTATTATGATTGCAAGCGGCTCGAGCTGCAATAAATATACATATTTTATTTCAAGGAGGTTAAAGATCTATGAAGAATAAGATCAAAAGTAAAAAGTTTGCATTGTTTGCTGCTTTACTTGCAGTAATATCATGCACACTGATTGGAATCAACCTCTTTAGTGGAGTATCTAAAGAGGAGAGAGCATTAGCATTAGAGACAGCTACTCCAACTGATGCTGATGTGGATTCAAGTATTATCACACTCAAAACAAATGACAGTGATAATAAGAATTATACTGGAGTAGAATACAAGGTTTACCGGGATAAAGAATGTAGGGATGAAGTTGTCAGCTTTGTTCTTTCTTGGAATGGTAAATCATATGTTGATTCTGATGGAAAGCCTTTAGTATTTAAAGATCCAGAGGAATTAAATGCAGCAGGAAGCAATGCTTATTTGCATTGCGAGAAACTGGAGGTAGGTTCTTATTTCTATCGAGCAGAAGAGAATCTGTGGAAGTCTAGCGATGACATTAGTTCAATTGGTTTCAAGTGGACAGAAAAAGCAGAAGATTTCAATGTAAAGTCTGGTTGGGATTCTGCTGATAATCCAATGAAAGTTGAAGTTGGATTAGAAGAACTTCCTACTGAAGCAACAACTAATAAGGCTATTGGAATTGTAGCAACACCAGATGATGCAAGTTCTGAGACAGATGCAAGTTCTGAGGAGACCACTGAGGTTACAACTTCCGGAGACACTACAGAAGTTACAACAGAGAATACAAGTGAAGTGGCTTCATCTACTTCGGAGGAAACTTCTGAAGCAACAACAGAAGAGGAGCTTGTAGCAACGCCAAGTGATGTAGGCGAGATAAGCTTCTTTAGCCCATTTGCATTGGTTCGAACATTTGCAGCTAGATTGGCTAGCGTTGATTTTGAACCAACTATTCACGCACAGGCTGTGTATGATACAAGTAAATGGTATTATATGTACAGAACTGGTGTAGATGACTATGAGCATTATTACCTGGCAAGTAAACTTCCTGTAAGCGATAACACTGTTGCCAGAATTTATTGTGGTTCTCATGGAGCTAGTGCCCCGATGTATCACGAGAATGGAACATACAAATGTAGACTTTCTAAAAGTGATAAAGCCAATCTCAATAAAGTTTTATATTATGCCAGCAAGCATCCAGGGTATGAAGCTCATCAAATTAAACTAGCTGTACAAAAAGCTAATAATACATTGGATGGGGCATCTGATGGTGATGAACTTTACAATGCAGCACAAAAGGTGACACTTCCTTTGACTTCAAATAAAGCGCTGATTTATGTGGGAGATTCTGAGCCAGATATTAAGAGTTCACCAGTAAAAAGCACGGTTAGTAAAAAGTACAAAGTAAATGAAGAGAATCATGTTGATATTCCTATTCATGCAGTAGGCTCTAATACTTTTAAGGTTACCAGTACTGTAAGCAGTAATTGGACTTTAGAGTTTAAGAAGAGCGGATCTAGCAATTGGACTACAGTTACTCCCCATAAAACTGAGATGGGTACTGGTACTTTGAGAATTACCAGAAAGAGTGGTACTGAGGCACAAGCAGGTACTGCAGTTATCACCTTAGCGGCAACTAAAACCGGGCAGGATTTTTATAAGGTGCACACAAGTGAAACTGATGGAGATCATGCTGTGCAGGATTGTTTCTTTATGGCAAATCCTGTGTCTTATGCAGCCACAATAAAGCTTGATTATAGTATAAGTACTTCTTATGCATATGTATCTCTTAAAAAAGTTGTAGATGCATCAGCAAGCAAGGCAAGAACAGCTTCACCTACTGGAGTTATTTATGGTATTTATGATTCTGTAAGTGATGCAGCTTCTGATGACGGTGCTTGGAAGTTATTCCGTATGAGTTACAATGGTGCTTCTTATGCTACAAAGAATATTTCAACATATGCTAAATCTGGTGGTACTTTATCTAGCGTTGGTGGTAGTGCAGTAGTCTATGATAAATCCGGTTGTATACCAGAAAGTAACAAAAATAGGAATTATGCAAGAATTAAAGTAAATGAAAAAGGATTTGGTAAGGTTGATGATAGTTACACTCTGACAAATTCCTTAATAAGCAAAGGTTATGTATACTTCTTTAGCGAACAGTCTAAGCTACAAGGTGGTAATTGCTCTGCAGGTGGTCATGCTTTACGAGCAGATGGTGCAAAGACTCTTGGAGATGCAGGTCTTACAAAGGATAAGAATATTTATGCTGTTTATGCAGTTGATACAAGTACTTCGACAAAGACGAGTTCAAGTATTTATTTCTTTAGAAAGAATGGCAGTAATTGGGATAAGATAGGAATTTATCGTGGTGCAACGAATACCAATTCTGGAGCAAATTATGTTGCTGGAGGCACTGTAAAAAATGATGCTGCTTACGTCAGCTATGCCACATTTCAGGTTGAAGATAAATCCATTGACTACAAATTACGTGTGAATAAGCTTGTAGCAACCGGAAATAATCTTGTGAGTACAAATTACTATCCAAGAAATAGTGCACAGTTTGAGATTTGGAAAGTAAGTGGTGACAATAATAAGGATGCGTTAGCAGATGCTAGTAACTGGGTAGCTACTGTGCAAGTAGAAAATAATGCTTATGGTGCAATTACTGCTACTAAGTCATTAGCTATTAATAGTAAGCACACTACCGGAATGAATACTGATGGTTATTTACTTTTAAAGCAGCCTGGTTGGTATTATGTTAGAGAGCAGGTTGCAACAACTAATACAAGTGCAAGTAATTTACCCGAGAAATGGGTACATGTAACGGGTGATGAAGATGAAGATGTGGCATTGGCAGAAAAGACACTCAGAAATACTCCAAAGTATATCTCGATTGGACTTGAAAAGAGTTACTATGGAATTGATGTAACTGGTAACTCAAATTACTCCAAGGCCGGAGATACTTTTGATTTGTACTATGTTGCTAAGGAAAATGGTGAGGGTGCTGCAGTCGCTATTAGCAATGGTCACTGCGCAAAGATTGCAACCTTTAATACAGATGCAAGTGGTACAGCAAAGCCTACATTGAGTGTGGCGGCTACAACGACTGGAAAAAGCAGTGTGAATGGCGTTGTAAAGGTAGACAATCAGTATTTCTTGAATTATGCTGCAAACACATCATACGAACGTGAGGAAGATGATCCTACTTACAAGATTGGCAAGTCAACTTCCACTGGCAGTTACTATTCTACAGCAACTGAGATTAAGATTTCTGGTAATCGAATTACAGAACTCCCATACGGAACATATGTTGCAATACAGACAAATGTTTCAGGACATTATGGTTGGGCAAATACAGGATGGACTTGTATCTCTAAACCAGCACTTTATGCAAACTATGTAACCGAGGGAAGTTGCACTACAGAGGGCAGTACAGTTACTGTAGGAAATCAGAGCCTCACCTTTAGCTTTAAAGGAACTAACGATGCAGGTGTTCATGGCGATAAGGCAGACGAGTGCAGAATTTCTGTAAAGAAAAATGTAAATTCTAAGTACAAGGATTTCACCAAAGATTACCCAATTATTGGTACTGAGTTTACACTTTATGCAACAGCTTCAGCAGATAAAGCAAGTGATGCAAATGCAATTGCAGTATTTAGGGTAATTGACAATGATGGCAACACACAGCCAGTATCAGTAACTGAGAAAACTGTTACAGGATATGGAAAGATTACACCAAATAAGGGAAGTAAATACGTATCCAAGCTGCCAATCTGTAAGTATGTACTTAAAGAGACTAAGGTAATGCCAGGTTGGACAGCAGTAGATCCGGCTACAATTGACTTTATAAGCAAATCCGGAACAGGCATTTCCTACAAAGAGGATAAGACAGGAGCAAGTGCTCTTTATACAGCAGATTATACCTGTCAGGAAACAATGGCAACTGACCCATTAAGACTTGAAATCAATAAGAAGAATGGTAGTACATTAAGTAGTGAAAATGATCTTTCTGGGGCACAGTTTACCATAAAGGTATACACTCAGAAGAAAAATGCAACTACAGAAAATGGCAAATACTACACTGAAGCTGAATTAGCAGGAGTAAATCCAGATGCTACATTTGTAGTTGAATCAGATTCTAGCGGTAATGCTTGGTTGGATAAGGATGCTACAACTAAAGTAACAAAAGATGCTCATGTAGTTAGTCACTCAGGTAATTATGTAAAGTATTGGCTTGCTGATGCAGATTCTTATCAGTTCCCAGCATACACAACTGTTTCTATCGAGGAAACAAAGGCACCTACAAATTATGTAGCAAGTGGTAATTTCCAGTATGGAGATATGTCGATCAAAGGTGTTAAGCTTATTGGATGGTTTAAGCCTGGTGATGATACAACAAGAGGCAGATTCTATATTGGTAATAAGTCAAACGGAAATACTATTAGTGACTCATTTGAGGCAAGTGCTGAAGCAATTACATTATACGAAACTCCAAAGAGATACAATCTTAGATTTACTAAGAGAGATCTGAAATCCGGAGAAGCTATGGCAAATGTTGCTTTTAAGATCACTTCAGATAAGGGCGAAGAGCATGTTGTAGTTACAGATGCTAATGGTGTATTTGATTCAGCAGCTCGCTCTGGTAATAAGTGGAGTACAAAAGCTTCAAATTATGACGCTAATAAGACTTCATACACTGCTGAGAATCTGTGGTTCTATGGAGCAGCAAATGACAAGATTAGCAAGGATGCATCAGTTGATTCTACTTTAGGATCAGTTCCTGCTGGTACATACACGATTGAAGAGATTAGATGTGATGCAAATAAGGGCTATCAGTTAGAGCCGGCATTTACAATTAATGTATCTTCTAAGAGTGAGAATGGTGCAACCATTGCTTACAATAAGAATAATGGAACAGTGTACAATGCACCAAATCCTAAAATTGTGTCAGATGCAACTGAATTCTTAAATGCTGGCAAAGATCAGGTAATTAAGGATAAAGTTACATGTTCATACTTAACATACAGAAAGTCATACACTGTAACTGGAGTTATTGTTGGTGATGATGCAAAAGCTATTAAGAATTCAGATGGTAAGTGGATTACAGCAACTAAGACATTTACTACTGGAGCAGCACCAGCTAATTACAAGAGTATTCATGAGGCAGTACAGAATCTTGAAATGTCTTATACAGTAGATGCAAGTAACTTAGGTGGTAAGAAGACCCATGTATTTGTATACTTACTTGATGGTACAGGAGATTTGAGTATTGCTGATGATGGCACTATTACAGTACCAACTTTAGCAGAAGATGCTGATGTTAACAATGCCGATCAGACAACTTCATACAGAATGATGGAAACTGATGCAATAAATGTAAAGTCAGGAAATCAGCTTATTAATGCAACAGATAATGAGGATGTAAAAGATACTGTTAATATGCAGGGACTTGAACCTAATACCGCATTTACTCTTAAGGGTAGAATCGTTACTAAAGATGAAGAAGTATTAGGAACAGGTGAAACTCCATTTACTTCTGGAGATAAAGGTGTTGAAACACAATCAGTTCTGTTTACAGGATTAAAATTATCAGAATTAGCTGGTAAAGATATTGTAGTTTATGAGGAATTGTGGTGTGGTGATCAGAAGATTATGGAACACTGCGATTTGAATGATGCAAGACAGACAGTTCATGTAATGCAGCTTACTACAGAGGCTATTTGTATTACTTCCGGTAATCATTACGCAGTAGTAGATGAGGATGGTGATATTGCACTTAAAGATACGCTCAGTTATTCTAATGCACTTCCGGGTGACTATACCGTCAAAGGTAAGTTACTCAAAGCATCTGATTCAAGTGTTATTGATGATTGGAGTATTAATACAAAACTCGATAAGGTTGATGGTACTGCTGATGTAAATAGAACAATTCCTTTAACAGACGATTTGCTTGGCTGTGATTTAGTCTTTGTTGAGGAATTATACTCAGGAGATACTTTAGTTGCTGAACATACTGATGTAACAGATGTTAAGCAGACAATTAAGATCCCGGTAATTCATACATCATTAGTTGATGCAGAAACTTTAATGAAGAATGTTTGCATTGGAGATACTGTTAATCTTGTTGATACTGTAGACTATGGTAATGTAAATCTTGGTGACAAGTTTGATGTTGAAGGTTTTCTTATGAACTATGAAACAAAAGAATTTATCACTGTTGATGGAGAAAAGGTTACCGGTACAAATAGTTTTACAGCAGATGAAACCGGAAAGACAGAGGTTAAGTTTAGTTTTGATTTAGCAAAATCCGGACTCTGCAAAGAAAGTGGAGAGTATGCACCTATTGTTTGTTATGAATATTTGAAGTTTGAAGATAAGATTGTAGCAAAGCATGAGGACATTGAGGATGCTAATCAGACAGTATACATTCCAACTATCGGAACTACAGCTACTGATAAGAAGACAGGATCGCATTCTTTACCTGCAGATGAAGATGTAACTATTCAGGATAAAGTTGTTGTAAATAATCTTATCCCTGGAGAAAAGTATACAGCTAAAGGTATTCTTATGGATAGAGAGACTGGAAAGCCATTTTTAATTGATGGTAAGGAGCAAACTTCAAGTACTACCTTCACAGCTAAGACCGCAAATGATGTAGCTTATGTTTATTTTAAAGTAAATACAAAATACTTAAGAGATAAAGAAATTACTGTATTTGAGGATGTATACTGGAAGGATAAAGTAGTAGTTACTCATGCAGATCTTAGTGATGATTGGCAGACTGTCAGAGTTTCAGATATTACAACTTCATTAACTGATGATGACACTAAGTCGCACAATACCGTTATTGATGATGATGTTAATTTGACAGATTTAGTCCACTTAACTGGTTTAACTGTTGGTGAAAAATATGAACTTGATGGTTTCTTAAAGAATCAGACTAAGAAGACACAGCTTAAAGTTGATGGTAAGGAAGTCAAGAATTCTCAGGAATTCACTGCAACTGCAGAAGAAATGGATATAAAGGTTCCTTATAATTTCAATGGAAATAAAGCCGGTTTAGCAAACAAGGATGGTTCGTATGACACTATTGTGTGTTTTGAATACTTAAAGCATGACGGAAAAGTTATTGCTAAGCATGAGAATTGGAAAGATGTTGATCAGACCGTAACTCCTGTTACAGGTCACACAACAGCAACTGATTCAAAGACTGGAGCACATGTAGGATTAGCCACTAAGAAGAGAGTTATTCTTGATAAAGTAGTTAATAAAGGTCTTATTCCGGGTGAAACTTATGTAGCTAAGGGATACTTAATGGTCAAGGGAACCAAGAAACCATTTTTAGTTGATGGTAAGAAAGTAACCGCTGAAAAGACATTTGTTGCTAAGTCTGCTGACTCAACTGTAACTTTAAGATATGAGTTTGATGCAACAGCATTAGCCGGTGATGAGGTAGTTGTTTTTGAGAATTTATACCACAATGATATTGAAGTTTGGTCACATTGTGATTTAGAGGATGACTCCCAGACTGTATCATACCCATCATTAAATACCTATGCTGATTGTAATGGTGAGAAAGAATTACCTAAGGAATCTGTAGTAGATGTTAAGGATACATTATCTTATAGTAAGCTTCCTAAGGGTAAATACACAGTAGTAACTAGTGCTGTAGATAAAGATACAAAAGAACTTGTAACTTTTGAAGGCGGTAAGACAGAAGTCGTTGATACATTTACTTTAAAGGATAAGAAGTTTACTTCTGGTACTTTTGAAGCAAAGGTAAAGATTGATACAACTGGTTATGAAGATCACAGTATTGTTTTTGTAGAAAGAGTCTATGAGGGTGATACTATTGATAAGGACCATCTTATTGCCGAGCATTATGATTTATCTTCGAAAGATCAGACTGTATTTGTAAGAGCAGATGTTAAGACTGGAGATTCTAGACCAATTATTTGGTTGATTTGTGCTGCAGTTCTTTTAACTCTGGGTATTACTTTTACTATCAGAATTAAGAAAAGAGCCTAGTCAATTAGGCTAAATTGGGCAGGGGTAGTGTAAAAGCTACCCTTGTTATTTGGTACTGCTACATGAGTGAAACCGATGTAACCCTTTTAAAAGCTACACCAGTGGTTTGTAAGATAGTAAATGTAAATTATCTTACTGGGTGAAACGAGCAATGCATGCAATTTGCAGCATTATTATCCTCGCATACCTGAAAGTGGTATTCATTAGTAACGCTATCACAATTGTGTGCTCTACAATACCAATGACCACTATGTGTTCCCCCAAGGAAACCTGATACTATGGATAGGGCAGTTCTTTGCCCTATGTATGGGCAATGTTTTTTCATGTGGCAGTACCTCCTTTCTGATACATTATGCTTAGCGCATTTAGTTAAGTTATAAACTAAACCAAATGAAATTATAACAAATGAAAGTTATAAACTTAACCAAATGAAATTATAACAAATGAAAGGAGTAATGTCAAATGTTTATTTGCACAAGAAGTAACAAAGAAGATTTAGAGGATGCAAAGGTGATTACTTATGCAGATTCTGAGGCAGATGTGATTACAGCATTAGTCAAGCTTGGCGAATTAGACGGTGAGCAATCTGAGTGGAAGTCGTATGACTTTAGCAACACTGCTATTTGTGTAAACAAGAAGTATCTTTTTGTAATTTCTGAGGTAACGTCCAAAGATTTTGAGGAGATGCTTAAAGTAGCTGATCTTACAAAAGAACAGTATCTTGGTCTCATTAAAAAGTATGGTGTTGACAAAAAGGTTCGTTCTGCAGAAGAGATCCTTGCAGAGTAGGACTTAAGTAAAAAGTAGGCAGGTGTAGTGTAAAAGCTACCCTTGTTATTTGGAGTATTAACCTCTTAAAACCAGTGTAGTGCTTTTACACATTACACCAGTGTAAGCTTAAAATGCAAGCTTGAAAATTATTGCAACAACAGCAATAAATACTAATACGAAAATAAAAAATTTTACGTAAAGTAGTATTAAATCTTTAATGTGATCTTTTCCATATAAACACCTCCAATCTTTATAACTTGCCACTATTAGATTACCAGGTGTTTTTATTATTGTCAGGAGGTTAATACTTCAGCAAGGGTAGTGTAAAAGCTACCCTTGTTATTTATGTTGATGCGAGTAAGCGTAAATAGCGCTACTTCTAGAAATTAATTAAAAGGAGAGATTGTGATATGTTTATTTGCACAAAATGTAATAAAGAAGACTTAAGTAGTATCGAATTGGAGGCTTGTGAAGATACACTTGCTAATGTGTTGAGCAATTAGCAAGTAGTTACAATAAATAAGGAGAAATAGGAGGAAATTTATGGAAAATCAGAATTGGGGTAATAACCATCAGCAAATGCAACAGAATTGGAGTAGTGGGGGAGATCCACACAATAATGCGAATTATGCAAGTAATATGAATTATCAATTTACACCTGGACCTATGCCATCAGTACCACCACAGAAGACGCACTCTTCTAAAGCATTAAAAGTAGTAATTATTGCTATATGCTGTGCAGTGTTGTTGCTAGGAGTAGCTATGTTAGGTTTGCATGCTTATTTTGGCAGCGCCGGTGGAGATTCACCGGAATCTGTAGCTAAAGGATACTTTAGTGCAATAAAAGATAAAGATGAGGAAGCATTACAGCAGTTACTTCCTAAAGGGTCTGGTACAGTAAAAGATGTTGTCGGAGATTTAGATGAGATGGCTGCTACAAGAGCAGCAAGTGGTATAGAAATTGTAAAGATTACAGTAGAAGATACAAAGAGTTATTCTAAATCTGACTTAAAATCATTAAAAGATAAGAGTGCTAAAGGTGTTGCAAAGCTATTTGTAAAAGATGCTTGGGATGTTGATGTTAGTATAACATTGTCTGTTAATGATGGTACAAATTTAAGTTATTATGTACAGCAAGCTAAAGTTGTTGTTATCGAAATGGGAGGTAGCTATTATTTTATTTCTTCTGAAGAAGGGGAATTAACTCAAGCTACTGACACAATTAATAATACAGATCAAAATCCGAATTATGGCAACGTGGTTGGTGATACTGAAGATACATCTATATTAACTTCAGAAGAAACATCTGAAATAAATACAGATACCACTGAGTATGTGGAGTCATCTACTGAATTAATTACAGAAAACAAAAATTCTACAGGCAGTTTGGATCTACTTGGCTTTTCTATAAATGGAAAGAGCTATACTTGGCCTATTAGTTATGAAACTGCGCTAGAATTTGGTTTCGATCTTGAACCTTATAAAGATACTGTGATTAATGCATCAAGTTTAGGTGAGATAGAAATAGCTTATGCTCAGGGATCAACTTCGAATTATGTATACTTTAGATTTAAAAATAAGTCTAATGAAGCAAAGAAATTATCAGAATGTGAATTAGCTACTATTGACTTTATCAGAGAAGAGTATTGTAACCCTAATTTAAATGTAACAATGTCAAATGGAGTGACTTATGGAATGACTCATGATGATGTTATTGCTATTATGGGAGATGCAGATTACTCTTATGGTGTAGCTACAGATAGCTATTCAACATTATCGTATTATTTAAATAAAAATTATGATCAGGAAGTTGAATTTATTTTCACTGATGGTGTTTTATCTGAAATACAGTTAAATGATTCAACATTGTAATATAATGGGATACTCACTGGGTATCCCATCTTTTACTATTTAGGAGGTAAAGTCTTATGATTAGACGTATTATAAAATTTAGTGAATTAAATAAAGAGCAGAAAACTGAATTTGATACAGCAGAAACCTGTCTCTTATACACATCTCCGAGCCCACGAGACATGCGCAGATCTCG
>ENA-OZRY01000243-OZRY01000243.1-human-gut-metagenome-genome-assembly--contig:-NODE-243-length-11355-cov-2.991504_pt1 | contig 11355 bp, 10 predicted proteins | sample MGYA00243275_ERZ653959 | MGnify/ENA primary metagenome ERZ653959 (study PRJEB26926, sample SAMN06164579) | human gut metagenome | biome: ENVO:00009003; feature: ENVO:2100002; material: ENVO:00002003...
AATTCATAAATGTGTCGCAAAGGACGCTCCACATTTATTTCATTGACGGCTGTCGAGTGTGTCCGTTGGACGCACGGTATAAAAATAGAACGAAATAACCTCTTGTGTGAGCAAGCTCCCACCGAGGCATTCCGTTCTATTTTTGCATGGCTCGTAACTCTCAATTTAGTACTCTTCCGCAATATCAATCTCTTCCTGCTCTGCAGCTGTCGTGTCTGCGGAGTAGGGGGTTCTGTGGAGGTATGCCAGCCAGTAACCGCAGCCGACAATCCCGGCGCCACCCACGATGTTACCCAGAGTGATGGGCAGGAGGGCTTTTACGAGGAAATTGAACCAGGTCAGGCTCTCTGCGGTAATTCCGTAGGCCTGTGCTGTCAGCAGACCGCATACACCGAAATACATATCTGCAATACTGTGCTCAAAACCGCATAATACAAACAGCATGACAGGCCAGTAACTGGTCAGAAGCTTGCCGGAGACCCGCTTCGCCGCAAAAGACATCCATACCGCAATACACACCAGAATATTGCACAGAATGCCTCGCACGAAAGCCTCTCCCACGCTTAAATTCGTCCGGGCTGCAGCAGCATTGACTATTGCCTGTGCAAGCTGCTCTCCGAAGAGATCCGGTGTCCGTCCCACTACTACCAACACCGCTACAAACGCAGCGCCGATAAAGTTGCCGATATAGACAAACAGCCAGTTTTTCAACATTTTCCATACGGTAACTTTCTTCTCCAATACCGCCAGTATGATCAGGTTATTACCGGTGAAAAGTTCACTGCCCGCTACAAGTACCATAGCCATACCTGCCGGGAATACCGCAGCGCCCACCAACTTTGCCACCGATGCGATGCCGATAGTGCTGGATGCCGTCGTGGATGCAATCCCCGCAAAGCCGATGAACATACCGGCAAAGAATCCCAATAGAATTGTCTTGAAGATCGACAGATTTACTTTATGGATTCCGACTTCTATATAGTTTCTTGCAATTTCCAATGGTGAATGCATAAATAGAGTCCTCCTGATTTTCCGAAACCGACTCGCAAATGTAAGATCGGCTTTCCATAATTTCTGCATATTTATGAATAGTTACATCTTGCCATATTTCAATTACACTTGCAAGTAAATCTGAAAATATCAGAAAAGAGTATGCCCTCTCTTGATTTTCGTACGTTAATTTGATATAGTGTTTGAAGAATAAACAGACATCTTCCGACTTTGTCTTACTAGTTGTTTACAGTAAATAACAGAATCGAGGAAACCTATATGAGTACTCTTACCTTTGGTTTTATCGGTCTGGGGCTGATCGGCGGTTCCATCGCCCGGGCGATTCGTCAGAATCTTCCCCAGTCTCAGATCATTGCATACGATATTAACGCAGACACCTTAAGAGAAGCTTCCCAGTGCGGCGTAGCCAATACAGTCACCACGAAAATCGATGCTTCTTTCTCCACTTGCGATTATCTCTTCCTCTGTGCTCCTGTGCAGAAAAATGACGAGAATCTCTCCGCTGTAAAAGAAATTCTCTCACCGAAGACCCTGCTCACCGATGTAGGAAGTGTAAAGAGTGAGATCCATAGGGAGATCAAAAAAGCCGGTCTGGAAGGACAGTTTATCGGCGGTCATCCCATGGCGGGAAGTGACCGGGTGGGCTTTATTAATTCCAAAGCCGTCCTTTTGGAGAATGCCTACTACATTCTCACCCCCACAGATTCCGTTCCGGAGAATAAGGTCACGGATTATAAAAATCTGGTACAGCAGTTAGGAGCCATTCCCCTGATCCTGGATCCGGCACAGCATGATTACGTCACTGCTGCAGTCAGTCACCTGCCCCATATCATTGCAGCCTCTCTGGTAAATCTGGTGCGGGACAAAGATTCTGCCGACGGGCTGATGAAAATGATCGCTGCCGGAGGCTTCAAGGATATCACCAGAATCGCCTCCTCCTCCGCTGCGGTATGGCAGCAGATCTGTCTGACAAATACAGAAAATATTTCGACACTTTTGTCTTCCTACATTGCTTCCCTCCAGGGAATCCAACAGGAACTCAATGCCAAACGCGGTGATGATCTGTACGAACTGTTCGACAGTGCCAGAATCTACCGTGATTCCTTCATCAATACCGCCAGCGGTCCCCTGAAGAGTTCCTATGCCATTACCATTGACATTGCCGATGAACCCGGTGAGATCGCTGCTGTGGCTACGATTCTTGCCCTAAAAAATATCAGTATCAAGAACATCGGTATCGTCCATAACCGAGAGTACGAGGGCGGCGTGCTGCGCATTGAATTCTATCAGGAAGAGGCCATCGTTAGATCCACGAAGATTCTTCGCGAAAAGGGCTACAGCCTGCACAACAAGAACTAGAAACCCGACTTCTGTTTCCTTCGCCGCACCATTTTCTCCACGCAGACACATACGAGCAGTCCGAACGCACCGCCGCAGGTGTCCAGCACCACATCGGCAAAACACCCATAGCGTCCCGGAATGAACAGTTGGTGGAATTCATCCGCTCCGGCGGAGACAAGCACCCAGCATACGATCAAAAGATACAGCTTTCGTCCTCTCTCCTTCCAGGGTCTCCACACGCCGTACAATAATACTCCCATGCAGGCATACTCAGAAAAATGGGCCAGTTTACGGATAGGATGTTCAAAATAAGCCGCCATACTGTCGAGGACATTCTGCGTCCAGTGTTTCCCTGAGATAGCATTCAGAAGCTCTGCACATTTTTCCGAGATCATAGCACTCAGCGAGCCGGATTCCTCACCATCCTGACCGGAAAACACAAAAATGAGCCGATATAACAATACAAGTAAAATAGCAGCCATTACACTGACTGCCATTTTACGTCTCTTACTACTTCTCATCATTGACTGTCTGATATACGCGGATTCTTGCCGCATCGCTCTCCGGCATTCCGATGAAGACAGCCCCATACGCATAAGTATCTTCCTTCATTTCGATCCGGACGATCTGTAAGAACGCATGCAGCACTTCCTGCGTCCAAATCCTCAGTTTTGATTCATACACTGCACCGATACTTAACACTTCCTTGCACAAAAAGCCCACTCCGTTGGGAGATACATCTACGATGTCAATGCTGACTTCCTGCATGTCTCCCTGGTCCAGGCGCTTTACCATCAGGGTGGAACTCATTTCTGTACGCTTGCTTCGTCTTCTTTCTTCCATTATTTTTCTCCTTTTAAGCCAGCGATGAACATGGCGTCTCCAAAGCTGAAGAATCTGTATTTTTCTCGGATTGCTTCTTCGTAGGCATGCAGGATATGTTCTCTGCCCGCAAGTGCCGATACCAACATTACCAGTGTGGACTCCGGCAGATGGAAATTTGTGATCAGTGCATCCAACACCTTGAAACGATATCCGGGATAAATGAATATCTCGGTATTGTCACAGCCGGGCTGTACCATGCCCTGCTCGTCCGCAGCACTCTCCACGGTACGGCAGCTGGTAGTACCCACGCAGATTACACGACCACCCATTCTCTTCGTCTCATTGATCGTGTTCGCTGCTTCCTCCGTCACCTGATAATACTCGGAATGCATATGATGCTCCAGCACGTTTTCTTCCTTCACCGGGCGGAAAGTTCCCAATCCCACATGCAGGGTCACATAAGCGATCTTAATACCCTTGTCCGCGATCTGCTGCAACAGTTCCCGGGTAAAATGGAGTCCCGCCGTAGGCGCTGCCGCAGAGCCTTCATATTTTGCATAAACGGTCTGATAACGGTTTTTATCCTTCAGTTTATGAGTGATATAAGGTGGCAGGGGCATCTCACCTAACCTGTCCAGTACCTCTTCAAAAATACCCTCATATTCAAAACGGATCAAACGATTGCCTTCTTCTACAGTCTCAAGCACTTCCGCCTTTAGCAGTCCGTCTCCGAAGCTCAGGCGCTGACCGGGCTTACATTTTTTGCCAGGCTTTACCAGTGTCTCCCAGACATCCGCTTCTTTTCTTTTTAACAAAAGGACTTCCACATGTCCGCCAGTACCTTCCCGCTCTCCTAAAAGTCTCGCCGGAATAACCTTGGTGTTGTTTAACACCAGACAGTCTCCGGGATGCAGATAGTCGATAATATCCCGGAAAATATGATGAGAGAGCTCTCCCGTATTTTTATCGAGCACCAGAAGCCTGGAGGAAGAACGATCCTCCAGCGGATCCTGCGCGATCAGTTCCTGGGGCAGATCAAAGTAAAAGTCTGATTTTTTCAGTTCGGTCGTCTCTGCCATTACAGGCTCGCTCCTTCCACAAATGCTTTATATCCGCGATATGTTTCATATACGTCGGCCTTACTGGTAGCTTCCCAGGGTGCATGCATGTTCAGCACTGCCACACCGCTGTCGATAACGTTCATGCCGTACAATGCCAGAATATATGCGATGGTTCCACCGCCGCCCAAATCTACCTTACCAAGCTCTGCAGTCTGGAAGTTCACCTCTGCCTTGTCGAAGATATGGCGCAGATGTGCCAGATACTCCGCATTGGCATCGTTGGAACCGGACTTGCCTCTGGCTCCGGTGAATTTATTGATGACCATACCACCGCCTAAATATGCCACGTTCTTTTTGTCGAAGCTGGACGCATAGGTAGGATCAAAAGCACTGCTGACATCGGAAGACAGCATACAGCTGTGTGCCAGGCATCTTCTCACATGCAGTTCACTGTATTCACCTGTCAGATTCATGACCTCTGCTACGGCATTTTCGAAGAAATGGGACTGCATGCCAGTAGCACCAACAGAACCGATTTCCTCCTTATCCACCAGGATACAGCACATGGTACGGTCGGTCACATCACTGTCTAACATTGCCTGCATGGAAGTATATGCACAGACTCTGTCATCCTGTCCGTAAGCCAGTATCATGCTGCGGTCAAAACCCGCTTCTCTTGCCTTGCCAGCGGGAACGATCTCTAACTCTGCGGAGACGAAATCTTCTTCGTGAATGTCATAGGTCTCTTTCAGGATATCCAGAACACCTGCCTTTACCGCTTCTTTTCCGGCTTCTTTCTCATCTTTTTTCTTATCCTTTTTATCAATCAGCAGAGGCTTGTTGCCTACGATAATATCCAGAGCTTCGCCCTCGATGACCTTTGCTGCCTTTTTCTCCAGCTGCTCCTGTGCCAGATGGATCAACAGATCGGATACAAAGAATACAGGATCATCCTCGTTCTCGCCGATATTGATCTCTACACAGGTACCGTCTTTTTTCACGATCACACCATGGATTGCCAGGGGAATAGTCACCCACTGGTACTTCTTCACACCACCGTAATAATGGGTGTCCAGATAAGCGAATCCGCCATCCTCATACAGGGGATTCTGCTTTACATCCAGTCTGGGGCTGTCGATATGGGCTCCAAGGATGTTCATGCCCTCTGTCATGGGTTTACGGCCGATCTGGAACATGGCGATGGATTTATTCATCCATACGCTGTATACCTTATCTCCGGTTTTAAGAGCAGCGCCCTCTTTGATCAGGCTCTCCAGTTCACGGTAACCGGACTTCTCAATGGTATTGACAATGGTGTCAATGCACTCTCTCTCGGTCTTACCGTTGTCTAAGAAATCACGATACTGTGCGTTTATTTTCTCCAGCTCTTTTAACTGTTTGGAAGAATAGGTCTCCCAGGTGTTTTTCTTTTCCATATTTATCCTCATTTCCGCATCCGTCTTCCGGATACTATTTTACTATAACTACAACAGGAGAGGTTCCTCGCCCTCTCCGTATCAGTGTACTACATTTGCGTCGGCAGTTCAATTCCTGTCTGTCAGATTTTCATCCTTCTCCTTAGGATCCCTGTCGATCTCCGTATAATGTTTTTTTCTGCGCTGGATCTTCTTGATCTCCCGGATGCGTCTACGGTTCTCTCTCGCCAGTTCGCTCTTACTGCTGGCATGATTTACCAGCACCCTGTTCACCGGACGGAAATACCGGTTCAGATAGGCACCGATCAGAATGATATACATACAGAAATACATCCACAACATAATGATCACAATAATGGTCAGACTTCCGTAAATACTATACCCATTTCCATAGGACACATACATGGAAAATCCCCAGGAAAATACACTCCATACTACCGCAGCAAAGCAGGCTCCCGGAACCTGTTCCGTGAATTTCAGCTTTGTGTCCGGGATATATGTATAAATCAGTCCAAACAAAAGGATCAGCACCGCCCATACGAACAGAAAGCGGAAATTCATCAGGAGACTCACAAACATCTGTAGCTGCGGAATCCTATGTAATGCAATATCCACCAGCTGATTGCCAAATACCATAAAAAACAGCGACAAGATCAACACTACAAGCATGATCAACGTATAAAAGCTTGCAATAAAACGGATCACGAAGTAATTACGCTTCTCGTCCACACCATTGACCGCATTTAATCCCCGCATCAGTGCCATGACACCCTTCGCCGCCGACCAGACCATGGCGATCAGAGCCACAGGCAGGATTCCAACCGAACTCTCATACACATCCACGACCAGACTCTCCACCATAGCATCCGCAATATCCGGTGTCATATCTGTCAGCGCGGTGACCAGATTCTGTTCCGTCACCGGGGTATAAGGAAGCACCGCACAGACTACCATCAGCATCGGAATCACCGACAAAAACAGGAAAAAGGCTGTACTCGATGCATAAGCACTGATATTCTGTTTTTTCATCTGACTGGAAAAATCCCGCCAGATGCTGATTATTGTTCTGAACATATCTCGCATCCTTCATAGAAAAAGTTAAGGATCTGTTCCGCGCCAAGCCCCTGCAGTGCCATGTTTTTGGCACCGTTCTGGCTCATTCCCACGCCATGGCCGAATCCACCGCCGATAATGTTATATCCTACCACATTTTTCTTGTCATGGCTAGGTTCAATCACAAAAAATGCACTGGGCAGAAGATTTGGCATGCTCACTTCACTGCCGTCCTGTCTGACCACCCTGGTCACGCCATCGCATAGTACTGCTCTGATATTATATTCAGAGATGATCTTGTAGGTTCCTTTGTCTGTGGCAATGACCAATTCATCTGCCACACCGCCGGGTCCCCGTTTTATAATAGTGATATCCGTAACCTTTGAAAAGGTTTTTATGTCTTGGCTGCAGTAGTTACCGTCTTTCAGAGTCAGTATCAGCTTCCCGTTGGCTTCATAACGCTTCTTCAGGGTCTCAAACATCCGGTCCACATCAATCTCTTTTACCGTATATGTCCAACGGTACCACCCTTCCTGTGCTTCATAATCCTCTGCATGGGTTTTGGTAATAAAATCCCGGAAAGTCTCTTCTTCGCTCAGACCCTCTGCAGTTGTTTCCGCGGTAATCTCCGTACTGCCTGCAGCTACCGCTCCGTCATCCGTCTGCGCCAAATTCTCCGGGCACAGCCGGCTGCTTTTCAGATAATCAAGCATCTGCGCCTCCGCAGTCTTCCATATTTTTGCTGTAGTTCCCACACCGCAGGATGTCGAATAATAATAGGTGTTCGCCACAGTGCCTTCGTCTGTCAAAATCATTTGTCCGTAGGTTTCCTTTACCGCCGTAGTGGTGCTGTCTGCCTCTGTGATGTTGTTATAGACCTGATAGGAAGTGCTGTCATCCACATGGGCTCCATACCGGGGGTATCCTGCTCTGAGCATATGTCCGTAGGCATAGGTTCGGGCACAGATTGCCTGCGCCTTCAGGGCTTCTAACGGGTAAGATGCCGGCATCTCACTAGGCACCACACTAAAGAGATATTCCTCCAGTGGCAGCTCATTCACCACGGCGATGCCCTCTGCTGTCCTGAGCAGTTCGATATGTCCTCGGTAGGAAGGTGTTCCCTGGCTTCTGTTTACACTAAGCAGCTGAATCCTTCCCGTCAATACCGTAGAAACTATGCTGATCCGCTCCCCTACAAAATATTCACTGTCCATATGTATGGTAATCTTGTCTCCCTTGGAAAACAATTCTTCCTGCGTATTTTCCCCGCTTCCGTATTGCAGCAGGAAATCGCTGTCTGCCGTCAGTGTTACTTCTGTATGCAGAATATCCGCATAATCCGAAGCCTTAATTAACACCCGGATGTCTTCCATGTTTGCTTCTCTGGCTTGAAGAATACCGCAGATCACGCCATTCTCCCGGACAAAATCCGCATTGGCATAGCCAAAGGTCAGATCCGCGAACGTGCACATGGTAAGCTCCCGATACAAACGATATCCTTTATAATCCTCTGCCAGAGGAATTCTGCCCCTGCCTTCGATCTCGATGCCGTTTTCATCCGCTGACAACACTCTTCCTGTAAACTTATCCGTCTTCAGAACAACCGCACTCACCAGTTCATCTGTAAGTTCTACATCCGCCAGCTGTTCCCGCATCTGCTCCGGTGCCGGAAAAGGATCTGAACCTTCCGTCTCTTCCGCCAGAAAAAAGGTTTCCTTCTCTCCGTCGCAGAAGATTGTGATCCGGTCAGCTTCTGCATCCGTGATCCATACATTTTTAAGGTTCTGTACTACCGGAATATGCTGGGGTGAAGTCTCCGGTATCTCGGGTGTATCCACGCCATCCCTGCCACAGCTATGTAACAAATTCAGGAAAAGCAAAAAAAGAAGAAATGCCACACCTAAGATACACAGGTATTTCTTCAGCTGTATTCTCTGTCTTTTCGGAAGTTTATAATAATTCTCAAGAAGGCTGTTTTTCTTTAAATTTTTCTTCAAATGATCCCCCGCCTGTTTTTATATTTTGACTTTAAAAGAGCAGCCCCAAAGGACTGCTCTCTCTTTTGTATTGTTATCCCCAAAATGCCGCCTCTTACCTTTTGACTCCTAGCAATGCTAGGTGGGTAACCGCAACCAACCTTTTGCCTTCCCTTCCAATCCTCCTTGCGGAGTGAGGGCTTGACAGCCACTTGGCAATATAGGAATCCCGTTTAAAGTAAATGTAGGTTCAAAACTGGTAAGAGTTATCGCACATCTCAGGTTAAGTATATTATATCTACTCTGTTTCTATTTTACAACTGTAATTTTTACCAAAAAAGGCTGCCTCCAAAGAGACAGCCTTTTGGTATTTCATAATTATCTGTAAAGTAAGATTACAGCTGAGGACCAGCAGCAACCAGAGCCTTACCTGCATCATTTCCTTCGTATTTAGCGAAGTTCTTGATGAATCTCTGAGCCAGATCCTTTGCCTTCTCTTCCCACTGGGAAGGATCAGCGTAGGTATCTCTGGGATCCAGAATTCCGGTATCAACACCGGTTAACTCGGTAGGAACCTCGAAATCGAAGTAAGGAATCTTCTTGGTAGGAGCGGTCTTGATCGCGCCATCCAGGATAGCATCAATGATACCACGGGTATCCTTAATGGAGATACGCTTGCCGGTTCCGTTCCATCCGGTGTTTACAAGGTATGCCTTAGCACCGTTCTTCTCCATCTTCTTCACCAGCTCTTCTGCATACTTGGTAGGATGCAGCTCCAGGAATGCCTGGCCGAAGCAAGCAGAGAAGGTAGGGGTAGGCTCGGTAATACCACGCTCGGTACCAGCTAACTTAGCTGTGAAACCGGACAGGAAGTAGTACTGGGTCTGCTCCGGAGTCAGAATAGATACGGGAGGCAGTACGCCGAATGCATCAGCAGACAGGAAGATTACGTTCTTAGCTGCGGGTGCGGAAGAAATAGGACGTACAATATTCTTAATATGGTCGATAGGATAAGATACACGAGTATTCTCGGTAACGGTCTTATCGTTGAAATCAATCTTGCCGTTAGCATCAACGGTTACGTTCTCAAGCAGCGCATCTCTCTTGATTGCGTTGTAGATGTCGGGCTCGGAATCCTTGTCCAGGTTGATAACCTTAGCGTAGCATCCACCTTCGAAGTTGAATACGCCGTTGTCATCCCAACCGTGCTCGTCATCACCGATCAGCAGACGCTTAGGATCGGTAGACAGAGTGGTCTTACCGGTTCCGGACAGACCGAAGAAGATAGCGGTGTTCTCACCGTTCATATCGGTGTTTGCGGAGCAGTGCATGGAAGCGATACCCTTCAGAGGCAGGAAGTAGTTCATCATGGAGAACATACCCTTCTTCATTTCTCCGCCGTACCATGTATTCACAATAACCTGCTCACGGCTGGTAATATTGAAAGCTACACAAGTCTCGGAATTCAGACCAAGCTCCTTGTAATTCTCAACCTTAGCCTTGGATGCGTTGTAAACTACGAAATCAGGCTCGAAGTTCTTCAGCTCTTCCTCGGTGGGTTTGATAAACATGTTGGTTACGAAATGAGCCTGCCAAGCTACCTCAACGATAAAACGGATAGCCATGCGAGTGTCCTTGTTAGCGCCGCAGAATGCATCTACAACGAACAGTCTCTTGTTGGACAGCTCCTTCTTAGCGATATCCTTTACAGCAGCCCATGTTTCCTGAGACATACGATGGTTGTCGTTCTTGTACTCATCGGAAGTCCACCATACAGTGTTCTTGGAGTTCTCATCTTCAACGATGAACTTATCTTTGGGAGAACGTCCTGTATATATACCGGTCATAACGTTTACCGCACCGAGTTCGGTCTCCTGACCTTTCTCGTAGCCTTCCAGTTCAGGCTTCATCTCTTCTTTGAATAATTCTTCATAAGAAGGATTGTGAACGATTTCTGTGGTTCCGGTGATGCCGTACTTGCTTAAATTGATCTCTGCCATCTTACATTAACCTCTTTCCTTTATTCTTTATATGTGTCTTTATCTTCTGCCACATCGTGTGTATTATCTCAAAACCCAGTAAAAAAGTCAAGAAACCGTTAAAAATTTTATACCGATTTTATATTCTCTTTACTTCACTCCAGTTTCTGCCGCCAGCCATTCTTTTTCTTCCTCATTCAGATAAGGAGAAATCTTCTCGTAGACGGTCTTCTGATACTCGTGCAGATATTTTATCTGGGTATCGTTCAGATACTTTTCGTCAATGACTTCTCTGTCAATAGGTACCCAGGTCAAAGTCTCGAAATGCATGAACTGACCATACTCGTTCTTCACATCGTTTTTCGCCAGCATCACGTTCTCGATACGAATACCATGGCTGCCCTGGATGTAGACACCGGGCTCATTGGTGATGTCCATGCCGTCTTCGAACACGGCTTCCACCATACCACCGGTGAATCTCCAACGCATGTTCTGGGGACCTTCGTGTACGTTCAGAATGTATCCCACACCATGTCCGGTGCCGCACTGGTAATCAATATCCATATCCCAGATAGGCTGTCTTGCCAGAATATCCAGATTCCGTCCGGTACAGCCGTAAAGCCAGTGGGCATGGGTCAGCAGCATCACTCCCGCAGCCACCATGGCATAATGT
>ENA-OZRY01000280-OZRY01000280.1-human-gut-metagenome-genome-assembly--contig:-NODE-280-length-10298-cov-3.473396_pt1 | contig 10298 bp, 8 predicted proteins | sample MGYA00243275_ERZ653959 | MGnify/ENA primary metagenome ERZ653959 (study PRJEB26926, sample SAMN06164579) | human gut metagenome | biome: ENVO:00009003; feature: ENVO:2100002; material: ENVO:00002003...
TACGAGATCTGCGCATGTCTCGTGGGCTCGGAGATGTGTATAAGAGACAGTTGTCACCGCGATCGTTGCGGGCATCGTTATCGGAATACTCTCCGGCGCGTCCTACCAGATCTCCGGACCTACCGGCGCGATGGCGGCTATTCTGCTGTCTGTCTCCGCAAAGTACGGCATCACCGGCGTGCTGACCGCAGGATTCATTTCAGGCGCGATACTCATTATCGCGGCGGTTTGCAGGGTCGGTAAGCTCGTAAGCTACCTGCCCGCTCCGGTCATCACCGGATTCACCTCGGGTATCGCTATAATCATCGCGCTGGGTCAGATCGACAATTTCTTCGGCACTCATTCGGTGGGCGAGAACCAGATAGCGAAGATAGGCTCCTATTTCAGCGGCACCGGAAACTTTAATCCCAACTGGTGGGCGGTGATGTTCGGCGGACTGGTCGTGCTGATAATGATAGTCTACCCGAAGAAGTGGAACGCCGTGGTTCCGTCGTCGCTTGTGGGAATAATCGTGGCGCTCATCGTGAACATGGTGTTCTTTGAGCAGGGGACTGTAGCCGAGGTCGGCGCTATCCCGAGCAGCCTCGTCACCGACGACAGCATAATCCGCAAGGGCTTTGACTTCGCGAATATAACCAACCTCATCATGCCGGCGGTGTCAATTGCGGCGCTGGGAATGATCGAGAGCCTACTGTGCGGCGCGAGCGCGGGCAAGATGAAGGGCGAGCGCCTTGACGCCAGCCGCGAGCTGATCGCGCAGGGAATCGGCAATATGGTTATCCCGCTGCTCGGCGGAGTTCCCGCCACTGCGGCTATTGCGAGAACCTCCGTTGCGATAAAGTCCGGCGGACAGACCAGACTTGTAAGCGTTTTCCATTCGGTTGTGCTTATTCTTTCGATGTTCCTGCTCGGCGGCGTTATGAGCCGTATCCCGATGGCTGCGCTTGCGGGCGTGCTGATGGTAACTGCCTTCAGAATGAACGACTGGGCGGCGATCAAGAGCATTTTTAAGAAGAAGTTCAAGTCCTCCATCTTACAGTATGTGCTGACGATGGTTTCCACCGTTGTATTCGACCTGACGGTCGCGATCGTTATCGGCGTTGTTGCGGCGATGATCGTTTTCGTTGTAAAGAGCTCCGAGCTTCGCGTTACTTCAAGCGATATCGACGAGGACAAGCTGAAGGGCAAGGTGCGTTCCGGCCATCACGAGGAATTCAAGGTGGTGTACGTTTCCGGACCGCTGTTCTTCGGAACTCAGGAGAAGCTGATAAATCAGCTCGAGGCGCTGGGCGGCAACCCGCAGGTGATACTCTCAATGCGCGGAGTTCCCACTGCGGACGATATTTCACTTTCAGAGCTTGAGCGGCTCTACAACACGCTCCGTGAGAAGGGCACGCAGATTTCCTTCACCGGCGTGCAGACCGCGGTCAGCGAGATGATGGAAAGAGCGGGATTCCGCGAGCGTATCGGCGAGGAGCATTTCTACTGGGACGCCGTAGCGGCTATAAAGGCGCTGGAGGTTCGCGAGTACGGCTCGGACTACGCTGATTAAGCTGTGATTCAATATATAAAAAGTGGGAAAACACCAGTTTTCCCACTTTTAAGTTTATTCAGGAATTTGCAAATTCGTCAGACGTTAACTCCGAATGCGCGGCAGAGCGCTTCAAGTCCGCCCTGATATCCGGCTCCGACAGCGTTGAACTTCCACTCGCCGCCGTGGCGGTACAGTTCGCCGATGACCAGCGCGGTTTCGATTGAGAAATCCTCGGTGAGGTCGTAGCGGAGGAGCTCCTCGTTGGTATCGGGGTTGTAAATGCGAATGAACGCATTGTTCACCTGACCGAAATTCTGGTTGCGCACCGCAGCGTCGTAAATGGTTACGGCGAACGTAATGCGGGAGATATTCTGCGGAACCTTGCTGAGGTCGATCTTTATTGTTTCATCGTCGCCGTCGCCCGCACCGTCGCGGTTGTCGCCGGTATGCTCAACTGAGCCGGAAGCATGCACGGTGTTTCCGTAGAACACGAAGTCGCCGTCGGACGTTACCTTGCCGTTGTCTCCGAGCAGGAACACCTCGGCGTCGAGGTCGAACTGAGAGCCGCTGTCGAACGCGTTGACGTCCCAGCCGAGACCCGCGTTTATCTTCGTCAGCCCGGGGTTGCTCTTTGTAAGTTCCACTTTCTGACCCTTGACCAGATTTACCATATTAATTACCTCTCTTTCATTTATGAAACGACCGTATGGTATTTATACAGCCGCATTGCGGCTTGCATATTTTTTAATCCATCGCGAAGCGATACCATGATTTACTCCGTTACCGGTTTGCCTTCGCGCGCCAGGCGCTCGCGCTCCGCCTGCGGGAGTCTGAGGTAGCTCGGCATGAGTGCCGCCGGGTCGATCAGCTCCTTGCCCTGCGCTGCGTAGCATACGCCGCTTCCGCGCTGGTAGCGCAGAATATAGGGAGCAAGCTCATATTTTTCCCCGGTGGACTTATGCGCAAGCTCTGCGCCGTCGCCTGCGAGTATTATCCTGCCGGACATGCCGGAAAGCTCCTGCGCAAGCTCCTCAAGACGTACCGCACGGTCGGCGCACTGACGTGTGATGATTCCGCCTTCGCTGCGGAATATCGCGTTGTAGACCTGCCCGCAGCGGGCGTCCATGCAGCAGACGATAGTGCCGTCAGTTCCGGTGAAATTGTACGCTATCGCCTCCAGCGAGGAGATACCCACGCACTTTTTCCCTGCGCCGTAGCACATTCCCTTAACGGTGGAAACCCCGATACGAAGTCCCGTAAACGACCCCGGACCCACTGTTACAGCGGCGGCGTCGAGGTCGGAAATTTTCACGCCCGCGCATTTCAGCATGCTTTCCACCATCGGGAGCAGCGTCTGGGAATGCGTGTGCTTTGTATTCAGGAACTGTTCGGCGATTATCCTGCCGTCGCTGTCCATCAGCGCACAGCCCGCCGATATCGCGGAGCTGTCTATGCCTAATATCATGTAGTCACTCCCTTTCAGCCGCTTAAAGGTACTGCTTTCCCTCAAGCTCGTTCCAGTAGGGCTTCAGCCCGCGGCTTTCCATATAGTGCGCGAAAGTTGTGCTGTTGTCGGCGGAAATGCGCGGCTCCGTCCACAGCGCGCCGCAGCCCTCGCAGATACGCACCGTATCACCGGTCTGCTTCACCACAGCCCTGGAGATCTCATTGCTTCCGCACAGCGGGCAGACGATATGTCCGCGGACCTTTATGCGGCGCTCGTTCTCACCGGTCTTTTCAATGCGTATCTTCATTATGGTGCGGGAGCTGTCTCCGGCAAGCTCCTGCTCCAGACCTTCGATGTTCTCGCTCCACTCCGCTGCGATGATTCCTCCGCGGTCGAGGTAGTCGAGGAAACCTATAGCGTAGAGGTCGTCGTAGCTGTCGATACGGTACAGATCGAAGTGGAACAGCGGCAGCCGTCCTTCGGTGTATTCGTTGACCAGCGCGAAGGTCGGACTGGTTACGGGGTCGGTGATACCCAGCGCAGCGGCAAGCCCCTTTGTGAAGGTGGTCTTTCCCGCGCCCATGTCGCCTTCGTAAAGTATGATGTCTCCCGCCCGGAGCTGCGTGGCTATTTCCGCGGAAATACGCGCGGTGTCCTCCGGGCTGCGGGAGATGTATTCAACGTATTCTTCCATCAGAACAGACCGGTGATCCTTCCGTCTGCGTCAACGTCGATGTTGTCGGCGGCGGGAACCTTCGGAAGTCCCGGCATTGTCATAACGTCGCCGGTGTAGACTACCACGAAGCCTGCGCCCGCAGACGCTCTCACGTCGCTGACGCTGATGCTGAAATGCTCCGGCCTGCCGAGCTTTGTCGGGTCGTCGGACAGGGAATACTGCGTCTTTGCAACGCAGACCGGAACTCTGTCAAGACCGAGGCTCTCAATCTCCTTTATTGCCTTGTCGGCCTTTGCGGTGTAGTTAACGCCGTCTGCGCGGTAGATCTCCTTTGCGATGACGTCAAGCTTTTCCTTGATGGACAGCTTCTCGTCGTAGAGGGGCTTGTATTCGCTCCTGGTGCTCTCAATGGTCTCAACGACTGCGTTCGCAAGCTCGATTCCGCCGTCGCCGCCCTTGAGGAACACATCTGAGAACGCCACCTTTGCGCCGTGATCCTCGCAGTACTTCTTAACGACTGCGATCTCAGCTTCGGTGTCGGTGTAGAAGTGGTTTATCGCAACTACGACGGGCACGCCGAACTTCTTGAGGTTGTCGATGTGAACGCCGAGGTTCACGATACCCTTTTCGAGTGCTTCAACGTTTTCCTTTGTGAGGTCGGGCTTTGCAACGCCGCCGTTGTACTTCAGCGCGCGGATAGTCGCTACGAGCACGGTGCAGTCAGGCTTTAATCCGGCGCAGCGGCACTTTATGTCGAAGAACTTCTCAGCGCCGAGGTCTGAGCCGAATCCTGCTTCGGTGATGGTGTAGTCAGCGAGCTTGAGCGCAAGCTTGGTGGCTCTTACGGAGTTGCAGCCGTGCGCGATATTCGCGAATGGACCGCCGTGGATAAGCGCAGGGTTGCCCTCGAGGGTCTGCACGAGGTTCGGGTTGATGGCGTCCTTGAGGAGCGCGGTCATGGCGCCGACAGCCTTGAGGTCGCGGGCGTAAACCGGCTCGCCGGAGTAGGTGTAGGCAACTAGGATATTTCCTAGGCGCTTCTTGAGATCTTCAAGGTCGGAAGCGAGGCAGAGGATAGCCATGATCTCGCTTGCAACGGTGATGTGGAAGTGATCCTCACGCGGGATACCGTTGACCTTGCCGCCCATGCCGATAACGATGTTGCGGAGGGCTCTGTCGTTCATGTCGAGGCAGCGCTTGAAAAGTATCCTGCGGACGTCGATACCCAGCGCGTTGCCCTGCTGGATATGGTTATCCATAAGAGCCGCGAGGAGGTTGTTAGCCGCTGTGATGGCGTGCATATCTCCGGTGAAGTGCAGGTTGATGTCCTCCATGGGAACGACCTGAGCGTATCCGCCGCCTGCGGCGCCGCCCTTGATTCCGAACACCGGACCGAGGGACGGCTCACGCAGAGCCAGGATAGCCTTTCTGCCGATCTTGTTCATGGCTTCGCAGAGACCTACCGAAGTGGTGGTCTTGCCCTCGCCCGCCGGAGTAGGATTGATCGCGGTAACGAGTATCAGCTTTCCGTCGGGCTTGTCTGCGAGGCGGTTGAACAGGTTCTGGTTCAGCTTTGCCTTGTAGTGGCCGTACTGCTCTACTTCGTCCTCCTCAATGCCGAGGTTCGCGGCTATCTCGCCGATTTTCTTCATCTTCGCCTGCTGAGCGATCTCAATATCTGTAAGCATTTTATGTCCTCCTATTATGGGCAGCTCTAAAAACCGGGACACGAGCAGATTTCGTACATGATTTATATCAGATGCTAGGCGTCAAACCGCAGCAATACTATCTGTATTTCAAGGTTTGACAACGACGCAGATGATATAAATCATAGAAATCTGCCGTGAAGGAGGTTTTTAGAGGTGCCCCTTACATCAGCGTGAGCTGAGTTATGTCCTCGTCAGTAGCCGTTCCCGCAGAGGGTATCGACTTTATGCGCAGCGACTCGATGTCCTTAACGCCGCTCTGTTCCGCGGGATAAGCCCCAGCAAGCTCCGCCTTTGTAAGGCGCATTACCTGCACGCCCTGGGTGTCGCGCGCTGCCTTCGGGAGCACCAGCGCGGTGTTGAACGCCAGCGCCTTTCCGGCGGTCGAGCGCAGCACGAAATCCGAATCCTGCTTTATCAGGAACATTCCGACAAGCTCCGAAAGGTCGGAGTACGCGCCGGAAAGCTTGCGGCGCTTGGTCTTGGTCTCGTAGCTTGACAGCGGTACCTTCGCGCACTTGCCGTTCCTGTAGAACGTTACGAGCGTTTCGCTGTAGTCCTCCGTCACCGCCATGAAGATTATGCTCTCGCCGTCGTCAAATCCGAGCTTCGCGGGGATATAGTCGCCCATTACGCTCGCCTTGGTCTCGTCGAAATCGGTGCAGCGGGTCTTGTAGACCTGGTGCCTGTCGGTGAAGAACAGCAGCTCTGCGCCGCCGTTGACCTCGCCGGACCAGATTATCTCGTCGTTTTCCTTGAGCTTGTGCTGATTGCTCATCCTCAGGGACTGCGGCGTTATCTTCTTGAAGTACCCCTCCCGGGTCAGGAAGATGTTCACAGGACCCAGCTTCACCGGCTCCTCCGCAATGTCCACGGATTCCTCCACGTCGTAGAGGAACATCGTGCGGCGGGGCTGACCGTATTTCTTGGAGATCTCCCGCAGCTCGTCGATTATCAGCTTGTTGACGCGGTTTTCATTGCCGAGGATATCCTCCATGTCGGCGATCTCCTTTTCAAGGTCGGCGGTCTCCTGGGTGCGCTTGAGGATATACTCGCGGTTGATGTGGCGCAGCTTGATTTCAGCAACGTACTCCGCCTGCACCTCGTCGATGCCGAACCCTATCATCAGGTTGGGAACTACCTCGGATTCCTCGTCGGTCTCGCGGATAAGCTTTATCGCATAGTCGATGTCGAGCAGTATCTTCTTGAGACCGTTGAGCAGGTGGAGCTTTTCCTTCTTCTTTTTCAGGTCGAAGGCTACGCGGCGCTTTACGCAGTTCCGGCGGAATACCGTCCACTCGTTCAGTATCTCGTAAACGCCCATTACGCGGGGAGTTCCGTTTATCAGCACGTTGAAGTTGCAGTTGAAGTTATCCTGTAACGGAGTCAGTCTGAACATCTTGTTCATAACCGCGTCGGGGTCCTGACCCTTCTTGAGGTCGAACGCCAGCCGCAGACCGGAAAGGTCGGTTTCGTCGCGGACATCGGAAATTTCCTTCAGCTTGCCTTCCTTAACGAGGTCGACCACCTTGTCGATTATAGCCTCGATGGTGGTCGAGGGCGGTATCTGAGTGACCTCGATACAGCGCGCGTCCGGGTCGTAGCTGTACACGGCGCGTACTTTCACCGCGCCAAGTCCGGTGCGGTATATCTTGTTCATCTCCGCCTCGTCGTAGACGATGTAGCCGCCGCCCGGAAAATCCGGGCCTTTCAGCGTGGAAAGGGCGTCGTGCTCCGGATCCTTCATGAGGGCTATAGTGGTTTCGCAAATCTCGCTGAGATTGAACGAGCAGATGTTGCTCGCCATTGATACGGCAAGTCCGAAGTTGCTGTTGACCAGCACCGCGGGGTATCTCACCGGGAAAAGGCTCGGCTCCAGCATGGTGTTGTCGTAGTTCGGCGCCATATCTACGGCTTCCTTGTCTATCTCGGCGAAAAGCTCGGCGCTTATCGGCTCGAGCTTCGCCTCGGTGTATCGCGAAGCCGCATACGCCATATCGCGGGAGTACGCCTTGCCGAAGTTGCCCTTGCTGTCAACATATGGGTGGAGCAGCGCTTCGTTTCCGCGCGCGAGTCTTACCATTGTTTCGTAGATGGCGGCGTCGCCGTGGGGATTGAGCCGCATGGTCTGACCGACTATGTTCGCGGACTTGGTGCGGTTTCCGGTCAGCAGACCCATCTTGTACATCGTATAGAGCAGCTTGCGGTGAGATGGCTTGAAGCCGTCTATCTCCGGCAGCGCACGGCTGACGATAACGCTCATCGCGTAGGGCATGTAGTTCTCCTCAAGGGTGCTCACGATGTCCTTCTGCTCGACTATTCCGCTGCCCTCGATGTAAGCCCCGGCTATGGGGGAGCTTAACTTCCTGGGCTGCTTCTTTGGAGTGTTTTTCTTCAAATCTATCTTCCTTTATCGTGGAATTAACTGATATCAGCGGCGGCAAGGTACCTGCTGCCGTTTTCCTTGATGAACCGCTTGCGCCCTTCAAGGTCGTTGCCGAGGAGCACGTCGAACATCTCGCGGGTAGCCTCCACATCGGTGGGGTTGACCTTAATAAGGCGGCGGGTATCGGGGTTCATGGTGGTGAGGCTCATCATGTCGGGGTCGTTCTCACCAAGACCTTTGCTTCGCTGTATGGTGTACTTCGCGTCGCCTATCATGCCGAGTATCTTGGTTTTTTCCGGCTCGGTGTAGGCAAAGTAGGTGCGGTCCTTCGTGTTTATCTCGTACAGCGGGGATTCCGCGATGTAGACGTAGCCCTTCTCGATAAGGGTGGGGCAAAGCTCCTGTATCATCGTGAGTATCAGCGTGCGTATCTGGAATCCGTCCTCGTCGGCATCGGTGCATATCACGATTTTGTTCCAGCGCAGGTTGGCGAGGTTAAACGTGGATATCTGCTTGTTCGCCTTGGTCTTGACCTCCACGCCGCAGCCCAGAACCTTTATCAGATTCGTTATTATCTCGCTCTTGAATATCTTGTCGTAGCTTGCCTTGAGGCAGTTCAGTATCTTACCGCGAACCGGTATTACCGCCTGGAACTCAGCGTCCCTTGCGAGCTTTACCGAGCCCAGCGCCGAATCACCCTCCACGATGTAGACCTCGCGGCGGGAAACGTCCTTGCTGCGGCAGTCCACGAACTTGTCGATACGGTTGGTGAGGTCGAGCGTGCCGGTGAGCTTCTGCAGCGTGCTCTGACGCACTTTGTCGGCGTTCTCGCGGGAGCGCTTGTTTATCAGCACCTGGGTGCCTATCTTTACGGCTTCGTCCGGGTTCTCAAGGAAGTATACCTCGAGCTGATGCTTGAGCCATTCGGTCATGGCTTCGGTTATGAACTCGTTGGTGACGGCTTTCTTGGTCTGGTTTTCGTAGCTCGCCTGGGTCGAGAAGTTGTTCGAGATGAACACCAGGCAGTCCTCGATGTCCTCCCACTTTATGCTCTTTTCGCCCTTGTTGTACTTGTTTCCGTTTTTGAGGTACCCGTCTATCTGCGACAGGAACGCCTTCTGGAGCGCCTTCTGCGGGCTTCCGCCGTGCTCCAGCCAGCTTGAGTTGTGGTAGTGCTCGATGAACTGCACTTCCTTGCTGAACGTGAATGCGACGTTCAGTTTCAGCTTGTATTCGTCCTTGTCCTCGCGGTCGCGGCCCTGGCGCTCGGCGGTCCAGTGCTGCGGAGTTGTCATCGATTTGTCGCCGACCAGCTCAAGCAGGTAGTCGCTGATTCCGTTTTCGTAGCAGAATATCTGCTCGGTGAAGGTGCCGTCCTCGTGCTCGTTTTTCAGCACGAGTTCCACGCCGTCGTTGACTACAGCCTGCCTGCGGAGGATATCCGCGAGGTAGTCCGCGCCGATGTCGATATCTGTGAATACTTCAAGGTCGGGCTTCCAGTGTATCTTTGTGCCGGTGTTGCCGTCGCCGCGGGACTTCTTGAATCCGCGCTCGTCCTGGGTCACGTTGAAGCCTTTTTCGAACCGCAGCGAGTAGTTCCACTGACCGCGGCGGCTCTCGACCTCCATGTATTCGCTGGAGAACTGCGTAGCGCACAGACCCAGACCGTTCAGACCCAGCGCGAAGGAGTAGTTTCCGCCGGAGTTGTTGTTGTACTTGCTTCCCGCGTACAGCGTGCAGAATGCAAGCTCCCAGTTGTATTTATCCTCTGACTTGTTGAAATCTATCGGGATACCTCTTCCGAAGTCCTCGACAGTTATAGACTTATCCTCGTGAAGCGTGATTATAATGCGCTTTCCGTAGCCCTCGCGCGCTTCGTCGATGGAGTTCGAAATTATCTCGAACACCGAGTGGCGGCAGCCGTCGACGCTGTCCGAGCCGAAAATTACGCCCGGGCGCAGACGAACCTGGTCAGGACCCTTCAGCGCTACGAGGTCGTTGTAGTTGTTTTCCTTTGGCATTTATGCATCTCCTGTTTACCGCGGTTAACCACAGACGGGCAAAAAACCGCATTATCATTTTTAGTATATCACAGTTTGAAAAAAAATGCAAGTACCAAAGCAAAACGTTGACAAATCTCCGGCAAGCAATTATAATAGTACTATAAAACTCAAAGGAGAAACAACATGAAAAAAGCAATTATCTTCGACCTCGACGGAACTCTCTGGGACAGCTCCGCGAGCGTCTGCGAATCCTGGAACATTGTTTTCAGCAGATACCCCGAAATAACCCGCCGCCTGACCCCGGCGGACGTCCAGGGCTTCATGGGAAAGACCCTCGACCAGATATTCCCCATCGCGCTGCCGGATACTCCGGACGAACTCCGTCAGGTGACTCTGAAAGAGATCCACTGGCTGTGTGACGGGCTCTCCTTAAATCCCAGGGGTGCATTTGAGGAACACCATCCAAAGATCATCCTGTAAGCATAAGACAGCGGAGCTGTCAATCCCGTAAAAATCATGAAAAACGTGGCATTTCTCAGCGTATTT
>ENA-OZRY01000290-OZRY01000290.1-human-gut-metagenome-genome-assembly--contig:-NODE-290-length-10170-cov-4.429461_pt1 | contig 10170 bp, 3 predicted proteins | sample MGYA00243275_ERZ653959 | MGnify/ENA primary metagenome ERZ653959 (study PRJEB26926, sample SAMN06164579) | human gut metagenome | biome: ENVO:00009003; feature: ENVO:2100002; material: ENVO:00002003...
AGATCTGCGCATGTCTCGTGGGCTCGGAGATGTGTATAAGAGACAGGTATCCATCCAGTGTTTTTGTTTCCACCAGATAATACTTGATAGCGGTATCATATTTGCCGTTCTTAAATGTGGCAATCTCATACAGCTTACTTTCTGCATGACCGGCAGCATCTGTCTTTAAGGTTTCCAGAACTTTTCCTTTACTGTCACGGAGTTCAAATTCTACCCCTTTCAGTGGTTCTCCTGACGATTTATCTGTCTTATTGAGAATCACTTTTCCCTTGGCAGTATCATCTTTCATAGCCACTTTCTGGATTTCTCCGGTGTCTTTCACCTCAAACGTCACATCGGCTGTCAGAAGATATCCTTTCGGTGCCTGCTCTTCACGTAAGGTATATTTACCGATTGGCAGTTTTTCGATATAGTGTGCTTCCTCTGTGGAAGTCCAGCTCTCTACTACCTGATCATCCTTATCGAGAATCGTCAGTTTCGCACCTGGAATCTTAGTTTCTCCTGTGATATCAGTCTTACTGATCTCTACTTTTGTCACATCATCTTTCATATCATGCTTCTGAACCTCTGCTGTATTCTCTACTGTAAAGGTAATACTTTCTGCAGTAACATATCCATCTGCCGGTTTTGTCTCTGTCATGGTGTATTTCTTACCAACAACCAGTTCTTTGATCACATGGGATTCTTCCGTAGAAGTCCATTCATCTACTGTATTGCCATCTGAATCCGTTACTTTCAGGTGTGCACCTGGAAGTTCTTTACCTGTTGTCAGGTCTGTTTTGGACAGCTCCACTGTGGTTGGCTGATTTTCAAAAGTAAAGTCGTAGCTTACTTCTGCCTGGTCTTCTCCGGCATATTCAAAGGTAAACTCCTGTACTTCATCTGTTGTAACAAATCCGTCCGGTGCAAAGATCTCTTTCACATAGTATTTTCCGTCTATCGGAAGATCTGCCGTAAAAGTAATCTGTCCTTTTTCATCCGTTACTCGCTGCTCGATCAGACTTTCCTTCTCAAGGAGTACCTCACCCTTTGCATTTTTGATATCTTCACTGGTATAAAGACCGAAGACACCACCTGCAAGAACACGTTCTGTATCTTTTTCTTTCTTCAGAACCGTAACCTTTACTTTCTGACGGGCATTCTGCCATTTCTCATCATAAGTGATAACTGGTGTATCCTGATCACGATAGGAAAGGTCAACATATCTCGGCTCTTTGTCCAGCACATAACCATGGGCTGTTTTTACTTCCTTCACATAGTACTTGCCAGCCGGTAGATCTCCCATCTGTGCAATACCATTGGAATCCGTAGTAATGGTTCCCACTTTTTCATCTGCTTTGAAATAATCTTCGCTGACACCATCTGCCGCTTTGATATCTTCCGCAGCAAATACATCGAAAGTTACATCTGTAAGACTTCCAGTTACATATTCAAAGAGATGCTCCACAGTACCTTTTACATTGTCCAGAAGTGTCACTTTATCCAAAAACTCTCCATTTTTGTTGATGATCAGAAGTCCTGTTGGAACTTCATCTTTCATCTCTACTTTCTGAATCTCTGCGGTATCTTCCAGCGTGAACTTCACATCCGTTGCTTTCAAATAACCATAAGGTGCCATTTCCTCACGAAGGGTGTATTCCTCACCAACTGTCAGTCGTTTGATCACATGTGGCTGATCTTTTACAGAAGTCCACTGATCCACAACATTTCCTTCTTTATCAAGAACGGTGAGTTTTGCCCCATCCAGTTCCACACCTGTTGTTACATCAGATTTTGTGATTTCAACTGTTGTTGGCTGGTTCTTTTTCACTGTTTTCAGTTTTACTGTCTTCACATCCTGTCCCTGGTAAGAAGCATCCAGATTCAGAACTTCATCAGAGGATACAAATCCCGCCGGTGCTTTTAACTCCTTCACATAATACTGTCCAAGTGGCAGATCCAGCGTACATGCTGCAAGTCCATCGTTATCAGAAGTCATTTCCTGTAAGAGTGTGTCTGCTTTCACGATCACTTTTCCATCTGCCTTGATATCCGCTTTGTTATAGATACCAAAGACAGCTCCTGCTACGGTTGCACCATTTTCTGCATCCTGTTTTTCTACCTGAATCGCAACTTTCTGTCGGTCATCGCCAACAGTCACTTCCTGTTCAATTACCGGTGTATCCTGATTGGCATAGACAAATGCGACTTCTGATCTGTCATGGTTCAGGACAAATCCTTCCGGTGCAGTCTTTTCTACCACATAGTAAGAACCAAGCGGCAGGTTATCAGCAACTGCTTTTCCGTCTTCCCCAGTCGTTACCGTTGTTACCAGTGCATCTTTTGCATAGATCAGCTGTCTGTTTCTGTTTTCATCTTTCTGGTAATCCGGTGTATAAATATTTTCAGCTGCATAGACATTAAATTCTGCACCCTTCAGGTATCTTTCTTCATAAACAAAATCCTTCTTGAATCCGGTCAGCATCTCACCTTTTTTATAGATCGTCAGCTTTCCTTTTACCGGATGGTTCTCGTAATCTACCGTAATAATGGCATCTCCGCTTTCAGAATCCATCTGGTATGCTGTGTTTGCATCCACTGCAATCTCTACATAGTTCTTGTTGATTGTGTACCCTTCCGGTGCGTTGACTTCCTCAATCCGGTAATGTCCGATCTTCAGATTCTTCGGCATGATCAGATACCCCTGACTGTCCGTAAAATAGGACTTATGGGTTGTTGTCACTGGGTAAGTTGTTACCTGTTCCACATACTTTTTGTTGTCCAGGTCATATACCTTAAATTCTGTTCCTGCAATCAGGACGGATTTCTTTGTTTCATCGTCTTTTTTCACGATTTTCAGTTTTGCCTTAAACTCTTCATCCAGAAGCACTCGCCAGATCTGCGGCTCATTTGGATGATGCTCTGTGATATTCACTTCAAAATCATCGACTGGCTTGTAGTTGTGCGGTGTTGTTGTCTCACGCACGATATAGCTTCCAAATGGTAATGGAATACTGCAGGCATAACCTTTTTCATCTGTGAAAATCTCAGTTGCTCCATTTTCTCCACTCACTACAGGTTTTGCAGAATCAAAGTCGTAGCTTCCATCTGCTTTCTTTGTAAGGGAAGATTTCAGATAAACTGTGAATCCCGCTCCGGATAACAGATCTGCATCGGTCTTTCCATTGTTGGCTGCTTTGATGATCTGAAATGGCTGCTTGATGACCTGCTCACTGGAAGTGCACTCTCTTTTTACTTCTGCTGTCATATCTCCTTCATAACTGCACGTAAGATCATGCTCTTCTGTATCTGCCAGGTATCCGGTCGGCGGTGTAATCTCTTTGATATAATATTTGCCAAGATACAAGCCATTTACAGAAGCCTGTCCTTTGTCATCTGTTGTAAGAGAAGCTACCTGTTCTCCTGCTTTATAAATAGTTCCGGTTGCTCCGTCCGGATGCACGATATCTTCACGGGCATACAGTCCATAAACTGCACTTTTCAATGTGGCATCTCCCTGCGGTACTGCTTTTCCTGTCTCTTTATCCACTTTATAAAGATTGATCTTTGCTGTCACACGGTCATTGCTGAAAGTATGGGCAAAAGATACGGTTGCTTCTTTATCATTAGTGTAAGAAAACTTGAACGTATACACATCTTCTGTATTTCTTACATAGCCTTCCGGTGCCTGATCTTCTTTTACAGAATAGGAGTATCCAATCGGCAGGTCTGCTGTGAATTTGGCAGTTCCGTCTGCACCAGTAGTTGCTTTCTCAATCAGTGTTCCTTTTTTCACAACAACGGTTCCGTCTGCATTTCTAATATCATCGGATGCATACAGAGCAAAAATACCGCCTTTCAGTGGTTTCTTGGTGTCTTTATCCTGTTTTACTACGGAAACATCTGCTTTCTGTCTCTCGTTGTTAAAAGTCACATCTGCAAATACAACTTCTTTATTCTGACCAGCATAAGTTAGAGTCACTGACTTTTCTTCACTGCCGTTATAGAAATTGTCCGGCGCTTTTTCTTCTTTCACCACATAGTTTCCAAGATGCAGGTTCTTCAGTGTGACAGAACCATTCTCACCTGTTGTCAGATTTTCTTTTACAAGATCACCTTTGCTGTACACTTTTGTGCCATAAGCAGTTACAATATCAGCTCCGGCATACACGTTATATACTGCATTTTTCTGTCTGCGGTTTTCATACTGAAATACCGTTCCATTTTCACTGACATCTGCTCCGGTAAGAACCTGTCCTTCTTTATAAATGGTAAGCTCTGCCAGCTGCTCCTTATTTTCCACGGTTACTGCTGAGGTCTTACTTGCTACCAGTTTTACATTTGTTGCCGTTGCATTTACTACATATCCCTGTGGTGCTGTGATTTCTTTCAGATAAACAGTATCCTGTATCTTGATGATCGTAACAGAAGATTTTCCATTCTTATCTGTTGCCGGCATCTGAGTGATCAGCTTTGTACAAGCCTCATCGCTGTATACACCGAATACTGCACCTGCAAGATTGACATCAGCTGTATCGTCTTTCTTTACGATTTCGATCGTAGCCTGTTCAATCCAGGACACCTTTAAGCTTACATATTTTTCATCAGCAACACCTTCTCCAAATACAAATGCCAGATCCTGAACACTTGCATTCGTAGTCAGTTTATATGCTGAATAATCTTTTGTAATACTTCCCTTCATCTTTGCAGAAAAAGTAGCACTTACATCTTTTGTCTGTGTCAGAGGCGCTGAAAGATAAAACGTGGTTCCTCCTCCAATTGTTACGCTTGCACCTGCCGCACTTACATTTCCAGTAGATACATTATGGAGCTTTACTCCTTTTGGTAAGTCCATTGTGATTTTCTGCTGGGAAGATGCGTTGAACTGAATGTTCTCCGTTCTCTGAACATTTCCATCTACATAAGCTTTTACATCCGGCTTTGAAAATGACATCGCTACATCTGGTATTTCCGGCTTATTCACACAATAATTATAGAGTTCTTTTGCCAAAGCCTCACCTGTAGCATTTGTTCCGTAAAATGCATCACTACTTCCGTTGGCATATGATGCAGCCATGTGAATAATGATGAATCTTTTTCCTTCTGAAAAATCCGTGTGTTTATTCGCAAAAAAGCTTTCACTTCCTGCGGCGTCTGTACCGTAATAACACACTTTTGCTAACGCCTGATTGTCTCCAATCTTTGTGATTGTATAATTTCCAGATCCTGGTCCTGGTTTTGCCGGCTGTACACAATACGCAGTTGCTCTGACGCTTCCGTAGCTGATATAGTACGGCTCTGTCAGATAGGTTCCAAGATTATAATCTGCATATCTATACAGAGGTCCTTTTTCGATTGTTACCTGCTGTGTGCTTCTTGCTGAATAAGCCGAAACTGCTTCAAATGTTGCAATCTCTCCCTCTTCCATAGCATCAAGATCCACACCTTCGTCTCCTGCCTGTTCCAAAACATCATGAAGCTCTAACCCTGATTCTTCATCATAGGTATCCTGATTCTGTGCCTGCTCTACCAAATCATCAAATTCATCAGCGTCAATATCGGTAATCTCCGATTCTGCTTCTGAATCCTCCGCTTCTTCTGTCTGCTGTTCACTGCCAGCTGTTTCGGATTCAGTCACTGCTTCACTCCCTGCCGCCTCTGTCTGTACTTCTGTTTCTTTCTCACGCACAATCAGTTTTCGGCTGATCTGGTACTTCGGATGCTCCTGATTTACCGGTTCCACATAATAGACCGCTTTGTAAGTGTCCGCATGATCTGTCGTAAAATCCTCATTCTTTTTGTTCTTTGCTTCCTCAAATGTGACTTTGACCTTGTTATCATCCTTGATTTCCAGTCCTGTGTAGTCTGATTTCACATCAAATACACTGCCTGTTTCGATTTCATAATCTTTGGCAGTCACCACCTCATCTTCATCCAGAAGGTCTTTCACTTCCTCATAAAGTGGAGGTTTTTTCTCTGGCTGAATCTCCGCTGCATATGCAGTCATCGGAGATAACACTGTACTAAGCATTGTCATGCCTGCCAGCAATCCAGATACTACTTTCCTAAAATTACCTTTTTTCTTCATGCTAAGGTCCTCTCTTTCATAATATTTGTATGAAAACAGACAGTCCTTAGACTGCCTGCAATACACTACTTATCGTTGTGGGAAAATCAGATTGAACTGCACATTCCCCTCGCCGGGATCAACCATTTCCACAGTTGCTTCATACTGTCTCCCTGTTTTTCTGGATACCAGATCCTTATAATGGATTTTTCCTTTAGACAGGAACTTCTTTGCTGCCGCCTTATCCATCTTTTTCCCCTGGCTTGCAAGGAATTTATCATTCTTCCACAAGGTAAAAGCACAGTTCCGGTCAGAACAGTAAAAGTTTACTTTTCCTTCCCTGACATCTGCTCCACAGCGGGGACATTTGCCAATGACTTCTCCTTTTGCTTTTCCCTGAAACTGCCCTTTCTTTTCTTCTGAAATACCCTGATATCTGGCAACCAGTTCCTGCATCAGCTCTGTAATCCCATTTAGAAATTCATCTGCGGTCTCTGTATTCTGGGCAATGTGATTCAATGCCATTTCCCACTCTGCTGTCATCTTCGGAGATTTAATCTCATCCGGCAGAACCGTAATCAGTACATTGCCATCATCTGTCGGTACCAGATTTTTCTTTTCCCTTTTCACAAAGCCAGACTGAATCAGTTTTTCAATGATTGCTGCCCTTGTTGCCGGTGTGCCAAGTCCTTTCTTTTCTGTATCTCCGGTCAGTTCTTCATTCCCTGCACGTTCCATTGCAGAAAGCAGGGTATCTTCTGTGTATTGTTTCGGTGGCTGTGTAAAATGCTCCGATACAAAAGAATCACAAGGGCCGTAATGCTTGCCTGCCCAGATATCCAGCTCCGGCTCTTCTTTCTCAATCTTTACGCCAAAGAACTGTTTCAATTTATTTTCGATCGCCTTGAATCCTTCCTGCTTTGTTTTCTTTGCCGTGAGATAAAACGTATGATAATTACAGGTAATCTGACATTTATGGCTCTCATAAATATAAGGATCTGCGGTTGCCGTCAGTACCCTGGCACTGATCAGATACAAAATCTTACGGTTTCGTTCTTTCAGTTCACCAATATCTGCTTTGGCTACTTCCATAGTCGGGATAATCGCATGGTGATCAGATACTTTCTTTGAATTTAATACCTTACTCACGTCTGGCTGATATTCCAGACCTTCAACATAAGGCATTTTCCCAAGTAACATCTGAATCAGAGTTTCTGTGCTTTCTTCCATCTCATCTGTCAGATACTGGCTGTCTGTTCTCGGATAAGTGACAAGCTTCTGCTCATACATCTCCTGCACGGCATCCAATGTCTGCTGTGCGGTATAGCCAAACATTCTGTTTGCTTCCCTCTGAAGAGTGGTCAGATCATAGAGTTTTGGAGGGCGTACCGTCTTCTCTTTCACATCATCCTTTTCCACTTCGCACATCCGCTCCAGGCAGTCCGCAGCCACTTTATCTGCATCCTCTTTTTTCTGAAAATGCTCTGTAACCGCATCCATATCATCAAACTTGATATGAGCCATATAATATTTTTCTTTGGTAAATTCCTTGATCTTCTGATTTCGATCCACGATCATGGCAAGTGTTGGTGTCTGCACTCTTCCGACTTTCAGATTCTGGTTATACAGAACGGAAAAAAGACGGCTCGCATTGATTCCCACCAGCCAGTCTGCCTTTGCCCTGCAAAGTGCTGACTGATAGAGACTGTCATAACACGAACCGTCTTTTAATGACGCAAATCCATCTTTAATTGCCTGTTCTTCCATGGAAGAAATCCAGAGCCGCTTCATCGGCTTTTTGCATCCTGCCTGCTCATACACCAGGCGAAAGATTAACTCTCCTTCACGTCCTGCATCAGTAGCACAGATCACTTCATCTACTTTAGAATCTCTCATCAGTTTCTTTAAGATTCCAAATTGCTTTTTCGTGCCTTCCAATACCTTGTGTTTCCAACACTCCGGCACAATCGGCAGATCTTCATATCTCCATTTTTTATATTTTTCATCGTATTCCGATGCATCGCATAATCCAACTAGATGTCCTACGCACCAGGAAACGATATAACCGTTTCCCTCCACGTAGCCATCTTTTCTTGTTCTGGCTCCAAGCACGGAAGCCAGTGCCATCGCAACCGATGGCTTTTCTGCAATCACTAATTTCATTTACTCCTACTCCTCTTCTTCATCTTCCAGTACATCATCATTGAAATCTTCATCTCTCAGGATTTCCGGTTCTGCACTTTCTTCCTGCTCATCTGCATCGTCTACTTCCCGTTTTTCTGACTCTGAATCTTCGGATTCATCTTCATCCTCTTCCATCTCATCCTCGTCATCATATTCATGCTTTGGTTTATAGACTTTGAAGTAATATCCCCCTGCCGTAGCTCCGACTGCAACCAGTGCGATCAAAAGATAGGTTCCAAATGGACTTTTATCTTCTGGCATCTGAATGTCATCCTCTACCTTATCTTTCTCGGATGACTCTGTCGTTTCCGGTTTTTCTTCCTCTGCTTTTTTCTCTGGTTCTGCATAAACCGTATCCACTTCCGGAAGTGTCACTGAATCAGAAAGTGTGAAGTTCATCAGATCTTTCTCACTGACTTCGGTAAGGAAATACACATTATCCTGAGATTTTGAATTGTCGATGATCAGATAAAAAATCTTACCACTCTTAGTTGAAATGGTATAAAACTCTTTTGTGCCTTCCGTAGCTGTTTTAGTAACAGAATCTGCTGTCTCGCCTTCTTTATTAAGCTGTTCCTCAATACCTGTCACTGTCCGATCATCCACGGTTCCTTTTGCATCTGTCGGCTCAGAAGCCTGTGCATCCTGTGGAAGCGGAGAAGTCGTTGTTTTTTCAGTCCCCGTTGCATCTGCACTGGTCGTAGTTGCCATTGCACCATTGCTGTCACTGGAGGTTTTCTGTTTCTCTGCCTGCTTCTTTGCCCATTCATAATAAGGATTCTGCAACACATACTTTTCAGAAGTATTTCCAGCACCATCTGTTACCGTAATCTCAATCTGTTTTGTAGTAAAATCTTTCTGTGTCAGTTGCACTCTCAGCATTCCATCCTTCAGATCTGTATAAGTGGTGCCATTGACGGTTACTGCAGTAATCCCGGATACTGTATCATTCCCCTGAATCGTCAGCACACCATCTGTCAGGGAAGCAGAGAGTGTCGGCTTTTCCGTGTCATAACACTTAATAGAACGATTCTGCTCATACACCTTTCCATCACCATCTGTCACACGCACATACACTGTCTGATTTCCTGTGATCGTGATACTTCCGCTTCCAGTTACATCCTGCCAGCTTCCATCTTTTCCTGCTTTTGCTTCAATCTTTGCTATTGAGAAACCTTCCGGCATATGGCTGGCATCTACCGTAACAGCAATGGTTGTTTCTCCCTGTTTCCATCCATCCGGTTTCTCAATCGTGATTGCAGGCGTGGTATTCTCAGCTGCATAAGCAGTCTGTGTCTGGAGCAAAGGTGTTGTCAGGCAAAGAAATGTCGTTGCTGCAAGCAGACTCTTTTTTACCCTGCTTTTAGTATTTGTTCTCTTCTTCTGTTTCATTTTTTCCAGATTCATCATCGGCTTTTATTTCCTCCTTCTGTATTTCTACCCTGCCGGGCAACTCATTTTTCATTTTCTTTTTAAAAGCTTCCAATTCCGGAATACTCATATCCATTGCACGGATAATTCTTACAATTTCCAGATTTTCTGCTTCTGTTTTTGCAATCTCCGCAGCCTTGAACCGCTTTAAATCTGCTTCATATCTGGCTTTAGATGCTTCCATTTTTTCCTTGGCTTTCTCATAATCTGCCGTTGCTTTTTCAAGACTTTTCATCTCTTCTCCTTTCCGGGCGGCTGTTATACCGCCCTTTTCCTTACCATCGCCCGAATCCATAGAAATGGCTCTGCCAGTATGGAGAGTTGATGGACGTGTACTGAACCGGATGCCCACAATGGATCATCTGACCATTGCCCACATAGATTCCAATATGCGTTACTGGTTCTCCTGCATCGTAGGTTCCGGTAAAGAAGATCAGATCTCCTGGCTGTGCTTCTGACTGGGATACTGGCGTACAAATGTTGTACCTGTCTCTTATACACATCTCCGA
>ENA-OZRY01000305-OZRY01000305.1-human-gut-metagenome-genome-assembly--contig:-NODE-305-length-9967-cov-4.003834_pt1 | contig 9967 bp, 5 predicted proteins | sample MGYA00243275_ERZ653959 | MGnify/ENA primary metagenome ERZ653959 (study PRJEB26926, sample SAMN06164579) | human gut metagenome | biome: ENVO:00009003; feature: ENVO:2100002; material: ENVO:00002003...
ACGAGATCTGCGCATGTCTCGTGGGCTCGGAGATGTGTATAAGAGACAGGTTTTAGAATAAAATACAAAGTACTGGCTATATCAGTATGTCTGGTGTTTGCAGGTTGGGCAGCTGTTTCAGCAGAAGAATTTCTTCCTGTTTCCGAAGTGCGTGAAGGGATGCATGGATATGCAAAAACGGTCGTTCATGGAACACAAGTAGAGACCTTTGATGTTGATGTGCTTGGTGTAATGAAGCAGAAAGGCGCCACGGGCGGGGATCTTATCCTTGTAAAAGTATCGGGGGATCTGATTGATAAGACGGAAGGGATTGCTCAGGGAATGAGCGGAAGTCCGGTTTATATTAACGGAAAACTTTTGGGTGCCATTGCGTATGGATTCCCGCAGTCGGGGGGACGTATCGGTATGGTGACTCCTATTTCAGATATGCTTGAGCTTTGGCTTACCGATAATAAGAAGTCCGCTTATATACCAAAGCCGTCTTCTGATCTAATCCCTATTGATACGCCGCTTATGGCATCGGGATATAGTGCGGGAGGCATGGAATATCTGTCTGATAAGATGCAGGATTTCCATATGATTCCTTTTTCGGCCGTCTCCGTGGATCAGGATACCGTTGCAAGACCGCTTGAGGCGGGTGGTGCAGTGGCGGCTTCTTTGGTGACAGGAGATTTGAAATTAGGGGCGATTGGAACGGTTACTTATGTAGATGGAAACCAAATGCTTGCTTTTGGGCATCCTTTCATGAGCCGGGGAAATACCGGTTATTTCATGCATAATTCTTACATATTTACTGTAATTCCAAGCAAGAATATTCCCTTTAAATTGGGGTCTGTAGGCGCAGAAATTGGTACAGTAAATCAGGACCGTGGCGCAGGAATCGGTGGAATCAGCGGAACATCTCCGGATTTTGTGGCACTTCATGCGTTCGTAAAAGATAAAGATACGGGTGTGGAAAAAGATTTAAATGTTCGGATGATACAAAATGAATCCTTGCTGCCTACGCTTTCTGCTACATCTGTTTATAATGCAATCAGCACGGCCATGGATCGCCGCGGACAGGGGACGGTGAAGTTTACTTATACTTTGCACCCTAAAGACATGAAGCAAAAACCGTTTACCCGGACAAACATGTACTGGTCTTCTACCGATATTGCAGAACGAAGTGTGGATGAGATTTATCAGATAGTGAAACTTTTGGAACAAAACCGGTTTGAAAGTTATGCTCTTAGAAATATTTCCATGGATATGGAAGTGACGCAGGAAAGGAACACAGCAAAAATCCTTGATGCATCCGCATCACCTGTTGTGGTAAGTCCGGGAGACACAATTTATGTCCGTGCTCGTCTCCAGCCTTGGCGCGGAGAGGTCTTTTATAAAGATTTGTCTTTTGATGTGCCTGAAGATCAGCCGCTTGGGAATATGGTGCTGGAAGTACGTGGTGGAGGTGTTGTACCATTACCGTACCTGCTCCAGCAGCAGAAATACAATCTAACGGAAGAAATATTAAGCCGTCTCCGCAGCTATAAGAATTTTGATGATCTTCACGGAAAACTGATGAAAGAAGATCAGAACAACCAGGTTGTGGTAGAAATCATTGATCCGGATGTCAGCATGGTTTCGAAAGAGGAAGATGGTAAAGTGAAAGCGGAAATTCAAAACAAACCGGCGGGTAAAGATCCGGTAGATTTAAAAAAGAAAGAAGGCGAAACCGGCCTTGATACTGATAAAGAATCACCAAAAAGCCGTGTGGATACGGACTATGTTATTTATGGTGATGGGCAATTTACGTTCAAGGTGATGAATCCATCGGACAGGGATACTGCTTTAAAAAAATTGGCTAAATCAAATAAAAAACTTTCTGCCAAAATGACGACGGAGGAAAAGAAATTGATTGACGGTGAAAAAACAGATGAGAATACTGATAAAAATAAATCGGAAAAATCATCACCAGGGCCTAAAGATAACGGGAATAAGGGGAAAAAATAAAAATGACGTATAGTCAAAAATATTGTATCAAACTATATTTTGAGGTATTATATTAGGGATTCCTGTAGGTTTAGGAGAAAGAGGTGTTACGGTGGGATTTTTTGAACTGATTGGCAGCAAGACCATTGGTCTGTTCCATCAGCTTGGCGCCGTAATATTGCTCCTGAATTCCTCATGCAAGGAGTTAAATCATCTGCGTTTTAGGGAAACGATTAAGCAGTGTCTTGATTTGGGGGTACTGTCATTTCCCATTGTAGCGTTGACCCTTTTATTTACGGGGATGGTTCTTTCTGTGCAGATTGCGGGAGAACTGACAAAATATGGCGCCGGTTTTACTGTCGGTGCAATTGTAGCTATCGGAATGGGGCGCGAATTGGGGCCGGTACTTTGCGGAGTTGTTTTGGCGGGGCGCGTGGGTGCTGCTATTACGGCAGAAATTGGGACGATGCGCGTGACTGAGCAGATTGATGCTCTTCGATGCATGGCGGTCAGCCCTGTCGGCTATCTTGTCCTTCCACGGCTACTCTCATGTATGGCGATGCTGCCGATTTTGACAGTATTCGGTGTTTCTATTGGTGTTTTTGGCGGTATGATTGTAGCATCGTTGACTCATGGAGTTTCTTCTTATGTTTTTATCCATTCCATTGAAGTCTTTTGTATACCTTCCGATCTTTATATCGGCGTGATGAAATCTGTCGTATTTGGGATGATTGTAGCACTTGTCGGATGTGATCGCGGAATGACCTGTGAAGCAGGGGCGGAAGGTGTCGGGAGGGCGATAACCCAGTCTGTTGTATATTCTATAATTATGATTTTTGCGGCTAATTATCTTCTGTCTTCTATTTTATTTTGAGGATATTTATGATTGAAGTAGAACATATATGCCTTTCTTTTGGGAAAAGGAAAATATTGGAAGATGTTAATTTAACGGTTTATGATGGGGAAACCATGGTAATCCTCGGCGCTTCAGGATCCGGAAAATCAACTCTCCTGAAGTTGATTATGGGGCTTTTGAAACCTGATTCCGGTTCTATCAAAGTCAATGGGAAAGAGATATCGTCATTGACAGAACGGGAAATGAATGAGGAACGGCGCCGTATGGGAATGGTATTTCAATATTCAGCTCTTTTTGATTCGATGAATGTAAAGGAAAATGTAGCTTTTGGTCTTCGGCAGCACACCGATTTATCAGAAGAAGAAATAGAGAATATCACGGAAGGAAAACTGCATTTAGTAGGCTTAGATGATGTTGGTGATTTAATGCCTGCCGATTTGTCCGGCGGTATGAAAAAGCGTGTGAGTCTGGCCAGAGCCATTGCACTAAATCCCCAAATTATTTTATATGATGAGCCTACGGCAGGATTGGATCCGATTCGTGCGACCGATATTAGCCTGTTGATTAAACAAATGCAAAAAGAAATGAAGGTCACCAGCATTGTGGTGACTCACGATCTGAAATCAGCGGAAATGATTGCTGATAGAATGGCTTTTCTTTATGAAGGTTCCTTTTTAGCTGTCGGTACGGCAGAAGCATTAGCATCCTCGAGGGATTACAGAGTTAAACAGTTTATGAATGGATTGCCTTCAGAACAATACACGGTAAGGGCGGGTGAATTTAGTTGAAATGGTCACAAGAAGCGAAAGTAGGAGTATTTTCCTTTATCGGAATTTTACTTTTTTCCGTGATTATAATTCAGCTAAGCAGTGCTGTTTTGTTTGGCAAAAACGGATTTCATGTAACAGCATATTTTCGGGAAGCAGAAGGGATCGAGCCGGGAAACCCTATTCATTATGCCGGTGTTGATGTGGGCATGGTAGATCATATTTCTATCGAAAATGGAGAAGCTGTGCTTGTTCTTCGGTTTTATGATGACGTAAAAGTCCCAAAGGATGCGAATTTTTCTATCCAAACCAGCAGTGTGATGGGCGGACGGTTTGTCAAAGTCGTTGGTGGACATCAGGATCGGGGATACTTGCGTGAGGGGATGACTGTACAGGGGCAGGCTGCGCCGGGGATTGATGCAGCAATGGACAAAATGGATAAACTCATGGCTTCTGCGCAGGTGATGCTTGACGGAATCAATACAATTGTAGGCGATCCGGCGGCTCAAAAAAATGTCAAGAGAAGCTTAAACAACTTTGACGCTATTTCTGAAAATCTTACTATATTGACAGCGCAGGGGATACAAATTGCCAATCAGATACAGGGTGTCACGTCGCAGATGAATTCTATGCTATACCAGCTGAATGGTGATGGAAAAACAGTGGCGGATGCAAGAAAGATCATGGATAATTTGGCAGTTGCTTCAGAAAATGCCAGATTAATTTCCGGTGATGCAAAAAATGTTTCTGACAAATTAAACAATCTTATGGCAGGCGGCAGTTTGTCTGTGTCGGGCGAATTATTATATAATACGAAAAGAGAAGATTTTTCTCCCAATGTATCGCTTCGTATCGGCAGAGATTCCCCTTTAATTCTTGGTGTTGAGTCTTTTGGCAACGACAGCGTATATAATGTGCAGTATGGGCAGAAAAAGGGAAAATTCGATATCCGGGGCGGGATTATCCGTAATAAATTGGGTATCGGGGCCTCCTATAAAAAAGATAAGTGGAAATTTGATGCAGATCTCTTTGATCCGAATGATTTAACTGTCAGGCTGCGGGGGGCTTATGAAGCATATCCCGGCATTTATGCGGTGGGGCAATCAATATTCCCTCATGGTCGTCATGGCGGAGGTGAATATATCGGATTAGGCTATGCGTATTAAAAAATGATTTTGGAAAGGGCGAAGAGAAATATGAACAAGCAGAAGAGTGTAATTTTATCAATAGCGTTATTGTCAGCTTTATCAGCAGGTATTACTGCAGATGCGAGAGAGGGCCTTCGTTTGTCGACTGACCCGAAACTGACAGAAAAGGCGATTGAAGCCCAAATGAAACAGAGTGTTTCTGCAAAAGAAGTAAATTTTGATAATATGCTTTTGCAGAAAAATTTAAATGATATGATGCCCGAGGGAAAGGTAAAGGCAGAAACATCTAATATAGATATAGATTTAAAGGGTGCAGTTTCTACGGCCATTCAAAATAATCGTGATATCCGGTTGGCAGAATTGTCTTTTAAACAGGCGGAAACTGCAGTCAGCCAGGCGGCAGCGGCTAAAAACCCATCATTATCTTATAAATGGGCAAGAAACCAGGTGAAAGCGGGCTCTGCTAATAGTGCAGGATTTTACGGTGCAAATCATGGATATAATCAGGGGTTGACGTTATCTTGGCCGATTTGGACAGGGGGAGCCGTAGAAGGAGCGATTGATGCAGCCCGTTATGCGGAAGATGTGGCTCATATAAACGTTTACCAAACGGAAGCTGCAACAAAGCTTGCAGCGGCTAAGGCATACTACCAGTATTTAGAAATGATTAAACTGGCGGATGTAGCTATGGAATCGGTTACAAACCTTGATGAGCACCTGACTAATGTAAAACAGCAGTATGATGCGGGGGTTGTGGCAAAGCTGGATGTTCTCTCGTCAAATGTTTCTCTTGCAAATGCAAAACAGAACAGTATTGCAGCGGCAAACTCTCGTGATATAGCGGAAGCGAATTTGAATAATATCATGCGCCTTCCTATGAATACGAAATTAAACCCAATTGATAAAGATTTTCCGGAACCAACTTTTGATATTACGTTGGAACAAGCTATTGCCATGGGGCAAAAGTACAGATGGGAACTGATTAAAGCAGATTATAATGTCCGTATTGCCAAGGAACAGGTTCGTATTGCGAAGGCGGGATACATGCCCACAGTTGCTGTAGGGGGCGGTTATTCTTGGAACACGGCTGGTCTTGGCGGTCTGGATAAAGATGATTGGACTGTTACAGGAACGGTGAGCTGGAGTATTTGGGATGGTGGTACGACTGATGCAAAAATTAAGAGTGCATCTTCCGGCTTGAAGTCTGCGGAAGAAACCTTATTAAAGGCAAGAGAATCGATAGAGCTTGAAATCAGACAGGATTATTTAAACATTTTATCTGCTAGAGAGCAGATCCGTGCGACAGAAGCTGCTGTAGAACAGGCGGAAGAGGCGTACAAGATTGCGACGGTCCGGTATCGTTCAGGTGTCGGAATCAACTTGGATGTTCTTGATGCCCAGCTTGCTTTAAATAAGGCGAGGACAAATCATATTACCGCATTATATAATTACAATGTCGGTTTGGCTACGCTTGAAAATGCCATGGGGATTCCGGCAGTTATCCATCCGGAGTTTACTGCCAAAAAGTAATTGTCACAAAATTATCCATGATAGGAGTTTATTTTGAACGATAAAATTAAATGGTGGTTAAACGGGATTGGTGCAATTATTTTTCTTGCGCTTGCCGTGGTCTACCTTCTTATACGGCCTATTGTCGTGCAAAATTTAGAGCCTGTTATCCAAGATGCTGTTAAGGAAAAAATCAATGGCACACTTGTATGGCGTACAATGGATTTAGATCCCCGGTATAATCTGTCTTTTGACTTTGTGGAATTAAAGGATAAAGAGGGAAAAGATGTTTTAAAGTCTGCTAATGTGACAATCAGCTGGTCAGCAGGTGCTCTATATAATTATCTGATGCATGATGGTGATCTTCTTAATGTGGTGAGTGGTATCACTATGGAAGAACCGATGATGACTGTGCGTGAAAGAAAAGACGGGCAGTGGAACGTGCAGGAATTGGTTAAGCACTCTGCTGATGAATCTGCAGGAGAATTTCATGGTTCCGTAGCTTTGAAAAACGGGAATCTCAAGGTGGAAACGCAGACGGGAGACATCTACACTTTTGAAAGAGTAGAATGCGATCTTACCAGGGGGGGAGATGAGAAAATCAAAGGAACCCTGGCAGGAGAATTTTTGAAAGTCCCTTTTGATGGGGATCTGTCATATACGGATGAAAATAATTTTGAAGGAAATATACAGACGGAACCGGCATCTTTACAGTTTTTAAAGCCGCTGATTGAGAAAATGCCGGGAGCGGTGCATTCTTTTGATATAAGAAACGGTATGGGAGAAGTGACGGGCGCCAGAATCTGGAGAAGTGATGGCGTCCTGTCTTATCATGTAAAAGGTCGCCTTGATCAGACTGCGGTGAGCTATGAAAATTATGCTCTTACGGATGTGGCGGCCTTTTTTGATATTTGTGACGGGGTTCTTCAGATAGAAAATTTTTCAGGGAAAGTGAATGGACAGATTATTGCCGGCAGCGGAGCAATGAATTGGAAAGGCGAAGATCCTCTTATCAGTGGTAATGTGAATTTTTCCTATTTAGATGCATCAAAAGTTATTTTAACGGAAGACGTTAAGGGGTATGCTACAGGAAATGTGCATATAGGGGGTAGTCTTTCCAATCCGGTACTGACAGGGAAAATCTCTGTAAAAGACGTTTGTTGCCGGAATGTTTTAATACAAGACGGATCGGTAGCTTTTGATTATGGTGAAAGGACGCTGGCACTTTCATCGTTGATGATTCATATGGCCGGCGGAACTGTGACAGGAAAAGGGAAGTACAGTTTTTCAACCGGTGATTTTAATGGTGAAATAACTGCAGAGGATATTTCCGCAGGCGATATTCCTTTAGGCTATGATTTATCAGGGATTATAAACGGGTCGGTTATTGCCCAAGGTAATTACTTTGATGGAAGTATGACTTTATATTCGGCAAGGGCAGCGGGAAAAGGACAGAATATCTCATATAATGGGAATAGTGCGTCTTTTATTACCGGTGAAGGCATTTATAAAAATGGGAGATGGACATCGACTTTTACCGGAGATGGTGTAGAAGTTAATGGGCTTTGTGCGGATTCCATTGCCGGTGAAATAGCGGCTCATGATGATACATATGAGATTTCTTATTTGAATGGGCAATCGGGGGAGGGAATATTTTCCATAAATGGTATTTATGCTGCAGATGATATGAGTATCAGGGCTGTGGGGACGAATTTAGATATGGCGCAGTTTTCTGAGTTCGTCGATATAAATATTGCGGGGAGAACTTCTTTTGATATGCGGATTACGGGGTCAGAGTCGCTTCCTTCTTTTACAGGGGAGATTCATGCCCGTGACGGGCATATATATAATGCCGCTTTTGATACTATAGACGGACATCTTACCGGAGCGGGAGATAGTTTGAGGATTGATTCTCTCGTATGGAAAAACGGGGAAGGCAGTCATCATGTAAAGGGGACAGTCGGATTAGAGACGCCGCACGAATTAAATTTAAGAATTGAAAGTGAAAAAATTCGTATAGAAAGTATTTTGAAAATGGCAGGTATGTCATATCCTGTTACCGGATGGGTTGAAAATACAGTGAATGTTACCGGAACATCCGAAAAACCATCCGTGTCGGGGGACTTTCTTGCATGGGACGGATCTGTTGCAGGGCAATTATTCCAAAGCGTATCAGGGAAATATTCCTATGATGATGGAAAGATAACCATTCAGGACGGGTTAGCCTATATTTATGATGGGACGGCTTTGATTAATGGCAGTATTATCAGCGATACGCTGAATATGGATGTCACACTGACAGATATAGATGTAGGTGAGCTTTTGCCTGATAAGGGATTCAACGGGAAAGCCACATTGAAAGGTCATGTTTCCGGAACAACTGATAATCCCGCATTTACAGGAATGGCACAGAGCCGTGAAATTCAAATCGGTAAAGGTCGTCTTGGCAGTCTTTCTGCGGGGATTCAATATGAGAATCATATACTGTCCGTGTCTGATGGGGATTTTCATCAAGGAGGAGGGGCTTTTAACTGGAAAGGCCTATATAATGAAGAGTCAGGAATTATAGCGGGCGATTTGGAATTTCATGATTGGGATATATCAGAGGTCGTCCGGTTTTTGGGGTTACCGATTTCTAATATCAGCGGAACTGTAAATGGCGGGATGTCTCTTAGCGGCACAATGGAGGACCCAAATATTACATTTCGTGCGAAAGTGAATGGGGGGCAGTTGGCAAATGCTGTTCTGGGAGAAGGCGATATAGATTTCTCTTATATAAACCACGCACTTTCTATACGAAAATTGTATATTCCTGTAGGAGAGGGTATTTTAGCTGCTCAGGGCGGGATGTCAAGTAATGGTGATTTTGATATTCAGGCGGCCGCCAGCAATATGGACATTTCTTGGATACCCCGGGTGACAGAGAAAGAAAATATAACTTTAGATGGAAAAATGACCGCAGCAGTCGATTTAAAGGGCACAAAAGAAAATCCGCAAATTGACTTTTCTGTAGGTATTGATCATCCGGTTTATAATGGCTATGCTTTTGATGATATTTCATTTATGGGGAATACGGAAGGGGATGTAATCTATATTTCCCAGGCTCTTGCAAGGAGAAATCCGTATAAAGCAAGCATGAAAGGATCCATACCTGTTAATGTGCTTACGCGTGTTCCATCCGCCAATGCGGCGCCATTGGATTTAGATATCAATCTTGATCATGCAGATATGAATGCGCTGGCACTGTTCTTTAATCCGGTAACTTCAGCAGAGGGCCCGATCAAAGGATATGTGAAGGTATCAGGGGCTTGGGATGATCCGGAACTCAGGGGGGATGTTTCCGTAAAGAATGGACGAATAGAATTGCTTACTTTACACGATCCTATCTTTCCTTTAAATATGGATGTGAAATTTGATGGAAAGAGCGCAACTGTGGAGGGGAATGCCGTTTTTGGGACGGGGAAATTCTCAGTAAAAGGCGGATTGGAATGGGATCGTGGTGCTATTATTGCATATAATGGAGAAGCGCATCTCCATGCGCCCGATATACATTCTGATTACTATAAAGGCTCTTTAGATGCTGATTTTGGCCTTGGTGAAGTGATGGACGTACCGGGTATCGAGGGTAATATTCACATTCATGATGCGCTTGTTGAATTTCCGCTTACCTCTGTCTCTTATACACATCTCCGAGCCCACGAGACATGCGCAGATCTCGT
>ENA-OZRY01000317-OZRY01000317.1-human-gut-metagenome-genome-assembly--contig:-NODE-317-length-9798-cov-3.154265_pt1 | contig 9798 bp, 16 predicted proteins | sample MGYA00243275_ERZ653959 | MGnify/ENA primary metagenome ERZ653959 (study PRJEB26926, sample SAMN06164579) | human gut metagenome | biome: ENVO:00009003; feature: ENVO:2100002; material: ENVO:00002003...
TACGAGATCTGCGCATGTCTCGTGGGCTCGGAGATGTGTATAAGAGACAGCCGTACTGATACTTGCATATCTCCTTAAAGATACCTGCCGCGATGCGTTCCGTGGTCTCTCCGTCAGGGTCGCCGGGGAACATTCTGTTGATATCCGTGTTGTCGAGGCACCAGAACCGCTTTCCGATATTCGTGCCGTAACTGTTTATCGACGGTATTATCAGTATCTCCCGGTCGTAGGCGATATCCCCCTTACGCTCAAGAGCCTCCAGCGTTTTGACAAGCTGACTGCACATATAAAGCTGCTGTATCTCGTTTCCGCGAAGAGAGCCTATAATACAGCAGGACTTTTCCCCCTTGCCGAAGCGGTAGCCCGTCACTCTGAAATCATCGCGGTACGGCGACGACAGACTGAAAATGATGTCCTTTTTCATTCCAAAAACCTCACGGTAATTTATTTATCCCTGCTCCACCGCGCGGACGTGATATCTGTCTGCTTTCACGCCGTCTATCGCATTGATGAAATCCGTGAACCTCGCGAAACCGTAATTTCTGAAATCGAAGCCCTCGAATCTCTCCTTGAGCTGTATGCCCAGCGCTCTTATGCTGTGGCTTCCCTCGGCGCGTGCGAACTCGTTGACGAACTGCTCGATCTCCTCGGTCTGCTTCGCGAATTCATCGCTGATATACAGCTTGTTGTTTCTGATTACTATTCCGCTTATCTCAGCCGCAAGCTTTCTCATTGAGGTGAAGCCAAGCTCCTTGAGGAAATCCTTGCCGTATTTGCCGGAAAGGTCTCTTCCAAGCCCGGAGAGCGAACCGCCCTTTTCCGAACCCGCAACGAACTGAAGCACCTCGCGCTTGACTGCGTTTATCTCGGGCTTTTCCGTCTGATCCTCAGTTCCGGCAGGCTCTGCGGATTCGGAAGCGTTATCGGCGTTTGCGGAATCTTCAGCGCTTTCCTCATCGTCAGACTTAGCGGACTTTGCCGTCTTGTCCTTCTTAGAACGCCCAGGGTTGTCGTTGTTTGAAATGTTTCCGGAATCCTCCGCAGCAGCTGCATTTTCTGCGCTCTCCGCTTTCTCTGCGTCCTCAACCATCACTGAGTTTTCGGAGCCTTCGGCTGCTGACGGTGCATTGACCTCCGCGATGACCTCAGCCACCTTTTCCGCTGTGGACTTAGTATCCCGCGGCAGAGTTTCCGGTTTCTCAAGTTTCTCGGGCTTTTCAGGCTTTGCGGACTTCGCCGATTCAGCGGGGGCAACCGCGTTTATCACCGGCTGAACCAGAGAAAACGCGCGGTTCTTGCTGATCTTTATATCCGGAACAGAAGATAACAGCGCCCTGAAATCCCCATAGCCCATATCGTCAATGTAGCTCTTTCCGTACGCCGCCATAAGCTCGTTGTTGAGCTGACCCAGGTTTCCGCCATCCGGCATGTTCTCCGCTGCGTACTTCTGTATCCTCGCAAATACCGCCTTCTCGTCCGGTCCGGGCATTCCGGCGGGTTTTACGGCAGGCCCCGGCTTAACAGCTTCCGCAAGGAACACCTTGTTTCCATCGACCCTGACCTCGCCCACCGAGCTCAGCGCCGACTTGAAATCACCGAATCCCAGCGCACGGAAATAATCCTTGCCGAAGGCGCTCATCAGGCGATTATTGAGCTGACCTATATTTCCGCCGTCCGGCATGTTGTCTCCCGCGTAGGTCATGACCTCCCTGCGGTAGCTCCCGGCGTCAAGCGTGACTTCCGGAGCGGCCTCCGCTGGCTTTACGAGCGTGCCGGTACGCGTGAACTGCGGCAGCTTGTCAATGAATCTCGCAAACCTTGTGCTGCCGAACTTCGCGAAGTCTATCTTTCCGAAACGGCTGTTGAGATAACTCTCAAGCTTTAGCATGTTGTCGTTTTCCGGCTCATGCTCGCTCAGGTACTCCTGCATTGCCGCGGAAATAGACTGCTCCGTTGCCGCCTCGACCGCCCTGGCGGGAACGGGCTGCTCCTGGCGCTTCTTTCTCAGGGAAACAAAAGTGTTGTTCCGGCGAAGCTCCGGGAAGCTGTCGATAAAGTTCGAAAACCTCTTGTAGCCCAGCTCGTCAAAGTTGATGTTGCCGAATTTGGAGGTCAGCACCGCGCTTATTCTCGCGAGGTCTAGCCGCTCGTCCTTGTTATCGGTGACGAAGGTCAGCACCGCCTTTCTGATAGCCGGCTCGTCGCAGCTCGCTTCCATTTCGCCGATCTGGTTGAGATAGCAGAAATGATGGCAGCTTACCGTGAACGGTCTCGGGGTTTTGAGTTCGCCTATTCCTACCACAAGCTTTCCTGCCTCGCGAAGGCGTATCGCAAGCCGCGTGAAGTCGCTGTCGCTGGTGACGAGCACAAATCCGTCAACATTGCCGGTGTACAGAATGTCCATCGCGTCGATTATCATGGAGAAATCCGTGGCGTTCTTGCCTGCAACATAGCTTGTCTGCTGAACCGGCATTATCGAGTAGTTGACTGCGGGAGCATGCCAGCCGTTGCCGCCTTTTTCCCAGTCGCCGTAAACTCTCTTGTAGGTCGGCACGCCGTACTTCTGCACCTCGTTCATGACGAACTGTGCATATTTCGCGGATACGTTATCGCTGTCGATAAGCACCGCGAGCTTCTTTTCTTCTGACATTGTTACCTCTGTTCTGTGAATTGCCCCGGGAACGGACAGGGCGTTGTTGTTATATTATAGTATTATTTTCCGCGAATAGAACCGTACTGGTCCGCTGTGTTGAATATAGTTGAGATATAGCCCTTGAAATACGGAATGAACACGCCGCTGTCTATCATGGCGAGGACTTCCTCCTCAGACGCCCAACCTACCGCCTGAACTTCCTCGTACTGCAATTCCAGACTTTCAATATCCGGGTCAGCCTTTACGACATACCAGTCGTCAAAGCCCTCGCCGTAGGTCACGGAATAATGCGGACGAACCCCGTTTAAATCCAGCGTTACGCCTATCTCCTCTCGAACCTCACGCATGGCTGCCGCCGCGCTGGTCTCTCCGGCAACGGCGGAGCCACCGGCGCTTACGTCCCACAGATTCGAAAAACCGTGCTTGAACGGCTGGCGCTGCTGAATGAGCATTCTGCCGTCGCTTCCAATAATGCAGACATGCACCACCAGGTGATAGCCGCCCTCGGGAAGTCCCTCGCCGCGCACGGCGGTTTTTCCGGTCTTGTTGCGGTTTATGTCGTAAACGTCCCAGAGTTCCATGCGAGACCTCCGTTATATAAGCTATATTGCGACTGGAATCTTGTCGGTAAATTCGTGGTACTTATAATCGACTGCGGTAAAGCTGTTCTTCGTGAACTTGTAAAAATCCGTGATGTCCTCAACCTGCATTTCCGGAGCGGGGTAGGGCTTCTTTTCAATGAGCCGCTTTACAGCGTCGATGTGGCGGTCGTAAATGTGCGCGTCCGCAATGACGTGGACAAGCTCACCCGGCTCGAATCCTGTGGATTTCGCGAACATTATGAGCAGCGCCGCATACTGGCAGACGTTCCAGTTGTTCGCGGTGAGCATGTCCTGGCTGCGCTGGTTGAGTATCGCGTTGAGCCTGTTCCCGGTGACGTTGAACGTCATGGAATAGGCGCAGGGAGCCAGCCGCATTTCGCTGAGGTCGGCGTGATTGTAGGTATTGGTCATGATACGGCGGCTGTTCGGGTCGTGCTTCAGGTCGTACAGCACCTTGTCCACCTGATCGAAATCTCCCTCGGGGTAGTGGTGCTTCACGCCGAGCTGATAGCCGTACGCCTTGCCGATGGTGCCGTTTTCGTCCGCCCAGGCGTCCCAGATATGGGACGAAAGGTCAGCCACACGGTTGGATTTCTTCTGGTATATCCAGAGTATCTCATCAATGGCGGAGCGATAGTAAACCCGGCGGAGCGTCATTATCGGGAACTCCTTCTGGAGATCATAACGGTTCACGATACAGAATTTCTTTATCGTGTGAGCGGGTGTGCCGTCAGGCCAATGAGGTCTTACCTGCTCGTTTTCATCTGAAAATCCTGTTGTAAGGATTTCCTGGCAGTTCTTAATAAAAATATCATCTGCTAAAGACACTTAGATGACTCCTTTTAATTAAAACAATGTGTTGTTATATATTCTATCTACGTTGAAAGCGAATAACTGAAAGACATCATATTCAGAAGAAAAAGCCTGTTTCTTTTGCTGCAACGCAGTCCTGAGCTTTGTTATCAATGAACACATTAGTGTGTATAACATTACCTGACAAATCAATTATTAAATCGTCTTTATTTTTGCGGCATTCAAACCACAGATGATTATCTTTGATTTGTGTGTAACTGTTTACAAAATAAATCAAATTATCACTGCTTCTGCAGAATGAATTTGGAAGACACCTATAAAAATCAAGCGATTCTGAACCTGAGATGTAAGTGTATGATACAGTAGCCAGAATTAACAAATTACACTGCTGCAGCATTGGCACAGGATCCGGTAAATTTGAAAAATTCAGTAGGAAATAGCCAACTGATGGGATGCTTGTAAGCTGACTAGATATTTTCTTGTAAATGTGATGGCTGCTTTCATCTGATATATTTCTGCTATCTGTTAAAGACATTAGCTATGATTTCCCTTCTTTGTGATTCTTTCTTGATTCAGCTTAAAGTATTCATCTAGTTGTGAGCACAGGAATTCTGCGCATGATTCGATTTCTTCCTGATCATCTGTAATTGCAATACGATTCAGGTTGCCTTCTATCATATCTCTCACAATATCAATATCTTTATGCACTTCTATCCCTCCATATGCACTATACGACTTACATTTAGCTTAGTATACTGTGTAATACCCTTAGACAATGCTGACTTTACAGCTGATAGCTGCTCCAAATTATCTGTCGTCCTCATCTTCATAAGAGCAGAATCTATAAGATTACGCAAATCATCAATTTCTGTTTCCTGAGGTGTCTTTTCATAATTGGATGCAACTCTTCTCTGATGATAAAGAACTGCTTTACATTCAGCTTCATATGCCTGACAGAGCTCCTGAGATATATTGAGATTACGAATGATGCGTCGTGTTGTGTCGCTAGTGCAATCTGCTAAAGATGCTTTGACAGTACACGAGTCAACCATCATGCAACACAAATTTCTTAGCCGCATCCATGTTGAAGCTGAAATCTTATGTAGAAGACCTAACTCAATATCTGCATCAAAGTCATTTTTAGTAAGAACAAGTTCTGTATGAGTATAATCATAAAATGTGAAATGACCTTCTGCATCTTCCTCACACTTTATGAGCTTATAGCTCTCGCGTGCAGAAGCACCGAATGCGTATACGTGTGTATAATCTTTACCTGATAAATAATATGTTTCAGTCATGACTCTCCTCACTACTAAATAGGTTCGTTTCTTCTGATTTACATTTGTCATTATTAGCTACAGCATTTAAATGCCTTTTGTTAACTTTCCATGTGAAACCAAAATCACTTCGTTTAATCTTGCACATATCTCCGTTTCCGCGATGGAATACGATTCCTTCGATCATGTGTGTTTCAAGATATCTGCGTATTCCGTCATAATCTCTAGGCACGTTGTCGAGAATCTTTTCGCCATGCTTGAAGAACTGGTCATGGTCAAGCTCGTATGGATTAGCCTGGAAATGTGGACCACAGAGTTCGTAGGTCTGGTTCTCCTCAAACACGTAGCCGGAAGCAATCTGGTTCTCGAATGCGAGCCTGTGCCATTTGTCAGATTGGTCCGAGTCAGAAACAGGGAGCCAGCAGGGAAGATGCCCTGTCACAGCGTCAGCAGCAGGCTGACAAGGGACAGCATTTGCAGGAATAGGCTTCCCTTTCTTAGCGTCATAGCGTCTCCAGAGTCTGTTGTCCTTGAAAAGGGTACACGTTCCGTCAATTTTTTCAGTTGCAACACCCTCGCCGGCAAGCACCCACTCGCACCCCGGTGTAACCTCGTTGATCGTATCAATGATACTGTGGTCGTAAAACACGCGTATAAATAATGTTGGCATTTTCTTCATAATGTATGTCCTCCTATTATAAAAGAAGCCTCCTAAGCATTGAATTGCCTAGCAAACATACTGTGAACCTATAGATTAAATTGAAACCAAACTATCAATGTAAATGACTATATCAATTCACAGCATTGTGCTGCAAAACTAAAATAAATAGCAGATAAAGCCACTGCTAAATAGTGCATCTTAACATTATTAAGCTGTGACTTTACCTACTAAAGAATTTCAGCAAATCGGTGAATGTAGTACCCTCGCATAATCTCTAGCATACTTTGTGCGATAGCTACCCTCATCACTCCTAGTTGTCTTCTCTAAAGGAAATAATCTGCAAACATCAGTCGCCAAAGACATTCTTTATCATCCTTTCAGTGAAAATAGGCTGTTCATCAGGCAAACGCTTAAATACAATGCCACCGGTCTTTCCGTCCGAATCAAACACAAGGATTTTGTTAGCAGATGATTTATACAGGGGCGTGTCACGTGTTCTCCCCACTAGACGTCCTGCGGCACCACCTTTAATTCTACACTTGTAATAACGTTTAGACTTCCGCGTCGCGCCTTTTCTCCTTTTATAGATAGCTTGCTCTTGTCAATAGGTTTAGTCATAATACCTCCTTCTAGCTGCTAAAGTAGCTAGTTTCAGCTGATTTGGATTTGGATTTGCAATCTGTTTCGAGAATTGCTGCGCATTCCTGAGAGTACATGTTCTCTAATATTGTCATCTGTTGCTTAGCCAGTTCTGCTAAGCTTTTCAAAGAAGTCTTAGCACCTTGAGTAGAACATCTATTTGTAAGCGCAGGCTCAGCAGCAACCGTAATTGGGTATACTCTTTTTATCAGACCACGTATTGTAGCAAGATGTTTAAATTGTTCCTCTGTAATAGCTCTGAGACAACCATCTGATATATCCTTGTCAAAACTTTCTGTGCCTATATCTCGCTTCTGCTCAGACCAGTCATAAAAGGTTACGGAATGAAAATCTATATGCTTATGTATAAGCATGTAGTCTCCGTTAAATATTGTGTTATAATCTTCATCACGGCATCTGTAGTATCTAGTTGATAAATAATATCTATCAGACGGATCATTGTTCAAAACTGCTAAGAGCTCTGCCTGGTATTCCGCATTCATCATAGATAAAGTACATATATCAGGATTACATTTTTCTATTTCGGAGAGAATAGTATTCAACTTGTTCTCTATCCAATATAAATGTACATACTGCTGCCCTGTAATTTCTACAGGATCTTCGAGTTCTAGGTCAAAAGATATTTCTTTGTCCTCTGAATCAAGGACAACACCATCCTCTAGATAAAATATAACATGCACATGTTCTGTTAAACAGTCTGACGCACAAAATCTTTCCACTCTATTTTTAGAAATGTAATACTTTGTATTCATTACTTATCCCTCCTGTAATAACTGAGTTGTTTCGTTAATAATTGCTTTGCACTCTTTGCCATATGCCTTATAAAGGCGTCTGTACAGTGCGCCAGCTTCACAGCCGATGGCGTTAATCTCTTCCCCTGATACACGGCAGTTTGACTTTTCGTTGCCGAGCATCGAGATATTAAACAGAGCGTTCACGGTTTTCTCGATATTCGCGAGATGAGAATACTGGTCTTTTGTAATAGGTATGAGATTCTCGGCGTCCTTGTCGGGATATGTCATATCGTTGTCAGTATCGTAATACGTCCTGTCATCTTCATTCGATGCAAAGACGATATGCGGCGTAACAACCATAACGCGGAAAGTGCCGGTGGTCGAATGATATTCTTTTTGCCTGGTTTCCTTATCAAATGTCATAGCGAACTGACGAAATGAGAGGTAATAATTCATAATATTAATCCTTCCTGCTAAAGAAAGTTGTTTCTGTTACTGCATTATCGTCTGCTAAAATACCTTTGAGACTAGTAAGCATATCTATTGTGTACTTCATAATCATATACAATAGATTTTCTATACTTGCAAAGTGAGAATCAGTATCTTTTAGTAGTTCGCAGTCTTTTACACAGTTTGTATATGTTTCCTGAACTAGTTCAATCATCTTTTGAATAAAGTCAACAGCACTACTCCTTTGAGCCTCTGTCAATCCTTTATCAGGATACAATACATGATAAGAGACTACAGGTATGTCCAATATGGAATTAACCCAATACTGAATGTCACTGTGAAAATTGTGATCATATATTTTATAATCCTTAATTTCTCTCAGCCAATTTTTAAACTGCTTAATGAAAAGTAATTTAGCTTCAATCCGTTCTCCATAAAAATCCTGCAGCTTACTATGATATACCTTATCACTTACCTGTGAGCATACATTAGCAATTATATTTTCCGAACCTACTAAAGCTGAACCTGCAATGTTTGTTATAACCTGTATCAAAGTTACGCACTTATCTAAATTAGTCATTATATTATTCCCCCTTAAAGAAGTTAGTCAATGAAGGCTTATCCGTAGACTTATATGTAAGCTCACACACATATGACATAAAGTATCGTAACTTTAGTGTTGTAAGATAATCATCATCTGCAAGAGATTCCAAATAATTGCACAGTATGGACAATACATTGTTACGTTCAGTAATAATATCGATACTATTGATCATTTTAGGTCTATAAAGATCAACTGCCTGATTAAGAGGCTTGGCAAGTTCATCTATCCAAAGTGAACGTGTACAATCGCCAAGTCCTGGGATACTATTCATAAAATTGTCAATTAATGCTGTGACCTTAGAATAGAACCCACTTTTATTATCTGCTAAATGGTACATTGCCCTGTACAAATTAGTCAGAGCATCACAGAAAGATCTGTTGTAGTCAACCATGATCCTTATACCCCCACTTTTAAGTCTTCATAGTATATATCATAGCCATCTACTAAAGTGTTTATGAACTCCTGTATCTGTTCCTGTGTTGCATCAGATTCAAAGCATATTACAGCGCTATCTAAAGAAGTAGCAACATCAAGATTGCTAACCTTAATGCTGTCAAATTTGATTCGCTCTTCCATTGGCATTTCGAGCAGCTCTAGCTCCTGTTCTCGTGTAATGTCACCTTTTCTCCAATATTCAGAGTCTGCTGTAAGCTTGCTGAGATTCCAAGCGTGAAGCAGTCCATAAATCGCCCCGAGTTCGAATATCCCATCAGAGTTCTTTGCACGAATATAATAAATCATTAATCTTATTCTCCTTTAATCTTATTCCAATATGCTTGACTTGCCTGCTCAAATTTATTATCTCCATACTTATAGTATTTTCTATCTGCTAAAGTATTAGGTAGATACTGTTGCTTTACCCAATGATTCTGGTAATTATGTGGATACAGATAATTCTGACCAAAAACCTCATTACCTATGCCATCACAGTGTGTGTTCTGTAGGTGACGCGGAACTTCGTCAATTTTGTCTGATGCCACATCTTTCATTGCAGCATCAATAGCACTTTCTGCTGAATTTGACTTTGGAGATGTTGCAAGAAGTATTACTGCTTCTGCTAAAGGGATACGTGCTTCAGGCATACCAAGCTGCAAAGCCGCATCTACACATGACTTTGTTATACTTATTGCTTGTGGATATGCTAAACCTACATCCTCGGCTGCAGTTACAAGTAGCCTTCGACATAATGAAGATAAATCATTCATTGCTAACAATCTTGCGGCATAATGTAAGGCTGCATCTGGATCAGAACCTCTTATTGATTTCTGAAGAGCCGATAATACATCAAAGTGGTCATCACCATCTTTATCACATCCTGAAGAGCCTGTCTCTTATACACATCTC
>ENA-OZRY01000322-OZRY01000322.1-human-gut-metagenome-genome-assembly--contig:-NODE-322-length-9690-cov-8.171251_pt1 | contig 9690 bp, 4 predicted proteins | sample MGYA00243275_ERZ653959 | MGnify/ENA primary metagenome ERZ653959 (study PRJEB26926, sample SAMN06164579) | human gut metagenome | biome: ENVO:00009003; feature: ENVO:2100002; material: ENVO:00002003...
ACGAGATCTGCGCATGTCTCGTGGGCTCGGAGATGTGTATAAGAGACAGGGTTTATACTTACTCCATATATTTATATTTTCACTCTTACAAAGAGTAGCAAGGTCATTGCTACTCTCTCCAAGAGCTCGTTTAACATCATCAATGCTAACAGGAGCACTAATAATTCCGTTTTCACTATTGTAAGACATAATCTTTATTTTTTAAATATTCAACTTCAGTTCCTTATTCTGTTACAACTTCTTTAGTAACAACTCGCTCTACTGTTACATTGAACACTTTCGCAAGTCATAACATAAATCGTTCCATACGCTTAATCTTTAGAACTTAAAACACTAGGCAAGGCAGCTCTATAAGAGCCACCCTGCGTTAATACTTACTCTGCTGCCTCGCTAGCCATATTAGCGGCGATAGCGGAATTGACCTCCTTAATCAATGCTGATACCTCACTGAGCTTGCTCTGCGGAACACCGCTGATGTTGTAGGTCAGCTCGCTGCCGTTGGAGCTTGCGTTCGCATTGCCGAGATAATTACCATTTGCGTCACCATAGATACTCATATTGATGCTCTCAATGTTGCCACCCGTCTTGTCAACATTGTAGGTGATTTCTACTCGATAGCCGCCCTTGGTATAAGTGGCAGTTGTCTGTTCACTTTTCTTGTTAATCTTTAAATTCTCCATTTTCTAATCTAATTTAATGAATTAATATTCTTGTTATCTAATCTCTTCTTGTTGCAGTCTTCCTTATCTCCACTCAATCGCTGAACCTCTGATTCGAGGAAGACCACCCGAGCCTTTAACCTGCTGACCTCATCGCCTACCTGCTCGATAGCACCGAATGCCGTTGCAATCAGCTTCGGAGACCAGTAGTTAATCTTGTAGTAGCCCTTCTCGTCAGTCTCCACGATGTCCTTTAAGTGAGGGTTACACAAGACGTGCTGGGCAATCCAACCGATAGACCTTGTGTTGTCCTTCTTCCAAGCAAAGCCGAATGTGCCACCCATTGCCTTGATGATACCCAAGTAATCCAGCTTCCGCAAATCCTGCTTCAAGCGGATGTCAGAAGATTGATAAGCTGTAACTCCACCTTTAGCAAGACAATTACCACCGATAGTAGTATTACCATCGATAGTAGTATTACCACCGATATTAGTAATACCAGTAACATTAATGTTAGTAAAATGAGCATTACCGCTTTGATATATATACCAATAAATAGAACCATTATGACTACATATATCTTGAACTTTCACCCAATTACTATTATTAGCATTACCTAAATATAAATCACCACCACTACCTCCAATTCTAGCTCCACTATCAGGAGTTATAGTTGTAATACCTGGAAATTTCAGTGTACCATTACTTCTTTTATTAGAATAATAATTAAATACAGTTCCATCGGCTATACCTAAATATATAGCATTAGCAACAGTATCATATTTAAGACCAGCCCAATCACTATACTCCCAGTTGGTTGCTCCAAAACGAATAGCAGCACCAGTATTAAATACTACTTGGTCTTTTATAGCTGATATACGAGCATGAGTATTTACATTATTATTTAATATTATAGCTCCGTTTTCAGAATCACTATTATTTATGTATATTGTTCCATTAACATTACCAGTACCATCAAAACTTTGACCCCAAATAGTTCTAGGAGTTTGAAGTTTAGTTGCAGAATTAGCATGACTTACAGTACAAGTATCTGTACCGCTAACCGTACCTTGGTACGCAACATTATACAAAGCGGTGGCGGCAGCAGACAAACTAGTATAAGCCTCCGTGTTATAAGTTGAATTAATCAAAACGAAGCTATTATTTATGCTACCACGTGAATCTTGTATAACACGAATCACAGTTCCTTGATATGCACCTGTAGTTTTGAGGAACACATCAACATAGGCATTTTTCAGATGTATGTAATATCCTGCTTGAATGCTATCGGTAGCATACCCTTGGCGTATTAACCAACGTAGGGAAACACCACCTCCTGCGGTATCGCTATTTGCTATATCATTAGTTCTAAATTCCACTCTACACAAACCGAAGTTTCCACCATGATATCCTTGGCTGATATAAAGTAAAAGAGCGTTATCGTTCCAGCTGTGTGCAACTTTGATATGAGCAATACGCTTGAATGGATTAGGGTCGGTATTACCAATATTGATAGTACAATAGTTGATAGCTCCATTAAGAGACACATTTCCTGTACCATCAAAATTGACATTTCCAACAAAATCTCTTCCAGCTATAGATATATTGCGAGCAGTGACAAGTTTCGTCGCCGAATACACTTGCATGTTCGCCAACGATTTTGCTACCGTTCCGATTGTCATGCTCACACCATTGTTCGTGTTGCTAAGAGCGGTGAATATGCCATTGAGGTGGACGTTATCCAACTTGTCCGCATTGGAGATAGTCTTGCTGTTGATGTAGCCCCATATTGCAGACGCTGGTCTCCTATGTATTTTGTTCTTGGCGTTGCTGTCATTGAATCCATTATCGCTAGCATAGGAGGTAAGAATCTCCGTCTTGTCGGTCACATTTGATGTGCCTGTCGATATGGAAGCAATCAAGTCCGTGTCCGCAACGGTCACGTCAGCAGAGCCATTGAATGACTTGCCGAAGACCAAGAGGGAATGGTTCACCTTGGTTGCTGTAGCAGCATTACCACTAATGCTAGCACTAGAAGTTATAAAACCAGCTCCGTTAGTTAACTGATTAGTATTACTAGGTATAACAAAACTTTTAGGACTAGAACCATCATAAGAACCTGTATTATATCCACTCCAAGATAATGAATTTGGAGATTTAAGAGAAGTAGGTATATCAGTCTTCTTAGCATAATCCGCAAGACTTTGATGACTAGTAAGATAAGTACCTAAATTAACAGCTGTACCTCCACTAGCTGCAATAATTTTAGTAGTACCGTTGATTATTACACTATGTGTATGACTAGTTGCCGACTTACCACTAAGAAGTGAATCTACACTACTTTTGGTATAATAGTTAGCAAGACTTTGGTGAGAAGTTAAAAATGTAGCACCTTTAGTAAATGTAATACCCTTTCCGCTTTTAGATACAGACGTGATAGCATTCCCACTTCCACTTACAGATATTGCATTAACGTAACCATCAAGTGACTGATGACTAGTTAAGAACGTACTACCTTTAACTACGCTGATAGTAGTACCATTCTTGGTGACAGACGTAACCGCATTACCGCTACCGCTGACAGAAATAGCAGTAGCACTACCACCTTCCAAGCTAGAGATACGAGTATCAAGAGCCTTGATGGAGTAGGCAGAGGCAATCTCACTCAGCGATTCTGATGTAAGCTTCAAGGCATTTGAATAACTCTTCACACTGCCGTTCAAGCCGCCACCACCGCCCGTGGTAGATGCTCCTGCTCCGTATGCCGTGATACCACCTGTGGCATAGAAGTTAGCCGCTTCCTTTCCGGCAGCGTCCTTGGATAGTCGAAGGGCATTGTTGGCACTATCATACGATAGATAGATTCCACCAATTTTCAAGCTGCCTTCGGTTGTCACGTTACCCGATACGTCAAGATGAGTGAAAGGCTTCTGTGGGTCGATAGATAATACGTTTGCCAGCTTTGTTGTGTCGGTCGTTCCGCTCTTCCATACAGGTGCGAAGAGAGCAAGCTGTACACCAATATTATTCTTGTTGATAATGAAAGATGTCGGGTCTGCGTGCAAAGTACCGTCTGCGTCCCACCAAAGGTTTCCATTTGCGAAATAGCCAGTTCCGTCAAAGCGTAGGAGGGACTTGGCAGCAATTTTCTTCTCTTCCTCTGTTGTCGTGGAGGCTTGCTTGTCGATAGCCTTTCCACCTAACCAAAGGGCGATGCCATTCTCCTTCGTGTCCGCTCCATTGATACCTGCGGTAACATTTCCCTTATCGTTACGTAAGGCTATCAATGTAGAGAGGATAAGACCACCCTTGACTACTGTGTCTCCATCAACAAGAGCAGCCTTGATGTATTCAAGACCTGCCATATTGGTGATGAGCTTAGTATTGAGACCATCAAACAGATTAGACGTGATATAGTTGTTCGCCACACCCAGCTTGTCGTAGAATGCCTTATAAGCATTCGTGAAGTTGGTATACTTCTGAGCCGCAGCCGCCTTGATGGTAGCCTTTCCATTTGAATCAGAAGCGTTGTATCTCCTTACGATGTCAGAAAGATAGGTAATGAGTTCATTTTTTGCGCTATCGAGTTTAGCCTTAGCTGAAACCAAATCCGTTTTATAGGTCGTGTCTTTACCATCCTTATCCAACAAGAACTTAGAGCCAACAACATTATTATACGACTCAACGGCTGCATTATAATCGTCCTCCAATCGCTTGCTATCCTGTGCGATAGCCGCAATCTCAGAACTATCCAAGTAGCCATCAGAGGTAAAAACATCGAAAGCCTTCTTATTGTTAGATACGGTCGTTCCGAGGGCAATCAAATTAGTTTGCGTGTTCTTAATCTCTGCTTGCGCCTTCTCAGCAGCTTTCTTTGCTTCCTCTGCCTTCGTGTCATCGGTATACTTGCTAGCCAATTTCCAATCGGCAATATCAAACTCTTCACCTTCTGCCTTGGAGGTGGAACACTTCAAGATTTCATTCTTGTAGGTACTGCCGTCAGAAGGATAAGTGGCATTGACCCACATATCATTCACGTCGTATGGTGGAACTGGCTGAGAGCCGAAGATACGTCTCTTTGATTTTGCATCTTTGAGTGCTTGACTTGAATCTTCGATTGCCTTGGTCAGTTCCGTGTCTTTGATGATAATCCACTTATAGGTAGAGCCATCCTTGGCAAAGCGGTATGCCTTGCCCGTCTTGTTGTCATAGTAGAGGTCTCCCAAGTGGGTTTTCTTATCCTTGTCGGTAGTCCACCCAATGGCAGGTGCGTTGGATAGGGTAGGAACACCGTCATAGAACCAAGTCTCAATAGCTCCGTCTATCTGGTTTTGAAGGTCGGTAATCGTCTCCGATTTCTTGATAATGGTCTCAACGGCATTCTTATCCAAGCTATTCTCGGTGATGTACTTATCCAAGGTCTTTCCATCGTAGGTGGACTTAATATCCAAGTCTCCCTTGATGGTTACTTTCTTCTTGTCGCTATCATACTTGACGTAGGAATCACCCTCGTAATTATTGGCACTAGTAGGTCGGTCTCCGAAGTACATATCTCCGTAGACGTGGAAGAAAGCCTTGTTCGTGGAATGGTTCACGCCATAGTTCACATACTCCTTGTTATTAAAGGTGTAGCCGTCAACTCCGTGATAGAGCGTTATGCAAGGGGAATAGGTGTCAACGGCAGAGAATACCAAGCAACTTTGCCTTGTGATGTCCGTTCTATTACCGCACTGATTCAGAATGTCATCAACCATAGGCTCATCGCTGGCTGCGTCCTTGTCGATGTCCGATAAATCCACATAATGATATTTCTTGCCATCTATCTCCACTGCCTCGGAAGACACACCGATGACTAGCCTCCAATAGTAATGGTTGCCTACGTTATGATACTTTCCTGCCGTAAGATTGAAGCTCTTGCTCCTTGCTTGGTCTCCAACCTTCCATTTATTCTCCACCTTTGAACCATCTTGCTCACCAAGGAAGTAGCATCTGTAAGCCTTCTGACTAACACCATCATAGGTAATATTCACCTCCTCAACCTTCAATATTCGGTTACTGCCTACTGGGGTGATGAACAATTCACCACCCAATGTGTCTGTATGCAATATTTCCAAGGTCTCGAAGATTGCTTTCATTCTGACTTGTAGATAATCTGTGGTTAGATGGGTGTTATCTAGTTCGTCAAGAGTCCAATCCCCGTTCGCCCCGACCTTCATTCCCTGCAAGAACTTCTGAATCTTCTCGAAGGTGATAGTACCTTGTGCGGTATCGTCTTTCGTTTTATTTAATCTTTGCTCATCTATTGCCCTTGCCGAATACACATTGTAATCAGTAGGTGCAGTCTTATCATAGCTCTTTATGATGTAAATTGATTTTCCTCCGCCTCCATTACCATTAAGATAACTCTGTCCGTTATATACAAGTTCCTCAATTTTAGACTCCATTGCATTGAGCCGTGAATATGACGGTTTTTCTCCAACATAATATTTTGCCCCATCATAAGGAATATCTAGACAAAACTCATAACCGATAATTCTTGAAGCCCTATAACTGTCACCATAACCTTTATTATAAAGATTTACCCTGTCTCCTACTCCATGCAAGTTACCCCTACCCTGATTATAGGAATAGTTAGCCTCAGCGGTACATGTATATGTCGTAGGGTCTATCATAGACTTCTTCAAATCCTTTATGGCATCCGTCAGCAACTCATTGGAAGCAGCAGATACCAAAGTGTAACCCAATTTGGTAGAATCCCAATTATAGAGAACAAAAGTATCTCCTTCCTTTGGATGCAAAGTTGTGTCCGGCAAAAAACGACCATAATCCTCATTAGCAACAATCTCAAATACCTGCGACTTAGGATTTATCTGTTCCTTTCCATCTTTCAATATCGGATTACCATCATCGTCTTTAAGTATTTCTTCAACTCCATCTGGATTAAACTCACATTCGAAGTCCATACCATTAAGAGAACCGCTTTGGAATACTATATGTAAGTTCTTGCCACTAAGAATATACGCTTTTCGGAAAGCCATATCACCTGTTTTTTCGCCATCATCATTGACAATAGTAAGCGAATTTACACGATAGAAAGTCCGTTTGATGTAATCACCCTCTTCGGGTGTACTTTCATCCTCTACATCTTTTTCGTATGATGTCACATTAGACGTTTTGATAAGATTTCTTGGATAAATATCATCATTTGTTGTTACTCCCTCTACGTACTGGTCTTCATGGAGTCCACCGACTTGTATATATCCGTTTTTCAGCTCAAAGCCATTCTCTGCTAACAATTGCTTGTTTTTGTCAGAGCATTCTGCTGAAGTAGGAAGCATAAGACGTTTTTCTACGACACCATCTTTTGTTATGTCCGCATCGGCATCATTCTTATATCCACTAGGCAAGTTCCTTGCAGCTCCAAAAGCATATACCCTGTTTGCATAAGTGGACTGGCTTTGTGAACTTGACATAGAAACGATGTTGTCGTTTAGTCTGAAATCAACAATCGCATTTGTATTCTCGCAAGTACCAAAATGTAGAATATTGCCTTCAAACCACCATTCACATTCAAACGTCTGAGCAATATTTGCAATAGCATCCAACACACTTGTGTTTGAGTAGGTTATAAGCTTTGCAGCATTTGCATCTACGCTCGAATCAATAACATAAGTATAGTCCGTTCCTTCGCCTTCAAATTTAGGGTCGTAAAGATAAGACTTGTCTAACTTCGCATAATAAGCTAGACTTTTCATAATCACCTCTACATGGGTACTTATTTTTGAAGTAAGAGAGAAAGTCGCTTCTTGTGAACCTGTATTCGGGCGATACTTCAATATTTTGTTCTTGAACTTACGATAATATGCATCAAATTGGATTTCATAGGAATATCCAATAGTATCATTATCTTTGGCCTTAGTTAAATCTATTAGCTCAAATCGTCCATATGGTGTATCTATAAAATCACCAAGCAAGAAATATGTAGGCTTATAAAGCTTAAAGGAAAGCTTACAATAGTGAGACTGCATTAATTCATAGTGAACCAATGCATCCTGTGTTACGGGAACAGAACATCTTACATGTATGTTTCCGTCATTATCGTAATACTTTATATCAATATTCTTGTAAGTTTTCATAACTGTTCTATATCTTCAAATTCTTTCAACGTGAACATATCAATATCCGCATCAGTCAAGGCTCCCCTGTTCGTTGGATTATATTCTATGAACTTCAAACTCTTCTTGCCTATAACCCCTCCTTTTCCTCTTGAATAGGTAGGAGACTTCCTCGCACAAAACAAACGATAGACATCATCCTTTGATCGAGGAACTTGTATCGTAACAAAACCATTATCCATAAGTGCATCAAAGGCTTTTACCCTATTATTGTAATCGTTATGGTCTTTACCGACTATAACGAACTCCAAGGTAATGCTTCTTTCTGCCTTTTTGGGACGGATAGGAACAACCCTAGTTCCGTGCTCAGTCCTTACTTCATTGGTTATATAACTTTTATTGTCTGCGTCAGCTTCCAACGCATCCAAAAAGCCATACCCCATCTTGACCCGATAGGTATTCCAAGCATCTTTTCCGTTTATGATAAGTTCATTCGTGTTCATGCCAACAAAGTTAAAAACAAAATGAGGAATAATATTATATTATTATCACAATGCTTTCACTTAAAATTTAAGTGCAAAAAGAGCGCAAATCCTAAAAGGAAATGCGCCCAAAAACAATAAGCATTTAAAATTATGAAGTTGTGTTTTCGTTTCCCTTTACCTTTGCAGCTAACGCTACTTTATCTTCTGCATCCTTGCGTATCTTTTCAATTTCTTCAGCAGGAGCGTCAGTTAAAGCCAGCATTTGTACAGCAGTCTCTAAAGAAAGTACGCCTTGATTATATAGTTCCGCTATTACTTTCCACTTATCCTTTTTGTCATCCTCGAAAGGTTCGGCAAAATCGAATTCGACCTCCAACTTATCCAACTTGCTTCTCATCTCAGGATATAGTTCCTTCATTACGGCTATAATCACATGCGATAATCTACCGACAAGTTCTTCATAGATTTCCATTCGGTTCGCTCGCTTGATGTAGCCCAATACCAACGCTCGTTTTATGCCGACACTAGTAAGCGTGCTCATAGCTTTCATCAGTTCCGGTGACATATCCGGTGTAAACGTATCAAACAAGATAGACTGAGCCAAGTCTTCTTTCTCTGCCTTGCGGATTTCGGAATTTTGAGGCGGGTTGATATATTCAAACCTAGAGTTCTTGCCTGTAAGTTGTATGAGTTTACCTGGCTTGTTCCGCTTAGGGATTGATTGTATCACGTCAGCAGTAGCAGCGGCAATAGGGTCAGCAAAGTAGTTGTTAGTATCTCCTATCTTGGAATCAAGCATTTCTTCACGTTCCATTCTCGGTTCTGCTCCTTCCCATGCCTTTGGCTGACGAAAATAAATGCCATTAATTTTTCCTGTCGGATTAGGATACTTATACACTTTCCACCCAAAGCCACCACGTTCACAATGATAGTTAAAAACGGATGTCAATATATCCCAACATTCGATAGTCTTTGATTCTCGCTTTAAGGAATAGCCTACAGCAAAAGCAAGCATGTTTCCGTACTGGTCAAACAACTCTCTCATCTTATGTCCCTTTGAGCGAGCTGCAACATACACATCAACATGCATTTTTCCGTTTTTTTGCGAGAAATTAAAAACAAAACCGCTTTCGGTTTCTGCTCCGGCAAGTCGTTTACATTGACGTAGCTTGGTATTGAAGTATATATCCTTCAAGTATTTTTTATATAGTTCAAAGGCTTCATCGTCACCTTCAGTCTTCTTCCACATAACCGGATTGCCTAACAAGAAGAACAATTCTACCTCATTGATGTATCTTTGTCTTGTTCTTGCCAACTTCTCCGTCCTGTATGGCTTTTCTCCCTTTACCCATTTATCTTCACGGCTCATCACCTTATGGGCTGTCTCTTATACACATCTCCGAGCCCACGAGACATGCGCAGATCTCGTAT
>ENA-OZRY01000325-OZRY01000325.1-human-gut-metagenome-genome-assembly--contig:-NODE-325-length-9683-cov-21.513398_pt1 | contig 9683 bp, 10 predicted proteins | sample MGYA00243275_ERZ653959 | MGnify/ENA primary metagenome ERZ653959 (study PRJEB26926, sample SAMN06164579) | human gut metagenome | biome: ENVO:00009003; feature: ENVO:2100002; material: ENVO:00002003...
GAGATCTGCGCATGTCTCGTGGGCTCGGAGATGTGTATAAGAGACAGACCTTATATAAGGTAGTTTTCTGGCTCCTATCAGAACGGTTTATCCCCATTCTTACCTGCGTCAGTCTCGTCAAATGGTATGCTGCCAGGCTTGTATTGCTGGGTATTGATATCAGCATTAGCCTCCCCATTTACTCCTGGAGTACTCTGAGCGACGCTCTCGGCGAGGATTTCTCCTCGTCTGAAGTCGATATTATACATCTCCATGAACTTGTCATAGTCGATGATAATTGCACTTGTAGATGTAGAGCGCTCCTTACGCACTCTTACCATTGTTTCCTGGTCGTCCGGCTTGGCTACCTCGACGGTCTCCTCCCAGGTGAAACGTCTAGATGGTACGGTTCCAATATATGATGGATGTGAGCGAAGATTCTGCTCAAGGGTAGATAATGTCGTATTCTCGCTGTTATACCCACTTCTGTCATATATAGAATACACGCTGCTGAGACGAAGGAACAGAACATGTGTTCCTGGATCGAAAGCGAACGTTTTCTTGTCCCCGTGCGAATCTTTACCGGTAACACTCTTAGGCTGCTCGATGAGCATCTCTCGACCAACGAGCACCTGTTTTGTATCGATCATATTATTGAGGCATTGAAGAACATGGCAAGTTTGTCCGTGCTTCGGATCAGAGAAAGCTGGAACTTGATTTTCTCCTGCACAAGTGCAAAAAACTCATCATACGTGAACGGTAGTTTAAGCTTAGAGTATTGCTCTACAAGTTTCACCATTCCGAGGAAGAGGGAAGCCGTCTTCATGAGTCGGTCCATCTCTCCGGAATTGATTACATCACTCTTGAGCTCGCTGTATGCCTCCTGCTTGAGCGCACGGAAATGATCCATGACTGCCGGTCTGAGCGACAGTACTTCTAGTAATACGTTGGATAATCCTATATTCTTCTCTATATTCTTGAGCTCTTCGAACAGCTTAGTCTCCTCTGGTGTTCTGTTTTTCGGCTTAGGAACCTCGCAGATAATAACACGACTCATCAGGGCGTTGTCATCTCGCTGAGGGGTCTCCTGGCCACAAATGATCACAGGCGCAAATACCTTATCATTCTCAATATCTCTTCCAGATGTCCCGCGACGCTTCTGCTTGCCGTCTCCGTCGTATACTATACCCTTCAGAGCCTGGAACTTGGTATCTGAGATATCTTTATTATTGTACTCATCGAGCACGACCGGGACATCTCGAAATGTACCCATGATGGTGCTCATGGCCGCATCAGTACCTGTATTGAGGTTGAATATCGGAATAGTAGGACTTATGAACAGAGATCGGATAGATATCGCAATCTGAGTCTTACCTGAAGACATTGGACCCATGAAGAAGGGCGCCGTGAAGAGTCGGTCCAGACAATGTATGTTACTTCGGAATGCGCACATCAACGCAAAAACGATAGCCCATTTGCCGTTGTCATTAATCTTATAGACCTTATCCATTAAGGATGCCCATTTTTCAAAACTGACCTGCATGTCGGCAGGAATATCATCGTATGTCAGCTGAGATATCAGTTCGTACTTGTCTGACTGGCGCCCGGATCCAGCGTAAATGGTTGAAAACGCAGGAAGATAATAGTTCATGTGATTATGGGTGACAACACCCAGCTCGTTAACCTTCTCAAACACATATTTTCCGTCCTTGTCCTCGTGGGCGATACCATTGGCAAAGGCGAAAAACTGCTCATCTGTCTTCCGGCTCATTCCTTCCGACTGCTGGTTGCCATATACCTGGATCTCCCGGCACTGAACGAAATGGCGGCTCATATATTCTTTTATACGCCTCCACTGCCATTCTTCTCCGTCTGTAAAGTTCACGCCTTCATAGTTGATAAGAACGTCCTCGATGGTACTCATCTTCTTTAGAGAACTTGACAGCACCTCGATATATAACGGCTTGTCGAAGTAACGACGATTCACCTTCAGCACTCGCTTGTTCTGCTCGAAATCTTCGTTGAAGATATGGAGAAGAGGAACCATATAGAAGTCTGCAACCTGAGAGAATCCACGTCCGTTCTTATTCTGGAACATATAGCAGACTGGTATGCCCTGCTTATTAAGGCGAGGATAATACTTGCACTCACGAAACATCTGTGCGTACTCTCCCTCCTTGACATAACTGGGAACTTCATCACCGTCAAAGTCATCATCATAGAGATCATCCTTCAGGGCATTCGCCTTCATTACATTTTTGCGCTTGTTGACGAACGGCTTACGGATCTCGTCGAACTGGCCCTTGGATAGCCCTAATTTACTGCAGTAATGGTTCTTGTTGACAGTTATCACGGTTTCCTCCGCATAGCTGGTCAACTCGATACACCTTGTAATGATCGGAACCTTGTCGCCAAGGAAGCCGGACAGCAGATCGCCATGTATGCGTATATAGAAGTCTATAAAGGATTCTACTTTATCCTCGTGCATGACTCTTATCTGCGAGATTCCTGCCTTGAACATCTCGGCCAGAGCGGAGAGGTAACTACTATCATCGCCCGTTGTCGTATCTATACTGCAGCCCTCTTCGGTTGTGGCTAGATAGCAGCAGATTCGGCGGAGGTTCTGAATATCGGTAGCCGACGGAACGCCTGCTACGTACACAATCGGATTATCTCCATAAGACTCCATGAACGCATCGATGGAAGATGTTACGATAGCAGGCTCGTTATTTCTCAGATTATCCTTTAGGTCATCAAGTCCAAAAATACCCTGCAGCATATCCTCTTTCTTGAGATTCTCGACATTACGTCGGATATCCCGAACTTTATCTTCCAGAATAGTCATCTTCGTATCGAAATCCTTAGTCATGCTCTTCATATATTCAAGGCGCAGTCCGGCGTCCTGCACGCATGCTACCAGGTTAGCGATAGTGTTCATGGCTGAAGCGATTGTAGCCTCGTCCTTGCATCCGCGAGGAACCAGCATTCTTTTCATCGCCTTCGGAAATGTTTCAGTTGCATCGATTAACTTCTGTTTTACGCCATCCTTACAGAGCTGACCGTAGCTGTCTGGATCATATCCCTTAGGCAAGCGAACGCACCTGACGCTCGCTCCTGCCGTCAATAACAGTTCACTATTCTTGACGGCAGCCTTAATCCCTGCGCTGTCCGCATCGTAGATCATTACAACAGACTGAGTGAAGCGCATAATGAGTTTTACCTGGTCATCGGTAAATGCTGTTCCCGATCCACCGATAACGTTCTCGACCCCATATTTATGTAGAGTGACAACATCGAACTGCCCCTCTACGAGATAAGCAAAACCCTCTTTCGCTATCGCCCTTTTTGCTTGGAACAGTCCGAAAATATGCCGACCTTTTCTGAAAATGGGCGTCTCTCCGGTATTAACATATTTGCCAACTTTATCGTTCGGAGTAACAATTCTTCCGGAAAACGCAACGACTCTTCCAGACACGTCGTAAAACGGGAACATTACGCGGTCTCTGAAGAAGTCATAGTTTCTCCCGTCTTGAGACTTGCCTACGACTCCAACATCTTCCAATATCTGCAGACTGTACCCATTCTCCACGAGATACTTCATCGCTACATTACCATTCGGAGCATAGCCCACTCCATATTCTGCAAGCACCTTATCTGTATAATCGTAACCGCGTTTTTTAAGGAAGCTCTCCGCTTGCGAGATATTGCCCTGGTAGAACTTTGCGGCAGCAGCAATGGCTATACGACGAGACTCAAGCAATTTATACGCAGCGTTTTCTTCCGGAGTAGATTCTTGTTCCGGAAACTCAATATCAGCGAGCTTGCAAGCTATTCGCAATGCCTCGTTAAAAGTTATCTGGTTGTATTTCTGCAGAAAGTCCAGAACGTCTCCATGCTCACCACACACGAAACAATGGTACGTCTGTCTAGCTTTATTAACCATCATAGAAGGATGACTATCATTATGGAACGGACAGATACCCTTGTAGTTAATGCCCGCCTTCTGAAGATTAATATAAGCGCCTATCACATCAACAATATCAAGTTTACTCTTGACATCGCTAATGAAGTCTGAGTTGATTTTCATATTTCTTATTTTGTTTAGTCGAACAGATTGAGCTGTAGGGAATCGAATGCTTCAGATATCGTAATATTGAAGTATGCTGCCACAGCTTTATACTCTTCTGGTTTTATAGCCTTACGGCCGAAGAAAATATCCCAGTATCTTACCTGGTTAATACCAGTCTCCTTAAAAAAGAACTTGCTTGGATGGAAGTCCTCAAGATGACGGAAGCGACACTCAAGCAACTTCTTCAGGCGATTCTCCTTAACAACCTGATGTTTGTCGTCCAACCTATGGCGAAGCGCATATAATCGAACGGCCATTACGGAACGATCGAGTTGTCGTGCCATATCCTCAAGACTCATTCTTCCGTAATTCCCAACCAGGTATGCAATTTCGTTTTTGTTCCATTTTCTATTACTCATAATCACATATTGGTCTATTATTATACTCGACGTATCTCTTTAATTTGAGACAGAACCAGCCATTAATGCAAGCTCTGCCTTCTTTGCAAATTGCGCATTTCTCATACATAAGCTATTTTGTTTTTATATGCTCCAGGTAATATGCTGCCACCTGCGCTAGTGATCTTAGCTGGAGCTTAGCCTTAATATTCTCCCTATGCCGTTGTACGGTTTTTACAGATATATAAAGACGGTCTGCGATCTCCTAGGCGCGCAAGCCTTTAGATATAAGTTCTACTATATCTAACTCACGATCAGTAAGCTTAGAGTCTAGTTTAGGCTTGCAGATGACACCTTCCATTCTGCATTCGCCACGCAACGGGCACTTGACCTCCTCAAAATGAAAGAAACCGTCTGCGTCGATATCAGGAGTATGTGCATCATATTCGCCGAAATTACATCTGCAGAACCTAGATACAATGTTGAATTCGTATACCTTGCGATTTAGTTCGCTCGCCGTATACAGCTCACACAGAGCCCTAAAGGTTTGAGGATATCTGGTTTTAATTAGGTCTAGCATCTCCTCGATAACTTCGCGGCTGTCGGCTGTAAGTTCCTGGACAGGTTTGCCCAGTTGCTTATACATAACATCACCTTCTGGTGTATTGTAAAACTCGACTGACTCCATACTTACTCCTCCGGAAAAAGTTCGCTCTCCTGCATACCTAGATACTCAGCGACAATTCCTCTGCATAGAGCGTTCGGCTTGGACTTGCCTTGAATCCATCTGTAGACGGAATTATTAGATACCTTGCATTTCTCCGCAAGTGCTTCTACAACCTTACAACGAGGGTATGGAAGACTCTTCATGTACTCACTAAAACCCATATTTTTTAAAATTTTTGTTTGAAATCATCATTATGTGCGACATTTTTTGTATATTTGCACCGTGAGAATTATTAACACGCTGCAAATATATAACATTTCAGTGATACCACCAAACATTTCACTGATTATTTTTATATTTTTCAGCATTTTGTTTGAAAATAAGATATTATGAGTACAGAAACAACAGCAGAAACTATCAATGAGCGCGTAAATAGCATCATTGAAAAAGAGGGTCACACCATCGCTACATTTGCTAAGAAAATCGGTGTGCCATGGACAACAATCAAAAACATCGTATCTGGGCGAAATGCTCCTAGTTACGATATTATCGTGAAGATCATTAACGCGGTAGATTGGGTTGATGCCAACTACCTGGTAATGGGTGAAGAACTCACGAAAGGCAATCAGGGCAACCTGTTGACAATCGTTGAGAGACAGAATAAGACTATCGAGAGCCAGCAGAAGACTATTGATAGGCTTACCAAAAAGATGTTAGAAAACTAAGATTTAATTGCACCGTTTTTGCGTAAAATGAGTTATTTTGCCAAACATTTGTTCTGTAACAATCACACAACTGTTTGAGCATCTGTAACTTGTTTGATACGCAACTCGGTGCATTTTCGGTGTTGTATATGTAAAAACCAGAAAAGCCCTAGTTGATTATCAGGCAGTTATAACGTATCATGCCGGCATATAAAATCGGTTATTTTTTTCACAGCAAGATGATAGGATGCCTTCAAAGCTCCTTCACTTGTTGACAGCACCTTACTCATCTCTGAATATTTCATATTATCATAATATTTTAGAGTGAAAACTGTGCGCTGAACATCGGGCAGTAGGGCTACAGCCTCTTGCAGTTCTGCCTGAATCTGGTCACCATCAAAATAGTCATCGGCAAGAAGACGTGAAGCCAAGCCCGACTCGTCTTCGGTACTGACATTTACCATCTGCTTCTTGCGTCTCAAGAAATCAAGCGCTTCGTTAATTGCTATACGGTAAAGCCATGTTGAGAGCGAAGACTTTCCCTGAAACGAATCCAGATTGGTCCAAGCCTTAACAAAGGCATTCTGCAACACATCATCAGCATCATCATGATCTAAAACAATATGGCGAACCTTCCAATACAACGGCTCGCCATACTGACTTACCAGTACAGCAAAGCCTTCGCGTTGGGTCTTAGGTTCCCTAATCATCGCCAAGAGTTCTTTATCGTTTATCATTGCTTTTACAAATGTGTTGTTTATAGATATTTTCTCAACATATCGAATATTACCGCATCAAATCCATACACATCAGAATAATCAGCTATTCTGCCTCCAGCTAACGGATAGAGTGTATAATAGGTTATGAAGAGAGGAACTTGAGGATTAACCTTTACGTTATTCACAACAAGTTTTTTATTGGCCAGCGAATCTGCTGTCATCGAATAGTATATCTTTTCCTTCAGTTTCTCGTTTTTGTCAGCCAATAGAAAGACAGCGAAATCGTACGGTTTTTCTATTCTGATACATCCATGCGATACTCCTCTATCCTCTTGTCCAAACACGCCCTTACTGTTAGTATCATGCAGGAAGACCGAGAAATTATTATCAAAACGGAAGATGATTCTTCCCAGAGCATTCCCCTTTCCGCCCCGCTGGGCTATGCCATAAGCACCAGAAATAAGCATAGATCGAGTTACTCTGTTTAAGTCAACCTCCTTACCTGTTGCCACTTCCCTTACATAGTAGTTACGCGCGCGAAAGTAGCCATGATTCCCCACCCGGTGTATCATATCATGGAGAACGATACTACGGGGAACAAACCATTGAGGATTCAACTCCATACGTTTGATATGACTGTTCAATATCGGGGTTTTGGTTTTACTGGCTCCACATCCTATGCGCATCGAGAGCGTATCCTGATGATCAATAGCCATCAGATGGAACGATGGTATATTGACAACCACATATTTTTCGTGTTGCCAGGGATTATCATACTGTCTCCAGCGGCAACGTTCCATGTTGCAGAGAATTTTGATTTTCATCGCCTTGCCCAGTCCTCCAGCCTTCAATTTCTCCAGCAGTTGATAATAGAAAGGATTCTTAGGCTGTACTTCTTTCAGGAAGGAAGCCACCGAGTCGCATCTAACCATTTGCATAGCCTTCTGATAGAACGCATCATCTGCATGAGCCATTTTTACATCAAACAGGCCTCTGAACCTAACGGGTCTCTTGCTACTATCATAAGGATTGGGAGCAAGAGTATCTAAACGATTGAAAACAAAACTAGGATTCATAAATCCAAAATTCTGCCCCATCGTATATCTGAAGTAAGCTTTGGTCAAGCGATACTCCAGTCGGGCTATCACTTGATTTATCTGATTATCAGCTGAATCTAGATTTAAATCTCGTAACCTGTCAATATCTCGGGCAATAGCATCCACATAGAACCGACGTTTATCAAATCCCATATCCGCTACAGTACGCAGGCAAGTCACCAGGGAGTCAGCCTGACTATTTACCCCATGACGTGTAATCCAAAGCAGACTACCTTTATTCTGGTAATATCGACGGGTATGCAAATCAGCAGCATGTCGGTCTTTATCATTTCGCATGATACTATCCAACAGATTTCTTATAACCTTTGAATTAATAGCATAAGCCGAAGAACGAGAGTTTTTGAACTCATCTAACGATAACTGAAAATTGCTGTTTGGTACTTTGTCGTGGCAAGAACAAAACATCAAACAGCAAAAAATGATAAGTAACGAAGTATGAAAGAGCTTCACTTTCTGATTAAAGTTAAACGGCATTCTAAGGCCTCTATAGTACTATTAATGCTTTACGCAAATTTTGCGCGTAAAGGTATTCCCCACCTTTACAATATAGATACCATCAGCCAATGGCAAGTTTACGCGCTTGTCATTACCTTCTATGCGGAAGGTCTTGATTGTAACACCTGCCACATTATATATTCTCACCACTTGCCCGCTAGCGCCGGTGATATGCATCACGCCCCCAGCATAGTTCAAGTTGATATCTGCCACATCAAGGTCTGCCCATTCTATGTTTCCCTCGTTGGCCATAGCATCCGAAGGAACAGAAAGCGCTAACATTGCAATTGTTAATATTGAAAGTAAAGTCCGTTTCATATATTTTCAAGTTTCGTTAAACCAATAGTTCTTTCTGCAAAGATATATAAAAAAAAGGAAACTTACCGTCTTCCCGACGGTAAGTTTCCCAAAAATTAGCTTTTTTAACCTTTCAGAGGAAAAAAGAAGCCAATTCACATTATTTTCTAAAACAAGCAACACTTTACATGATGCCATCAGCGCGAAGTTTCTGCTGCCATTTCCAAGCAGAAGCCAACACATCCTCAAGCTTAGCCTCAGCCTTCCAGCCGAGTACCTTGTTCGCCTTGGTGCAATCACCCCAAATTTTCTCAATATCGCCCTCTCTTCGTGGACCATACTTCCAATTCAGTTTCACACCTGTAGCTTTTTCAAAAGTCTCAACAATTTCGAGAGTTGAGTTTCCATTACCTGTACCGATATTGAAATATTCGATAGGCTCAGTCTCCTTATCAAGAACACGTGCCATAGCAGCTACATGTGCCTTAGCCAAGTCTACAACATAAATATAGTCGCGGATACAGGTTCCATCAGGAGTATCATAATCATTACCAAAGATAGTGAGTTCCTTGCGGATACCCATAGCTGTCTGAGTAACGTATGGAATCAGATTGTTTGGCACACCATTTGGCAACTCACCAATCTCAGCAGAAGGATGTGCACCTATAGGATTGAAATATCTCAATACAATGCTCTTGATGGCTGCACCACTATGGATATAATCAGCTATGATCTGCTCATTAATCTCCTTAGTATTGCCATAAGGTGAAGTAGCCTTCTGATGAGGAGCCTCTTCTGTTACAGGTAAATTCTCAGGCTTCGGCTGACCATAAACGGTACAAGAAGAAGAGAAGATGATACCCTTTACCTGATACTTTGGCATAAGTTCCAGGAGATTGATGAGCGATACGATATTGTTGCGATAATACAACAATGGTTTCTGTACGCTCTCGCCTACTGCCTTGCTTGCAGCAAAGTGAATGATACCCTCAATATCAGGATATTTCTGGAATACAGCCTCGGTGGCAGCCTTGTCGCGCAAGTCAACCTGTTCAAAAGCAGGGCGGATACCAGTAATCTTTTCGATACCATCGAGTACTTCAATCTTTGAGTTTGAGAGATCATCTACGATAACAACATTGTAGCCTGCCTGCTGCAACTCTACTGTAGTATGGCTACCTATGAAGCCTGTCTCTTATACACATCTCCGAGCCCACGAGACATGCGCAGATCTCGT
>ENA-OZRY01000345-OZRY01000345.1-human-gut-metagenome-genome-assembly--contig:-NODE-345-length-9363-cov-4.827353_pt1 | contig 9363 bp, 6 predicted proteins | sample MGYA00243275_ERZ653959 | MGnify/ENA primary metagenome ERZ653959 (study PRJEB26926, sample SAMN06164579) | human gut metagenome | biome: ENVO:00009003; feature: ENVO:2100002; material: ENVO:00002003...
AGCGTCAGATGTGTATAAGAGACAGGTTTACCACGGTATGATTCATGACTGGGGTGAAGTCGTAACAAGGTAACCGTAGGGGAACCTGCGGTTGGATCACCTCCTTACCAAAAACGAGAGACAATAAGTGTCCACACAGATTGATTGATATATTGTAGACAATATCGAGCAGAAAGCCGTTATTCCCTTGGGTCTGTAGCTCAGGTGGTTAGAGCGCACCCCTGATAAGGGTGAGGTCGGTGGTTCAAGTCCACTCAGACCCACCACTCAAACTGAGTGAGTGATGAAGGTGAATAAGGTAATAAATAAACGATGACATGGGGATATAGCTCAGCTGGGAGAGCGCCTGCCTTGCACGCAGGAGGTCAGCGGTTCGATCCCGCTTATCTCCACCACGCATTTAATCCACCACATCTGTTCGATGTGGTTCTTTTTATTCATTCCCCTCACCGCAATAAGTGACTCACTCGATTTCATGCGTCACTTTGTTCCTTTGAAATCGGTTCCCTACTTTGCCGCTGTCTTATTTCACTGTTTCAGCTCCATATCTCAAACACTCCGCTTTCCCGGCATAAGTGACTCACCCGATTCCATGCGTCACTTCATTCCTTTGGAATCGGTTCCCTACTTTGTCGCTGCCTCATTTCGCTGCTTCATCTTCATGTTCCGATTTCTCCTCTTCACCGACATAAGTGACTCACTCGATTTCATGCGTCACTTTGTTCCTTTTAAATCGGTTCCCTACTTAACCGGTTCGATCTCAATCATCTATATCACAATAAAAAAGGTCACGTTACTTGCGATGCGTTCTTTTTTGTATAGACGCTAAAAAGGAACAATACCTCATCTATACGATGGTATCGTTCCTTTTTGTTTTACCCGGTATCGTCCAGAAAAATTATTTCAGAAATGCATCGTCGCGGACAGGATGTATGTCCGGCCGGGGTTCAGCATGACCATGCCGTCCGCCCACACGGTCGTAGCCGTCGACCAGTATTTTCTGTCAAACAGGTTATACGCATTGAAGGAGAAGGTGGTGGGTATCTTTGCCAACTCGGTATCGTATGTGGCGCCCAGATCAAATCTTGTCCATGAGGATACGTTCACTTTATTTCCCGTATCCGCATAGGATTTGCCGAAATGGACAACACGTCCGTTAATAGAAAGTCCTTTTACCGGGGTGTCCCAATCGAGCGCCAAGGTGGCATTCAGTTTAGGCGTACCATGAACACGGTTGCCGTCATTGGCACCATTCTGGGTTCTTTTGTATTTCGCATCGAGGAGCATGAGGCCGCCGGTAAGAGTCAAGTTTGAAGAAACTTTGCCGCTGATATTCCATTCCACGCCGCGGTTCCTTGTTTCACCGTCCAGTACATAGTAGTTGTCGGAGTTGGTGATGCCGGTCGGCTGTTTGATATGGAAGAAGGACAGCGTCGTCACCCAATCTTTAAAGTCTTTCTTCAGGCCGAATTCATATTGCTTTGTCTGCACCGGCGGCAGGACTTCTTTCTCATTCTTCGTCCCGCTCGGTATGGACAAGGTAGTAAGTCCTTCCGAATAGTTTCCATACACCGATAAGGTCGGTGTCAGTTTGTACAGTACGCCGACGGTGGGTGATGTCTTCGTCTTGTCGTATTTCTTTGTCAAAGCACCTGATGTACTGAAAGACTTCGTCTGGATATTCTGGCGGCGGGCCCCCAGGATGACTCGGAGATTCCCATCCAGAGCGAAAATGGTATCTGTCAGGATAAGGCTCCGGTTCATTTTGCGGCTGCTGATGTACCACGGTCCGCTGCTGGGCATCGGGGCACCGTCATTCACTTTCCAGATGCCTGTATAAATATTTCCTTCGGGCTTCGAACGTTTGGCAGAGGCGTTCATATAGTACCAGCCATTGGAAAGCATTTCAAAGCCAAGATTGATTTTGTGGCTGACCGATGGTGTATCTATGTTAAACAGGAAGCCCGTAGTGAGGGAGCGGCGTGACCATTTGCTGTCCTGGGCACTCCCAAATCCCCATTTGCCGAAGTTGTAATCGCCGGCATCATTCAGAAGTACCGGTTTCTGATCGTAGTAGCCCGGCCAGCTCAGTTTTTCATAGCCCCCTTTCAGATAGAAAGTGACATGTCCATTCAGCTGCTGTTCATGAGAAAGCGTGTACACGTGGCGCTGGTGGGAAAGATCTGACCATGTCGGCATAAAGTTTTCAACCACTTTGGACGGATCCGGCAGTTTTGTCACGGTGCCGCCCCAGTTGTTAATCACGTTCAAAACTTCCGGCATACCATGGTTAATGACATGGTCATGTCCATACATGACGGACGTATTGCTTGATTTTGTTCTCTGGTCAAAATGAATGTAAAGATCGTTTCCATGAAGTGTCTCATTCGAAAAGCTGGTGGTTCCGCTGTATCTTTCCGCATTGATCCGAATACCGTAACGATGATCATCGCCGAAACGCTGTCCCCAGTCGATGGCATGATTGAACAGTCTGTGGCTGGAGTATGTTTCTGAAATAGCAAGAATCGGTTTATCTTTTGCGATTTTAGGAATGAAATTGATATACCCGGAAACGCTCTGATTGATGCCGGTGCCGCTGAGAACGACGTTCGGTCCTGTGACCACGTCAATTTTTTCCACCCAGTTCATGGGAATGATCCCCATGGCCATCATGCCAGGAAGTCCATCCATTGTCATATCGTGGGTATTGAAAGCACTGCCGCGGATTTGAAGTTCCACATTATTATTGGTAGAAGCCCCGCCGACCATGATGGACGGATTATTGGTCACCGTATTCATGAACGTACGGGCAGGAATATAGTTCTGCTTAATCGTCTTTTCTGTATAAGAAGCAATATTGGCCGGAACGTCCATGAGATCCATATTCCCATACAAACCAAAGTGGATGCGGCGGTCCGTCTTGCCCCCGGGCATAATGGTATCATCGGTATACTTATCCCCATTCACGATGATTTCATCCAATTGATAAACAGCAGCATCAGCGGTAATACCGCATAAAGCCGCACCGGCAGCCGCAGTAACGGCCATAGCCAACAGTTTCTTTTTCATCTTACCATCTCTCCTCTTTTTACCGACAAATAACTGTACGATGAAATAAATCCCCCGCAACACCTGCCTTTCCTGCACGTCTTACTTAATCGTGGGGGTGAAAATCGTATTCTTTAGGGAAATCAAACTGCCCCGGGTACATCAGCCCCGCCATATATCCTGCCGAATCGATGACCCTTGTCATCGGGCCGTAAGCGTACTTCAAGGGCATTTCATAAATCCGGCCGTTGCGGACAAAATTCAGATGACTGAAAGCTTTTTTATTTCTGAGACGCGCCAAGCGTGTTTCCGCATCATCATAAGTAATAACAAAAACAATGTCCGGATTTTCTTTTATAATCAATTCATCGCTGACAGCGGCAGTTGTATTCGGGACAATGCCCCCAAGTTTTGACGCAATGTCTCCGGCGATTTTATTTCTTCCATAGGAAATCATCGAGGAAAGCAAGTCCAGAATCATGACTTTCGGCGGTTTTTGCCCTTTTACTTTTTGCCGGACTTCTTCAAACCGCACCCTCGTTGCCGTTACAATCTTTTCCGCCTGCTCTTCTTTATGGTAAACCGCTCCCAAATCTCGGATGTATTTTATTTCTTTCTCCACGGTTTCCGGCTGATTTGTTTTGGCTGGTCCGGTTGTATTCAGAGACACCAAAGTATGAATACCTTTTGCGTTCCAGTACTCTGTGCTTCCCAAACGATTTTTTGAAAACCACGATTCTTCTGAAATGATCAAATCCGGCGCGAGATCCAGCACACGTTCCATCGTCACTTGCTGCCGCGGCAGGAAATTCAATCGCTGAAAAGCAGCCTGATTGCAGTCTTTGATCGGATACTTCTTATCATCTTCGTATTTCACCGCCCACAGGATCGAATCTTCCACACCCATATCCAAAAGTGTCTCCGTCTGTGATGCCCCGATGACCAATACACGGGAAGGTACTTTTGAAAAATACTGTACATTCTCGCCTAAGTTAAAGTAGTTTTCCACTTGAATATTGGTAATGGGTATCCCTGATTTTTCCTGCTCCGGATCTGCTGCGCAGCCTGACAAAAGGAGTATGCAGCCTGTAACCGCCATCCATTTCTTCATGGCCGGCCTCCATACTTCCCGCCAAGAAGCAGCCATGCAAAGAAAGGTGCGCCGCAGACCGCAGCCATGATTCCGATAGGGAGTTCTGTACCATTTATAAGGTTGCGTCCCAATACATCAGCCCACGCCAAGAAACAGCCACCTGCAAGACCCGCCAAAGGAATAAGGGATTTGTGCCCGCTTCCTGCCGCCATCCTTACCATGTGAGGAATGATAAGGCCGATAAAACCGACCATGCCCGCCACGTAAACGATAGAGCCCACTAAAACGGCAACAACCAGTATATATATTTTCCTGTATACCGCCAGATTCCTTCCCATACTGAGGGAAAGCTCATCACCGATAAGCATGAGGTCAAGAATTCTTCTCTGTCCCATAAAGAAAATACTTCCTGCCGCAATAATGCCTGCCAAGATCCCGATATCCGTCCAGCTGTCCGCCATAATATTTCCCATCAGCCAAAACTGGACCGACTTTGTTTTATGAGTATCCGCCATAGCCTGGATAATAAAACTAAGTGCCGCGGAGCAGAGAGCATTCATGGCAAAGCCCACAAGAAGCAGTGTCAGGCTGTCCCCTTTTCCCGCCGCAGAAGCAACAAAAAGGATAGCTAAAGAAATTCCCACAGCCCCCAAGAAGGCGCACATACTTACACCATGTACCCCCAAGTAAGCATCGGCGCCCAGCGCCATGGCAATGACCGCACCAAGCCCAGCCCCTGAGGATATGCCCAGCAGATAAGGATCGGCCAAAGGGTTCCTCATGACAGCCTGCATGACGGTCCCGCAAAGAGCAAGTCCCCATCCCACAGCAAAAGCAAGGACAAAATGGGGAAGGCGTAAGTACTGTACTACATCGGAAGAAATACTCCCGCTCTCAACACCAAGGACTGCCTGCCATGTATAGACCAGCGCTTCCCTCGGCGTAATTTCCACCGTTCCCCAGCTAAGCGACAGAAACGACAGTGCAAGAAACACAATTGACCACCCTGCTGTGCGGAGCTTCCCTTTCATCGTTTGTCTCCTCTTTCATAAATAATAGCAGGACGGCCATCCGCTCTCATAAGAATTTCCGCATTCACATGGTAAAGAGCCTTTATGTTCTCTTTTGTAAGAACTTCCTGTGGAGTTCCTTGCGCTATTATTTTTCCATTTTGCAGTGCCACGATATGGTCACAGTACATGGCAGCAATATTCAAATCATGGATAGCGGCAATGACTGTCATATTTCTTGATTTAATCAAGTCCATGATCTGCAGCTGGTAGGTTATATCCAAATGGTTGGTCGGTTCATCAAGAATCAGACAGGACGTTTCCTGGGTCAAAGCCCGTGCCAGCATGACACGCTGTTGCTCGCCGCCGGAAAGTTGTATGAAACTGAGGCTGCCCATGTCAGCCACGCCGGTCTCTTCCATGGATCTTTCGGCTATGGCAATGTCTTCCGCATTGTCCCCTTCCGCAATGCCTTTGTATGGAGTACGCCCCATAAGAACGACATCTTCCACGCTCAAATCAAAACCCGTTCCATGATGCTGTGCCAAGACAGCGATTTGTTTCGCGCTTTCTTTATAGGAAAGCTTCCCTATATTTTTATCTCCCACGAAAATCTGTCCTGCCGAAGGTTTCATAACGCGATAGATACATTTCAGCAGCGTACTCTTTCCGCTCCCATTCGGCCCGATTAAGCCGGTCAATTGATCGGATGGAAAAGAAATATCCACATCTTCCAATACTTTTTTATTTCCATATCCCGCAAAAAGATGGCGGACACAGATATTCATGACGGCTCCTTTCCAAAGTTATAGGATTTCCGGACTTGCATATAAATAAAAAGCGGCGCACCAATCAGTCCCAAAGTGACCCCCAGGGGTACATCAGCTCCCGTGACAAGGACCCGTCCCAGGATATCCGCCCACACCGTGAGAATACCTCCGCATAAAACAGCTAAAGGCACCAGCTTTTTATGATCTGCCCCTATAAATGATCTCACGAAATGGGGAACCACCAGCCCGACAAAGCCGATGAGCCCCGCCTCCATCACGATACATCCCACCAAAAGTGCATTGACTAATATATACAGCCGAAAGAAGGGCATCAGGTCCCTGCCCAAGGGCAATGTCCCTTCCCTTCCGAGAAGCATCAGATTCAGTATCCGCGACTGCCGGAGGAAAAAAGCGGATATGGCAATGACAATCATTAAAAGAAAAACGGCGTGATCCGTCTTGGCAAAAGCAACACTTCCCATCATCCAGTACAGCGTCACATCTATGCCGGAAGACGCTGCGCCCGAATAAATAATCACGCCCGTAATTCCGCTGCAGACAGCGCCAAGCGCCACTCCTGCGATAAGAATATAAGACGTACCGCTTTTCTTTCCAATAACCCCTGCAAGTATGACAGACATCAACAAAGCACCTGCAAAAGCACCCAGTCCGACACCACCTGCGCCCCAAGCCGAGCCGATTCCCAAAAACACGGCAGCAACAGCACCCAGTGAGGCTCCTGAAGAGATACCCATAATGTAAGGACTTGCCATCGGATTTCTGAACATCGCCTGCATAACGACACCGGAAAGTGCAAGTCCCATCCCGGTGGCTGCCGAGAGGAGGATCCGGGGCAATCGGAGATCACGGACTATATCTGCTGCCGCTCCGTCACATCCTGCCAGCGCGCCAAGCACTTCGGGAAAAGACAACGGAATATATCCGAGCATCAATCCTGCAAGGCATGAAAAAAGCAGTACAGAAACGGCAATCACCGCCAGTCCGCTGACGGACAGATATTTTCTGTACTGCATACGATTCTCCTTATTCCCAAAACAACTGACACTCAAGTATTAATTCCCTCAAAAGAAATTCAGGCCGTTCCGCCTCTGCACATTTTACAAATGAAGAGTGGCGGAGAGCATGAACGTACGAGACGTACCGAGTACGACAGTACTGTTCCCCGCGCGGGCACTCCAATAATCTTTCCCAAATACGTTATAAAGCATCGCCTTAAAAGTAATCGGCGTATTGCGGACATCGGCCTCATACGTTGCACCCAGATCGAAAAGAACATGAGACGGTACTTTGTACTTTTCATTGATAATCCAGGATGATCCCTGATAAGTCGCCCGTCCAAGAATATTCAGCCGTTCTGTCGGCTTATAAATGAGAGCCGCCGTACCGGACCATTTCGGCACTCCGTTTGCTTTCTTTCCCGTCCCTGCCTGTTTAGCGTCGACATAAGCAATACCGCCGATTAAATCAAGCTTCCTGCCAAGCGCGCCGGAGAAAGCATATTCAAAGCCTTTATTCTTCTGTTTGCCGAAAATACCGTAATAATTATCTTCTGTCCTTCCGAAGTTGGGCTGTTCGATCTTAAAGAAGCTTAAAGTATGGAGCATATCCCCCACTTTATATTTAAAACCGAATTCATTCTGTTTTGTCTTGCCGGGATCCAATGTTTCTCCGGAGTTTTTATATCCGGCGCCCACAACACGGCCGATCATGAAATCTTCTGCATGGCTGGCATATACGGAGAAATTTTCGGAGATTTTATAATTCAGGCCGAATGTGGGATTTACGCCATGGTATTTTTTATTCTCCCCATTCTTCTTGATTTGTTTTGCATGATGCCCATGAAGTCCAACAATCATATTTAATCTGTCATCAAACATGGAAATATCATCCGATATATGCCATCCCGTAACAAACTGGGAAGAACTCCACGGCGCACTTCCTTGTTCATGAGGATACATATAATACTGTGAATCATCCATATATCCGGTATACATATTTCCTTGCAGAAGGATTTCACCGTTATTGCCCCATTTCTTATTCGTTCCGCCATAGTTGTCATACATCATCCGATCCGCGCTTAATACATAGTTATGCTTTGTCAAGCCCAGATTAAACTTACCTTTGATGCCGCCGCCAAAATACTTCGTTGTTACTGCCAGCGGATAGTTTTCCGGATGAACAGTATAGTCCCCGTTCGCATTTTGAAGACGCGGCGTGCCATACTGGTAGCCATACCAGTCTTCGCGATGATATCCTGCATTGAAGAATGCCGTGGTATGATCACTTAATATCTGCTCATGATTCAATGTGGCAATCCAGTTATCATATTCATTATTCGTCCACTCCGGCAAATAGCTGCGTCCGTTATCAGGCGCCTTGGGCAGGCGGCTTCCCTTAGGCTGATTATATTCATTGAAATTCCAGGTAAACTGCGCCCCTTTCTGATCTGCATAATTATATCCGATAAGCAGATTTGTCTTGCTCTTTTTTGTTTTCTGGTCAATATTCACGAAGAAATCCCGCTGCGTCAGTTTGTCTCCGTCAATTGCCGTTTCTCCCTGTATATTATCCGCCATGACACGGATACCCCAGCGCTGATTATGTCCGAGGCGGGTACCGAAATCAACAGCTTCTTTAAATGATTTCCCGCCCTGATAAGCCAAAGTCAGATCGAGGTTCGGTTCCGCCTGCGCCTTTTTGGAAGTAAACAGAATAGTACCCCCTAAGTTTTCACGGTTCGGCGTCCCTACAATGCCAAGATTCGGACCGGCTATTACCGTTGCCTTATCAATATAAATATCGGCAGCGTGCTGCTGGTCAAGCATCCCCTGTATACCGTTCAAATACATATTATGCCCGTTCAGGTTAAAACCGCGGATAGAAACATCATTGTAAAGATTACTCGAAGCATCTCTCACGGCAGGATTCAAGGTAAGCATGTCTGTCGGTCCTTTTTCAGGGCTTCCGAAATAATCCAAATCTTTCCGCGTCAATGTCATGCTGTTAAAAGGTGTCTCCAAGGCATCCTTTTCTCCTAAGAGCCCTACATTCTGGACCTGGTCCGCCACAACCCCCAATGGTTTAATAACACTTTCATTTCCGTTCTGGCGGTAACGGTCCGCTTCTACGACCACCTCGTCCAGCTGGCTTACCTCCGCCATAATTGGCACATTTGCCCCGGATACCATCATGATTGCCGCAAGCGCTGCAAGAATCTTTCCCTTTTTCATCTTTTCCTCCTCAGACGGAACAACTGATTGTGCTTTTCTGCTGCTCTATAAGGTCTCTGCGGCGCGATAAAAAATGTATACCTGTTTCCATTTCCACCGCGCCCTGCGTATATGACCCGCCGGCATCCACAAAGCAGCATGACTGTCTCTTATACACATCTCCGAGCCCACGAGACATGCGCAGATCTCGT
>ENA-OZRY01000354-OZRY01000354.1-human-gut-metagenome-genome-assembly--contig:-NODE-354-length-9208-cov-8.282093_pt1 | contig 9208 bp, 3 predicted proteins | sample MGYA00243275_ERZ653959 | MGnify/ENA primary metagenome ERZ653959 (study PRJEB26926, sample SAMN06164579) | human gut metagenome | biome: ENVO:00009003; feature: ENVO:2100002; material: ENVO:00002003...
TACGAGATCTGCGCATGTCTCGTGGGCTCGGAGATGTGTATAAGAGACAGACCTTATTATATATAGGTTGCAAATCTCCTAACTTGCATGCCTGTATTCTCTCTATAGCTACTTGGCAATCCACATATACATCAACAGAACATGAAAGAGGGCAATCACCCAATGCATGAATAACCGCCCTTATTTCGGCTCTCACCGAATCGTTCACTTTAGCTGTGATAAAAGTATATTTCCCACTTTTGATAATAACTCCCTTATGAAGCACAAGCCAGCCACAACCACACTTTTCTTTCTTACTAGAACCATCGGCATACACCTCGTAGCGCACACCTTTTGCCTCATCAGCAATCATATGAGCAACAACCTCCAAAGAATCATTGCTCATCACCTTGGCTATTTGCTTGGCTTTCTTCTTCATAAACGTTTAAATCAAACCTCGTTCCTTGAACTCATTCATCAATGGTGTTGCCAAGACCTCAATATCTGGATGAGGCTTTCCGGTCGTACCAAGGCTTCTCAGCTCGAAGAAATGCTTCCAATCGCTCACAAATGCGGTATGAATCAACTCCGTGTTGGTATCAAGAGGAAGTATTGTTCTCGCATCCTGTGGCTTAAGACCATCATCCTTGACCAAAGACAAATACATCATTTCGCATACTCTATTTGCAAACCACCATTTTTCTACCGGACTCCAATGTTCATAACTACCGATGTTCTTTGATAGGTCAACAAATGTTCCACCATCAAAAGACAATGGATTAACCGCATCATTTTCGCTAACCCACTTTGGCTTGTTGATAGCAATCTCGCCTCCGAACTTATCTTTACTATAGTTGCAATATCGGGTGCTTTGTTCCGCTACGGAATCTACACGATGTCTGTTAGCCTCTCTACTTACCGCAATCTGAGTAGTAAAACGGACTGTTATTCGCTTCTCATGCCATTCCGTAGGCTCGCAAATATAGTCCAAATCCTCAAACCAGTTATTTTCAACTATCACTCTGTAGTTGGTTGTGATATAGTAGTCACTGCCAATCTGCATCACCTTTGAATATTTGTTCTCACGATAGTGCTTGACCAATAAAGACTCCGGTACAAAAAATCCTTCTTCATAGGCAACATGGAGGTAAATCGTTCCATGCTCACACATGGCAAGATGATTACTGCTTACCATACGCTCAACGAAAGGCTTTGCGCTTTCTTTATCAATCTTCATACTTGACGCATAACATGTACGACCGCACAACTCTATCTGTTTATAAACTCCATCCATGCCCTCACCTTGGGATAGGATTTCATATCTCGGTTCTAATATCTTCATGTCCTTATAAGTTTTGAAATTCGACCACAAAGATAACTATTATTTTCCACTCTACCAAAAATTAACACTCAGTTTAACAACACTTATCTATATTGTGAAAAACAAAAACTTTCACCCCCAAAAAGAGGAGAGTGCATCACGCATTCCCCTCTTACTTTAACATGGCACAAATTAAGTTTACAATCTACTCATCTTATCTTTCAATTCGTGTATATCATTGAATGCTTGCAACATAGGCTTATGCCAACGCTCTTGTCGCTCATCAATCGACTGCAAGTACATTAAGCTTTGTGCAAGGATAGTCCTACCCTCATCAACAGCTAACCAAATGTTACCTACATTACCCATTATAGTATTCACGCTAGCTGTTAGTAAGCTACTCTCTGCGCCACCATCACGAGCCGCAATAGCATCCAACTTGGTATTTATGAGCTTTGTTTCCTCATACGTTCCCTCTGTTGCAATTTGTACCGCAGTGAAACGACCATTCAACTCTTCTCCAGTATCTTGGCTCATTGATTCAAAAGAACCGGAAGAAGCGGACTGCTCGTAAGATTGCTTGTAACCCGTAATATCAGCAATGTTATCACGAATAGCCAAACCCTCTTGAACTATCTTATCATACTCTTCTTTAAGATTATTTAATTCGGTTGGCGTGAGCTGCCTTCCTCCATTCTCTTTCATCTTGTTTGCCCAGCTCTCATAAAGAGGCTTAAGCTTTTTATTCATAAGGTCTCCCAAAGCGAAGTTAAGCATCGACTGGTTGAGCATTGTAGTGAAGTCATTAGAAAAATCCTTTGCAGACTTGCTCATATCCATAAGATTGTTTATGAAGTCACTCTTCATTGAATCAAAGGTTGTTTGAGTCAAATTCTCATTGATTTGCTCCGTCAACTCCTCTAGTTTTCCCGCCAGTTCTGTATATTGCTCCCAATATTCCGTCTTATCATACTTGCCTTGGTCGATCATATTCTTCCATACATCCGCATTATGTGTACGAATGTCAGCCATCTGCTCTGGAGTGAGCTTGTATATATCCTCCAAGGAATTAACCTTGTTTATCGAAGAATTAGTATAACCACCCCTTATCTTACTTTGCTCAGCCAAAGTCTTATTGATTGCCGCATAATCTTGTGCAGAAAGTTTCCAATAATAAGCATTTGAATGGTGTGCCCCATGATACCCCATCTGTGTTTTGAGAATATCCATCGTTTGGGTGTTAACCTGTTTTTGAGCATCGTAAGCAGCATTATAGTTGCTGACAGCTGTATAACCGGAAGATTTGTCAATAGACTCTTTTAACTTATCAATGGAATACATCAATCTGTCATTGCTCTCGGTCAGCTCTTCAGTTTTCTTCGCAACTTCTGCACCATTACCTCCACCAATACCGAACATCTTGCCCAACGAACCAATGGTTTTTATTCCATTCATAGCTGCGCCTATGTAGTTTCCGCTTGCAAAATCAGAAAAGGCTTGTGTTCCACTGTTCAATGCATCCATTCCGTTATTCACAGCTTTACCAAAGCCTGTGTTTCCGAGACCCAAAGCATCGACTAATCCAGGAAGGTCTTTCAGTTTCTCTTGGATTTTTCTTAACCCCTCAGCCCATTCCTCGATAGTATCGTGCAAGCTCTTCTTTGCGGCATCCTGCTTTACCTTGACTTCTTCCTGTGCCTTTCCAACTTCCTTTGTTGCCTTTCCAACCTTAACCTCTGAAACCGCCAAATCATCAAAAAGCTTACGTAACTTCTCCGTTTGGCTTACACTGAGATTCTTGGTAGAACCCATAAGTTTGTCCTTATTGGCAGAAGTGATATTACTGGTATCTATGTTAACCCCACTTTCAGCAAACACTCCTTGGATTTTTCTCCTTTGGCTCATATTATCAGCCTTGGCATCAAACTCCCCCTTTCTAGCTTGTGCCAATCGGTCTTGCGCATCCTTCGCCTCATCAATAAGCCTACGGTGTTCACGGACTGCATCATTAACCAATCCCCATCTATCCTTCTGCTCGGAAATCGCATCATCAATCTTGTAGATTTGGTCAGATACGGTTTTCATGTCATCAATTTCCAACGTACCCGAACCAAGCAACTCCTTCATCTTCTTGCGAAGGTCTTCAAGATAAGGAATACTCAATCGGTTCATATCCTGAAAGACAACATCCCAATTGATAGAATCCTTGAAATCCGAAAAATTCAACTTCTTCAACTGGTCGTTCATCTCCATTTCCGCACTCGCTGCGCCAAAAGTATCACCTTTCTCTCTAGCAAGGTCTATCTTGTCGGCATATTCTTTCAAGATAGCATAACGCTGCTGTTCCAAACTACCATACTGCTTCATGAAATCCAACATGTCCTTTATCTCCGCTTGCTGGATTTCCTTCAGCTTTAATTGTCTCTGTTTCTCAATCAAGGCAATTTGGTCTTCAGAGTTCTGTCCAATGGTCTTCCCAAGATGATTACCCTTGTCGTCAACCATTTGTGTGCCCAATACCTCTTTGCGGTATTCCGCATCGGACTTACCCTGTTTCCACATGTTGGCTTTACGACCCTTGCCCGAATTTACCCAAACGATCTGGTCTTTCTTCTTCTTAGCCTCAACGAGTTTGTCAATCGAATCCTCTATAGCCTTTTTCTCCTTGTCTGAAGACATATTAATTTGAGCAATCTCCTTTTCAGTCTCATTCTTAATCAATTCCGTTCTTCGCTTAGACAACTCATCGCTGGCTTTCTCCGAATAGGAAGAAATAGACTTGGAATAGTCCTCCTCAGCCTTGCGCTTATTACCAGCCTTTGTCTCGGCATCATTCCTAGCCTTTTCAGCATCCCTAGCCGCTTTCTCTCTTGTCTTCCTCTCCTTATCTATCTCCTTTTGGCTTTTCTTCGGCTTACTTTCGATGTTGTTACCTCTTGCTTGCATCATAGCCAATTCGTTTGCGACCTGTTCGTAAGTCTTATATTGACCTCCAACTTGAAGAACATCCCCTTTTTTGTGTCCGTCAAGCCAGTTCTTTCTCACAGCCATACTCGCTTTCAACTGAGACTGAGACATATTCTTAATCCATGCAGGAAGCTCACTATCATCATAGTTAACCTTAATATCAAGATGCAACTTTCTACTGCACAACTTTATTGTCTCTTGGATTTCACTATTCAAATCCTTGAAGCTCTTCTTTGCATATTGATTTTTCAAAGCTTGTTCCTCTTGCGCATAAGTCAACTTAGATGTGGCTTTTCTCGCACGTTCTGCGGCATTGACGCTATTATTTATAGAATCAACAGTACCATCCAACTCAACTTTGTTGCTAACAAGCCCATCAGTAAAGTCGTTTATATCAGGAATCATCTGAGCCACCTCAGAACGGCTATGGTGCATATTTTCGAGATAAGTTCCTATTTTTACATTCAACTCCCCTTGTAATTGGGAATATTGAGCATTCAATGCGTTGTACACCTTTAAATCTCCACCACAAGCATTCATCTCCTTTCGCAGTTCAGCTAACTTGTCTATGTCATCCTGACTTACGAGACTTCGAATAGTACCCATTTCTACATCAGACAACTTAGCATCTATAGAATCTTTAAATGAGCTGAAAGATGAATCATTTGAAGAATTATAATTATCATAAGCCTCCTGCAATTGATTTGCACGCTCCATTTCAAGAGAACGCTTTTCAATAATACCGATAAGTTCTTCTTCATGCGCTTTTAACTCATCAGCTTGCTCACTCATGCTTTGAGACTTCATTTTAGTTTCATCCAATTTTATCCCATATTCTTCATAAGCAGACTTCAATTCATTTATTGCATCCTTATGGTCTTCTGCCTTGCCATTATTCAAAACTGCAAACAAGGAACGAACCTTATTACTAGCCTCAGCAGCCTTATTACCCATGTCTTGAGTCTTCTTAGCAACGTCTTCCTCACTACTTCCAAACATCGCAAAAACAGACATAGCGGTTGTTACCAAAGTAAGGATGGTAGTTAAAGGATTTGAAAGCATTGCAGCCCACAATTCCTTCATGCTTACCGTCACGGCATTAGTCGCCCATGTTAACACATTTTGAGCTAAGGCTAACCCTTTTGTGCCAACAGATAATATAGAGGTAACAAGGGAATTCCGTTCCTTTGCTCCTGTATTCACGTTCTCGGACGTTGTATTTACATTAGTTGCCGCAGTATTAGCTGTCTTTGAAGTCGAGTTTGCCGTATTAGCAATAGTTTCCGAAGAAGTAGCATTTGCATTAGTACTTTTTGCAGTTGCATTGCTAGCTTCAGAAGTAGTATTGGTTTGTGTAGCAGTAGTTGCCGCCTCCGTAATGCTAATCTTACCATCCTCTATATCTATTCCTTGCTGAACAATATCCCCAATTTCATCTGCTGCTGCTCCTGTCTCTTTATAGACCTCGGTTTCATTCTCTTCGGCTTCTGTCAACTTCTCAGTCGTAGTCTGAAGTTCCTGTTGGATAGCCTTACGCTTTGCGTTAGAACTTTCGTATTCCTCATCCGCTTGCTGACGCTTTTGCATCAGCTCTTCCAATTTCGCTTGTTCAGCCTCGTATTGAACTATTGAACTATTTTCATTATCCGAAAAAGAATCCGCATAGCCACCAAAAGAAGTCGTATCAACCGCCCCATTATCATAGACCAATTCCTTTTCTTTCTGTTCTATGATTTGCTGCTGCTTTTTTATTTCCTCATCAAGCTGAGCAAGGACTACTCTCTTTTCACGAGCCTCATCCATCGCTTTGTCGTAACTTTCTTGCTGCAAATCTACTTTCTTCTGTAAGGCGTTAGTTTCCAAAAGAGCCTTACCATAAGCGGTTTCATTTGCCTTGGCTATTTTTTGTTTAAGGTCAGCCTCAGCCTTTGCTTGTTCCGCAGCCTTATTTGCAGCAGCAATGTCGGCTTCTTGCAATCTTTTTGCACGCAACTCTTCTTCTGCGGCTTCCTTGGCATTTACCGCATTTTGCCATTGGAGTTGTTCTTTCTCCGCAAGTCTTGTCTGCTCAACCAAGAGGTCACGCTTCAACTGGAGTTGTTTAGCCATTTCTTCGCTAATCAACCCCTCAGATTTCGCTAATTCTATCTGCTTAGATATGCGTTTCTCCGTTTCATCATCACCGATATTTTCGGTATCGGACAAAGCATTTCCCAACTCATTATAACGGCTTGCCTTATAATCTTTGGTATCTTTTCCGTTAAGATGTCGGTAATCATTTTCCATTTCCTTGAACTGAGCCATTTTCTCATCAAGTCCCTTGGAAAGTTCCAAAGCCTCCATCTGTTCTTTAGCAGCAGATTGTTGCTGAGTGACAAGCATATCACGTTTAAGTTGCAATTGCTCTGCCATTTGTTGGGTTATGATTCCATCGGTCTGAGCCTCTTTGATTTTAAGAGACACAAGTTCCTCGGCCTTATCCGTACCCAACATATCAGTATTAGAAACAGCCTTATTCAAATCCGAAAGTCTTTGGCTCTTATATTCGGATGTATCTTTTCCGGTGTAGGAATGATACAATTCAGCTTCATCTTTGTACGCTTTTATCTTTTCGTCAAGATTACTTGCAATACTATCAAGTGTAGCTTTGTTTTGAGCTTTTTGGATGGATGCTGCCGCCATCAGACCTGTCTTATATATGCCTACGGCTACCGCAGCCGAACCAATAACTTTAACGACCGTCTCCCAATTGTCAACCAAAGACGAAATCAAGTCTAAACCAGTGCCAAATATTCCTTGCGACTTCTTGCCGAGTTCGTTAAACATCTGGTCAACGCTATCGCCAATGTTAGACCATTTTCCTTGCAAGGTTGTGGATTGCTTTTCCATCAGTCCACCAAACTTGCCGCCCTCTTCGGTCATGCTGATGATAGCTTTTTTCACCAAATCAGCTCCGACCTTTCCATCTGTAACCGCTTGCTGAACCTCTTGGGTTGTCTTGCCCATGATTTTACCAAGCTCCTCAGCCATCGGGATGCCTCTGCCCATAAACTGACGCAAGTCCACCGTGTACATGCGGCCTTGGCTCATTGTTGTACCATACAAATACACCAAATCGTTCAGCGGAACGTTCAGACCTGCCGAAATATCTCCAAGATGAACAAGAATATCATTAACCTCATTTGCAGCCGTACCATAAGCCAACAACTGCTTTGCCCCATTTGTTATCGAACTCATGTCGAAAGGAGTCTTCGCAGCCGTTTGAACAAGTTGGTTCATCAATGCTCCTGCTCTCTGCTCACTACCAAGCATTGTAGTGAATGAAATTTCAAGCTGTTGGAATTGTGAACGAACATTAAAGATGTGTTCTGCCAATTGTTCAAACCCCAGGCCACCTACGAGGCTCATTGCTAATTGCTTTGCATCACCACCGAGACGATTAAATAAAGATGTTGCACCCTCACCGACAGTAGGAACTTTCTTCATTTCCTCAATCATTCCGGCAAAGGCATCAGTCATCACCTTTACGTTATCAGTAGTTGCGCTCGAAGAACCCGAATAGCGGACATACTCTGCTTGCATGTTTTGCAATTCGATTCTTGCCTGCTTACCTAATCCGGTTAGATTCTCATAACGCCTTTTCTCATCATTGAGTATAGTGGAATTTTCGCTTATATCACGATTAAGGATTGTTGAAGTTCCTACATCCAAGCCACCTTTTCGAAGTTTAGACTGCATTTTAGCTATCTCTGAAGAAAGTCTTTCTATCTTTCTCTTACTTGCATCAGCCTGTAACTCGAAAGAATAAACCTCTCGTGTAAGATTCTGCATTTTCTTGGCATAATCACTACTCATCACCAAAGCATAGCGAGACATTGCGGAACTAAGCTCTGTCACCTTTTGCTTTTGCTCTGCATATTTGTCCGTAAGGTCTTGAACCACCGTCTTATCTGTCGCCTTTGTTGTTTTCAACAACTCACCACGCAATCTTTCAAGCTCTTGCTTTGCTTGCTTGATTTGGTCGAAATTCGCTTTGATGTTAAATTCTAGCTGTGCCATCCTAATATATTTTTATTGGCAAAATTAGCTAATAATCAAAGCAATAACGAAAGAATAAAGGCGTGCTATTTCACAAAAGATTTAAGTGCAAAGAATAATGTCTAGATACAAAAAAGCCTTCCACATTCACATGCAGAAGGCTCGGTCTTGTTTACTTATTTTTCTTCTATATATAAAGACCGTCAAATCACGACAGCCTGTAATTCTTTTGAAATTCCATGTAAGCAATCAAGAATTTGCTGCTTACGTTTTTTGCTAGGCTCATGGATTCCCATTGCATACTGACGCATCAGAGAAGCATTAATGCCAGCTTTCTTTGCGACACCATTTATATTCAGATATGAAAAATAATCGAAGAAAGAACCTATATCATACCGGAACTCAAACACCAATTCAGGCATTTGCTTTCCCTCTTCTTCAAGAAGCTCTTTAATCTCTTCCTTTGCTACAAAAATATCATCCATCGCTTGTTTTGCAGAGTTGCCAAATCCGACTAGATGGAAGTCTGGAAATTTATCCACCATATAGCAAGAAAAATTCTTTTCTTCTTTACACTTTTCTACTTGTATAATTACCTTTGTTGCCATAATTCCGATTCTAAACTTTAAAAAGAGGTCTTAAACTCATATCAACTTCTTGCTATATAAGCGAAAAATTGCTGGGCTTAAAGCCCAAGCAATCTTTCAAGAATACTGTCGTAAGTCTTTCGAGAAACTTCACGACTGCCGTGCCGTGGCACTGGACATTTAAGTTTTGTTGTTGGACTAAACCAAATGTCGTGATTACCACCATGCCGAACCACATAGCAACCTGCTTGGGTCAGCTTTCTCAATAATTGACTAGTCTTCATCCTGTCTCTTATACACATCTCCGAGCCCACGA
>ENA-OZRY01000358-OZRY01000358.1-human-gut-metagenome-genome-assembly--contig:-NODE-358-length-9168-cov-2.793701_pt1 | contig 9168 bp, 8 predicted proteins | sample MGYA00243275_ERZ653959 | MGnify/ENA primary metagenome ERZ653959 (study PRJEB26926, sample SAMN06164579) | human gut metagenome | biome: ENVO:00009003; feature: ENVO:2100002; material: ENVO:00002003...
ACGAGATCTGCGCATGTCTCGTGGGCTCGGAGATGTGTATAAGAGACAGTGGTGGCACCGTTCATGCTTCCCAAGGACCATCCCCTGGCCATGGTATACGGGGTGTTCAATGCTGTATTTGTCACAGGCAATATGCTGGGAGATTCCATGTACTACGGACGGGGCGCAGGCAAGCTTCCCACCGCCAGTGCAGTGGTATCGGATGTCATCGACTGTGCAAGACATCAGGGCAAGGTGATCATGTGCTTCTGGGACAAAGAGGAAGTAAAGCTGGTAGATACAGGTGAGTCTGTAAGAAGCTTTTTTATCAGAGCAAAGGCCGGAGCGGAAGATGCGGTAGAGGCTGCTTTCCCCGGAGGTAAAGAGCTGCATTTAGAAGACCGTAAGGAAGACTTCGGATACTTCACACAGCCCATGAAGGAGAGCGAGTTCCTGGCAAAATACGAAGCACTGGGTGAGCAGATGCTTGGCAGGATCCGTCTGGTGTAAAAAAAGAATATTATAAAGAGTACTAAATATATATATTTGAGGAGAAAATGTTATGTCAAAAGTAGTGAAATTCGGTGGAAGCTCTCTGGCAAGTGCAGAGCAGTTCAAAAAGGTAGGAAATATCATCCGTGCGGATAAGGAGAGGAAATATGTGGTACCTTCCGCACCGGGAAAAAGATTTTCCAAGGATACCAAGGTAACAGATATGCTGTATGCCTGCTATGATCTGGCAGATCAGGGCAAGAGCTTCAAAGCAGAGCTGGATGCCATTAAGGCGCGTTACCAGGAGATTATAGATGGTTTACAGCTGGATCTGGATCTTAGTGAAGAGTTTGGGACCATTGAGAAGAATTTCAAGGCAAAATCCGGAAGCAATTATGCAGCTTCCCGTGGCGAATATCTGAACGGTATCATCATGGCAAATTACTTAGGCTATGATTTCATTGATGCGGCAACCGTAATTTTCTTTGATGAAAACGGTGAGTTTGATGCAGCGAAGACCAACGAAGTACTTCGTGCCAGACTGGCAGAGAGCAAGGAAGCGGTAGTTCCCGGATTCTACGGTTCTATGCCTGACGGAACGGTAAAGACCTTCTCCAGAGGCGGATCCGATATTACCGGTTCCATTGTGGCTAAGGCTGCCAAAGCAGATGTCTATGAGAATTGGACGGATGTGTCCGGTTTCCTGATCGCAGATCCCAGAATCATCGATCATCCCGAGGCTATTGAGACCATCACTTACCGCGAACTTCGCGAGCTGGCATATATGGGAGCTACCGTACTGCATGAGGATGCCATCTTCCCGGTACGCCAGGAGGGTATTCCCATCAATATCCGCAATACCAATGCACCGGAAGACAACGGCACCTGGATCGTGGGAAGTACCTGCCAGAAGTCCAAATATGTTATCACCGGTATCGCCGGCAAAAAAGGCTTCTGCGCTGTGAACATTGAAAAAGATATGATGAACTCCGAGATCGGTTTCGGCAGAAAAGTACTGCAGGCGTTTGAGGAGAACGGAATCTCCTTCGAGCATGTTCCCTCCGGTATTGATACCATGACCGTATTCGTACATCAGGACGAATTCATGCACAAGGAGCAGAAAGTAGTGGCAGGCATCCACAGACTTGCAAATCCCGATATGATAGACATTGAATCGGATCTGGCGCTGATCGCCGTGGTAGGCCGTGGCATGAAGTCCACCCGCGGTACAGCAGGCAGAATCTTCTCCGCACTGGCACACAATAATATCAATGTCAAGATGATCGACCAGGGATCCTCTGAGCTGAACATCATCATCGGTGTGGCAAATGATGATTTCGAGACCGCGATCAAGGCAATTTATGATATCTTTGTAATTACAAGACTATAAGCCGATAGGATATAAAAAAGGCAGGTCATTAAGACCTGTCTTTTTATATCTCCGGATACTGGATCATGTCCAGGATCGGTGTCCGCATTATGTACTGATAAGCTTCAAAAATCTTCTCCGCAGGCACATCCTTGGGAGAAGAGAGCCAAAGCTTTAGGATCTCGATCAGTAATAGGGCATTATAATGCGCCAGTGACTGCGGAGTGATCAGATCGCAGGGCATTTTCTTCATGGGATGTCTGGATAGAATACAGAAAAAAGTCTCTTCGCAGTAATGGGCAAAAAATTCTCCGAAGCTGTTCTGACCTGTGATCTCAAAAAGTCTGCGGTAATATTCCTTATTTTTCTCAAAGCAGATAAACATCAGCTTAATGGCTTCCTGTTCCATGTCATTTTCAATCATGACTTCGACCTTGCTGCCGATATCCCGGTCAAACAAGAACTCGATCACTTCGTATTTATCCTGAAAATAATTATAGAAAGTCGGGCGGATCACATGAGCACCATCCGTGATCATTTTAATGGATATCTTCTGAAAAGGCACGGTAAGCACAAGTGTCCGAAAGCTGTCTGCCAATAATTCCTTTGTCTTCATCACATGGCTCCTTTTCCCATAAAAAGAACCAAGATAGAAATATTATAAACAAAAAATTACCGTTTCTCAACCCAAAACGACAAAAGCCCATTCCACTGACTTACAGTCACCGGAATCCGTGGAGCATCTGTGTGGAAAATGTGCGGAGTATGCAAAAAACTGGGATGTGCGGGCACAGGAGCTGTGGCAGAAGGATCGGAACAATAAATAATAGTTCTTTTACAAAAGTTTATATTTAGTTAATTGCTTTTTGCTTTTCGGCAGACCATAATGTAGCTAATATTCAGAGTCGGCTTCGCGAACGAGTCTCTGAAAGACTAGGATAATGTATCCCCTACATGGTGGCGGACGAAAGGTGGTACTTCATGAAAGAGAAGTTACAGCGTTTCATGTGGGGGCGTTATGGCAATGACCGCTTCAATCAGTTTCTGCTGATTGTGGCTTTGGTCTGCCTGGCGCTCTCTTTTTTTGGTCTGAGAATATTTTATGTGTTGGCTCTTGCCCTGCTGATCTATGTCTATTACCGGATGTTTTCCAGGAATATGAGCAAGAGAAGCGCAGAGAACCAATGGTATCTCAAAAAAGAAATGAAGGTGCGCAGCTGGTGGCAGCGCCGGAAGAAACTTTTTGCCGGACACAGGGATTATAAGATCTTTAAATGTCCGAAATGCGGACAGAAGCTCCGGGTGCCCAGACACAAAGGGAAGATTGCGATCCATTGCAGAAAATGCGGAGAGGAATTTATCCGCAAGACCTGACAGGACAGGCAGGATTACAAATGGAAAATAAGTAAAACCGGGAAATAAGAAAGGATGGTGAGTCAGATGTTCGGATATATTGTGGTCAATCAGTCGGAGATGAAATTCAGGGAGTATGATGTGTATCGATCCTATTACTGTGGATTATGCCAGAGCCTGAGGGAGCGCTACGGTGTGCTGGGGCAGTTTTCCCTGAATTACGATATGACCTTTATCCTGATGCTGCTCACCGGCTTATATGAACCGAAGGAGCAGGAGGATCAGTGCAGATGTGTGGCACATCCTCTGGAAAAGCATGCCACGAGAAGAAATCTGTTCACGGATTACGTGGCAGATATGACGGTGCTTTTTGCCTGCTATAAGGCGGAGGATGACTGGGAGGACGAAAACAGCCTGCGAGGATTGGCGTATAGCCATCTCCTGGAGAGAAAAATCCATAAAAAGCCTTTGCTGTATGGAGAAAAAGTGAAAAACATCGCACTGGCAATGCAGGATTTTGCAGATGCGGAAAAGCAGGGAAATGCGGACATCGATACCATGGCAGGACTGTTTGGAAAAGTTATGGCGCAGATCGTATCCTGCCGCGAGGATGAATGGAAGGATAATCTGGCGAGACTGGGATTTTTCCTCGGAAAATTTATCTACCTGCTGGATGCCTACGAGGATGTTGAACAGGATATCAAAAAAGGAACCTACAATCCGCTAAAGAAACGTTATGCGGAGCCCGGCTTCGAGGAGGAATGCAGACAGATCCTGACTATGATGATGTCAGAGTGCTGTAAGGAATTCGAACAGCTTCCTATATTACAAAATGTGGATATTTTGCGGAATATTCTGTATTCCGGTGTATGGTGCCGCTATGAGATCGTGCGGAAAAAACGGGAAAAAGACAATGCAAAAGAGGTAACGGAAAATGAATTATGATCCGTATAGTGTCCTGGGGGTGAGCAGAGATGCTTCCGAGGAAGAAATCAAAAAAGCATATAAGACCCTGAGCAGAAAATATCATCCCGATGCCAATATCAATAATCCCAACAAGGATCAGGCGGAAGAAAAGTTCAAGGAGATACAGGCAGCCTATCAGCAGATCATGAAGGAACGAACAGAAGGTTACAGCTACGGCGGTGGATATGGCAGCCGCGGAAGCAGCTATGATCAGAGACAGAGTTATGGCGGCTTCGGTCAGGACTTTGGGGACTTCTGGCAGCAGGCCGGATGGCAGCAGCAGACTTCCGGATATGAGGAAGAGCCCAGACTGCGGGCAGCCGGCAATTATATCAGAAACGGTTATTACAGAGAGGCAAGAAATACCCTGGACGGCATGGGGGAGCATGAAAAGACTGCCAGATGGTACTATTACAGTGCCATGGCTCATATGGGACTGGGAAACAATGTGGCAGCTTTGGAGCATGCAGGAAAAGCAGCGTCACTGGAACCGCAGAATATGGAATACCAGATGCTGCTGCAGAGACTTCAGAGCGGCGGACAATGGTATGAGAGCAGACAGGCTGCGTATGGCTATCCCAATATGAGTGGGAATGACCTGTGCCTGAAAATCTGTCTGGCGAACGTGTTCTGCAATCTGTGCTGCGGTGGTGGCGGTCTGTGCTTCGGAGGGTATGGTGGAAGAGGAATGTTTTAAAAAAGGTACTTGCTTTTTCTAGGTTTCCTCACTATAATAAATATACAAGATGTAGATGCGAAATGAATTTTAAAGCACAAAATCTAGTAATATACTATGATTTGCGTAGAGAGTCGTGTCGGGAACTTGCTTCCGATGCGGCTTTTCTTTCGGCTTATGCAGGAATTCGCATCTCGATGGGAATGATATAAAGTGAGGGAACAGCAATGAAGATTCAGAAGAGAGACGGCAGAGTAGTGCCTTATGAAGAGGACAAGATCCGGGAAGCGATCCATAAGGCGAACAACGAGGTGGAGGAGCGGTATCGTGCCAGCGAGGGATTGATTGAAGAGATCCTGGAGGATGTGCAGCAAGAGGGTAAACAGACCCAGACCGTGGAGCATATTCAGGATATGATCGAGGAACATCTGGTAGAGCACAACAAATATACCCTGGCGAAGAAGTATATTGTATACCGTTACCAGAGAAGTCTGCTCCGCAAATCCAACACCACGGATGAATCTATTTTAAAACTGATCAGGAATGAGAATAAGGAACTGGCGGAGGAAAATTCCAATAAAAATACCCGCCTGGCATCCACACAGAGAGACTATATTGCAGGTGAAGTGTCCCGTGATGTTACCAGACGTCTGCTTCTGCCGGAGCATATTGCTATGGCACATGATAACGGTGTGCTGCATTTCCATGATGCGGATTATTTTATCCAGCCGATCTTCAACTGCTGTCTGATCAATATCAAGGACATGTTGGACAACGGTACTTCCATCAATGGCAAAATGATCGAATCCCCCAAGAGCTTCCAGGTGGCATGTACCGTGACCACCCAGATCATCGCAGCCGTAGCCAGCAACCAGTACGGCGGACAGAGCGTCAATATCAAGCATCTGGGAAAATATCTGCGTAAGAGCAGGGAAAAATTTGCAAAACAGCTGGAGGACGAGTTCGGAGATACCCTGGATCAGGCAGCCAAGGATAAGATCGTACAGATGCGCCTGCACGATGAATTAAAATCCGGTGTGCAGACCATCCAGTACCAGATCAATACCCTGATGACCACGAACGGACAGTCTCCTTTCGTGACATTGTTTTTGCATATTGATGAGAACGATGAATATGTGGAAGAGACCGTACAGATCATTATGGAGATCCTGCGTCAGCGCATCGAGGGAACCAAGAATGAAAAGGGTGTCTATGTGACTCCCGCTTTCCCGAAGTTAGTCTATGTGCTGGATGAAAATAACTGCTTAAAGGGTGGAAAATACGACTATGTGACCAAGCTGGCCGCACAGTGCTCCGCTAAGAGAATGTACCCCGACTATATCTCTGCCAAGAAGATGCGTGAGAACTACGAGGGCAATGTATTTTCCTGCATGGGCTGCCGCTCTTTCCTGTCTCCATGGAAGGATGAAAACGGAGAGTACAAGTGGGAAGGTCGTTTTAATCAGGGCGTTGTCAGCATCAACCTGCCCCAGATCGGTATCCTGGCAAAAGGAAACGAGGAGAAGTTCTGGAAACTGTTGGACGAGCGTCTGGAGTTGTGTTATGAAGCATTGATGTGCCGCCATAAGGCACTGGAGGGTGTGGTATCCGATGTGAGCCCCATCCACTGGCAGTACGGCGCCATTGCCCGCCTGAAGAAGGGTGAGACCATCGATAAATACCTGCATAACGGTTATTCCACCATGTCTCTGGGCTATATCGGATTGTATGAGACGACCTATCTGATGAAGGGATGCAGCCAGACCGTGGAGCCCGGCAAGGAATTCGCCCTGCGTGTCATGGATTATATGAAGGATCGCTGCGCAAAATGGAAAGAGGAGACCGGCATTGCTTTCAGCCTCTACGGAACTCCCGCAGAGACACTTTGCTACCGTTTTGCAAGGATCGACCGTGAAAAATACGGTGATATTTCCAATGTCACCGATAAAGGATACTATACAAATTCTTATCATGTGGATGTACGTGAGAAAATCGACGCATTTACAAAATTTAAGATTGAGAGTGAGTTCCAGAATAAGTCTTTGGGCGGAGCTATCTCTTATGTGGAAGTGCCGAACCTGACCAATAATGTGGAAGCCATCGAGGAAGTGATCCGCTTCATCTATGACAATATCCAGTACGGAGAGTTCAATACCAAATCCGATTATTGCCAGGTATGTGGCTATGATGGTGAGATCATGATCAATGATAACATGGAGTGGGAATGTCCCCAGTGTCATAACAAGGATCATGCGAAGATGAATGTCACCAGAAGGACCTGCGGCTATCTGGGAGAGAACTTCTGGAATGCCGGCAAGACCAAGGAGATCAAGGCAAGAGTTCTTCATCTGTAATGTGCAGATAGTAAAAGGGAAGGAAATGTCCTATGAATTATGCAACGATCAAGAAAACAGATGTGGCAAACGGCCCCGGAGTCCGGGTATCATTGTTCGTCAGCGGCTGTACCCATCATTGCAAGGGATGCTTTAACAGCGAAGCCTGGGATTTTCATTACGGACAGGCATACACAGAGGAAACAGAGAAAGAAATTCTGCTGGCACTGGCCCCGGACTATATCCGGGGCTTGAGCTTACTGGGAGGGGAACCCATGGAGCCTGAGAACAGAGGAACCGTACTTTCTCTGGTGAAGAAAGTAAGAGAGCGATATCCGCAGAAGACCATCTGGTGCTATACGGGATATCATTTTGACAGGGATCTGCTTCGTTGGATGGAAGAAGGGGATCCGGTGATCACAGAACTTCTGCCGCTTTTGGATGTGATTGTGGATGGAGAATTTATCGAGGAGAGGAAGAATCTGCGGCTGGCCTTCCGGGGATCGGAGAATCAGAGAATCCTGGATGTGCAGTTGTCTTTAAAAGAAAAATGTGGTAAACTCTTAGCTATATAGAGGATATGGGACGAATGGGGATAACGTTCCAGCACAAGGGAAATAAAGCATGAGGGAGTAAAATTAAGTATGGAGAGTTTTCTGGATACGATATGGAATAGAAACCTCTATATTGGTATTCCGTTGGGAGCTTTTTGCTGCTCCCTTTTTCTGCTGTTCTGTTTTTTCAATACCATGAGGAACCGGACAATCCGCGGTCTTCGGCTGGTGCTGACCGCCTGCCTGATCTGGACGGGCAGTGTGAGCCTTATGAGACTTGGGATATTTCCCGGAATTACTTTCTGGCATAATTTCGCCCTGCTTGGTCTTTTGATGATCCCGATGTTCATGTATGTGTTTCTGTTTGGATTTTTGGAGATTACGGAGCATGATGCCCTGATCTACATTTATGGTGTGCTGACGCTGGCACTGGTGTTGGGAAATGCAAGGAGTGGTACTATCCTGCCGGCACCGGAGCTTGTGAACCGCGCGGATGGCACCTGTGTTTATGTGTATCATGCAACTGCCGGAACCGGTGTTCTCACAGCCATGGAGATCGCAGTAATGATCTATGCCACTTATCTTGCACATTGTAAGATAGGAGACAATAAGGAGCTGCGTAAAAAGCTGTTTCCCCTGCTGCTTGGAACGGTGTTTATTCTGGGAGGAAATATGCTCTGCATGCTGCCCGAAAGTGTATTCCCTTTCGATATGCTGGGCAGTGTGGGGATGGCAATATGCATGGTATATATCATGTACAAGCAGTATCTGTTTGATTTTTCGTATCGGGCAACGGTAGGTGCGGTGTATTTCCTGGCAGTGATCGTAGCAGCGATTCCGGTGGTGATCTTATCCTATAATCTGGAAATCGTGACAGGCAGCCTTGGACAGACAGCAGTGCAGAGGCTGATTTTATGCATTACCCTGCAGTCGGGATGGACCGTACTTGTTATCCTTTTCGCCAGGAAGCAGCTGGAGAATATTCTATATCAGAAGCAGAAGCATATGTTGGAGGGAATCCGACAATTTCAGGACAGGGCGGCATCCATTCTGAGCCGCAGAGAGCTGTTTGCTACACTGCATGATATTCTGGGCGATGCGATCCCCGGATGTGAAGCCAGGATCTTCGAGAAGAATTCGAATGGAGAAGGGTATCACGAAGCGGTACAGAGCGGACATATTCCATTAAGTAAGGAAGAAGCAGCCGGGATCTGTGACCTGGTGAAACAGGATAATATCCCGGAGCGGACAGTGATCGCAACCTTAAGATATGATAATCAGATCTGCGGGTTTATCTATATGGAGCGGATGCGGGCAAATAAGCTCAATTATCAGGAAGTGGACTGCATAAGACAATTGGCGAACATTGCATCCGGAAGCCTGAAAAATATTGATGCCTATGAAAGAGTATATCAGGTACTGTCTCTTATACACATCTCCGAGCCC
>ENA-OZRY01000362-OZRY01000362.1-human-gut-metagenome-genome-assembly--contig:-NODE-362-length-9148-cov-4.067414_pt1 | contig 9148 bp, 7 predicted proteins | sample MGYA00243275_ERZ653959 | MGnify/ENA primary metagenome ERZ653959 (study PRJEB26926, sample SAMN06164579) | human gut metagenome | biome: ENVO:00009003; feature: ENVO:2100002; material: ENVO:00002003...
TATAAGAGACAGTTTCCTGCCACAGGCATTTTATTACTTCTATGCCTACGCGCAGTTAAAGAAAGAAGGAAAAGCGGATCATCTGGTAGTATGCGTACCTAGCGGAAACTTTGGTAATATCACCGCCGGACTATTTGGTAAACGCATGGGCTTGCCTGTCAAGCGTTTTATTGCAGCCAATAACCGGAATGATATTTTCTACCAATACTTGCAGACCGGAAAATACAACCCTCGTCCTTCCATTGCTACTATTGCCAATGCAATGGATGTGGGAGATCCAAGTAATTTTGCCCGTGTACTGGCATTGTATGATAACAGTCATGCTGCCATAACAGCGGATATCTCTGGTGCGACTTATACGGATGAACAGATTCGTGAAACGGTGGGTGAGGTATATCGGGAAACCGGTTACTTGCTCGATCCGCATGGAGCCTGCGGTTATCGTGCTTTATCCGAAGGATTGTTCCCCTGCGAGACGGGTATTTTTCTAGAAACGGCACATCCGGCTAAATTCCTGGAAACTGTGGAAGGTATCATTGGTGACAAAGTGGAGATTCCCACCAAACTGCAAGAGTTTATGAAAGGAACTAAACAAAGTATTCCGATGGAAAAAGACTTTGAAAGTTTCAAAGGCTATTTGATGAGAGAATAGCTTTTAGAAATTCTGATAAGAGAGGGGGCCAAAAGTCCAAAGTAACTATCCAATGGTTCACCGTGGGGGCGGATTGAATAGTTACTTTGGGTTCATTTACATGAAGAACAAAAAAGTTCCGTCACAGCAACATGCTCATTACTAACCACTTTCTGTGTGAAGGTTTCTCAAATCCCCCTCAATCGGTGGTATGCTTCCGGCTATCGAATCCTGTTACGTATGTAACAAGAGCCTATTCCTATCATATTTTCACTCCGTTCCATTTGATATTTCACCCGGGTGAAGCAACTGTTTCACCTAGGCAGAAACGGCTGTTCACCTAAGTGAAATCGCCTCTTCACTCGAGTGAAGCAACAAATGCAGATGGACAAAAATACGCCTTATGACGCTCCCCTGCAAGGAAGCAACCGCAACTATGACACAGGGATTAGAACAACCAATATACGTCAAGTAGAATTTGGCAGCGGAGAATGGCAAACCGTTTCAGGGGAATTTAGAATATATTTGCACAGCATGTCGTTGATTTACAGAAAGATACTGTGCATAATTCGGAATGATTGATGCGTGTCTTTATTTTATTTCTTCCAGCAACTTTCCGAACGAAGTGAATGTCCGATGTTTCCCGTCCCGGGTGAGGTACAAGGCATCAGGGGCGATGACTTGTAGATGGGGCAGACCGGCAGGAGCGTTTTTGGCTTGCAGACAAGTATATCCGTGACGGTTCAGTGCGTTGATAGTCCAGTGCAGCAAGGTTTCATCTGTCGCTTCCACCGTTATTTCCTGCTTTCCATTCACGGTTGGATAGTAGATGCCATGATCATAATCGAACCGGATATTACTGTGTGAGAATAAGTTGTCCATCTGATGGCTTAGAATCATATCTTCCGTCACTCCACATTGCAATCCTTTCTCTTTAGACAACAGCCAAAGCTTGTCCGACAGGACTAGAGCTTGTTCTATATCATGGGTTGATAGCAGAATAGCCTTGTTTTGTTCCACGGCCAGTCTGTGCAGTAAAGTCATGATTTCTATTCGGCTTACTACATCCAGAAAGGCGGTTGGCTCATCCAGAATAATCAGTGGACATTCTTGTACCAATGCTTTGGCTATCATTACTTTCTGTCTCTCTCCGTCCGAAAGTTCGGCTGTATAACTTTGTGCTTTGTGAGTGATTCCTACGGCATTTAGGGCTTCTTGAATGATGGCATGGTCATGCCGGTGCAATCTTCCGAAGAACCCCGTGTGCGGCTGGCGTCCCAAAGCTACCAGTTCATACACGGTCAATCCTCCTGCTTGGGTCTTGTCCGTCAAAACCACGCCAATGGTACGGGAGCGTTCTTTTTCCGAATAGTGTTGTAAAGGTTTGTCCAGTAATTGTAAATCTCCGGCTAAAGAGGGTTGTGAGGCGGATAATGTACGAAGTAACGTCGATTTTCCGGCTCCGTTGGCTCCAAGCAGACTGGTCAGTTCTCCTGGGTAAAGCTCGAAAGAAAGGTGTTCGTGCACTTTCTTCTCTTCTTTATGGGTGCGATAACCTATACATAGGTCTGTTGCGGTGATAACAGCTTGCTTTTCCATTAGTTGAAATACTGGATTTTACGTTGGTTCACAATGACATAAATAATAATGGGCGCACCAATGACCGGGGTGACGGCGTTTAGCGGAATGATACCTGCTTCGCCCGGCAAAATACAGATAAAGTTACAAACTAGTGCAATCACTCCGCCGGTCAGCATAGTGACGGGCAGCAAGGAATTATGATTGGATGTTCCCAACATCAGACGGGCGATATGAGGTACAGCCAGTCCGATGAAAGAAATCGGGCCGCAGAAAGCAGTTGTTATTGCTGTCAGTATTCCGGTGGCGATAAGCAGCAGGTTGCGTGTACGGCGAATGTTGATTCCTAGGTTTTCGGCATAGCGTGTGCCTAGCAGCAAGGCATTCAGAGGTTTTATCAAGAGTATGGTAATCAGCAGCCCTGTCGCTGTAACCAGAGAGAAAAAGGGAAGCTGTTGTAAAGATACTCCTCCAAAGTTTCCCATTCCCCAAATCATGTAGGAATGCACTCCTTCTGCCGTGGAGAAGAAGTTGAGCAGGGAGATGGCAGATGAGGTGATGTATCCTATCATGATACCTATAATAAGCAGCATAATGCTGTTTTTTATCAAAGTGGAGAAGAATAGAATGATTCCCATCACCAGCATGGATCCTATAAACGCTCCGATAATGACGGAAATAAAACCGGATAAAGTAAATACTCCGGCGGTGATTGTTCCTGCACCTGCCAGCATGACCAGAGCAACTCCCAGACTTGCCCCTGAACTGATGCCCAAGATGGAAGAATCGGCCAGGGGATTATTGAAAGTCGTTTGCAACATCAGTCCCGATGAGGCTAATGCCATTCCACAGAGTAAAGCCGTAACCGCTTGCGGCAGGCGGGATTCCCAGACAATAAAACTCCAACTCGCCTTTTCTACTTCATTGCCTGTAAGGATATGCCACACCGCCTCGGCAGGGATGTTTACCGAACCGAACAACAGGTTGGCTCCTGTCAATGCAAGGATGAGGAGGAGCAGTATGATACCGTATTTCGTTCCTTTATTCTTCAAAATCACTCCGCTAATTTAGTGAAATATTTTAATTCATACCCTTCTAAAAGCGTAGGATGGAATATTTTTATCAAATCTTTCAGCAACCGGTCGGGATGGAAAGGGGAATCTTCGTAAAAGTCTACCTTCCCTGTGTTGCATCCATAAATGTTGCGTTCCTTGAATGCGCGGAAACCGGTGTATGGAGCATAGTCCTGCTCCAATTCCTTATAAGTCTTGTCAATGGCCTGATTATATTTGATGAGCCAAAAGTCTGCATTCTGCCCTTTGTCAAACACGGTTTCGAAGGCTAGGGGAACAGAACCGCTATGCTCGTCATTGGCAAACACATAATTTGCCCCGGCATCCGCATAAATCCGTGCGGAGGTGCTTTTCCCTCCCGGAACATACCATGCCGAACCATTCTTCAGTTCGCTGATAACGCTCGGTGCAGATGAAAGGGGAGCAACCAATGCTTTCAGCTCATTATAGTTTTTTTCCACCTCGGCAAACAAACTGTCCGCTTTTTGTGCCTCACCGAACAGAAGGCCGTAGAAACGCATCCATTCGGCACGTCCCAATGCCGAAGTTTCCATGTAGTCTGCACATTCGATAATGGGGATGTTGAGTTTCTCCACCCGTCCGTATCCGCCACTGTTCTCAAAAGGGGAGAGCATAATGGCATCGGGATGCAGGTCGATTATCTTTTCTATATCCGGGTTCATTCCATTCCCTACATCGGCGATGCTTCCTGTGCGGCAGCCATCCTGCACTTCTTGCAGTTTGATATACTTCAAATCGCAGACTCCTCCAATACTTTTCAATGCACCAATCTGGTTGAGCAATCCGCAATGTACGGATGAGTAAACAACGGCCTTACTCAATGGCGTGCGGACAAGTGTCCCTTCCGGCAAGTCGGCAGGCAGGGACTTTTTTTTGTCAACCAAGACATAGGTGTGCAGTATCCGGGTCGTATCCCATGGATTGCGCAGACGGGCAATGGTATAGTCTTCGGTTGCAGACAGGCTGAGGTTTTCTGCATAACGCAAAGGGATTGCTTTTTCTGCTTCTATTACAGAAGAACTCTTGCTTTTTCCGCCGCAGGAGGAAAGAAGGGCAAGTAAGAAGATGAATAGGATTACTTGTTTCATGTTATTTTTTATAATATCCGCCGGTTTTACGGGAACCTTTGTATTCTATTAATTCTTTATCTTTCAGTGATCGTAAATAACGCTCTGTCGTAGCAGCTCCTTTTTGGATATATTCTGCAATTTCATATCCTTTTGCACCGGGTTTCTTTTCCAAGAAGGTGAGGATAAGGCTTTCAAGTTCGTTTATTCCCTCATTTATTCCCTCATTTATTCCCTCATTTATTCCCTCATCTTTGTTTACTCCCTCATCAGCGATTCTGTCTATTACTGAAATGAACTGCATACCTACCGGCTCATTAATGAATTTTATATTCGGCTCTTCTTGAAGTGCACGTATAATCCCCGAGCCCAGCCCGCGATAAGGCATCGTTTTAGCACAGAAATTAGCAATGAAAGGATTGCGTACTACGGCGCTTCCCAGTTTGATGCTTTCCACCGTCAACCCATCGGGAAGGCATCCCGGGCTGATAATCTCTACACGGTTATCAAAAATGAGTAATCTTATCGGTGCATTACGCGTATAATCACGATGTACCAAGGCATTCTGCAAGATTTCTTCTAATGCCACTTCTGATATTTCCAGTTTTCCGATAGAATTAAATCCTTGTCCTGCCTGTATATTATGAAGATTTGCTTTCAGAAAAGACATTCCCTTTTCAAATAATTCGGGCAGTGTGCCGGTGATATCTTTACTGTCCCGATAGTTGATACCTCCTATATCGTTACCAAAAAAAGAAACAGCTTTGATGACAAAAGTTGGACGGTACTGCTGAGGGTCTTTGCCGAAGAACAGCAGGCCTGCCAAAGTCATTCTGTCCTCTTTCATGATATGAAGGTTGTGTAAAAGTTCTGTGTATAGAATACCGAATGAATCTTTTTCGCGACCATATTCTTTGCGGATAAAGTTGTCCAAAGCATATCCGTTGATATCTTTTTCGGAAGTGAAAGGAATGGGTTGCTCGTCAGCGTACAGTATGCCGGAGCATTGGAATAAACGCATAATTTCACTATTCTCCATTACTTTGCGCTTATCCGCCCCTTGTTTAGTCCAGATTATCCCGTTCAAATCCTTGTAAGGTTTGTTATCACCTTCTGCTATGTGGGCGATAAGAAGGGAACGTTCATCTACAATAACGGTTTCCGTCTGTATATAGATAACCGGGCGAAGCAAGTTAGTGGCTATATTGGCCAAGATAGAATTGAGTTGCTGGATTTCCTGATAAGACAAGCCGATGATTTCTCCCGTTTTGTCTTTTATGCCGAATAGTATCATTCCACCACGAGCATTGGACATAGCTACCATTTCGGCGGCAATACTGTCTTGGTTGGGAAAGCATTCCTTGAATTGTACCGTACTGGTTTCTCCACATTTTATAATGAGCTGTAATTCTTTGCTGTTCATTTTTCTAGGTTTGTTTGTGAATCCTGTACAAAAGTACGGTAAAAAAGTGAGGAAAGTTTTATGAGATTATTTAATTTATGAGGGAAATAATTGTAGTTTTGCTTCCTTCATCAAAAGTGAAGAGAAGCAAAACCATATTTTATTATTTCAGTAAGAAGGTTAATCCGCATGGACCTACCCCTACATTGTATTTGTTTGTAAATTTGCCGTTTGCCGAATATTCGTTTACATAGCCATCAGTGGTATAACTTGGCCATCCTCCAACCATATTGTAAGAACTGATATAAATGTTTCCGGTAAATGGATTGACTGCGATGCCACAAGGGCTATCAACAGGTTGATCTATTAAATTTTTTGTTTCATTTCCTGTTTTTGTATCTATACTGAAATAAGTATTTGCCGTTGCGCCATAAGGAGCATTGATAAGGTAAAGGGTATTATCTTTTACAGTCATTAATGTTGCTTCCGTTACATCTGTAACAACATTCATATTGTCAATTTTTTGTACTTTAGCTGATATGTCATTATAATTACCCATTGCTAAGACATATACGTTTCCTTCCGTAGTAGAACAAATTTTAGTGGGATTTAGTCCTACGGGTATTCTTTTTGCTTCTGTAAATGTCTTTAGGCCTATTTTAGAAACACTTTTTCCATTTGCATAATCTGCACCGTAATTCATTCCGTCTGAGTTAGCAACATACAGGTAGCCGTTGGCCACTGTCATCTCTTCTGGATTTGGACCAACGTTTAATGTTGCATCGATAGTTAGACTAAGGGTGTCGATACGGGAAACGTACCCATCATACATAGAAACATATACTTTTCCATTAGCAGCTATAATATCACGTGGACCTTCCCCTTGAGTGGATGTCGGAACAATCTGTTTGATGGATTTAGCTGTATTTTTGTCTACTATTTCTATAATATTTGAACCATATATGGCAATATACATTTTCGAACCGTACACTATTGCATCTTGAGGGGTACTTCCCAAACTTCTTTTGTTTATGTCAAAAAATACATTATTGCTTGCTGTTCCTTTTTCAAAGTTAATAAAAGAAAGTGTTCCATTAACATTGTTGCTAAGATTACCTGCATTAATAACGTACAAGCCTGTTGCCTCGGTTGGCGAAGTTACTTCGGGAGTCGTGTCGGGTTGTGAAGAAGGGTCTTCTTCCGGATCTCTAGGAACTTCGATCTCATTGTCATCATCGTTACAAGCACAGAACAGCGGAGCTATACTAAATAAGGCTGCTGCAAAAAATAAATGTTTGAATTTCATACTTATATAATTTTTAAAAATGAATACTGCAAGTTAGTTTATAGCTTCTACCCGGCATCGGGTAGCTTTTCACTATGTCATATTGTTTATTTCCCAAATTGATAATATCTCCCCGAAGATTGTATGTAAACTTCTTTATCTTGAAGCTGCGGTATAATGAAAGTCCGTATTCTATATATCCATCCATTTCATTACTTGGACGATTTTCGGAAGCAATATATCGTTTGCTCACACCTGTAGCATGAAGAGAAGCATTTATGAAAGGATTTTCCAAGGCTAAAGAAGCACCTGCGCTATGACGTGGGGTATATGCAATCTGATGTTTGTAATATACGACTTCCGGGTCTGTTTTATCTACTGCATATTGATAGGTATAGTTTCCAGTCAATAGTAAGGAATAATGTTTTGCAAGTTGGAAAGTGGTGTTTATATTGGCATCTACTCCCCAAATTTCTACTTTGCCTAAATTTACCATATTCCAGATAAACATATTATAGGGCATTGCCACAATTTTATCTTTTACCTTATTATAATACCCATCCAATGTCAGACTGATTGCTGGTAGCCAGCTTGTAAAGTTGTTCTGGTAAGTGATACCTATATTATATTGTTGAGCCTTTTCGGGACGAAGATCACGGCTACCCATCCGGTCAAAGTAGTTTTCAGAAAAAGTAGCCACTCTGAATATGTCTTTATAGGAAGCCCGAAGGTATAGCTGTCCGTCTGTACAAGGTTTCCATGAAAAAGAGAAGGAAGGGGATAATTTTCGCCGGTTCTCAGCTCCGTTTCCTTCTTTTGCACCATTAAGATATATCGATCCGAGTAGTATGGCAACAGCTGTTATGTTATCAGTTTGATATCGGAGAGTTGCTGTTTGTAATATAGAATGCCGGTAAGGGCTTGTATTGTTAGGAGTATTGGCATTTAGGTTATTATATATGTAATCTGCCGCATAAACCATGCTCCAGTGACTAGTCGGAGTATATAGTAATGCTCCTGATGTATAGTATTCTCGTTGGAAATAACGGTCGTTTAATTCTCCTCCGGGGTATTTTCCTCCTTCATCGTGGTAATGAGATTGGCTCCAGTTAAATTTCCCATTGATTAACAAAGAAAGATTATTTTCCCAATAAGTACGGTAATGTACTTGTGAAAAGAAATTTCGTTCGCGTAACTTCTCACGGCTTTTCGCGTTGTAAAGAATGACTGCACCGGGTAATTGCTGATTTGTATCGTAATAATAAATCTTTCCGTTCAGTGTGCTTCTGTTATTAGGGCTGATGTAAAGATTCAGTTCTCCTCTGTAGGTTTGAATGTTGTTGTTATAGCGTTTTTCTTTGGAAACATAATCTCCGTTGACTAAAGTGAAAGGATATAGGTTATCTGCCCTCATAAATTCACCAGTGGTAGATGCTGAAATCTTTTCGTTAAACTTTTGTTCGTAGCGGATAAGGGGATTAATCATCCCGAAAGAACCTGTCTTTATCTGTCCCGTCAAGTGATTTTTTTTGTTTGAAAAATCCGGGGATATGCTTTGTAATTTTAAGGCGGCAGCAGAAGCAACTGTACGTGCCGGTACAAAAATATCTTCATTGTCCCCAATGGTCAGTGAAATTTGCTGGATATTGTCAATAGAGAAACGAGACAAGTCTATTTGTCCGCTTTGACAATCACTGAGTGTAACCCCGTCATAAACTACGGCTGTATGTTTGGCTCCTAAACTCCGAACGGAGATAGTTTTCATTCCTCCTGCACCCCCATAATCCTTTATGTTTACCCGTCAGGTCAGCACCGATAAAACTCACATTTGCAGGAAGTCCCTGAAAAAGCGGTTGCCACACAGCACGACTCAACACAGTAATTTCAAGTTGAGGATATTGTACTGCCAGCGAATGTACTACCGGTATCGTCATGGCTACATCGCCAAGAGCCGAGAAACGGATAATGAGAATACGCGCCATTCGTTATTTTTTTGCATAAAGCACCGGATTCAGCGCCGGGTCATTATACATCTTCATCTGTTTATATACTTTCATATACTTCTTCCCTGCCTCGATGTCAGCCAGCAGC
>ENA-OZRY01000364-OZRY01000364.1-human-gut-metagenome-genome-assembly--contig:-NODE-364-length-9092-cov-4.148279_pt1 | contig 9092 bp, 6 predicted proteins | sample MGYA00243275_ERZ653959 | MGnify/ENA primary metagenome ERZ653959 (study PRJEB26926, sample SAMN06164579) | human gut metagenome | biome: ENVO:00009003; feature: ENVO:2100002; material: ENVO:00002003...
TTAACCAAGAAAACCCCAATTAGTTATGGATAATTTTATCTTTCACAATCCTACACGCCTCATCTTTGGCAAAGGCATGATTGCCCAATTGTCCCAACAGATACCGGCCAACAAGAGAATCATGATCACTTTCGGAGGTGGCAGTGTAAAAACAAATGGAGTCTATGAACAAGTAATCCAAGCCCTTGAAGGACGTGATTACACGGAGTTTTGGGGAATAGAATCAAATCCTGATATATCTACCCTGAAAAAAGCTATAGAATCAGGCAAAGAAAAAAACATCGACTTCCTGCTGGCAGTAGGTGGCGGCTCAGTTATAGACGGTACCAAGTTGATTTCCGCTGGTATTCCCTACGACGGAGATGCCTGGGAACTAGTTAAAAAAGGCAGTGCACAAAATACTATTCCTTTAGGAACTGTGCTAACTATTCCCGCCACAGGTTCAGAAATGAATAACGGAGCTGTAATTTCATGCCGTGAAACTCATGAAAAATATCCATTTTTCTCCTCTCATCCTGTATTTTCTATCCTAGATCCGACAGTAACTTTCTCATTGCCCGACTATCAGATAGCTTGCGGACTGGCAGACACTTTTGTACACGTCATGGAACAATACATGACCAAAACAAACGAATCTTATCTAATGGACCGCTGGAGCGAAAGCATCCTTCGTACATTGGTACAAATCGCTCCGCAAATCAAAGAAAACAAACAGGATTATCACTTGATGAGTGAATTTATGATGTCCGCCACTATGGCTTTGAACGGTTTCATTGCTATGGGAGTATCCGAAGACTGGGCCACCCACATGATAGGGCATGAGCTGACTGCATTACATGGCATGACACACGGCCAGACACTGGCTATCGTATTTCCCGGAACTCTACGGACACTCGCCGACAAAAAGCGTGACAAAATACTACAATATGGCGAACGTATCTGGGGGGTTACTTCAGGAGTTCCCAGTGTACGAGTATCGCTAACCATAGAAAAGACTGAAGAATTCTTTAGAAATTTAGGACTTAAGACCCGTTTGGATGAAGCAGGAATAGGCGATGATACCATCGAAGAAATAGTACGCCGGTTCAATGAGAGAGGCGCAGCATACGGAGAGGACGGTGATGTAACTGGAGAAGTGGCACGCCGGATTCTGCAAAACTGTAAATCGAAAAAAGAAACAACTGATACAGGAGGAACGAGTATGAAAACAGTTATTCTTACTTCTTTCAAAAGTGATGTCCGAGCACACATGTTACAGGATCTTCTAAAAAATGAAGGTATAGAATCCATGTTGCAGGGAGAATATACAGCCCAAGTTTTGGCTTATATTCCGGGAATGGAAATAAAGGTTCTAGTCTTCGAAAAAGATTATGCCCAGGCATTTGAAATCCTGAAAGCCAGTTTTCCCGAGAAAGTATAAGCATAACTTTCTTCTACACCATTCAAACTTTCTCATCCATATCTTGTTATAGGGAGTATTCAAACCTAAACTAAAGATGTACATGAGAAAGTTTTTATTTTTACCTTTACTGGCACTGCTAGCTTCGTGCGGTAAAGATGAGGATTATGACAGAAGCAATCCCAAACCTGAAGAGATGGTGACTCCCGCCTTATATGCCACCATTCAACAAAATACGACCGATCTTTATAACGGTCCTTTGGAAGTATTACCTTGCCGGCCTGATGGCAGTATTTATGTAGGAAATTACACATCAACCGGAAATCAGACCCCTGTCCCCGCATATTATTCCATAGAAAACGGAATAGGAAAATCTAAAAATTCCCCTCTAAGACTGCCCGCAGGCACCTATAATATCATTTATTGGGGATATCCCACCTTTTTCAATACTACAGACGCCGCACTGAGCGACCCTACCCTAATTTTAGGAGAAAAATTACTCGACACTTCATTAGGATTACGAAAAGTCCCCGTAGATACTGTTTACTATCCTGTACACGATTTAGTATTCGGCACACAAGAGATCAATATCGGTCAAGATGACCTTCAAGCGCATCTCATTCGTGCTACCGCCGCATTAGGAGTAATCACTACCGAAACAAACGGTAACGCTTTCAGCGAAAGCATAGACTCTATGTGGATTTATATCAGCAATATCTATAGTAATCTGAATTATTTCTCCGCCCAACCGGAAGGAACTGTCAAAACCATACGTTTCGGGTTGATCCCTAACGCAGATCGAAAAGAATTCAGCAATAAATTTGTATCTGTATTCCCATCCCAGCCAAATCCAATGATCCAAGTCTTCGTGCAAATGAAAAACGGAGATTTAAAGCATTACCAACAAAAGCTAACCACACAACTTAGTGCCGGAACAAAAACAACAGTCAACCTGAGTATGGACGGTGTACTACTGGAAGAAGGAGGGACCGGAGGATTCCAAGTAGACCAATGGAAAGAGCAGAATGACAGCATCCATATACCATTAAACTGATCTCTGCTCTATTAAATTTTCAAAGAAATCCTGCCATCTACCATGTGAATAGTACGGTCCGTCAAACGAGCCAAATTTTCATCATGAGTAACAATAACAAAAGTTTGGCCTAATTTATCACGCAAATCAAAGAACAACTGATGAAGTTCCTCTTTATTGCGGGTATCCAGACTGCCCGACGGCTCATCCGCAAGGATAACCGCCGGGTTGTTTATTAATGCACGCGCTACCGCCACCCGTTGCTTCTCCCCTCCCGACAATTCAGCCGGTTTGTGCGAAGCACGTTCGGACAACCCCAAAAAAGCTAGCGTTTCTTTGGCTTTCCGCATAGCTTCGGAAGAAGATGTACCTGCTATCAACGCAGGAATCATCACATTCTCTAAAGCCGTGAACTCGGGAAGTAACTGGTGGAACTGAAACACAAAGCCAATCTGCCGGTTACGAAAAGCCGACAACTCTTTTTCCTTCAAACAACTCACTTCTGTACCATTCAGTAAAATAGTACCCGTATCCGCCTTATCTAACGTTCCTATGATCTGCAATAATGTAGTTTTCCCCGCACCACTGGGACCTACAATACTTACCACCTCTCCTTTTTCTATCATCAAGTCAATACCTTTCAGTACCTGCAATGTCCCGAAACTCTTCGTTATTCCCTGTAATTCTATCATAATCAAATTCTTCTTATCACATACTCCGCCAGATAACAGCCAAAGACTGCCGGCATATAACTCACGGTTCCGGCAGTAGATTTCTTATTTTTCTCATCATCTACCAATATCACCGCATCCTGATCGGCCTGCTCTGTACTAAATACAACCGGAAGTTTTCGCTTCATCCCCATTTTCTGCAAACGCTTCCGCACGGCTTTGCTTAATCCGCAATGGTAAGTATCCCATAAATCGGCAAAACGAACCTGAGTAATATCCCATTTAGCACCGGCCCCCATACTACTCACAATGGGCAGACGACGTTGAAGCACATTATATATAAGGTAACATTTAGGAGCTACCGTATCAATGGCATCCACCACAAAATCAAATTTTGCACTGTCCAGCAATTCCGGAATACGCTCATCTTTCAGATACTCCACCAATACAGTCAATTCCAAATCAGGATTAATATCACGGAAACGTTCCGCCAAAATTTCCGCTTTGGGACGTCCCATAGTAGAGTAAAGGGCCGAAAGCTGACGATTAATATTACTGGGCTGCACAATGTCTGCATCCACAATTGTCATACGGCCTACTCCTGCACGACAAATCATCTCGGCAGCATACGCTCCAACTCCACCCAAACCTACCACCAGCACATGAGCGTGACGCAGGCGTTTCATCTTATCTTTTCCTAGCAACAACTCCGTACGTTGCTGCCACTCTATATTAATTTCGTTCATCACCTTTCTTAAACCATTTGTAGAACCATTTTCCTACATTATCATATACTCGTGTTTCCGATTGTCCGCGAGGGTCAGAAAAAGAAACAATCTCTTGCGGATCGTCCCCTAACTGATCCGGATACACAATCAACAAACTGTTATTGGCAAAGTACTTGCTGATTTGTGACGGCAGACGTTCAAAAGAAGTCTGATAAGAGATGGAACCTTTACGCGAAGACACAACCACAAACAGATGGTCATAATTCACCTGTCCGGTCAATAAAAGCAGATCATCCCACTCTTCCAATAAAGAAAACTCCGTAAAAGTATTCGCCTCCTGTTTTTCTGTCAGGGCACGCAAATGCTTCAATGTATCTTCTGTAGCAAAGAAATGCACGCGGCATCCCAATTGTTTACCCATACGGCAGAGCTGTGTCATCCATTTCAAGAAACCTTTTTCATATTCCGCCTTATCGGGAACCGCCACCACAATCCGGCGCAACGTATTGACAGGCATCAATAATTTAGCGATCATAATCTGGCGGTTCGTACCCTTCAACAAGTTTTCCGTCATTGTACCAAAGAAAGAATCCATCAAATTCGTCTTACGATGCAAACCTATTACAATATCCGTTACCGCATATTCTTTCTGCGTATGAATAATACCTTGCGCAATATTCAAATCATAACGCAACACAGTCTTTACAGACGCATCGGCAGCAGCAGCAATCATCGCCGTACGCTCCAAGTTGCGCTTGCCTATCAGTTCCTTGGTTTCTGAAGTATTATTATCATTGATCACACTCAGTGCCACCAATGACTCTTTTTGTTTAGGATGCCTCATCATCAAAGCCATGCCTACCAACCCTTCTATGGTTTCAGGATTAGCTACCGGAATCAAGATGCGTTCCTGTTCCTTACCTTCGCTGCCCTCCATCAGATTTTCCTGAGTCACCATTTTGCGTGCGGCACGTTCTGTCACAACAGAACTTATAATACAAGTGAACAAAATCATGACCACCGTACCATTCAAAACATCATCATTCAACAACCGCTCTCCATTTTCCATAATAATACCATGACCTATCAACACAGCGGCCAAGGTCGCAGCAGCCTGTGCATTACTTAATCCGAATATCAAGCTGCCCTCCACCTTCTTCATTCCATATATCTTCTGGGTTATCCATGCAGCCAGCCACTTACTGAATGTCGCCACTACGGTCATTACAACCGCCACTTTCAGCGCTTCACCTTCCGTAAAAAGGCAACGTACATCAATAATCATCCCCACCCCAATCAAGAAATAGGGAATAAACAGCGCATTACCCACAAACTCCAGCCGGTTCATCAAAGGAGAGACATGAGGAACAAAACGATTTAATACCACCCCGGCAAGGAAAGCTCCCAAAATACCTTCCATCCCCACCAATTCCATCAAGCCTCCGCCCAAGAACACCATAGCCAGCACGAATATAAATTGCATCACCGCATCCTCATACGTACGGAAAAACCATCGGCTGATGCGAGGCATTAAAAATATGATAAGTCCGAACAGCAAAACTACCTTGGCAACCAACAGCACCCAAAACAGTCCGCCTACGTCCTCACCTTTATACATACCACCAATAACAGCCAGCACCATCAAAGCTAGCACCACAGTCACCGCCGTACCACCAATAGTGATACTGACCGTCCGTTGCCGCGACAAGCCATACCGGCTGATAATAGGATAAGCAATCAAGGTGTGACTGGCATACATACTGGCCAGCAACACAGAAGTCAAAAATCCATAGTCCAGCATACTCATGCTGCTCCATATGCCCAGCCCCATCGGGATGAGGAAAGTAAACATACCAAAGATCAATCCTTTTGTCCTGTTTTTCTTGAAATCGTCCATATCCATCTCAAGACCGGCCAAAAACATAATGTAGTAAAGTCCGACCTTTCCAAACAATTCAAAACTGCTGTCACGTTCCAGAATGTTAAAGCCATACTTGCCTACCACTACCCCGGCAAGTATCATACCGATGATATGCGGAATGCGTAAACGCCCCAAAATCATAGGGGCAAACAGGATGATAATAAGTACCAGGAAGAATATCCAGGTAGGATCTGTGACCGGAAAATGTATGTTAAGGTCGAATAATTCCATCTTTTTTTGAGTTTTATACCATTATATCGACAAAATTACGAAAAAACTTTCTTTTTTACTGATTTATATTCTAAAATGTTCTAATTTTGCACGCAGAACATACTTACATGCTGAGAGATAGTTCTAAAGTATTACTAAATTTTATCTTATAAAACAAAAAACAAAATGAAAGTAGCAATTGTTGGTGCGAGCGGAGCTGTAGGACAAGAGTTCCTGCGTGTGCTCGATGAAAGGAACTTCCCGTTGGATGAGTTAGTGTTATTCGGTTCTTCACGCAGTGCAGGACGAAAATACACATTCCGCGGTAAACAGATTGAAGTGAAACTCCTTCAGCACAACGATGACTTTAAAGGTGTAGATATCGCTTTCACATCAGCCGGCGCAGGTACCACAAAAGAGTTTTGTGAAACCATTACCAAACATGGTGCCGTACTGATTGACAACTCCAGCGCTTACCGTATGGACGCCGATGTGCCTTTGGTAGTACCCGAAGTGAATCCGGAAGATGCTTTGAATCGTCCCCGTAACGTGATAGCTAATCCCAACTGTACAACTATTCAGATGGTAGTTGCACTGAAAGCCATCGAAAATCTTTCACACATAAAACGTGTGCATGTGGCTACTTATCAAGCTGCCAGCGGTGCAGGTGCAGCGGCTATGGATGAATTGTATGAACAATATCGTCAGGTATTGGCTAATGAACCCGTGACTGTAGAGAAATTCGCTTATCAGTTGGCATTCAACTTGATTCCCCAAATTGATGTATTTACCGACAATGGATATACCAAAGAAGAAATGAAGATGTTCAACGAAACACGCAAAATTATGCACTCCGACATTCAGGTTAGCGCCATGTGTGTACGTGTTCCCGCCCTCCGTTCTCACTCGGAAAGTATCTGGGTAGAAACTGAACGCCCCATTTCTCCCGAAGAAGCCCGTGAAGCCTTTGCCAAAGGGGAAGGCCTGGTACTGATGGACAATCCCGAAAAGAAAGAATATCCGATGCCTTTGTTCCTGGCAGGTAAAGATCCGGTTTACGTGGGCCGCATCCGCAAAGATCTGGCAAACGAAAACGGACTGACTTTCTGGATCGTAGGCGATCAGATTAAGAAAGGTGCGGCATTGAACGCTGTTCAGATTGCCGAATACTTGATCAAAGTAGGAAACGTGAAATAATTTGTGAAATAATTTTTTTTATAATCTTTATCTTTGCGCCAATCATTGATTTAATGAATTGACCAAGATAAAGATTATATCGTTTATTACAGTTATTCGTCCGTCAAACTATCCCCACAACATTATGCTGAAAGAAAAAACACCTCGGATACCCAAAGGACGAAGTTTTTTTATTCTGTCCCCGATAAAATAAAACAATCTCCTTGTTCCCGTCAAGACTTCTTTTTGATATAATAAGCCTTTTATCCCCCGACCTTTAAACCATTCCTTACAGATAATGGAACGTAGCAAGCGGGCATATAAAGCACTTAACCATATGAAGAAAAACAGTTAGTCATACCCCAAAAAACATTTCAGCAAACAAAAAAATGGTTTGTCCCACAAATAAGAAAACAAGATCGTCAAATAAAACCCGATTCATTCAACTGCCATAGCTCAAATCATCCATAAAAAAAGAGTATCACAATAACTGCAATACTCCTTTTAATCTTTTATGATAGCTGTTTATTCAGCAACTAATACATCATCAACACTTCTTTTCGTACCTTTCAACGGGGATATGCCAACCAAATTTACATTAAATATCAATGTGGAATATCCGGGAATATCACTATATCCATCCTTTCCATATCCCAATTGATAAGGAATATAAAGTTCCCATTGATCTCCTACTTTCATACCTCCATATCCTTTCATCAAGGCAGTGCTCCATCCGGCAATCACCCCACCTGCAACAAATGTCTTTGGAGTAGCTGTTTCCGGATCAAGTTCTCCTTGATAACTTTGGTCAAAGACTGTTCCATTAATAAACTGACCACGATAATTCACCGCTACCGTATCCGTGGCAATCGGACTTGTAGTACCATCACCAATCTTAACAATCTTGCAGTAAACATTATCATTCACCTTTCCTGTCTCATTCAATCCCAAAGGAGGAAGTTTATACGATCTGATAATTTTCCATTGTCCTACCTCATTGCCTTGATTAGCTTCCGCCACTGTAGCGATGGAGTCAATATATCTCTGATTACGTTCCTCCCAGTTTGCATACGGGTCTTCTGTTCCATCTGATTCACTACATGAAACAATGGACAGAGAAGCAACAAACAGCAGACTAATCAGCCAAAGAATACTTTTATTCATAAATTCCTGTTTATTATTGCAAAGTCTTCAGCAGACTTGTTATACTTACTTTATCGGCAATGATATTGTTCAGTTCCGAAATAGCCACACGCTCCTGCTGCATGGTATCACGATTACGCAATGTTACGCAATTGTCCTCCAAAGTCTGGTGGTCTACAGTGATACAATATGGAGTACCGATGGCATCCTGACGACGGTAACGCTTGCCGATGCTGTCTTTCTCATCATACTGGCAGTGGAAATGGAACTTCAAGTCATTCATAATCTCACGCGCCTTCTCGGGCAGGCCGTCTTTCTTCACCAACGGCATCACGGCCAGTTTCACCGGAGCCAGAGCAGCAGGCAATTTCAGCACGACACGAGTTTCACCACTTTCCAATGTTTCTTCTGTATAAGCAGCACTCATAATGCTAAGGAACATACGGTCCACACCGATAGATGTTTCAATAACATACGGAGTATAGCTTTCGTTCAATTCCGGATCGAAATACTTGATACTCTTGCCACTGAACTTCTCGTGCTGGCTCAAGTCAAAGTTCGTACGGCTGTGAATACCTTCCACTTCCTTGAATCCAAACGGCATCAGGAATTCGATGTCTGTAGCTGCGTTGGCATAATGTGCCAGTTTGTCGTGGTCATGGAAACGGTAATGATCATCACCGAAACCTAATGCTTTATGCCATTTCAAACGAATTTCTTTCCATTTGGGGAACCACTCCAGCTCAGTACCAGGTTTTACGAAGAATTGCATCTCCATCTGTTCAAACTCACGCATACGGAAAATGAACTG
>ENA-OZRY01000369-OZRY01000369.1-human-gut-metagenome-genome-assembly--contig:-NODE-369-length-8981-cov-3.566211_pt1 | contig 8981 bp, 8 predicted proteins | sample MGYA00243275_ERZ653959 | MGnify/ENA primary metagenome ERZ653959 (study PRJEB26926, sample SAMN06164579) | human gut metagenome | biome: ENVO:00009003; feature: ENVO:2100002; material: ENVO:00002003...
TACGAGATCTGCGCATGTCTCGTGGGCTCGGAGATGTGTATAAGAGACAGGAGAGACGTCCGGTCTCGTCCTTGGAATGAACCTCGGGAACCGGGCTTGTGAGGTCGCCCACGGCGAGCTTCTCGATACGCTCGGTGCATACTTTTACGGAGGAACCTATCTTCTTGCCGAGGCAAACTGAGATGAACGCTGAAACGACGCATGCAGCAATAAGAAGGATCACGGTCATCACAATAGCGCGGGATGTAGAGTCCATAAAGTCGCCGGTGGGAGCGTAAACTGCAAGCGACCAGCCGTTTGAATCCTGGATCGGGGCATAGGAAAGGAACTTGCTTACGCCGTTGAGCGTGTACCGCGCAACGCCGGATTCGCCTGCACGCATGCTCTCGTGCGCCTTTGCAAGCGTCTTGTATCCGGCCTGACCGGAGGTGTCCGCAGCCGCAAGCTGTTCGATGTTCTCGCCGCGCTTTACAATCTCGCTGTCGAGGTCGGCGATGGTGTTGCCGTTCTTGTCGATTATGTAGGCTCCGCAGTTATCGCTGACCTTTATGCTTCTCACGATATCGTTGAGGAATTCGGGATCAGGAACGATGGTAATGCAGCCCGCTGTTTCGCCGTCGGTAATGCCGTTTTTCCAGATAGGAGCCGCGATTATGATCATCAGTTCGCCGGTCACTCTGGAAACGATAGGCTCGGTTACGGTGACATTTCCTTTCATCGCGTTCTGGAAGTACTCGCGGTCGGAATAGTTGTTGCCGTCGAAGCTTTCCCCGTTAGGCTTGATGATGTTGCATTTCTGCAGTTCGTGACGCTCAATGATCTGCTGAACTATTTCGCTGAGTTCGCTGTCGCTGGTCGACGAGTCTGAGAGCTGGGACATTGTGCCAAGCTCCCTTGCAATGTTGGTATAGGAACGCATCTCCCAGTATGCGCGCTCCGCCGCGACCTGCGCCGAAGCGGTCATGCTGCTGTATACCAGATTTACGGTACTGTTGTAGATCATGATGCAGGCAAATCCGCCAAGCGTGAACAGCGAAATTGCAACTGTAAGGATACAGCTTACCAGTATCCTCATACCGATAGATTTCATAGAAAACCCTCCCTTTTTTTGCGGCGCCGCGCAGGTGTCATTCGGATCATACGGTGCTGCATATCACACCGCGAGCCGAACATTTGAACATTTATAGAAAATGCTCTGCCGTGATGTAATTTTCTTTAATTAATAATACCACAAAAATCATGGTAAATCAAGCGGATTTCCACACATTTTTCGACAATCTGGCGATTTTTGTAGATACTATATAAAAGAAAGCCGGGGCTGCATAGAGGTTCACATTATACAAACACGAACTGCACCAACAGCATGTAGATAACCGTCCCGGCGGCGATGGACAGCAGCATGCTGCGCTTCCACAGGTGAATTCCGACCGTGGCGGCTCCTGCGATAAGCTCAGGAAGACCCCAGCTATACTCCGTCACGGAAACGCTGCGCAGGCAGTAGACGATGAGCATTCCGAAAATTGCGCCGGGGAGCACCTTCCCGAGGTACTGTATGTATTTCGGGGTAGGCTTGTCCTGCCGGAACACCAGGAACGGCAGGAAACGCATTGCCATCGTCCCGAGGGTGCACATCGCGATGGTGATTATCTGTTCGGCGATGGTCACTTTTCCTCACCTGCCTTCCGCCCGACGGGCTTCCTGAACGCGGTGAGAAGCAGCAGTATGCATATCATCGCGGGTATCATGAAGTTATCCCTGCCGAATATCAGCAGGCAGGCAGCGCTGCTCGCCAGACCCGCCCATTCGCTGAAATGGTGCTTCTCCTTGAGCCACTGCTCCAGGAATATCACGATGAACATTGCTGTCATCACGAAATCCAGACCCTTCGTGTCGAAGGTGATGAGATTCCCGAGCAGACCTCCCAGTGTGGCTCCGCCGACCCAGTAGAGCTGGTTGAGCAGCGTTACGAAGAAGTAGAACCAGCCGCGGTCGCAGTCCTCGGGGATCTCAGCGGTGCAGTTTATGCTGAACGTTTCGTCGCACATGCCGTAGATGAGGTAGAATTTCTTCCAGCCCATGTCCTTGAAATTGTCCAGCATGGAAATTCCGTAGAACAGGTGCCGCGCCTGTATCATCAGCGACACCATCAGCACCTGGAGCGGCGCGAACGGCGAAAGCAGCATCTGCGCCGCGAGGAACTCCAGACTGCCGCCGAAAATCACCGCCGCCATTATCATCGGGTAAACAAAGCTGAACCCGGAAACGTTCATGTAGATACCGTAAGCCATTCCCAGAAACAGGAACCCCGCAAGTATCGGTATAGTGCAGGGAAACGCCGCCTTGAACGACCTCGTTATAATGCCCTTGTTATTTTCCATGTCGTGTAGTGCCTCCATTCCGAACAGCTATGTATTATATCATATTACTGGGTATTTTGCAAGAGAAGATAAGGAATTCCCGCCAGTATATGTAAGTATTCCGGGTCGTTTATACCTGTGCGGCGCGGTAAATAGTACTTTACAATCCGCGCAGAATATGTTATAATAAGTTATATTATGTTCGGAAAAGGGGAACCATTTATGAAAAAGCTGACCCGCCTTAAATGTCTATCGAGCCTTATCCTGGCTCTGGCGGCGGCGCTGTCGCTGACGGCATGCTCCGCCGATACGGCTTCCGGGGTATTCCCGGAGCTGTCGCAGATAGTCGGCGAGATAATACAGACCGCAGAGGAAAGCTCCCCGGTAACGCGGGAGTTCTTCCAGACCCAGGAGCCGGAGGAGCAGTCCGCAGAGCCTGAGCGCCCTGACGTTCCGCTGACCTCCGGCAAGGGGCAGGAGGGCTTCCCGCAGACCGATGAGGAGTCCGTACAGCCTGACGCGCCGCCGGAAAGCTCCATCGCCGAGGACGGCAGCTACACCACCAAGGAGGACGTCGCGCTGTATATCCACACCTACGGGAAGCTGCCGCAGAACTTCATCACGAAGAAGCAGGCGCGGGAGCTTGGCTGGGGCGGAGGTTCCCTGGAGCCATACGCGCCGGGCATGTGCATAGGCGGCGACCGGTTCGGGAATTACGAGGGTCTGCTGCCGGAGGGTCACAGCTATACCGAGTGCGACGTAAACACGCTGGGAGCCTCCAGCCGTGGCGCGGAGCGGATAATATTCTCATCGGACGGGCTGATATACTACACCGGCGACCACTACGCGAGCTTCACATTATTATACGGAGAGGAATAAACCATGAAAACACTTATCATCGACGCTGCCTCCATCGACAGCATGTACACTATCCACGACAGATTCATTGCCGCGTTCGATTTCGCGGAGTGCTACGGCGAGACCCTGGATTCGCTGCACGATTACCTCTGTGAGATAAATAAGTTCGACGCCCACGTGAAAATACTGAATAATTCCAGGCTCGAGGAAGCAGTAGGCGCGAAGGAAGCCGCCGCTCTCCGCAGAGTGCTGACCGACACCGAGGCAGAGAATCCCAGGTTCACAGTTGAGTTCGTTGACTGAGCAGGAAATAAAAAACTAACTGCGCCTTTATGGGCGCAGTTTTCCTTTTTGACCGTGCTATAATATGTATCAGCAAATGCGCAGAATAAATCACGAAGGAGCGTTATTAATGGCAGAGAAGGACACCAGCGCACAGCGGCTCAAGCTGCTTTATCTGCGGGATATTTTCCAGAAATTCACCAGCGAGACCGAAGCCCTGACCAGAAACCAGATAACCGACATTCTCTCGGACTACGGGATAACCGAGGGCCGCAAGGCGTTTTCCGAGGACGTGGAGGCGCTGCAAAAATACGGCATGGATATCCGCATGACGATGGGCAGGACGGCTTCCTACCAACTTATGACGAGGGATTTCGAGCTCGCCGAGCTGAAGCTCCTCGCTGACGCGGTAAGCTCCGCGAAGCTGCTTTCCGAAAGCCAGTCGGCGGCGCTGCTCAAGAAGCTCTCCACACTGTGCAGCGACAAGGAAGCCGCACAGATAAAGTGCACGGTGTACGTCTCCGGGAGGGTCCGGCAGAACTCCAACAAAGCGGTGCTTTACAACGTGGATACTATCCAGCGGGCGATATCGTCGGCTCCGAAGAAGAAAATATCCTTCCGGTACTTTGAGTACGACATGCGCAAGAACAAAAAATACCGCGACGAAGCGCGGGTGTGCACGCCCTACGCCCTGGTGTGGGACAACGACCACTACTACCTCGTGGCGTGGAACGACCACCGCGGGACCTACTCAAACTTCCGCGTAGACCGCATGGAGAAGGTCGAGATAATCGACGAACCCGCGCGCCGCGCCGACCCACATTTCGACCTTGAGGACTACATACTGACCCACGTTTCAATGTTCAGCGGCGAGGAATCCGACGTGGTGCTGCGCTGCGACAAATCCCTCGTCAATGCGGTTCTGGACAGGTTCGGCATGGGGGTGCGGATAGTTCCGGCGAAGGACGGCGAGAGCTTCACGGTGTACGCCCCGGTGGTCGCTAAGGAGCCGTTTTTCGGGTGGGTGTTCCAGTTCGGCGGCAAGGCCGAGATAATCGAACCGGAGAGTATCCGCAGCGAGTACCTCGCAATGCTGGACAAAGTCCGCGCAGGCGCCGGGGAGGCTTGACGGAGTTCCGGGCGCACTCCTGATGGAATGCGCCCGGAAAATTATTTGGCTGACTGCTCCGGAGCGCGGCGGCAGTTCTCGAGAAGATCCCTTAGCTGCGCTATCGGAACGAAGAACGGCTTTTCGCTGTCGTTCTCCATCTCAATTACCATGAGCGCCTTCGCACCCCAGTCGTTGAGGGTTATCCGGCGTATCGTGGAGGCTTTGTCCGACTTGGTGTTGATCGACTTCAGCAGGTCATTCATGCGGACGAAGCCGTGTATCCTGCCGCTGCTGCTCGTCCTGAAGGACAGCTTCTTTGCAAAGGGTCTCTCAATGTCGATTATTACCTTTATCTCGGTTATACCGCCGGGCAGGTCCGCCTCCGTGCGGTGCACCGTGCGGAACATCTTCACCGGAATGTAATCCTCCAGCTTCACCGTGGGAGCGTCTGCGTAGTGCTGTGAATTAGCCATGCTTCATCGATCCTTCCTTTTAAAGAGTTGCGTCTACCTCGGCGAGGACCTCGTCAAGCTTCACCATCTCCTCGCGGAGCTGCTCCGGAGTGATGATGAGCGGCGGGCATACAAGTATCATGTTCTCGTGGGAGTAGGTCATGAACTTCTTCGCCTTGAGCTTTCCGATGATGCCGCCCATTACTCCGAGCTTGTCGCCGCCGTAGGGCACCAGAGGTTCCCTTGTCGCCTTGTCCTTTACCAGCTCCACTGCGGAGAACAGACCGATGTAGCGCACGTCGCCGACGCACTTGTGCTTTGCCTTGAGTTCCTCAAGTATCTCGCCCAGCACCTTGCCGCTCTTATTTACGTTGCCCAGAATATCGTTGTCCTTGTAGTAGTTCAGGCAGGCAACGCCGGCTGCGCATGCGAGGGGGTGTCCGCTGTAGGTCAGGCCGCACTGCAATACATTGTCGTCGAAGTAGTCCGCGATCTTCCTGCTGACCGCAACGCCGCCGAGCTGAACGTAGCCGCAGGTAACGCCCTTCGCGAAGCTTACGATATCGGGCTTTACGCCGAAATTCTCAAACGCGAACATCTTGCCGGTGCGCCCGAATCCCGCCATTACCTCGTCGCAGATCATCATGATTCCGAACTCGTCGCAGATCCTGCGCACGCCCGCAAGGTAGCCCTCCGGCGGAATGATGATGCCGTTGGAGCCGGTGATGGTCTCCATTACGATCGCCGCTACGGTGTCGGGTCCCTCATAGATCACCTGCTCGCGGAGCTTGTTAACGTAGTACTCGCTGTACTCCTTCTCGCTTGCGAACGGGAGGTTGTCGCGGTACATGTACGGATCGAAGAACTTCACGAAGCCGGGGATACCAGGCTCCAGCGGATACCTTCTCGGCTCGCCGGTGAGGTTGCCCGCGCCGAATGTGGAGCCATGGTAGCTTCTGTAGCGGGAGAACACCTTTTTCCTTCCGGTGTACATTCTCGCCATCTTGATGGCGTTCTCGTTCGCGTCGGCGCCGCCGTTGGTGAAGAACACCTTCGCGATGTTGTCCGGCATGAGGTCAACGACCATCTCGGCGAGCTTCGAGCGGCTCTCGCAGGCGTAGCTCGGGCCGACGAAGCAGAACTTCTCCGCCTGCTCCTTGATGGCGTCGATGATGGGGCGGCAGCCGAAGCCCACGTTCAGGTTGACGAGCTGACTGGACATATCGGTGTATCTGCTGCCGTCGTAGTCCCAGAAGTAGATACCCTCGCCCTTTTCCACGGCGATGGGGTTCAGCCCCTTCTGCTTTGACCATGACTGTAAATTGTACTTGGTGTGGTTGGTTTTGATCTCAGTTGCATTCATAAGAATCGTCCTCCATTATCAGCTTTGAGTTTTCCATGTTGAGCAGTTCCCTCGCCCGGAAAGCCAGAAGCAGATTCATTTTATCCTCGTCGCTGAAGCTGCTGCCCAGAAGTTCGCGGATCTGTTTGAGCTTGTAGTTCACCGTGTTCCGGTGAACTCCGAAGATATCCGCGACCTCCTTCACGCTGCAATCGTTCTCGAAGTAGCAGCGCAGCAGATCGGCGCAGCCGGTGTTGTTCTTGGCGTCGTAGTCCAGCAGCTTGCCGAGGGTGCTGTCCACGTAATCCGAGAGGATACGGGAGCTTTCCACGCCGAAAAGCAGCTTGTAAACGCCGATGTCGCGATAGTACATGACCGGAGCCTTCTTCATCACGGCGAGCCTCATCGCGGAGACCGCCTCGCGGTAGCAGGAATGTATCCCGTCGTACCCCAGCCCGTTGTCTGAAATACCAATGTGAACCCCCGCAGGCTCGGAGCAGTTCTCGCTCACCGCGGCTGCAAGCTGTTCGCCGAGCCTCCCCGCCTCCTGCGGAGTGATATGCTGCCGCACTATCACAAGGTAGTTCTCCTGTATGAATATGCAGGAGGGATACTGCTGGCTTGCGCATATCTTCCGCACCAGGAACCGCATGCCGCGCCACTCGTCGCCGCTCCCCGGCTTGTCGGGGTGGGAGAGCTGCGCCGCAAGCAGCGTGTAGCTCACCATGTCGTGGAAGCCCCGGCGCTCCAGCACCGGCGCGTACTCGTCGCGGTTCCCCGGCGCGAAGAACAGGTTGCGGAACGCTCCGGCAAGGCTGGTCTCGCTCTCCTCGTTGGAAATGATCCGGTGGCAGAAATCGTAGGTCAGGTCAATGAGCCTCACCGACCACGGCACCACGAACAGCGGGAGCGCATTGCACTCGCAGTATTCCATGACGTCCTTCGGAACGGCGTTTATGTACGGTCCGATATTCACGACTACGCCCGCCGCGTTCTTGCCCTTGAGCTGCCGCACGAAATCCAGCAGCCAGCCGCTGCCCTTGTGACCGATACCAGTAGTGAACACCAGCTCGTTTCCGTGCATGAAGTCCGGAACCTCGCTGTCCTCAACGATGTGTACCCAGCGGACGAAATTATCCATTCCCGCCCTGCCTGCGATGAGCTTCATGCCGTAGGTCTTTTCAGCGTTCGCGCATATTCTTGCAAGTGTGATCGCCATAAACGCCCTCCTCTCCGATCATCTTCCGGGCTTCTTCACCCGTTTGCTGTGGGTTATCGAGCCGGTCGGGCAGACCAGCGTACACAGCAGGCAGCCCACGCAGTTCCCGCCGGTGAGGTGCGGCTTTCTGTCCGCGCCCATCGCGATCGCCTGGTGTCCGCCGTCCATGCAGGAGATGTAGCATCTTCCGCAGCCGACGCAGCTTTCCCGGTCAAACACCGGATAGACCACCGTGCTGCGGTCGAGGTCGTCCGCCGGAACTATGTTCGCGAGCGCCGAACCTGTAAGCTCGCTCAGCCGTGACATTCCGTGCGCCGCCAGATAAGCCCTCGTTCCCGAGATAAGGTCGTCGATTATCCGGTAGCCGTACTGCATTACCGCTGTGGTTATCTGGATATTCTCACAGCCCAGCGCGATGAACTCCAGCGCGTCATGCCAGCTCTCTATGCCGCCGATACCGCTCAGCGGCGTCCCGGAAAGCTCCGGACAGACCGCTATGTCGTGAATGAACCGCAGCGCTATCGGCTTCACAGCCTTTCCGGAGTACCCCGAAACGGAGCACTTCCCGTTAACGCCCGGGCAGGAGACCATCGTATCCAGATCGACGCGCGTCAGGCTCTTTACCGTGTTTATCGCGGCTATGCCGTCCGCGCCGCCTTCCTTCGCGGCTGTCGCGGGGACTTCCATGTTGCCGATGTTCGGGGTCATCTTCGCCAGCACCGGGAGCTTCGTTCCGCGCTTTGCCGCGGCGGTGTAGGCTCTCACAAGCTCCGGATTCTGCCCGACGTCGCAGCCCAGCCCCTCGCCCACCATCTGCGGGCAGGAGAAGTTGCACTCGACGATGTCGCAGCCCACCTCCTCGGATAGCCTTGCAAGCTCCGTCCATTCCTCCTCGGTGCTGCCCATTATGGAGGAAACTATCACCTTCGACGGGAACTCCCGCTTCAGCCGCCGTAGTATCTCAAGGTTCTCATTCAGCGGGTGGTCGGAGATCTGCTCCAGGTTCTTGAACCCAACGAACGGGGTGGATTCCTTGCCGATGGCGTCGAACCGGGGCGAAACCTCGTCCGGTCTGATGAAGCCTATCGTCTTGTATACTATGCCGCCCCAGCCGGCTCTCAGCGCGTTGGCGCACATCTCGTAGCCGCTCGCCACCACCGACGACGAGAGGAAGAACGGATTCTCGCACTTCACGCCGCAGAACTCCATCGAGAGGTCTGCGGCCAGTTCCTCAGCCTTCACCGGCTCCGGAGCCGCCTTTATCATCTCGCGTATCTTCACCGGAGACTCGTAGTGCAGGCAGGCGCTCTCGCATTCGCCGGAGCATTCCGCGCACCTGGCGGCTGAGACGTACCCGGCG
>ENA-OZRY01000374-OZRY01000374.1-human-gut-metagenome-genome-assembly--contig:-NODE-374-length-8910-cov-3.198871_pt1 | contig 8910 bp, 7 predicted proteins | sample MGYA00243275_ERZ653959 | MGnify/ENA primary metagenome ERZ653959 (study PRJEB26926, sample SAMN06164579) | human gut metagenome | biome: ENVO:00009003; feature: ENVO:2100002; material: ENVO:00002003...
ATACGAGATCTGCGCATGTCTCGTGGGCTCGGAGATGTGTATAAGAGACAGCTACTTTATTGTACTCATGGTAGCTGGTCATGGGCGTGTGGATGTCGAAATGATTCAGCAGCTTGATACTGTTACGGGTATCCTCCGCCGCGATCACATCCACCGTCTGCAGGGTCTCCACCACCCGCGGTGTCATATCCCCCAGATTGCCAATGGGCGTTGCACACAAATATAAAGTTCCGGGCATGAGCTCCTGCCTCCTCTCCAAATCATAGTAGTCTATAACTATTCAAAGCCATGATATCCTTAACTATCTAATATCCATATATATCATATATTTCCGGCATATACACTCCCGGCGCCTGATACACGATCAGTGGCTTTTCCACAGTCATGCGGGATCTGCCGCCTCGCACCGCCTCGACGAGCACCATATTGGGCTCCTTGTCGATGTAGGGATATACAAGCTGCATCCGCTTCGGCTCCAGCTTGTATTTTACCAGCATGGTCATGATCTCCGCCAGTCGAAAAGGGCGATGCACCATGTAAAAATGTCCGCCGGGCTTTAACAGTTTTGCTGTCCTGCTGACCACATCCTCCAGCGTGCAGAGCACTTCGTGTCTGGCGATCGCTTTTGGTTCCTCCGGGTTCGTCAATCCATGCTGTCCGATCATGTACGGAGGATTACAGGTAATACAGTCAAAAGAAGCAGCCTGGAATATCCGGTCTGCTTCCTTGATGTCTCCTGTCACGATGTCAATGCGGTCCTGCAGATTGTTCAACGCCACACTGCGTCTCGCCATATCTGCGCTCTCCTCCTGGATCTCCAGGCCGGTGAGATGGGAGCAGTGGTATTTTGCTTCCATCAGAAGCGGGATGATCCCGGTGCCTGTCCCCAGATCCAGTAAAATATCTTTCTCTCTGGCATTGGCAAATCCTGTCAGAAGCACCGCATCCATGCCGAAACAAAATTTCTCCGGATTCTGTATGATCTGATAACCGTTCCGCTGAAGGTCATCAATTCGTTCTTTATCCTTCAGTTCAACCTTCATTCGTGTTCTCCGGTTTTCTTCCGTTACCGTTATTACCGTTGTTGCCGTCTCTTCTGCCACCGTGTCTCGGTCTTCTGCGGAAGGAATTGTCTCTTGGTGCCTGTCCCTGGCTGCCGGACTGCTCTGCACCCTGAGCATTGCTGTTCTCTCTTACCTGCTCCGGACGGTTCTGCGGACGATTCTCACGGCGTCTGTCACCGCGGTTGTTATCCCTGCGGTTGTCACGGTTATTGTCTCTGCGGTTGTCACCACGATTCTCGTTGTTCCGATTTTCTCCACGGTTATCATTACGATTCTGATTCTCACCACGGTTATTATTTCTGCGGTTGTCGTCTCTTCGTCCGTCGCGTCTGCGGCTGTCTCCATGATTCTCGCCGTCGGCTCTCTGTTCTCTGCGGTCCTGACGCTCCGGGCGCTGCTCCGCACGTTTTTCTGCGCGTTCTTCCGCTTCTTCCTTCTCCTCGATCTCCTCTAACTTCTCGAGTTCCTTCTGCTCTTCCTTAGACAGTTCCTGACCGCCCTTTTTGCCGCGGCGTCTCTTGAACTGTAACGTGTCTGCCTCGTACTCCTTCAGTTCCTTCTCGTCACCGACTTCTACCAGTACCTTAACCAGCTGACGCAGTACGTTGACGCTCTGTACCTCGCCGTGCAGTCCGTCTGCCGTCTGGACATAGTCACCCACACCGGGAAGCTTGCGGTTCAGTTCTTCGTAGGTGTCTTCCTCATTTTTCAGGCAGCACATCAGTCTGCCGCAGACACCGGAGATCTTGGTGGGATTCAGGGACAGATTCTGCTCCTTCGCCATCTTGATGGATACTGGCACAAAATCTGACAGATAGCTGTGGCAGCACAGAGGTCGTCCACAGATACCGATACCGCCGCGTATCTTGGTCTCATCCCTGACACCGATTTGGCGCAGCTCGATACGTGTTTTGAACACACTTGCCAGATCCTTGACCAGTTCACGGAAGTCGATACGTCCGTCTGCTGTAAAATAGAATAATACCTTGTTGTTATCAAACGTATACTCCGCATCGATCAGCTTCATTTCCAGACCATGCTTTAATATCTTCTCTTTACAGATCTTGAAGGCTTCCTTCTCTTTTTCTTTGTTGGCAGCCTCCTGCTCGATATCTCTCTCTCCGGCGATCCGCATCACAGGCTTCAGCGGCTGGATCACCTTGTCATCCTCCACCTCATGCACTCCCGCAACGACCGTACCGAACTCTATGCCTCTGGCGGTCTCCACGATCACGTGGTCGCCTCTCTTTATCTCCAGCTGCAGCGGATCGAAGAAATATACCTTGCCCGCTGTACGAAATCTCACACCGATTACTTTTGTCATATCTATCTACCTCACTGATGCCCATGGCATCTTCACTTATAATGAATTAAAATAACAGCTGCCTGCGCAAAATGCGCCTGCAACTGCTATTTTATCATATCTTTTCTAAAATGACTACTCTAATATTAGCGTCTTATGATACATAAGTTTCCTTAGGACAGCACAGACCGAAATACCCTTAAAGCATTTAAGGAAAATACCTTGTCGATTTCCGAGGAAGAAAAACCCTGTCGTTCCATCTCTGAGGCAAGCTGCTGCATTTTTTCTGCGCCGGACAGCTCACAAGGCTCTCCGAAGCCATCGAAGTCACTTCCCAGTGCTATTGCATCGATTCCTGCCAGGTTTTTAATATATTGCATGTGCTCCACCATTTTTTCAATCCGCCCGACCTTTCCACCATCCTCAAGAAATCCTACGAAATAGTTGATACCGATAACACCGCCCCGCTCTCCGATCATTCTGATATTAGTATCCGAGAGATTCCGCAGATGTGAGCAGAGTGCACGTGCGTTGGAGTGACTTGCGATCACAGGGCCATGCGTAAGTTCAAAAATGTCCCGTATGCCGGCATCATTTAAATGGGAAACATCAATAAGAATGCCGATTCTCTCCATTTCCTCCACAAAGCTTTTCCCAGTATCCGTAAGTCCATTGACCAGGTCCGGGATTCGGGGCCTTCCCGGTGCGATTGCCGGATTGGGATACCCCAGTTCATTTGCAAAGTTCCATGTCAGGGTAGACATTCTGACGCCTTTGTCATATAGTGCATACAGGTTTTCCAGTTTTCCTTCATACACTCCGCCCTCTTCCACTGTCATCATAGCTGATAGCTTTCCCATCCTGGCGTTCTCTTCCATACTCTCCGCTGTAGTCACCTGTCCTATGATATCCGGATATTCCGCTATCTTTGCTTTCCAGAAATCTGCAAGCCCCATTACATGTGTAAATGGTGACTCGCCTCTTTTCTTCAATGCTCCCAGATGGGTAAAAAGGGAAAAGCACTGGCAAATATATCCCCCTTCTCTCATCCGGTTCAAATCGATTCTTCCGGAATTGGAAAGAAGGGAAGTCTCCTTCCCTTCCCTGAAATCCGAGTACATATTAGGTATCGTATCACAGTGTAGATCAATTACCTGGTACATCTAAGCTGCCTCCTCCTATTCAGATAGAGCTCCCTGCGCAAATTCAGTATATGCTTCATCCACAACCGTAATGACATAATCCGGCTCCGGGCTTCACGCCGGTTATGACACCTCTTTACAGTCCGAATTCTTCCAGTGCCGCATAGAATAACCTCTCATACCCTTTTGGCACTTGAGCATAAGAAAACAACCACACAGGAGCATTCTTACTCTTGTATGGTCGTTATTTCTTTTGTCACCGCTTGAAGACGTCACTCAAGAACTTTTTTTCTTAAAATTCCTAAGTGAAGGCTTTCTTCGGAGAGTTTTTTTAATATTTTATGGCTCTGAATAGTTATTATGTTAAGATCTGAGTTCCACACCCAGTTTGTTGTTGAGGTTCTTCAGGATCTTCTTCACATAGCCATCCACTGCCTCTGTGGTGAATTCTTCCTCCTTCGGAGCAAAGGTTACAGTGAATGCCATGGACTTCTTCTCAGGACCTACCTGTAATCCCTCGTAGACATCGAAGAGTTCCACGGACTCTACGAAGCTGCTGGCTTCTGCGATTGCCTTCTCTACCTCGCCGCAGGTAACGGATTTGTTCATTACCAGTGCCAGGTCTCTGGTCTCCTTCGCGAACTTGGAGATAGGAGCAAAGGTGGGAACCTTGCCGTATACGGGACGCAGGGCTTTCAGATCGATCTCTGCGATGTATGCGGATTCACGCATATCTTCTTCCTTCTGGATCTCGTAGGTCAGCTGACCTAAGTAGCCGATCTCTTCGCCGTTGTACAGGATCTTTGCGGTACGATAAGGATGCAGGAAGGTCTTTTTGTCCTCTACATATTCAAAATCAATGAACAGCGTCTCTGCTACCGTGTCTACCAGACCTTTCAGGGTGAAGAAATTCTCTTCCTTACCCCAGATACCGATGCAGATGGTCTCTCTCTCATCGGGATACTCGGTCAGAGGCAGATCCTTAGGGATGAATTTATTGCCGATCTCGTATACTCTGCCTTCCAGACAGCCGTTCTTCTGGTTGCGGGCGATCGCATGGATCATCTGAGGAGCCAGAGTGGTACGCATCAGGGACAGATCCTCGTTGATCGGGTTGATCAGACGGATCGCATGTCTCTCCGGTGCATCCTCGGGCAGACCTAACAGATTAAGATCGGAAGGGGAGAAGAAGGAGTAATGTACGCCCTCAAATGCGCCCTGTGCACACAGTGCTCTCTTGATCTTAAGCTCGGTCTTCTGCTTCGTATTCATACCACCGCTGGTTACGGCTGCTGCCGCGAGAAAAGTCGGGGTTACATGGTCGTAACCGTACATACGGATGACTTCCTCTGCGATATCGGGATAGGATTCCATATCTTCACGGTATGCAGGTACCTGAATGGTCAGCTCGTCGCCGTTAATGACAGGCTGGAAATTCAGGGACTTTAAGATTCTCTCGATGTCAGCGGTAGGTACTTCAATACCCAGTACGCCGTTTACCTTCTTGATGCTTGCCTTCATCTCGGTAGGCTCGATGGAGTTGCCGGTGTTTGCCTCTACGTGGGTAGAGGATACTTTACCACAACCCAGCTCCTCGATCAGATGCAGTGCTCTCTTGCTTGCCATAACGGTAGCATACTCATCCACGCCCTTGGCATATCTCTGGGAGGAATCGGAAGACTGTCCCAGTGCTCTGGAGCTCTTACGGATATTGTCTCTTGCAAATTTTGCGGACTCGAAGATAACAGCCTCTGTCGTATCGCGGATCTCGGAATTTAAACCGCCCATGATACCTGCTAAAGCTACGGGCTTTACGCCATCGCAGATAACGAGGTTGTTTTCGTTTAATTCAAACTCTTTTTCATCCAGGGTCATGATCTTTTCTTTGTCATGAGCGCGTCTTACATGAATGGCATTGCCTTCAATGTAAGAAGAGTCAAATGCGTGCATGGGCTGACCCAGCTCTTTTAAGATGTAGTTCGTGATATCTACCACGTTGGAGATAGATCCGATGCCTACCAGTGCCAGACGTCTCTTCATCCATGCGGGGGATTCGCCGATTTTTACATCCGTTACATAGTGTGCGATATATCTGGGGCACAGATCCGGAGCATCCACAGTTACGGTGAAACCGTCCTTGGTAACGCCGCTCTCGGTGTAATCCAGTGCCGGAGTCTTCACGGGTTTGTTCAGGATCGCCGCTACTTCTCTGGCAATACCGAAGATGCTCTCGCAGTCCGGTCTGTTGGCGGTAATGGCAATGTCGAAGATCCAGTCATCCAACTGTAACAGAGGCTTTACATCTGCACCGATCTCGGCGTCGTCCGGCAGTACCAGCAGTCCGTTGTAGCCTGCACCGGGGTACAGATCCTCATTCAGTCCCAGCTCGGTACCGGAACACAGCATACCGCAGGACTCATAGCCGCGCAGCTTGCCTTTTTTGATCTTCATGGTGCCTTCGATGGTCACATGATCTTTTGCGGTAGCGTATACCTGCGCACCTTCCAGTGCTACGGGGTATTTGCCGCCTGCATGTACGTTGTCCGCACCACAGCAGATCTGCAGGAGCTCTGCGCCGCCTACATTTACCTTACATACATGTAAGTGGGTCTCAGGGATGGGCTCACACTCTTCTACCAGTCCGACTACCACGCCGCTGATGTCCTTACCTACTTCGTAGGATTCCTCTACCTCGAATCCGCAGGAAAATAACTTTTCCTCCAGCTCCTTGGCTTCGACATCTATATCCACATATTCTTTTAACCAACTAAGTGGTACTAACATATCTTTTACCTCCTTCAATGCCGTCTTGTACGACATCCTCTCGTAATGTTCCTTGCATCGTTACTGTTTTAAAATCATATTCCTGTGATCTTAGTCATCATTGATCTGATCCAGTACACGCATATCAGATTGATATAACAGTTTGATATTGTTAATACCGTACTTTAACATTGCCAGACGCTCAATACCGATACCGAATGCCAGTCCGCTGTACTCCTCGGAGTCAATGCCGCAGTTCTCCAGCACCTTCTTATTTACAATACCTGCACCCAGTACTTCGATCCAGCCGGTACCCTTGCACAGACGGCAGCCGCAGCCACCGCAGGCGAAGCAGCTGACATCGACCTCTACGGAAGGCTCGGTGAACGGGAAGTAAGAAGGACGCAGTCTCGTGGTGGTACCTTCACCGAAGATCTTCTGTACCAGTACTTCCAGCATGCCTTTCAGGTCACACAGAGTGATGGTCTTGTCCACTACGAGACCTTCCATCTGGGTAAACATCGGAGAATGGGTCGCATCATCATCGGAACGGAATACTTTACCGGGGCTTAAGATCTTGATGGGAGGCTTCTGGCTCTCCATCACGTGAACCTGACCTGCGGAGGTCTGGGTTCTAAGCAGGAATTCCGGAGACAGGTAGAAGGTATCCTGCATGTCTCTTGCGGGGTGATCCTGCGGGGTATTCAGTGCGGTAAAATTGTAATAATCGGTCTCGATCTCGGTGCCTTCGTATACGCTGAAGCCCATGGATGCGAAGATATCGATCAACTGGTTACGCACCTGGGTTACAGGATGGAGGTTACCGGTCTTACGGCTCTTTGCCGGCATGGAGATATCGATCTTCTCGCTCTCGTAGCGCAGCTCCATCTCTTTTTCTTTTAACTTCGTGTTCAGCTCATCGAAATGCTCGCTGGCCCAGTTCTTCAGTTCGTTGACCTTCTTACCGAAATCGGCCTTCTCTTCCTTGGGCACGGAACCCATCTGCTTCATCAGTCCGCCGATAATACCGTTCTTGTCGAGAATGGTCTTTTTGTACTCGTAGACACCCTTGGTGTTCTCGATCTTCTCCAGCTGTTCCCGGATGTCGGCTTTGATCTGTTCGACTTTTTCATTCAATTCGTTTAAATCTGCCATCTTACTCCTCATTTCTGTGTGCTATTCTGCACACTGTGCCTTGTTGCACACGTGTTTTTACTTGTGCCTGGGTGTGTATTGCATTTTCATATTGTAACTATTCAGAGCCTCATTCGCAAAACCGCTTCGAGGCTAGCTCGCCATTGGCTCTGAATAGTTACAAAAAACCGCGCATATAAATCACCCCATTGGGACGAATTTATATCCGCGGTACCACCCAAATTCCTTATGTGAAAAATGAAAATTATTTTTACATTCACGATAAGACTCTTAACTCACGTAACGAGTGAGGAAACGTCATACCCTACCAAATTCATGCTCTCTGCTCTCGAATTCTTCCGGTATGCGGCTCGCGTGGGAATTTCGATTCTACTTGAACCTCAGGAAGCTTTTCAGCCGGTGGGCTTCCCTCTCTGTCAGGAAAATAGAATCTTACTGTGCACGTTCATTGCCTTTACCTTGATATGATAATACCGAAATAGCGGAAATGTCAAGGTCTTTTAGTTTATTGTGCCATCACCATTTCCAATAGATCCGGAATATCATTTTTCAATGTTTCATAAACTACCTTCAAATCTACATTACCATAATCATGTACGATTCGATTTCTCATTCCGTACATTGCATTCCATGGAATCATCCTTCTTTTCTGTTTATATTCCTCCGTCAGTTTTCTGGAATTTTCAGATATTTGTATCATACGAAACAACATAGAATCCAATAAGATTTCATTTGCATTTAGTTCTTCTATATCCACATTTTTCATATGTTTGACTATAAATTCCAGATCCTGTTGGATCTTCTGGATATAATAGTTGTCAGTTTTAATATTATCCATATATCTTTATCCCATCTTTTAAGATCTCTTTTGTCAATTCCGGATTATCCATCAATTGTTCCATATTGAGAACATCCACTTTTTTATGCAATGCTGCCCTTATCTCTTCCACTAAGCCGTAAAATTTCAATCCGCTTACCCCCGTTGAAATTAGCAGATCTACATCACTCTCAGGTGTTGCCTTGCCTTTTGCATAGGACCCAAACAGATAGCAGAATTCTATTTCATATCCTTCAAACACACTTTGACATTTCTGTCTGATATAATCTACATCTACTATCCCATGATTTTCGTCGATCGGATTTATTTCCGCCAACTTTTCAAAGATATAATTATATTTCAAGGTTCCTATTTTCTCTTCATCATTTTCGTACGATTTATAAGATCGCAGGGAAATCCCCATCAAATCTGCCACTTGTTGTTGTGTAAGCTTTTTTTCAATTCTCAGACTTTTTAGTTTGCTCATTTTGCACCTCTATATACAGAATAATGCAAGAATTGCACTATGTCAATATAGTAGATGCAATTCTTGCATTATAGTATACTCCTATTGGTTCATTTTCATGCATTAGCCATCCTATTTTCCCCCAGAAAATTTCATCCTCCCGCATCAGAAGAACATAGGCCTGTCTCTTATACACATCT
>ENA-OZRY01000379-OZRY01000379.1-human-gut-metagenome-genome-assembly--contig:-NODE-379-length-8826-cov-3.393228_pt1 | contig 8826 bp, 9 predicted proteins | sample MGYA00243275_ERZ653959 | MGnify/ENA primary metagenome ERZ653959 (study PRJEB26926, sample SAMN06164579) | human gut metagenome | biome: ENVO:00009003; feature: ENVO:2100002; material: ENVO:00002003...
AAAGTAAGATTATCTAAAAAGAATGTTGCAATAACGCAGGGTGATTTTTGCACAATTAAACTGAAGGGTGCCAAGAATAAGAAAGTGGTTTGGAAAAGTAATGATAAGAAAATAGCCACAGTAAAAAAAGGAAAAATCAAGGCAAAGAAAATTGGGAGGTGTTCGGTTATTGCAAAGTATAATGGAAAAAAATATAAATGCAGTGTACAAGTGAAAAAAAATAAATCATTAACACCGGAACCTACCAATGAGTCTGATGCGACTTTCCCATCAGCTTTTCCTCAAAGTTCATGGGAAACCAATGTGGAAGCCAATGAGAATGATGCAAAATTAGTGATTGATAGGTTTGTGCAGGATACCAAAGTGATTACATATTCAATCTATAATTTTACACAAAACATTATAACATTACCAGCGTATTATGGTATTGAGAAATATGATGGCAAAGAGTGGGTAGAGTTATCTCGCAAAACAAATTATGTGACAGCAAATGCACAGTATATAATGCCTGGTGATAAGAGTGTAAATGAATCGGGGATTGAAAGCAGTTTTGGAGAATTGGAACAAGGAAAGTATAGAATATGTGTAATTACATCATGTGGTAAGGTATGCGCTGAATTTGATATTATTTGACATTTTTATTTTTGAATGTGCATAGGAAAATGTATAAATGTCAAAACATACACCTGACAATAAAACAACGTCGCTTATTATGAGCGGCGTTGTTTTATGCGTGTGCGCCTAGCGGCGCACGTTTCTAACGGGTGAAAGTTCCGAATCCGCCCTAGTAGTGGGAAGGATACAGCCAAGACCAAGGGTGTCCATCGTGAGGTGGAATCTGAATGATTATTCCGGGGCTCTTTGAGCCACCTGTCCGGATTTTGAGAGCCACCATTCCGGAGAATGAGAGCCATATATTCCGGTAATTCAGAGCCACCTTATTGGGCTCTATTACATATATTTCCTTTATACTGTAAATACACACCTTTGGTGTGAATACAGATAAAGGAGGTCGTAAGTTATGACCAAGTATCGTGAAATCCTACGCTTGAAAAGCTTAGGATTCAGTGAGAGGAACATCGCACAGAGTTGCGGTGTATCCAGAAACACAGTCGCTAAGGTTTTGAAAAAGGCAGCGGAAATCAAGCTTTCATGGCCGCTGGATTTCGACATGACCGACAGCGCACTAGAGGAGCTGATGTTTCCTAAGGATAAGTCGGCAACGAATAAACGCATGCCAAACTTTGACTACATTCGCAAAGAACTTCTGCGAAATGGTGTAAACAAAAAGCTTCTCTGGGTAGAATACTGTGAGGAGTGCCGCATGAGCAGCGAAGAGCCTCTAATGTATTCTCAGTTCTGCTACTACATCCAAAAGGATGAAGAAAAACGCAGGGCTACCATGCATATCCCCAGAAAACCAGGTGAACAGATTGAAGTTGACTGGGCCGGTGACCCTGCCCACATCATTGATCCGGACACTGGAGAGATCACAGATGCATGGATATTTGTAGGTGTATTAACTTACAGTCAGTACGCTTTTGTAAAAGCATATATGGATGAGAAAACCAACAACTGGATCAAAGCTCATATCCAAATGTTTGATTTCTTTGGCGGTGTTACACCGATGCTCGTTTCTGATAACTGTACAACCGCAGTAAATCATAAAAAAAGTGACTGGTACAACACTGCACTAAACACAACTTATCATGAAATGGCAGAACATTATAATCTTGCAATCCTTCCGGCCAGAGTCCGGAAACCCAAGGATAAACCAAATGTAGAAGGATCTGTAGGAAAGATATCTACTTGGATAACTGCAGCCCTTCGTAATGAACAGTTTTTCTCGCTTGCAGAATTAAATGATTCTATCCGGGAAAAACTGAATGCCTACAATGCTCGTAAATTCCAGAAAAAGGAATGTAGCAGACTCAGTTTATTTCTTGGGGAAGAAATGCCATTACTGGCTCCGTTGCCTGCTACACCTTTTGAACTGGCTGAGTGGAAACAAGCCACCGTCCAGTTCAACTATCACATCGCAGTAGACAAGATGTTCTACTCCGTGCCTTATCAGTATATCAAAAATAAGGTTGATGTGCGTATAACAGATACAACGGTCGAGATATTTTATAATCACAATCGTATTGCCTCTCACAGACGTCTCTACGGAAGAAGCGGTCAGTATTCTACTGTGACAGAACATATGCCGCAGGAACACCAGAAATATCTGGAATGGAACGGGGACCGATTCCGTAAGTGGGCTGATTCGATTGGAATTAACACAAGTAAGGTTGTCGATGCAATACTTACCTCCGGCAGGATTGAACAGCAATCCTACAGAAGCTGCATGGGATTATTGAAACTGGCAGAAAAACATTCGCCAGAAAAACTGGAGCAGGTCTGCGCCAAGGCGCTTTCTTATTCCGGTAAACCCAGCTATAAAAGTATCAAAAATCTATTGGCTGCAATGAAAGACTCACCAGATGACATATCGAATGCATCAAAGGAATCTCAGACTGTTGAAAAGCCACATGGCATCACAAGAGGTGCCAGATACTATGGAGGTAAACGATCATGACAAATCAAAGTACAATCGATAAACTTATTGAAATGCGTCTGACTGCTATGGCGGATGCATTCCGCATCCAGATGGATGATCCTACAATGAAGGAAGTGCCGTTCGAGGATCGGTTCGGTATGCTTGTTGATGTCGAATACAGCAACCGTGCAAATTACGTTCAAACGGAATGCCAGTTCCGCTACTGCGGAACGGCTATTCCATTTTTAACGGTACGAAGTACCGCTAGATGATATCATTCTGTTTCACGCATATTTATACCGTTCATTTCCAGACGATATGTATGATGTTTATCTGTGATTCGTGTAAGGCACGCATCAGCGTAGGTATTATCAGCAAACATATCAAACCATGTACTGACTGGAAACTGTGAGATGACTACAGTTGATTTTCTTCCATCCCTGGTGTCAAGGACTTCAAAAAGATCCCGGCATTTATCAAGATCGAGATCCATAAGGCCAAAATCATCGATCACAAGAAGATCCAGCTTGGTCAGCTTATTCAGGTAATCCAGATTTGTGGATTTGATACGTGCCTGTTCCATTTCGCTCATAAGAGTGTTCGCTTTTATATACTTTACACTCTTAGACTGCTTCATTGCAGTTACACAAAAAGCATTGATTAGATAAGTTTTTCCACTGGCGGAAGATCCTGTTACAATGAGATTCTTTCCTTCCTCTATCCAATGGCAGGTACTCAGTCGCTCTATTGTCTGGGTATCAAGCTGACGTTCTGGACGGTAAATAGTTTCGTCAAGATCCGCCGCCGGGTATCGCAGATGCGCTTCTTTCATCAGACGATTAAAACGTTTATCTGCCCGCGCCTGCCACTCTGCATCAATCATTGCTGTCATGCGTTCCATAAAAGTGTTCAGATCTGCATTGGGATCTTTCAACTGTTCTTCCAGGATATGTGCCATTTCTGGAACACGGAAACTCTTCAGACGCATGATCAGAGCCTGTTCCTGAGGTGTTAATGTAATGTCATGGGATGAACTCATTTGTATGCCTCCTTTCCACGGATGTTTGTATGGGAAGGAAGTTTTCCGGTTCCGTTTATAGCACTACTGGAATGATTATTCTGAACCATGCTAAGTACTTTCTTGAAATAAGAATACTTGCAGGCATTGGCTTCTACGCATTTCTCAGCAGCCTCCTGAACCAGCCTGTGAGGAACATCTTTACAGGAATGGAGTACACCGGCACAGCTGTTGTATGCCTGTTCCTCATGCTTGGAACTGCGGAGTATCCTATCAATAAGAGTTACCATAGATTCTCCATAAACAGATGCCCATCGTCTGTAATAAGCTCCGTCATGTGCATTCACTTCTTTGTAATACAGGTGTTCTGGAGGCATATGATTGTCATCTGTAATGTAAAGAGGAAAATCACGGTAAGATCTTGGATGGCGGCAGATCAGCCGGTTATACTCATCACAGATCCGTATCTCCGTCATTGTAGCCTTAAGAATTGCAGGCTTCCCTTTATAGGTATACAATACAGAATAGTAGTGGGCATCATACTCAAGGTGGTAATTATCTGGAACTTTAAGCCTGCAAATAAAAAGTCAAGGCTAAATTGAAGAACATTGAAAATTTTATACAGGTTGAAAATTAGGTATCAAAATAAGACCACCACACCAGTGCTGGTCTGAGAATTATAATGATGATTAGGATTCTGGAAGAGATGAAAGATATTCTTTCACTCGTCCGTAGTAGATTCTTAGAAACTTGTTGGCACCTGCAGTCATATAGACATAGTAAGGCTTGCCTTGAGCACGTTTCTTATCTAAGAACTGATAAACAGGATCATCTTGAGGATGCGTTTTAATTAGGACATCCATTACCTGAAATAAAGTCTTTCTAAGATCAGAGGAGCCTCGTTTGGAAGTTGGAACACTTTTTTGTTCATAACTTCCCGATTCATTAACACCGGGATCTACACCGGCAAATGCAGTAATAGCACTTTTGTGAGTGAAACGGGAAACATCTCCGATCTCAGCTATCAACTGAGGACCAAGTGAAGTTCCAACCCCTTTCATAGCCATAACGACAGGATATTCCGGGAGTTTGGATGCAGTTTCATTCATGAGAGTGCGTAGTGACTCAACAGTTGTAGAGGCACTATTAAGCTGGTCTACAGCCTGCTTAATAATAAGCTTTGTAATGGCATCCTTTGAAAGTACAGGAACAAGTTCCTTTGCTTTTCCATAGATTTCCTCAGCTTTGGATTGGCTGAAGTTGTACTTCTTACGTTTGCACCAGTTTTGATAATGGTCGATAAAGGAATTCAGGGACATTTTACGGACACAGTCTACATGCCAGTATGTAGATGCAAAATCAACCCATTTCTGGCTGCCGTCACTGCGTGCAGGACTGTCAAAGTAAGTATTGACACCAGGATAGGTTTGGTCAAGGATGCCGATAAGATTATTTTTCATAGCCGTCTTGTGTTTTATGTAAAAGCCGAACTGACGGTTCATGGTTTTGAGCTGATTGCGTAATTCATCCATAACATTATACTGTTTAAGATTTTGCCATTTGTCAAGAGTATATCGGGCAATCTTAACAGCATCTGCTTTATCAGATTTCACTTTACGAAGAGAATCATTATCAAAGTCTTTGATAAGTTTTGGGTTAATGGCACTGACGAAAAGATTTGCCTCTGAAAGCTGATGAGCGAGGACTTCATAATAACGCCCTGTGTGCTCCATCACGATTCGGGACTCACCTTCAACAGAGTTGATGAGTTCTACAAGTGAATTGATACCACTGGCTGTGTGTTTGATTTCGAAAGGTGCGGAAACAATTTCACCGAAAGGTCGCATGATAGCAACCATACTCTTACCTTTTGAAACATCGATACCTACTGCGTTCATAAATTGTCACTCCTTAAGATTATTGCAATGGATAAGTACCAGTTTTACTCATTGCCTATTCAATCTACTGTGGTGTGACACGAATGCACCTGAGGTGATTCAACCTGCATAAAACGAACGCTGCGAATGAGGAGCTGGTTATCAGTCTTAATTACGGACGCGGAGTCCAAGAAAGTATTCGATATACCGATTGCTCCATCATTATACAGCTTAAGCAACAAGATGGATAATTCCTTACTGGCTGTAAGGGATATTAACCATAAATATATTGTAGTAGAAAGTATGAGGTATGATTATGAGAATGATGAAAAACAACAATAATGAGACAGTTACAGTGATCGGGATTGATCATGGGTATGGAAACATGAAAACAGCTACCAGATGTTTCCCATCCGGTGTAGCCAGATATGACAAGGAGCCAATCTTTCAGAATAATCTTCTTGTTTACAATGGCATGTATTACCAGATCGGAGAGGAACACAAGGAGTTCTGTGCAGAGAAAACGCAGGATGAGGACTATTATGTGCTGACACTGGCGGCTATCGCAAGGGAACTGGATGGGAAAGGTATGAACCGGGCAACGGTACATATCGCAGCCGGACTTCCCCTTACCTGGGTAGCTACACAGAAAGAAGACTTTCAGAAATATCTTCTCCAGAATGAATGTGTAGATTTTACATTCCGCAATAAAGAATATCATGTGGAGTTTGCAGGAGCAGACATTTACCCACAGGGATTTGCAGCAGCCTTTTACCGCTTACAGGATTTCAAAGGAATCAACATGCTTGTGGATATTGGAAACGGAACTATGAACATCATGTATATCAACAATTCCCGTCCATTAGAGAAGAAATGCTTTACAGAGAAATATGGAACGCATCAGTGTGTGCTTGCTGTAAGGGAATCCCTGCTGAAAGAACTGGGAACAGTGGTGGACGATCTGGTGATTGAGCAGGTGATCCGTACCGGGACAGCAGATATTGGTGAGAAATATCTGACAGTCATTCGTAAAGCTGCCGGAGATTATACGAAAGAAATCTTCCATAAGCTGAGAGAACGGGAATATAATCCAGAACTGATGCGTCTGTATGTGGTCGGCGGTGGCGGTTGTATGATCCAGAATTTTGGAGAATATGACAAGAGCCGGGTGACAATTGTACGGGACATCTGTGCCACAGCGAAAGGCTATGAAGCAATGACCGTAAGGAAAATCCAGAGAAACGGAGGGATGCTTGTATGAGAAAAGAACGGAAAATCATCAATACAAATATCCGTTTGAATCTTTGTGATGAACAGGACAGGCAGGCATGGGAATATTTGCAGACGATGGACAGGGAAAAATATAAATCGTACACCAGAGCAGTTGTAGTTGCTTTAAACGATTATTTTTCCAGAGAGTACAGGAATGAAGCAGATCCGTATCTGGAAACCAGAGAAAAGGAAGATGCTTTTCTGGAAAGAGTGGAAACAGCTGTCCGGGATGGAGTGAAAGAATCCGTCCCGATGGCTATAGCGAAGAATTTAATGGAAATGCTTGTACCGTTTGTAAAAGAATCGGTAGGAGAAAGTGATCTGCCGGACAGAACACTGACAATGGAGAAAACGGATGGAGAGATCGCAGAAGATAATCTGGACTGGGAGAAAGAAGCTGATATGGATGCAGCACTGGATTTTGCAGACAGTTTTTAGATGGTTATGAAATAGCAGTAACAGGAAAACAGACTGACAGTAAGGAATAGCTTTACAAAAACAGAATAGCAGAAAAAGACAATGGCAGTGGTTACATTTCAGACATTATGAATTGGAGAAATGTTTATGACTGCTATTTTTATGTCTTTTAGCAGAAATGGAAAGAGATCCAGAAAAAGAAAGACAGAAATAACAGGAAAATATAACAGAAAAGCGTTGGCAGATGGGTGGATTGAACAAGCAAGGCGAAGAAAAGAATAGAGTGCCGGATACGGCACATGATTGTCCGATACTTCGCATCGGAGTGATGCATGAACAGCCTGTTTCAGAAAGAGAAAATCTATCGAAATGGGAGCTTTTCTATTTCTTCCACAGTCTGTCCCTGCACCACAAAACCACCGTCATCTCCATTTTAATCTGATAACGTAGGGTGGAAAATATGGCTTGGTGGGTGTCGGTTCAGTGGTGGGGAGATGACAGGCAAGTTTCGCAAAGTGGCAAGCCACTCTGCACCGGAGCCAGCCTTTGGGCTGTTCCTAAACTTGCCAGAGGGCTCCGCCCCTTGGAACCCCGGCACGTCAATAGCGTAAGTATCCCTGCGAAATGTCCACCGGACATTCCTACGGAACACTTACTGATTGACTAGGGTTTCACCCTGCACCCACCAAAGGGGCGTTGCCCCTTATGGAATTCCTGTAAATTTTAGCCGAAACGCTGTGTTTGTTAATAAAGAATGAAAATCAAGCAAGGAAAGGAGACAAAAGCCTATGAGAAAACGAAATCATACAGTAACCATACGGATGAATAAAGAGGAATACGATTTGTTTCAGAGCAAGGTTAAAGAATCCGGAAGAACACAGCAGGAAGTTGTGATAAAAGCAATCGCAGACTTGAAGATAGCATCTGTAGAGGAAGTGGAAGAACTGAAAAGACTGAACCAGATGTTTGCGGATATCCTTTGTCAGCTCCGGGGAGCTACGACAAATATCAACCAGATTGCAAGAAAACTGCATACAGATGGAGAAATCCCAAACGACAGTATGTTGTATTTCCTCAATAAAAATATTCTTAAGTACCGGAAGGAGAGTGAAAAGATATGGCTATTAATAAGACGATTAATAAGCGGACAAATACACATGGAGCAATGAGAAATTGTATTGAATATGTTTTACGGCAGGACAAGACAAGTGAGCTGCTTACTTATATAACAGGCCCGTACTGTCACAATGAAATTAATTATGATCTGGTGTACAGAACCTTTTTGGAAGAAAAGAAGATGTGGAATAAAGATACAGGGAGAATGTATGCCCACAACATTATTTCCTGGCATAAGGACGAGCAGATTACTCCGGAGCAGGCATTAGAATTTGGAAAAGAGTTTGCAGAAAATTGGTTCAGTGGATTCCAGACCTTAGTGGCTGTGCATAAGGATAAAGACCATATCCACTGCCATCTGGTTACCAATTCAGTGAGTTATGAAGATGGGAGAAAGTTGCATAATACCAGAAAAGATCTGGAACGTATGAAACAGCTTACCAATCAGATGTGCCGGGAACGAGGACTGACCGTTGCCGAAAAAGGAAAGCATTTTGATGGAAGTCAGATTGAAAAAGGGGAAGTCATTGCATGGAGCAAAGACAAATATAATCTGTTCCGTCAGCAGGTAAAGGATAGCTTTGTAG
>ENA-OZRY01000421-OZRY01000421.1-human-gut-metagenome-genome-assembly--contig:-NODE-421-length-8320-cov-3.947005_pt1 | contig 8320 bp, 8 predicted proteins | sample MGYA00243275_ERZ653959 | MGnify/ENA primary metagenome ERZ653959 (study PRJEB26926, sample SAMN06164579) | human gut metagenome | biome: ENVO:00009003; feature: ENVO:2100002; material: ENVO:00002003...
ACCAGTATGCCGCCCAGGGAGCCGCCGAGCGTCCCTATCAGCGAGATCATCGCTGCGATAATACTGCTGTCCATTATGTACCTCCTCCCTCCAGCGCTGCAATACGCGCCTCGAGCGCGGCGATTTTAGCTTCTGTGTACCCGCCAACGCTTGCGGCGCTGCCGCCGTCGTTAAGCTTCTGCCAGGACCCCCATACTCCTAGCGCCTTAATTCTCCATTGTAATACTGAATCAGAGGCACGGTAGTCAACCTTTATTTGGATTGAGAAATTATTATCCCAGAACTGGTGGATTATTAGGGCAGCGGCATCGGATACACGATAAAATCCGGAAGCCGATAAATTATCAATATCTTCGTGAGCTATGGTGGCACTAGTTGCAAAGTCGCTCGCGTGCTTGCCGTCAAGGGTATCTGCATTGCCAAGAGGTATTTCCTCCCAGCTTGTCCCGCCATCTGTACTTTTGAATAGCAAGATGCGGTCATAGTCCGCATCAACCTGCATGCGGGTATGTACATCTCCCTTTTGGCAGTCGACCCCTGCCCACTGCACCCCCGCAGACGCCCCGCCCATGACAGCCCCGGCAACGCGTTTAAGTTCGCTTGCAGAAATGCCACCAAGCGTATCCGCATTCCCGCCGTTCGCGGGAAGCGTTCTTGGTATATCCGACAACTCTGCCTTAGCGTTCCAGATTCCTTTTTCGTCAGCAGTCACATGCGCGGTAGTATCGTTTTTGTGGTCGGTAAAGTCGGTTTCGTCAACCTTGCCGTTCCAAGTCGCCTTTTCCGCAGCGGAGATATGGATGCCTGCGTTTCCTTCATGAGCTGCAATCGCGCCGCGAGCAACTTCGTCCACACCGCTCTCGCCGCCTGTCGATGTGGACACCTTAAAAGGGCATGCGGTGTAATCGCTCCCTACAAGCTGAATCGAGCCAGTCCCGAGCAGGTACACTGTCCTGCAAGCCCCGTCAATCCTTACCGCCTGTCCCGCCGGAATGCTGACCGTGCCGTCAGCTCCGGGCGTTACGGCGGGAGCAGTGGACGCGTACACGGTAGCCGTGCCGTCGTTCCTGAGCCAGGCGTTCGTCCCGCCGCTGTAATCTGCCCTGATTTCCGCGCCCGTGAGCGCGATAGTCTTTGATGTCATGTGTTGCCTCCTATTTTGTATTTTTTCATTAAGTACGCCGAGTTATTACGCACCGTTGCTTCATCGTGGTATTGCGAGCCAAAAGCACACATTACAAAGTCACAAATTGTTGGTGCGTCCAATCTTGTTGACCCGAGATACTCGTTGTTGAGGTACATCATATTCGCGTACTGCCCGGTCATGCAGTTACCGACATGCCCAACAAGAGCGCCATCAATGTAAAAATAAGTAACACCGTCCACACGTGTAAAGCAGTACACATGGTACTCGATACAACTTACGTTTGTTTGCTGAATATCATACGCTGCAGACGAAAAGTACAAATTGCCATCAAACTGCAATAAACCGAAACCATAATGCTCAGAATTAGACAGCTGTGAAAGCCTCTTCGTGATAATGCAGTTGACAACCTTACTAACCTCAGACTTTACTATGGCATACACTGTACTTGGCTCAGCGCAAGCGAACGTACCGTACTGACTAGCTGTAAAGTGCACTGCTTCACCGTTCTCCGAAGCGCCTGAAAGAATGATATCGTTGTACCCAGTAACTGAATTCTTCCAGCGCAGGCTTGCAATATCACGCGTATCGGGCGTGAACATTCCGAATATTCCGTCCATTATAAATGCCGTCTTGCTTATTCCCCTGCACATCGCTACAGCCCAGAACACCGCATTGTGCATAGCCACATCAGTTATCCCCGCCGATATCTCCGGCTCGAACTCGTTCCCCGCGCTGTCGCTGATTTTGGAGATCAACCCGGTATCCGCGTCCTTTTCGACCGTGTATGTCATACCATTGAACTTCACGGAGGTGTCGGTCAGGTACTGGTATTCGGTGAGAGTAGCAGACGTTGCCCCCGCCGCCATCTGCTTCTCCGTGGCCTCCTGCCGGTTCTCAGTGCTCCGGTTCTGCGCCTTGCTTTCCGCCGTGCAGGATATCTTCTCGACAAAGCCGCCCGTGCAGGTCAGCGACAGCTCCTGTTCCATAACGATCACCTTCTTCTGAGTGCCGTCCGCGTCCTCGACCGTGAACACATCGCCCGGTTCGAGGATATTCTCAGCAGGCATTTCGAGTGAAACCGCCGAGTAATTCAACCCGCCGAGCCTGTTCCATGCGTATTCCGCGATACCGACCGTCGCAAACGGGTCATACGCCGTCACTATGCCGTCGGCGGTTTCGTCGTACTCAGAAGCAGTGCCGTCGATGTAGATTTTATCGTCGCCGCCGCGCTGGAGCAGTATCCCCTTGACCGTGTATCCGCTTCCACCTGCTATATCCAGCGAGTAGCACCGTCCGTGCTGAACGGTTTTTCCGACCTCCTCGTAAGCCGGGAATTTCAGCACCTCAGACGGCGAGAACCGCGCGTTCCTGCCATGACTTGCCGCGATGTAGCTGATAAGCTCCTGCGCCGTGTAGCCGTCGGGAGCTTTCTCGACCGTGATATCCTCGCAGACAAAATCGGTCGTGACCCCGGCGCGGGCACAGAGGTAATTCAGCATTGCCTGCATTTTGCAAGGAAACGTCGGCGCGGTTGCCTTGCTGGTGTCCACCCAGCTCACGCGCTTGTCGAGCCTGCTCATCATGTCGTAAGCCTTGACCGCGGTAACGCCGTTGCGTGTGACCGCCTCGTCAACGTAGAATGTCCCGAGCCGTATCCAGTCGAGCACCGGAGCTGTGCAGCGGTAAAAAACCTCAACTTTTTTCAGCCGCCCGTTAAAAAGAATTGTCGCCTTAGTTTCGAGCGTGAGCATGTCCGACATGCACGCGCCTATCTGGAGCTGATCGGAGCAGCTCCGCAGGATATCAACGCTGATAACGTCCCCGAGCCATAGCGTGTCCGGTTCGGCGGAATTGCCGTAAACCTTGACCATAACTCCGAACTGCCGCCCGGAGCTCTGCACCTGCGCAAGATATTCGTCTGAAACTGTCCTCATATCACATCTCCTCGAACACCAGCGAGATCTCGCTGCACATTACGTCGTCGCCGTCTGCGTAAAGCACCGGGGTCGGGATATCACCGCTCAGGTGAACAGAATACACGCTGCTGTCAACGCTGACATTGAACGTTATCGGCTTTATGACCGCCTTTATCTCCTCCCACTTCGCAAGAGGAACGATCGGGAACTGCACCGAAATGCGTTTTTTCGAAAGCTCGGAGATACGGTCTACCACCAGCGAACCGTTCAGGGTCTGGTTTACCGACTGGCTCCGGAACGTGTCCGCGATGTCCGGCGGCAGAATGTACTTGCTGACGTCGATATCGCCTATTTTTAGTATCATGATACCTCCTAGAAATTGAACGGCGATTTGCCGGAGCGCTTCGCCATAATGTTGCAGTCCCGGACGCACGCCTTGCCTATCGTCAGGTCGCCGGCGGTCAGCTCGATGGTGATATCGCCGAACGCGTCCTCAAACCTCTCGACCTTGCGCTGCAGCTTGGTTATCGCGTTTATCACGTCGGCGAGGTCGGTCTCCTTCGAAGCGGACGAACTTTCAGCCGCGCCGGATATCGCGCCGGTCAGGGCGTTTATCTGGTGCGCGGAGGCCGTCTTTCCGAGCACGTCCTTGCCGATGAGCGATTTCAGCGCGGCGGTCTGGTCGTTGTCCCACATGGTCGGGACATAGCTTGTTATGCTGATGAAATTGCCCTGGCTGCCTGTGGAACTGCTCGAACCGCCTGAGCTGGTCTTGGTTTTCGATGTGTCGGCGGTTGGGGTGTAGGGCTTGTAAGTGTAGGTGCTTTCCAGTTCGGTTTCAGCGGGGGGTTCTTCTGTATTCCCTTTAAAATAATAGTCGTTAAACGCTTTGGTGTTGCCGTAAACGCCGTAGCCGACGGAACCAGCAAGCCTTTTGGACTTTTCAGCTTCGTCTTTCATAGACTGAACATTCGCAAGGGCGGTTTCAGCATTGTTCTTTGCGTCTAAGCCGGATTTCAGATTATTTATCTGCTCGTCTAACCTGCTGGCATACTGCCTGTAATCGTCAATGCGGGTTTCGTTGTATTTATCCGCCGCTAAGTCTCGCAGGTATTCGAGATCTTTTATCCTGTCCTCGTAAGAACCGCTGAAATACATATTGCCGCCAAAAATGTTTGAATCAGAAGATTTGAATGTGCCAAGCTTTAACGCTTCACTCAACAGGTAGTCGTTTGTTCCATTGGTGTTCATCGCGAACAGACCTATTGCCGTACTTTCCTTTTCTGCTTCTTCGGCGGCAGTAAGGCCCATTCTTGCTTGACTTTCAGACATTTCATATGACTTGGAAATGACGCCATTCATTTTGTCGATAACGCCCTGATACGAATCAGCCACAAGGTCGATACTACCGGCAAGGTCACCGAACCGCTTGTTCAGTTCTTCCTGCAAAGCTTTCAGTTCAGTTTCCTTTTCGGCTGTGTCCTTTGTGGAATTATAAACCTTTTCATAGCGCTTTTTGACATCTTCCAGCCCTTTAGTCTGTTCTTGGTACTCCTGCGAGGACTGCGTTAATTCATCTGATTTTGAAGTAAGGTCTGCCATACGTTCGTTACAGTCGTCCATAGCTCCGGACAGCGCCGCAATTCCTCCGACCGCTCCAGCAGCGAGCGAACCTATCAGCACGAACGGATTAGCCGCGCCAGCTGCGTTGAGCGCCAATTGTGAAACAGTCGCCGCGTCTGTTATAGTCTTAAATGACCGTATTGCGGTCACTGCCGCCTGAACAGCATTCCCGATTTTGATTGCGGTCTTAAAAGTTACTAGCGCTATTGCGATTGCGGCAATAGCATCTCTTGCTTCCCACGCTACTTTTAAAGCTTTGCTTATGAACTCTACTGCGTTTTTTAGCACTGTTGTCAATTCCGGAATGTGCTTTGCAACAAAGTCGGACAGCCTTTTTGCGATATCTCCGACCATCTCAATGAGCGGCGGGAGAAGTTCAGAAATAAGTTGCGAGATAGGGTCTATCATCTTTAGCAGAGATTCCACAAGCGGCTCCGCTGCGTCCAACAGCACCGGAACGACCTCGTCGGCTATCTTGCCGAGCTTATCAATGACCTCCGAAACGACCGGGATAAGCTCGTCGCCAAGCGGCTGTATCAACAGCTCAACCTGCCTTTTCAGCCCGCCGAGCGCGTCCGAGAGCGAACTGTAATTTACCTCGACTATCTCGTCCACAGCTCCCGCGCAGTCGTAGGCGCTGTCGGAGATATCGCCGAGCGCCTTAACCGCGTCAGCGCCGAGATCCTCCCACATGGTCCCGAACAGGTTTACTCCTGCTTCGTTCTGCGCGATGGGGTCTTCCATATCGCCGAGAGCCTTTATGATTGTCTGGAACGCGTCCCGGGCAACGTCGCCGCCCTGCGCGAACTTCTTCGCCATATCCTCCGCGTCGTAGCCGAGGGCTTCAAAGCCTTTTTCAGTCGTGTCCGAGCCGTCGATAGCGCGGATAGAAAACTCCTTGACTGCGTCGCCTATTTTATCGAGGTTCCATGCTCCGTTCTCCGCGCCGTTCGCGAAGATAGTGAACATATCGTCGGCAGAAAGCCCCAGCTTTTTGAACTGCACGGAGTACTCACTGATATTGTCCAGCAGCTCTCCGGAGTAGTCGAGACCGTCCTGCGCACCCTTGGCGATATAATCGAATGCGTCCTCGGCAGCTATACCGAAGTTCTCCACCATAGCTTTAGCGGCGCGGGAGGTCTCGGCGACGTCCATATCGAACGCGTCCTGCAAGGCGTAGGCGCTTTCGGTGATTTTTTCGAGCGGCTCCGCGTCCATTTCGCCGAGATTCTGAGTTATCGTGGAAATGCTCGCGGCGATGTCGTCGAAATTCTCGCCGAAGTTGTCGCCGTAAACTCCCTTTATCACCTCGGAGTACTTTTCAGCGGCAGCCGCGCCCTCGCCTGTGGCGGTGGTAACACGCTTGACAGCCTTATCCAGGTCGTCAGCAGATTTTACCGCCGCCGTGCCTATCGCAGTACCCACCGCAGCCGCTGCGGAAGCAGCCGCGCCTATTGCCTTGATAGCTCCCAGAGCCGCTTTTTCAACCTTATCTGCGGAATCTCCGATTATCTTTTCCGCGCTCTTGAGATCGTCGGGGAGCTTGCTGTTGTCGCCCCGGATATGATATACTACTTCTCCTTCGGGCATTTTTCCTCCTTTCGGGCATGAAAAAAACACCTTGTTTTTGTGCAAGGTGCTTTTTTCTATGTACTTGATGATTGCCGGCGTTACATAAACGAAATCAACGATAACACCGTAAACAGAGCGCTTGCGACCGCCGCCACCATAGAAATGATGGAAATGGCAGCAACCACCTTTGTATTCTTCTGAACAGCGGAAAGCAGTTCGTTATTGCGCTCCTCCGCGCGGCTTATCTTCTCAAGCAGTATGTTTGTCGCGTCAGTACCCTCCGCCATTCCGGACGGCGTACCAGCTTCCGCTCCATATGTCACATACTGTGAGGGAATAGTTTTGCCGCAGGCGTCGCAGTACATTGACGTTGATGTTCTGCCGCAGTCGGGACATCTGTACATTTTCATAGGAAATTACCTCCAAATCGTTTATTTCCTACATTATAGCACGTCCCTCCGGAAATGTCAATACAGAAATCATTCAGCCTGCGCCCGCAGCATATTGAACAGCCCGTCCCAGCCCCCGCCGTCCTGCGCCTGCGAAGCACCCTTATTCGGCAGCGCGTACAGCGTTTTCAGCTCCGTGAGCCGCCGGATATACTCCGCGTTGTGCTTGTTCGGAGCCGGGATATCCTCCGAGCGGATACGCATTATCTGCTTCACCGGCGCGTCCTCCGGAAGCCCGTGGAACATCGCGAGGAACGCGCACCAGTGCAGCCGACCGCACTCCTGTATCAGGTCGATACCGTAAGCCTGCCTGAACGACGAGTATATCTCCTCCGCGTCGAAGCTGAAATCAACGCACTTCTTCGGCTGCTTCTGCGTTGACAGCCTCCGCTGCGGAGGAGCTATCACCTCGTCCATAAGCTGTTGGAGTACCCGGCTCTGAACCTCCGGCGGCGGAGCCTTCCGGCAGTCCACGAGCCATGAGAAGCCCGCCTCCGTCTTTTCCTCCGGCGTGAGCTCGGGGTCATCGAGAACGTCGTAGAACCTCAGCACCCGGTCGAACCACAGGGTCAGCCGGTACTCCTGGCCGTCAACGGTAATGCGGTCGGGAAACGGCTCGTACAGTTTCATCTGAGCTTCTTCCCCCTGCGGTAGATTCCCTTGAGCTGTTCGCGGCGGCGGGCTATGCACTCGTTCACGCGGGGGAGTATCACGTCGTAGATATACGGCACTATCGCGACTGACATCTCAACGTAGTTCCCATCGAAGAACTCGCAGATAGTTTCCGCGTTCTCCCTGCCAAAGCAGATGGCGAACACCCCGCGCACCGCCCTGCCATACTGCTCGTAAGCCTCGGCGTAGTCCTTATCGGAAGCCGCCTTTTTCAGCGCCTGCTCAGCGGTCGTGATGTCGGTGAGGTTCCTGCGGAGTTCCCCCGCGATAGCGTCGATGTCAACGACGAACTCCAGCTTTGCGGCGGGCTTTCCGTCCTCTCCGCAAAGCTCCAGCGCGTCGCGTATCTTCTCCGATCTCTTTATCTGGTGCATTTTCTGCTCCTTTCAGCATTAAAGCCCTGTCTTCTTCTCGCCGGTGTCGTCCAGATTTCCGTCCTCGACGGTGGGCTTGCCATTCATCGCCATGACTACAGTCACGGCGTTCGGCGCGGTGGATTCGCCGCCCGCAATAGCTATCTGGGTCAGCGTTACCGGGCAGGTGACTATCTGCCCGTTGCGGTTCATCTTGATATCGGTAACACGCGCCGCGCCGGGGCTCCACTGAATCTTGTCGAGATAAGCGCACACCGGGTCGCTTGCCATGAAGTCGCCCTGAAGCGTTATAGTAGGCTGGAATCCGGTAACTGTGCTGGAGCTGTAACCGCCGTCGCTGAGGTAGGACGCGGAATACACGTTCTCGTTCAGCGCGTTCGCGCAGTTCTTGAACGCATTGCACATGGACTTATAGGTCGCACTGTCACCTGTGGGCGTGGTGTTGATGAACACTTTGACCTCGTGGTTCAGCTCAACACCCGCTACCTTGGGTAATGTCTGGGACATAGTAATTCTCCTTTCAGTCGAAAAATTCGGAATTATGAATGCGGAATTCGGAATTTCGGT
>ENA-OZRY01000426-OZRY01000426.1-human-gut-metagenome-genome-assembly--contig:-NODE-426-length-8253-cov-3.688095_pt1 | contig 8253 bp, 6 predicted proteins | sample MGYA00243275_ERZ653959 | MGnify/ENA primary metagenome ERZ653959 (study PRJEB26926, sample SAMN06164579) | human gut metagenome | biome: ENVO:00009003; feature: ENVO:2100002; material: ENVO:00002003...
TGTCTCGTGGGCTCGGAGATGTGTATAAGAGACAGCCGCAGATAAGCCTTTCACAAGTTCTTGAATTCTAATCCGACGGGAGGCATCCGGGCCTCCCGTCCTAATCACAATCACTTAGTATGAAAGAGAACAAACCCTGCCTTTTGTTATTGAATGACATCCACATCTCGAAAGACAACATCCCTGCATTCCAGGCCAACTGGCAGGAGGCCATGGGAATTTGCAGGGAACGGGATATCCGGGAAGTGGTTGTCGGAGGAGACCTGTTCTTTTCCCGTGCCGCCCAGACACTCGATGTCCTGCTGGCCGTCAGGGATATGCTTGTATCCGCCGCGGACCATGACATTCATGTCACGCTGGCGGAAGGGAACCACGACAAGGTGAACCAGGAATCCCTGCGCGGATATTGTCATGTCTTCGACCGGCATCCGAATGTGACTGTCGTGGATGAGTACCTGACCCTGTGCCGCCCGGAATGGAAGTTCGCGCTCCATGTAATGAGCTATTTTCCGGAAGACGGCTCTTTTGCCGAAAGGCTCGGACGATTGGCTGCGGAAGCGCTTTCCGGAGAACCGGAGCACTTCCTCTACATCCATGAGGGTATCAACGGGGCATTGGCACAGCCTTCGGAAAAGGAACTGCCTGCCAGGATATTCTCTCCTTTCGACAAGGTCTTTGTCGGCCATTACCACAACCGTACCGTCATTCCGGGGACGGGAATCGAATATATCGGTTCCTCGCGCCAGCATAACTTCGGGGAGGACGAGGAGAAAGGATACACGGTGCTGTATACGGACGGCACGTACGAGTTTGTCAAGAACCGCGTGAACATGCGGTACCGTGTCATGGATATGCCGGCGGAACGTGCCGGGTTGCACCTGATGGACGAGCTGCGTGAAATGGAGGCCGATGGTCGCTACAAGGTCAAGGTGCGTATCCATGCACCTGCCGCCGCGATGAAATCGGTGGACAAAGCCGCCTTGCTGGAAGCCGGAGCGGCGAAGGTAGAACTGGTTGCCGATGACGAGCAGCTGCCGGAGGCGGTATCCTCTTCGCTCTTCGAGAAATTCGACAGCCGCCGCATCCGGGAAACCTACGAGGACTTCTGCCGGGAGAAACAGATCGAGGATGTGTCGATGGGATTGGAGTATTTATCTAGAATAGAAAACAGATCATGTGGAAATTAAAGACGATAGAAGCCGAAAATCTCTGCGCCTTCCGTTCGCTGTCCTACATGCTGCGGCAAGGCGTGACGACATTGATTTTCGGCGATAACCGGGACAATGAGTCCCAGCAGTCGAACGGGGCCGGCAAGTCTGCCCTGTTGGAATGCATTGCCGTGGGTATCACGGGCAGCCCGCTTAGAAAGATACGCTCGGAGGAGATTATCAACGATGCAGCGGAAGAATGCCGTATCGCTTTGCGTTTCATCAACGATTCCGCCGCCGAGGAACTGCTCGTCAACCGCCGTATCCCGCGCAAGGGGGCCTCCTCTGTCAGCTGCACGCTTTACCGTGGGGGCAGGCAGGTGATGACCGACGAGGCGGTACAACCTTCGGTGGATGCCTATAACCGGTATATTCTTGACAAACTGGGTATCACACGCGACGAGCTGCTCAACAATTTCATCCTTTCCAAATACCGGTATGAGGATTTCCTCTCGTCATCGGACAAGGAGAAGAAAGAGGTCATCAACCGCTTTTCCAACGGTATCCTGGTGGATGAAGCCATCGCCAAAGTGGAGGAAGACATCGTGCCGCTCTCTGAAAAGAAACGGCAGGTGGAACTGGAACTGGCCGGGTTGGACGGGCGTATCGGGATGTTACAGGAGCAGATACGCAAGGAGGAGGAAGCCGGAGCCGAGCGGGGGCGTACCCGTGTGGAACGTATCATGGGACTGGAAACGGCCATAGCGGCCAAGAGGGAGCAGATCCGTACCGGGCACGAGAACGTGGACAGGCTTGAGGAACAGCTTGCCGGAGTGCAGCGGGCGGACGAGGCTTTGCAGGAACTGGAAGCCGGAGATACCGCATTGGAAGCATGTCTGGAAAAGATAGCGGAAATGATGTCCCTCTTTCCCGATGCCCGGCAGACGGACTGGGACAAGGTCATTGCCGAAAAGAAAGGACGGTTACAGACCGCCACAGAGCGGCTGAAGGATTGCGATGCCGTCTTGAAGCAGGCGGAACAGGAACTGAAAAACAGGACTGACGGCTGGGAACAGTTCAAGAAGGAGTATGCCGCATTCTGTGAGGCATACAGGGATCAGTCCGATACGACTGCGGAGAGACTGCGGGAAATCGACATCCGTCTGCGCGACCTGTCCGGCAGCATCGAGGAACTGCGTCATAAACGGCGTATCGTTTCTGCCGGTATTGACGGCCTCTCGAACAAACTGGCCGGCTCCATCACCTGTCCTTTCTGCGGGCATGAGTTTCTGGTGGCAGAACCACAGTTCGACATCAAGGCCGGCATGAAGGAACTGAAGCTCCGTCAACGGCAGCTCACGGAAATCAACGGCCGTATCGATGAGAAGCAGGAGGAGACGGATGCCGTGGAGTTGCAGCAGAACCGGCTGAACCATGAGCGCCGGATATTGGAAGGCAGACGCACCGGATGGGAGGAGCAGCTGGCCGGGCACGAACGGGCCATCAGGAATGCCACCCGCCACGTGGAAGAGGTGGAAAGCGGGCATAAACGCATCGCTTCCGAAATTACCGCCCTGCAAAGTGAAATCGAAGGTGTCCGCCGCAAGGTATTCGACGAGGTGTTCGGATTCATAGACGAGCGCAATGCCGCACTGAACCGCGGCATACGGGTAGGCAAGGAAGATATACAGGCTGCGGCCTGCGCCATCGACACTTTGCAGGCCACGATCCGGGAGCTGGATGAGGCGGCTTCACCCGACCTCATACAATCGCTCAAGGACACTCTCCGTGAAACGCGCGGAAAGTCTAACGAGGCGGCAGGGCGCAAGACGGCCGTCGATACCCGGGTCCGTGCACTGGAGATACAGCGGGAACGGTTCGTGCAGTTCAAGACCTATCTGGCCAACACGAAAATCGAGGCGCTCAGCCGTATCACCAACGAGTTCCTGCAAGACATCGGCAGCGACATCCGTATCCGCTTCGACGGGTATACCGTCCTCAAGAGTGGTAAGGTAAGGGAGAAAATCTCCATCTCACTGCTGCGCGACGGCATGGACTGCGGCTCGTTCGGCAAGTTTTCGGCAGGCGAAGCCGCCCGTGTGAATTTGGCGACCATCCTTGCCATGCAGAAACTCGTGAACAGCAACTGCGACGGGGACAAGGGACTGGATCTGCTCGTGCTGGACGAGATACTCGAGGCGGTCGATGAAGCGGGGCTGGCCTCCATGTTCGAGGCGCTGAACTCGCTCGGCGGTACCGTGCTGGTCGTCTCGCACGGGAATGTGGCGGAGGGGTATCCGCATAAACTGGTAATCGTGAAAGAGAATGGCGAATCGAGACTCGGAGAATAGCGTACTGACCCGGGAGCAGGTACTGGCGCTGGACATCGCCACGCATACCGGATACTTCTCCCTGCATGAGGCCGGGACATGGAACTTCACCGAAAGCAAACGGCGCAACGGCAACAAGATGCACGGCGCTTTCAGGACTACGCTGCTCTCGCTGCTCCGTCGTTACGGCATCCGCCGCGTCGTGGCCGAGGATGTGAGCGTGAACCGCCATTTCTACGACATGCGGCGGCTCTCGGAACTCAGGGGTATCCTGCTCGAAGTGTGCGATGAACTGGATATCCCGGAACCGGAGTTCGTCAACCCGGCTGTCCTCAAGAAATGGGCGACGGGAGACGGACACGCCACCAAGACGCAGATGGTCGCGGCCTGCAAGGACAGATACGGTATTGTCCCGGTGGATGACAATGCGGCGGATGCCTGCCACCTCTTCTACTATTACATCCGCAGGCACAGGCTGTGACAAGCCGACAACGGTTTGGATTTTTTCCGGGCGGCGGTAATGCTGCCGCCCGTTTTTTCAATTGACGCTCACGGTAGCTGACAGATTAGGACATGAGATTCATTATCAACCTTTTCAGTCAGTGGAAACGTGGAAAAGAAAGATGTGTTTATTGCGGTTCTCCAGCCTGAAGACGAATCCGCGAGACAGAGGGCGGAACTTCTCAGAAAATATGTGATGCCGCACAAGAATCTGATATACAGCATTTGTATCAAATATACCTATAACCAGGAGGACATCGAGGACAACTACCTCGAGGCGTTGGCCAACTTCTTCAAGTATATGGACAGTTATGACCCGGCCCGTCCGGTAAAGACCTGGATCTATGCCGTGACCAAACGGCTTGTGGCGGACCTGAACAACCGCAACAGGAACCGCATGCCCCCGGACGACAATATCGACATTTCGGAAATATCCTCTTCGCTGTCGGATGAGGACGAACCGTCGGGAAACAGCATGGGGATGGACAACTACCGCGAGTTCTATAACGATGACATCCTCTGGGCACTGGACCGGCTCAAACCGATTTACCGGGAAGCCCTGCTCTTGCAGCAGGCTGGTTACAAACTCGGGGAAATCATGGAAATCACCTATAACAACGGTACTTTGCAGACCAGGAACGTAGAAACGGTAAAAAGCCGCATCTTCCTAGCCAAGACGCAGCTGCGCAAACTATTGACACGCGATGGAGAGAAAAGAATGGATTGACGGATGCCGGAGGCTCTTTACACGGCTGGTCCGCACCACGGTGTGGGCGGATTTTGTGTTCCCTACCGGCGGCAAGTCGGACAGGCAACTCGGGATGTGTTTCGACGGCTTGTGCCGGGAGGTCGTCTCCGTCAGTGCGGAACGCCTGTCCGACTTCTGTATCTGCCAGACATATGCCATTTCCGGATATGATACCGCGTATCGCAGGAAATGGAACGTCTCCCATTCATTCGGAAAGAAAGCCATCGGCCGCTATCTCCGCTCGGGAAAGGAACGCCGCTACCGGGAGGACCGGTGGCTGAAGAGTTTCGGGCTGTCACGGCATGATTTGGCGCGGGCAGTGGAAGACCGCCGCAGCCATCCGTTCGGGCGTTTTATTTATCCGGAATACGAGGAGACGACCAAGCGGCGACTGCTCTCCACCGAAGCGGGATATCTCGTCTGTGCGCTCTCCACGCTGATGTGGACGCCTTTCTCCCCGTCATGCTCAAAATGTGCGAAAGCGGAGCCATGCCGCAGAAGGACACAGGCGCGCTATCCGGAACTGTACCGTATCCGCTGTGAGGCGTGGCGGAAAAAGGAGGCGAAGCCATGAGTGCCGTCAATCCGCTCAGTGCCGAGTTCCTGTATGAACTCTATGCCACGGCGCTCAGACAGGAACCGTTGTGTGCTGTCCTAGCCCGGCATATGCGCAAGGAATACCTGCCGGACCGTTCGTTCCAGCAGGTACAGGAGGCGATAGCCGTACACTTCAAGACATACAAGACACCGCCGTCGTATGCCGTGCTGGCACAGACCTTCCATGAGGATTACGACGCCATCGAGCTGATAGACACTTTCCGGGAGTATGACGAGGGACAGAGTGCCGAGGTGATGACCGACATGCTGGAGTCCTACATCAAGGGGGTCCGGTTGCAGTCGGTCTATGCGGAGGTCGGAAAACTGTATAACGAGAACAAACAGGACAAGGCGGAGAAGACTCTTCGGGAATATGCCGAGTGGCTGGCAGGGTTCACGCTGAAGAGTTCCTCGTTCGTCGATGTGGCCGCGACTTTCAAGGAGCGTTTCGAGAGGAACCGCCGGCGCGAGGAGGAAGAGGAACGCTCGGCCGCCCCTCGTGTGTCCCGCTTCTACATCCCGTATCTGGATGCGCTCAATGCCGGACGTAACCTGCGAGGTCAGCTGACCTGTTTCCTGGCCAGCACAGGCGTGGGAAAGTCGCACATCGCCAAATGGATCGGTGTCAGGGCGGACATCGATGACGGGCTGCATGTGCTGCATTTCCAGCTGGAAGGTTCGGAAGAAGAGGCGTTGAACGCCTATTCCGGCGGACTGATTTCCAGGAACGCCTACTATTACGAGCGGGGAAAGATTTCGGATACGGAGATGAGACATCTGGAAAAACTGGTCGCCTCGTATGCCGGAAGCATCACGGTGCGCAGTTACCCGCGTTTCAATGCCCAGGTCTCGACACTCGACATCAAGAACGGCATTTCGGAATACAGGAAGCTCAAAGGATATAATCCGGACATCGTGATTGTGGATTCGATGGACTTGCTGACGGATGCCAACCGCCGTTCATGGGGAGCCGACCATGAACGGGCGAAGCGTATCGCGGTGGCTAATGACCTGAAGGACCTGGCGGCGGACGAAAAGGTATGGATGGTGGTGACTTACCAGTCTACCATCGAAGACCGGGAGTGGCTGAATGACGAGCGGAACGTGCTGACCGAGTACAACTGTTCGGAGGCCAAAGGTCTGGCCCGCCCGTGCACGCACCTTGTTTCGCTCAACCAGTCATCGGCTGAAAGAAAGGAGAACGTTATGCGCCTGCACGTGGCCAAAAGCCGGTTCTTCAAGAAAGGAGACACTATCAGGATTGCCACCGACTACGACAATGAGGTGTTCTATGACGGGCAGAGGACACTGAATCTGAACAGGGAATAAAAAGCCATCGATCCGGATGCGGCGTGTCGGTGGCTTTTTGACTTGTAACGACTGGAATGTTGAGAATATATGGCAGCTTACATGCGTAAAACCAATTCCGGACAGATACGATTTTTATTGTATGCCCTTTGTATTCCGCCATATCGTCCGTTCCCCATGTTATCAACAGCAGGTTTTCACATTTCAATTCCTCTGCCGCCTCCAAGGCTTTCAGTTTCCGCTCACGGGTCTTGGCGTTCGAGATATCATACGACCTTTGTTCGAGGAAAGTTCGAATGACCTCGCAAATACAAATCCGTTATTTGTAGTAATTGGAAAACGATACTTTTCATTCAGTATGTTTATTGTACTGCACAAAAAATACGCTTTTTTTATGTAGAGAGTGATCATTTTAGAAAAGTACATCTCTACACCTGATAATCAGCCAATGCTGATTATCAATCTCCTTATTTATATATTGTTTTATCGATTAGACAAAAGCAGTCATTTTTTGTCCAGCCGGGAAGACAATTTCTCTTTTCCTTTGGGTGGAAAGACCTTCCATGATTCTGCCGGTCTATTTTTATTGGGCTAATCCGGATTCTTTTTCCAAACATTTCAAACCAACCTGTAGCGGTCACGACTATACCTTAATATGGAACTGTCGGTACAGGAATATCAATATCTGGTTTCGGAGATAACCCGCGAGACGGGTGCCAAACGGGACGGGAGCGGTAAGAACCTTATCGTTCCGCGCTGCCCGTTCTGCGGAAAGTCGGGCGGTAAGTTCGGTATCTACATCGGCAAGGCGACTGCCCACCGCCGGCCTTTCATGGCCCACTGCTTCTCCTGCGGGGCATCCACCCGTACATTGGAGCAACTTCTGGCGGCTATCGGTCGCATGGACCTGATGGTTTTGCAGACAGCTGACATTGCCGCACCGTTGAACCTGCACCTGCTGGAGAAGGACGAGGCGGAAGAAATAGACGACGAACTGGTGCCGGTCGAATTGCCGGACTTTTACAAGCGCACTTTCCGGCATCCGTATTTGCAGCGGCGCGGCTTCTGTTTCGACGATTACGAGTATTTCCCGGTCGGGATAACCGGCAGGCTCAATCCGCGCTACGCGGACTATGTCGTCTTTCCGGTCATCGATGACTGTACGGTTGTCGGCTATGTCTCCCGCCATACCTGGCCGAAAGAGGATATAGACGCCCACAACCGCAAGACCAGACATAGCGGCGGGTACAAGATCCTGCGTTACCGGAACTCCACGGAAAACGACTTTTCCAGACTCCTTTATAACTACGATGCCGTCCGTATGGATGAAACCGATACGGTCATCCTCGCGGAAGGTATTTTCGATGTCATCGCCCTGACCCGCAGACTCGAACTCTATGACAATTCCCATGTCGCAGCCGTGGCCACTTTCGGAAAGAAAATATCCGATGTACAGATCTACAAGCTGCAATCGAAAGGCGTCAGAACCGTAGTCATCGGTTACGATGGTGATGCCGTCGAGTCGGTAAAGCGGACGGCTGAACGGCTGAAACCCTATTTCGAGGTTTTCATCGCGGACATTGCTGATGCCGCCAAAGACTGGGACGAACTCACGGAAGCG
>ENA-OZRY01000432-OZRY01000432.1-human-gut-metagenome-genome-assembly--contig:-NODE-432-length-8196-cov-4.020882_pt1 | contig 8196 bp, 7 predicted proteins | sample MGYA00243275_ERZ653959 | MGnify/ENA primary metagenome ERZ653959 (study PRJEB26926, sample SAMN06164579) | human gut metagenome | biome: ENVO:00009003; feature: ENVO:2100002; material: ENVO:00002003...
CGAAGATGGCGCGCACTGCACATTTTCGCTCACATGAGGTTTTTAGAGGTGACCTATTCTTTCGTGACCTGATATGAACTTTTAAGAGCCGAATCAGCGTTGGCTTCGGCTCATAACCAACCTGTTTTGTTAGGAATGCACAATTGAAATCAACATTTGCTGTCAAAATGTACGAAATTGGAGCTGAAATGAATATTTTTGGTCTGAACTACTTGATTTTTGGTTTTGAATATGATAATATATAGTCAGAACAAATCAAACAAGTTCAGAACAGTTCAAAAGCAATCAACAAACAGAAATCAAGAGGATCAGAAAATGTTAACAGAAGAACGTCACTCCATAATCACCGACACCGTGAACACGCGAAAAAGCGTGACGATAGCAGAGCTTTGCAGGATACTCGACGTATCCGCGTCGACGGTCAAAAGAGATCTGAATATTCTTGCGGAGGCAGGAAAGATTACTAAGGTGCGCGGCGGTGCGATCTCCCTTGACGAGAGCTTTTCCGCAGTAGAAAAGAACGTCGAGGAGAAATCCGCGATATGCACCGAGGAAAAGACCGCCATAGCAGCATACGTGGCGTCACTTGTGGAAAACGGCGATTTCATCTTCCTCGACGCAGGAACCACCACTGAAAAAATGATCGAGTTCCTGCCGCAGAAGGACATCACCTTCGTCACCAACGGATTTATTCACGCGAAGAAGCTCGCGCAGAGAGGATTCCGGGTGTTCATCACCGGCGGCGAGATCAAGGCGGCAACGGAAGCGATAATCGGAGCTGAGTGCGTTCTGACGCTCAAGAACTACAACTTCACGAAGTGCTTCATGGGAACCAACGGCATTTCCCTTACCGCAGGATTCACCACGCCGGACGTAAATGAAGCCCGCGTGAAATCCGCGGCGATGGAGAGCAGCCGGAGATCCTACATACTGGCTGATCACTCGAAGTTCGACGAGATAAGCTCCGCGACATTCGCGCAGCTTGGCAAGGCGAGCATTATCACGGACAGGCTTTCGAACAGGAAATACGCAGAATACACATCTATCAAGGAGGTCATGTAAAATGGTTTACACAGTCACATTCAACCCGGCTGTCGACTATATCGTGCATACAAAGCAGCTCATAGCGGGCGCTACGAACCGTTCCGACAGCGAGGAGATCTACTTCGGCGGAAAGGGCATCAACGTTTCGATAGTCCTCAGCGAGCTTGGAGTTAAGTCAAAGGCGTTGGGATTCGTGGCGGGATTCACCGGCGAGGCTATTGAAAATGGCGTTGCCGAGAAGGGAATAGACGCTGATTTCGTCCACCTGAACGAGGGATTTTCAAGGATCAACGTCAAGATAAAGTCCGGCGAGGAGACCGAGCTTAACGGCCAGGGTCCGAAGATAACCGACGAGGCTATACGGGAGCTTTACGCAAAGCTTGACGAGATACAGGACGGCGACACACTGGTGCTTGCAGGGTCGATACCTTCGTCGCTGCCGGCTGATATCTACGAGAGGATACTTGAACGGCTGAGCGGAAAGAAGATACGCGCGGTTGTGGACGCAACAAAGGACCTTCTGCTGAACGTGCTGAAGTACAGACCGTTCCTGATAAAGCCCAACAACTTCGAGCTTGGCGAGATATTCGGCGTTGAGATGAAGTCCGCGGAGGATATCGTGAAGTACGCCGGAAAGCTCAAGGAAATGGGCGCGCAGAACGTCCTCGTTTCAATGGCGGGCGACGGCGCGGTGCTCCTCGACGAAAACGGAAAGACCCACGTCTGCGGCGTGTGCAGGGGCAAGGTCAAGAACTCCGTAGGCGCGGGGGATTCGATGGTCGCGGGATTTGTTGCGGGCTGCGAAAAGGGCGATTACGAATACGCCCTGAAGCTCGGAACCGCTTCCGGAGGCGCAACAGCGTTCTCCGAGGGTCTTGCTGAAAAGGACAGGATATACGAACTGCTCGGGCAGTTAGGCTAAATACAAAACAGGCTGATTTGGATAAACGGACAGGTTACGGATAACAATAACAGGAGGAAATGACATGAGAATAGTTGATCTTCTTAATAAAGACAGCATTCTTCTTGGCGGCGCACCAACCAGCAAATCCGAAGCTATAGACATGCTGATCGACTTACAGGTAAAAGGCGGGAATATCGCAGACAGGGAAGCCTACAAAAAGGGTATTCTGGCGCGTGAGGCTATGAGCTCCACCGCAGTGGGCGAGGGGATCGCGATACCCCATGCAAAGAGCGAAGCGGTAAAGGCTCCGTCGCTTGCGGCGATGACGGTACCCGGCGGGGTTGACTACGAAGCGATGGACGACGAGCCGTCCAACCTGCTGTTTATGATCGCGGCTCCTAATAACGGCGACGTTCACCTCGAGGTGCTTTCAAGGCTGATGACTCTTCTGATGGACGAGGATTTCCGTGCGAAGCTACTGGCGGCTGACAGCAAGGAGAGCTTCCTGGCGGCTATTGACGCGGCTGAAAGGGAGAAATACCCTGACGAGCCGGCGGCAGCCCCTGCGGCTCCCGCGGAGAGCGGCTACAGAGTACTCGCAGTTACCGCCTGCCCCACCGGTATCGCGCATACCTACATGGCGGCGGAAGCGCTCGAAAAGGCGGGAAAGCGGCTCGGTATCTCCATCAAGGTGGAGACGAACGGCTCCGGCGGCGCAAAGAATATCCTCACCCCCGAGGAGATCGAGAAGTGCGACGGTATCATCGTAGCCGCAGACAAGACCGTTGAAATGGCAAGGTTCAGCGGCAAGAAGGTCATCTCGACAAAGGTGTCCGACGGTATCAAGATTCCTGACGAGCTGATAAACCGCATTGTGAACGGCGACGCGCCGGTCTACCATCACGAGGGCGGGAGCGGCTCGGCGGCTTCCTCCACCGGCAGCGAGAGCTTCGGCAGAAAGATTTACAAGCACCTGATGAACGGCGTTTCCAACATGCTTCCGTTCACGGTCGCAGGCGGTATCTTCATAGCGCTGGCGTTCCTGATAGACACTATCGCAGGCGTACAGCCCGGCGACAATTTCGGTACGGTTACTCCCGCGGCGGCATGGTTCAAGACCATCGGCGGATTCGCGTTCAACTTCATGGTTCCTGTGCTGGCGGGCTACATCGGTAAGAGTATCGCAGACCGCCCCGGCTTCCTTGTAGGTCTGGTCGGAGGATACCTCGCAACCACAGGCTCGACATTCGCAAGCGTCGGCGGCGCAATGCCGTCCGGATTCCTCGGCGCTCTGCTGGCGGGCTTTGCGGGCGGCTTCATCATGCTGGGTCTTGAGAAGCTCTGCGACAAAATGCCGAAGGCGCTCAACGGTATCAAGCCGGTACTCATCTACCCGCTTGCCGGACTTGGAATAATCGCAGTGGTAATGTGCGCGATAAATCCGTTTATGGGCATGATAAACACCGGTATCTCGGATTTCCTGAGCAATATGGGAAGCAGCAGTAAAATACTCCTCGGCGCAGTCCTCGGAGCGATGATGTCTATTGATATGGGCGGTCCGTTCAACAAGGCGGCTTACGTATTCGGAACCGCAGCGATCGCGGCGGGAAACTACGACGTCATGGCGGCGGTAATGATCGGCGGTATGGTTCCCCCCATCGCGATAGCGCTCTCTACCACGTTCTTTAAGAACAGATGGACCGAGGAGGAGCGCAAGAGCGGCCCTGTAAACTACATCATGGGTCTGAGTTTCGTCACTGAAGGCGCGATCCCTTACGCTGCGGCTGATCCGCTTAGAGTTATCCCGGCGTGCATGGTCGGCGCAGGCCTTGCAGGCGGACTTTCAATGGCGTTCAACTGCACGCTGATGGCTCCGCATGGAGGTATCTTCGTGTTCGCGGTAGTCGGCAACTGGGCGATGTACCTGGCAGCGCTCGCTGCGGGTTCTATCGTGGGAATGCTCCTGCTGGCTCTGCTCAAAAAGAAAAAGGTATCTGCGAAGAAAAAATAATTATACAGAACAAAGGAAAGAGAAATTCACCCGGAGGGGCGTTCAGCCCCCGTACATCAACACGACAAAGGAGAAATCATCATGGTAACAAAGACAGTAGAAGTAAAGAATGAACAGGGTCTGCACATGCGCCCGGCTGGAATCCTCGCGGCAGAAATGAAGAAGTTCGCGGGCTGCACCGTGACCCTCAAGACCGCTGACAAGACTGCAAAGGCTTCCGCAGTAATGCAGATAATGGCGGCAGGCATCAAGTGCGGAACCCAGGTAGAGATCATTGCAGACGGCGAAAACGAGCAGGCAGCGCTCGACAAGGCAGTAGAGCTTTTCGAGAGCGGATTCGGAGAGTAATGTGTTAATTCCGAATTAAAAAGAGTGGGGTGTTTGTATGAAAAAGTATTCCGGCAAGGGCGTATACGGCGCTATAGCCATCGGAAAAATTTCCGTACTGAAAAAGAATGACGCAGCAGTCACACGCGTGCATGTAGAGGACGCAGCCGCTGAAAAGGCGCGTGTCGAAAAGGCAAAGCAGGCGGCTGCGGAGCAGCTTCAGGCTATTCACGACAAGGCGCTCAAAGAGGTCGGCGAGGCAAACGCGCAGATCTTCGAGATACACATAATGATGCTGGAGGACGAGGACTACAACGAATCCATCGCGAACATCATAGACACCCAGCAGGTCAACGCGGAATACGCCGTAGCCGTGACCTCCGACAATTTCGCAGAGATGTTCGCCGCAATGGACGACGCGTACATGCAGGCGCGTTCAGCCGATGTCCGGGATATCTCCAACCGCATAATCGCTAACCTCACCGGCACTGCGGACAGTTCCGCTGAGTCCTGCGACAGCATGATAGTCTGCGCGGACGACCTCGCTCCCAGCGAGACCGTGGCGCTCGACAAGGACAAGGTGCTTGCGTTCGTTACGGCGCACGGCTCGTCAAATTCCCACACCGCCATACTTGCTAGGAACATGAATATTCCGGCTGTAATAGGCATGGGCGATGAGTTCCTGACCGAGATATCATCCGGAACTCCGGCGATAGTGGACGGCTACACAGGCACCGTGATAGTCGACCCGGACGAGGCGACAGTCGCCGAATATACCGCAAAGCGCACTTCCGACGAGGAGAAAAAGCGCCTTCTTCAGGAACTCAAGGGCAAGGAGAACGTCACCGTTGACGGCAGAAAAATCAACATCTACGCCAACATCAGCGGCATCGACAACATCGGCGCTGTGCTGCTCAACGACGCGGGCGGCATCGGACTTTTCCGCAGCGAGTTCCTGTATCTTGAAAACAGCGATTTTCCCACCGAGGAGCAGCAGTTCCACGCGTACAAGCGCGTTCTCGAGAGCATGGCTGGCAAGAAGGTCATCATACGCACGCTGGATATCGGCGCTGATAAGCAGGTAGGCTATTTCGGGCTGAAAAAGGAAGAGAACCCCGCGCTTGGCTATCGCGCTATCCGTATCTGCCTTACCCGCCCCGAGATATTCAAAACGCAGCTCCGGGCGCTGTACCGCGCTTCCGTTTACGGCAATCTCGGCATAATGTTCCCGATGATAACCAGCGTGAAGGAAGTCGAGCGTATCAAGGAAATATGCGAGGAGGTCAAGGCGGAGCTTCGCAGCGATGGCATTGAGTACTCCGACAAAATCGAGCTTGGTATCATGATAGAGACTCCCGCAGCCGCGCTGATAAGCGACAGGCTGGCTCCGATGGTGGACTTTTTCAGCGTAGGCACCAACGACCTGACGCAGTACACGCTTGCCTGCGACCGACAGAATCCCGATATTGAGGAGTTTATCGACACGCACCATGAAGCTATACTCAGGCTCATTGAAATGAGCGCCGAGAACGCCCACAAGAACGGCGCATGGATAGGAATATGCGGCGAGCTTGCCGCAGATACCACGCTTACGGAGCGGTTCCTCAGAATGGGAATAGACGAGCTTTCCGTATCTCCCAGCTTCGTGCTGAAGGTGCGCGACGCAGTACGCCGAACTGATCTTTCCGAATGATATGACTGATTCCCCGCATGCATGTGCGGGGGGATCGTTTTTGTTCGCTTTTGTCGCTTTGACCTGAGCAAGTAGTTTTCTGCCGAAAATTGCAGGATACTGGCGCAGTTTAAACGGTAGAATTTGAGGTGTATCGGGAATATCGTCTTGATTTTTCCGGCGGGGTGTGATAAAATATAAATAATAATTTTTCGGCCGGAACTCAATGGCCTGCAGACAGAAAGGACGCGCTTAAATGCTGAATAGATCGGGAATTATAGGTCTGTGCTGTACGGCGGCAAACAAAGAGCCGTCCAAGCCTATAATCGACGCCATCGCGAAACATCTTGAAAAGACCGGAAGTCACAAAATGCTGGTGTTCCAGTGCTTCGAGGATATGCACATGAACACCCCGACGGATATCGGCGGCGCTTCCGTGTATAAGCTGATAAATTACGACATGCTCGACGCAATGGTCATCGTGCCGTTTTCTATGCACGATCACGCCGTTATCGACCAGGTAGTGCAGGAGTGCATAAAGCATGATGTTCCGCTTATCTCCATTGATATGGAGATACCCGGCGCGTTTACCGTGCAGTTTGGCTACGGAGAAGCGTTCGGCACTATCGTGGAGCATGTTCTGGACGTCCACGGGTGCAGGTGGATAAAGCTGGTTTCAGGTCCTGCGGACAATCCGTTTTCGCAGCAGCGTGTCGAGCGCTGCCGGGAGATAATGCGGCTGCACGGTCTGACTCTGAATGACAGCGACATAATATGCGGCGAATTCTGGGAGAATCCGACATACGAAGCAATGGACAGGTTCTTTGAATCCGGCGAACCGCTGCCGGAAGCGTTCATCTGCTGCAACGACGCAATGGCTATGGCGGTCTGCCTGAAACTTACGGAGCACGGATATTCCGTGCCCGAGGACGTGATAGTGACCGGCTTTGACGGGATAAATCTGGAGCGGTACCACAAACCGAGGCTGACTACAGCTTCCAGGGATCATTCCCAGATCGCGGACACGGTGCTCGGCATAATTGCCAGAATATGCGCGGAGCCGGGTCTGGAGCCTTATAAGGTAGAGCTGAAATACGATCCGGTATTCAGCGAGAGCTGCGGCTGCGGAACAGGGAAGAGCGCGGATCCGAACCGCGTGGTCGCGGATATCATGGAGGACTACAGGAACGCTCTCAACTACGAGGAGTACGTGAACCACATGGAAAACGAGATCGCCGCAGATCCTGCTCCGGGGAACGTTCACAATGTGCTGAAAAAAAACTGCCCGGGTAATGCGATGATTTGCCTTACAGAGGAACTGAACCGTTACTTCCACGGTCAGGACGACTCGCTGCCTGCGTTCACCGGATTCGGGGACATGCGGGTTTTCCTGTCGACATTCGAGGGCAGGAGCGACGAGGGAACGGTATTCCCGGCGGCAAGGCTGATACCGCAGCTCGAGAATTCCTTCGGTGCTAACAATACGCTGTTCATAATCCCGCTGCACTTTCAGGATACGGTGCATGGGTACTTCATAACGCATTACGTGCTTGACGAACATCACAACGAGCGGCTGTACACATTCTGTACCAGCCTCAACCGCTGCCTTGAGACGATGTGCGCGCACGAGCATATGAGTATACTTAACCGCCGTCTGGAGTTCATGTTCACACATGACCATCTTACACAGATATACAACCGGTATGGGTTCTACAATGGATTCCGCAGGAGCTGCGCTGATATCGTCGGCTCCAGGGAGGTCTTTATTGTATCGATAGACCTCAATGATATGAAGTACATAAACGACAATTACGGTCATTCGGCAGGCGACGACGCATTGTGCATAACTTCCGCGGCACTTACCCGGGCTGCGGAGCACTGCGGCGGGAATGCAATATGCTCAAGGTTTGGAGGAGATGAGTTCGTAGCGGCAGAAGTCTGCCAGGGCAGCGCAGGAGAAGTCGGATAAGTTCCGCGAAGGCTTTGTGAAAGCACTTGCCGAGCTGAACGCCGCGAGCGGCAGACCGTTTGCGGTGAAGGTAAGTATCGGAGTGTATTCAGCTTCACTTGAGGGCGTGGATTCCATTGATGAGCTGATAGAGCTGGCAGACCGCCTGATGTACTCTGACAAGGCAAGGCACAAGCGCCACCCCAGAAACTGAGCATTTCATGACCTTATATAAGGTAACCTCTAAAAACCTCCTTCACGGCAGATTTCTATGACTTATATCATCTGCT
>ENA-OZRY01000452-OZRY01000452.1-human-gut-metagenome-genome-assembly--contig:-NODE-452-length-7991-cov-6.161164_pt1 | contig 7991 bp, 8 predicted proteins | sample MGYA00243275_ERZ653959 | MGnify/ENA primary metagenome ERZ653959 (study PRJEB26926, sample SAMN06164579) | human gut metagenome | biome: ENVO:00009003; feature: ENVO:2100002; material: ENVO:00002003...
TCTGCGCATGTCTCGTGGGCTCGGAGATGTGTATAAGAGACAGGTATACCATATTCCCTACGCCTATGCGATAACATTTACTGCTTCTTTCTGTAAAAACTCATCTTCTCCACAGTAACCTCCGGATAAAAGTAAGTAAGAATCGTTGCTTTGGGAACACCTGCAGCAAGTGCTTTCTTCACCTCTTCTTTCTGCTCCGGTGTATATGACCAATGCAGCATTCTGTTTGTGATGGTATCCTCCCATTTAGGCTTTTCCCTCTCAGGATTCCTTACAGGTTTAGCACCAGCACTTCCACTAGAAGCATTGGCACTTTCTGTTGCTTCCGACTTCTGCGATTCATCGACATACTCAAGCTCATTTGCCTGTTCCCTGTCAATCTTTGCTTTCTGCTCTGCTTCATCCTGCATAGAGAATCTTCTGCTTAATTCCGCATCACCAAGCATCATAAACTGCTCATAGGTAAGAGAATCTATATACACATTCTCGCCCTTATCCTTCAGCTTTTCATAATACTTAACTGCTTTTTCTGAAAGAATCTCAAATGGCGGACCAATCAGATTATCCGTACCTCTTACTGCATGAACATATGGCTCTCCTTTACCATCTGCTGTCTGGTTAAACATCGGATGATTAAATGGAATAAACTTGTTGTCCATGATAGGATCAAATCCACGGATAAAGATAATACACTTTTTGTTATCCAGCTTTCTGACTTCATCGGGTGTAAACAGTTCCCTGCCTAATACATCATAATTCCTCGAAGAGCTTCCCTGTCTGCCCTTTGTCTCACCGCTTGACTTCTTATCAATCGTACCTTTTCCAAGCAGCTCTGAGACGTACTTATGCGTTGACTGCTCGTTGCCGCCAAGGTAGATGAAAGTATCGCAGTTGCCTGGAATTGTCTCCCAGGTGTCTTTGAAAAGTGCTTTTAGCTGTGCAAAGTTCTGAATGATGATGATACTTGAAATCTCACGGCTTCGCATTGTCGATAACAGCGAACAGAAGTCATCTGGCAATGCGACATTCGCAAATTCATCTAACATAAATGTCACATGGATTGGCAATCTGCCTCCGCAGTTAAAGTCTGCCTGATAGTACAATTCCTGAAATATCTGCGTGTATAACATACCTATAATAAAGTTATAGGATTTGTCACTATCCGGGATTACACAAAAGAGTGCTGTCTTTGTCTCTCCATCCCCATTCACTCCAATACCGATATCTGACAGATTAAGCTCATCTTTTGAGAGTAATCGTAAAACCTGCTTATTCTCAAGAAATGCAAGTCTTGAGTTGGCACTTATGATAATGGAACGGACGGTATCTCCTGCACCTCTCATACATTTGTTGTACTGCTTGACTGCCGGATGATTGGCTCCAAGTGGGGAACTTTCCTCTAAAAACTTCATACGCACATCCAGCTTTGATGCCTTCCCCTGCTCTGTAACCTCTGCCTCTCCAAGAAGTTTAAGTACTGTCTCAAAGTTTCTCTTTGCCGGCTGTACCTCCAGCCACACATAATAAAAGATAGCCTGTAAGAACAATCCTTCCGCTTTTTCCCAGAACGGATCACTTGGTGTCGCTCCCTTTGGTGTCGTATTGCTGATAAGGTTTGTAATCAGCTTGACCACATCTGTTTCCTCTCTGATATAGGAAAATGGATTGTAACAGTCTGATTTATCCATCTCTAACAGATTAATGACTTTCAGGTTATATCCGTTATTTTTTAACATCTGCCCGCAGCTTCTAAGGATTTCTCCCTTTGGATCGGTACAGATAAAGGAACAGTTATGCGGCATCTGCATAAGATTCGGCTTTACTTCATAAAATGTTTTTCCTGCTCCGGAACCACCACAGATAAGTATATTTCCATTGAGCTTGAGTCTCCTAAAATCCAGCGACATCTTCACATTCTGGCTGAGTATCCGGTTGAAATTTTCATCCTTATCTGCAAGTATCTTGTTGACCTGCTTCGGATTTTCAAATCTTGCCGTACCAAATTCTTTGCCAGGCATATAGTTTCTCTGACTGGTGTAATACATGACAATAGCCATCGCATAGATACCTAATGCAATGGCTACTGCTTTTACTGTATTGGAATTGTAATAGTTGGCAAAGGGAACAGCACATACTTCATTGAATCTGTCCATAAATTCATTAAAGGCAATCCCTTCCGTCCACGCACCATTTATCAGATAACCAAGATACCCTGCTAACACTGCACCCACAAGAATGAATATCAGTGACGGCTTTTTCTTTGTTGTCTGCATAGGCTGCTACCTCGCTTTCTTTGTGGTAACAGTTTTCTTCTGTGTGGTCTTTTTCTGCTGCTTCTGCACTTTCTCGTAACGATCCCTGACAGATGACTCCACCTTGTCGTAGTGAGTATAAAGCTCGGTTCCTTTCTGGGTTGTCACCACACGATTCTGCTCATCGTAGAGCTTATAATCCTTGGTTGAATCAAGGAAGGTAAGCATTGTCTTTCCACCATGAATCTCCATGATGTTTTCCTTACGGAGCCATACATATCTTGCCTCTTCTCCCCATGTGCCGGGAACTCTGGTCTTAACAGCATGGTCATTCTCTTCGATAATCAGCTTCTTACTGATAGTCACATCTGATAAGTTCGCATTCTTTGATGCTGCAACTGCCCTCACTCTCTCAGCAAGGTCCTGATAGCCTCTGACACGATTGATAAATGCATCCTTGTCCATCATGACTGTATGGGTGCCATCCTCATTTTTCTTTCCAAGCACACCGATTGTCTCTAGCTGTTTGATAACACTTTCAGCCTGCTCACCATTGATACTGAAATTCTCCTTGACCTGATCCACACTGATAGCTTTCTTTTCCATTGCAAACATTCCGACCTTTTCGATCAGTCCGTCAATAGCGGTATTAACCCTATCCCCTTCTATCGTGTGGCTTTTCTCGTTTCCCTGCTGTTTCTTCAAAAAATCCATCAGCTTGCCAAGGGATTTTTCATCTCCATTCTTCAGATAATCGTCAAATGTGGCAATCTTACCAAACTTGAGCTTCTGTATCATCATATTCACACGGGGAACTGCCTCTGTATGAAAGATTACCTCACTCAGTCCATCTTTCCTGTTACAGTCTGGAAGTACCGAATACAGGATTCCATACTTCTTTGCCATCTTTTCAACCTTTTTCATATCTTCGGTATTAAACTGCAACACCTGTAAATCGCCACCTTTTAAGATCAGCTTTCTCATGGATGTCTTGCCAAGTGACTTTTCATAATCAAGCATCCCTTTTAAGAAATCTATTGCCTTCTGCATGGCAGCAATGCCGCCGCTTCCTACCTTCATGGCAATCTCAATGCCATCATAAGCTACACGGATGATCTGCACCGCTTCCTGAATCTCTTCTGCCATTATCGCACCTCCACTTTCTCTCTGACTGTTGTTTTAAGCGTTTCTGTCTCTGTAGTACGGATTTCCTCGGCTGATACATCAATACCATAAGCAGTCAAAATATCTGCCAGATGATTGATTGCTTTCTCCTCCTCGATACGATACATTTCAAGTGCCACAAGCAGGTTTTCCACCTGTTCCACCCATGCAGGCTTCATATCATATTTAGACCTGTATGTGACCATAATCTCGTCCGACTCAGCCTTATCCGCTGAATGTGCCAAAGCTTCAATAAGAGAAATCGTGTCTTCCTTGCTGCCACTTCTGAATGCGAACTGGACAACAAAGTTTTTCTCTTCCTCTGTAAACTGATGCTCCACACCATTCATTTCTGTTACTGCTTCATTTACTACTGCTAAATTCATAAGTTCCTCCTAATCTGCCATGCTGTTTTCAAGCACAGCAATCTCAATGATCTCCTTCATCTTTTCCGCTGAAATGTTGTTGTTTATAAGCTCTACAAGCTGTGACTCAGTAAGTCCCTTTTCTATTGCACTCTTAATCTGCACAAGCTGCGCCGGAACAAGGTCTCCCGATGCAACCAGCTTTACAATGTCTGCTCTTGACTTTTTCTTAAATGACAGTCTTGCAAAAAGACTTGCCACTCCGCTGTTGCTGCTCTTTCTCACACTTCGCTCAATCGGAAGTCTCTGCACCACATTTCCAGTACCATCAACTACCGGAATCTGATAATAGACCGGAATTCCATTTGCCACAGCCTGCATATTCTGAGGAACTGCAACTGTATCAACCATCTTTTTATCTGCCTGTGATACGGACTGGCTTTCCTGCGGCTCTGCCTTACTTTCTGCCTCTTTCTTATTCTCTGTGGCAACACTTATGATCTTATCTTCCAATGACTCTATTCTGTCTCCCATACGCTTCATCTCCTTATCCTTTTTCTCAATATCATCCCTGAGTCTTGCAATCGTACTGCTTGCCTTATTCAGTTCATTCTGCTGACTGTTGATAAGAGCGTCCTTATCCTGGTTCTCCTTGACTAGACGCTCCCTGACTTCCTCGTCATCTTTGGAAGTTTCTATTTCAGAAAGCTTCTTATTCAGGGCATCATACCTTTCATTCTGATGATTGATCTTTGCAACCACTTCATCCATCTGAGCTACAAGACTTTTCACATACTCTAAATCCTGTGGCATCTGCTCTTTGGCTTTATTAAGCTTATCTAATACCACATCAAACATCCTGCGCATGTTTACTGCTGTATCATCTTTTTGGACTACCTCTCTGATTGCATCAATCGGCACACCTTTTTCATAGTAATCCAATGCTGTCTGCATCTTAGGTGCTGCCATCCTGCTATCTTTCAGCAGCGTTAACAACGCTTCTGATACACCCTTATGCAGACATTTTGATAACACCTTCATCTGCTCAATGTCATAACTTTTGTTAAGATACAGACCGATTTCATCATCAGTCAGTCCATATTCATAATCGCTTTTGACAAGAGCAATAACCTCACTGTCCATATGCTTATTACGAAGAATCTGTATCTTTCTCTCAATCGCCATTTCACTTAATGGCTCTCTTTTTTCTTCCATATATGCCTCCTAACCACTAAAAAAACAGCCTAACGTATCGGCTGTTCTTTTCTGTCTCTTATTGTTTCTTTGTCATACTGCTTCTCTTCTGCCGAAGCTGATACAGTAAGTTCCTTCCATATTGATCTTCCAAGGCTAAGTTCCTTTGATACCGCCCGTTCTGCCTTACAGTCCTGTGCATACTTGCTCTCATATTTCTTTCTAAGACTCTCGACCTCTTCCACACTGTATCCCTGTGCTAAAAGTTCAGTGTTAAGCCTTTCCCATGCATTGTGCTCATCTTCAAAGAAGGTATCCCCACTCTGATAACACGATTCCGCATCATTAAGCTCCCGGATCTGTTCAGCCTTGTCAAAAATATCTTTGAATCTTTCCTTAGCCTTATAGGTCTTACTCTTTTCCTTTGATGCTTCTTTCTTCTTATCCGTCAGATTATCAAGTACCGACACAAGTTCTTCCGCACTCTCAATCTTATGCCTTACCAGAAATAGATACTGCTCCTGCAGCTTATGCATCTTTCGGATATCATCCTTATACTTCCATACCTGACTATATGGCTTCTTTTTCAGCTTTCCAATCCGGTAAAGCTTTGCATAATATCTTTTCTGCAAGCCTGACATCTTCGCCCTGCGGTATCTTTTGACATAGCACTTTACTATCGCTGCCTGTTTTTCCTCATTCTGTGACTGGTAAAAAGATAAATCTTCCTTAGCAATACGCTCCACAATAGCTTCCTGTGAATAATTCTCGCCAAGAGTCTTACATCTTCTGAATCTTGTCATCCCCTGTGGTCTGACTGCCAGATACTTTCCCTGCTTGACCTCATATCCTTTTTCCGACAGCAGCTCCAGAAATCCACTGAAATCATTTGCCTGTAAAATGCAGGCATCCAAATCTCTTTTTATCATATCTGCCCACACAAAGCTGCCTTCACGATATTCGCTCCAATCCTTATAATTCTCGTGCTGTTTCTCTTTGCTGCCATCCTCCACATCTATAATGGAAAGACCATACTCCTGACACAGCTTATTGGTAATCGGCTGGATATACTTTGCCCAGTCACCTTTCTCGTAGCGATACTTTTTCCCATCCACAAAGCTTACACTGTTAAATACAATGTGTGAATGAACATGGTCTGTATTATCATGAACCACAAATACCGCTTCATAGGCATCGCCAAGATATTCTGCTACAAACTTCTGTGTTATCTCAAAAGCCCTGTCCGGTTCCACCTCATCCTCTTTGAAGGAAAGAATGATGTGATACCCCTGTCGCTTGTCTGTTTTTCCAAACTGCTTCTTTGTATCCATCATCTGTTCAAAAGCCATATCTGCCTGACAGTTAACAGCTCCCACAAGTCTTCCTCTCTGCGTTTTCTCAGGATTCATCACATAATCCAGTGCCCGTTTCAAATGCCTTGCATGAAAAGAATTCCCGCTGTCCTTCATGTGAAGTATCTTACTGATTGCCAATCTTTACCACCGCCTCGCTGACAGACTGATTCAGCTTTTTCATATATGCCACAAGCTGTTCCTTATCTTTCTTGGAATACAGCTGTGCATTGCTGTTAAATACAATCTGATTGATGTTAATGCCGATTCGGTTTATCTCATTGATAAGCTCTTTAAGAAGTTTCCTTACTTCCGGATAATCATTTGGTTTCTGACTGATTAGAAGCCTGATATATTCGGCTTCATTCATTCCATTAGCCTTTGCCTTATCAGAAAGCACCTTCGCTTCCTGTGGCATAAGTCTTAGTGTTTTCCTTATACAATGAACTTTATCTGCCATAGGATCACCTTCCTCTCTTACCCGTACTGTATTCTCTTACTCCTTCTGCTACTGTTACAGCAACTTTTTCCAGTTCTTTATTACCCAGCTGGGCAATAACCCTGTCTGCAAGCTCTGTGGCAACTTCTATAAGTTCCTTACCATAACTGGTTTTATCAAACAATCTGTCCAGTCTCTTTTCATCTGCTTTCAGACTTTCATACTTGCTCTGATACTCGTTATAGTCGTTAAAATCCTTTGGATCACTCCTGTGTGCTTCCGCATCAAGTATCAGTTCATAGTTCCATTCACAGACAATATCTATAACATCATCTATCGGGTATGGTTCAATTTCACCATTCTCCTCAGCTACATCCTGCCTGTACATCTTCCCATCTGAATCTATGCCAATGGCATAATCATGTCCTTCCATATAGTTAAGCAGAATTGCAGCATCTTCTATCGAAGGGTTTAGTAAGATATCAAATGTGTCTGCCCAGGCAATAAGTTCCTCTGGTTCTGCGATTATTGTAAGTTCTTTATCCATTGCTTTCCTGCACCTCCCTTATCCGTGTTTTGTATATCTCTTCCACCCACACGCCTGTCTGAATCTCTTAGGTTTACGGCTAGATACGCATTAGAGACATCTCTGTCCTAATGCCATCTAGTTAGGGAGAAAATCTCCCTAAAACCCTCTTTTTTATACTATGGTGGCGCTTTCTGCCACCATTTTGATATTTTGGTGGCGTTTTCTGCCACCATTTCGTAGTTTTGATGGCGCTTTTTGCCACCATACTCTTATTTTCAAATTTTCATGCTCTAATAATCTCACTTGTGCGATTAGCCGATGCAAACAGACTTAATTTTGTAGCAACAAGCCATTCATTATAATCCTTATATCCGGCTGGCGGAGGACAATTCTCTACCTCATATCCAAGTCCATAATACTTTTCCATGTATCTTTTTATTACCTCTGCACCATGAAGGTAAGCCCTAACATCCGGCTGTAATTGTGTTACCATCCTTTTCACCTACTTATAAAATTCATCATCAACTATATGGAATGTCTCAAGGTACTCATCAAATATTTTTAAATTCACAAGTACTAACTGACCTAACTTATAGATTGCTTTGGCATCCTTAGCCATTTGCATAAACTTTGATACGCTCATATGATACCTGTCTCTTATACACATCTCCGAGCCCACGAGACATGCGCAGATCT
>ENA-OZRY01000459-OZRY01000459.1-human-gut-metagenome-genome-assembly--contig:-NODE-459-length-7920-cov-3.658360_pt1 | contig 7920 bp, 5 predicted proteins | sample MGYA00243275_ERZ653959 | MGnify/ENA primary metagenome ERZ653959 (study PRJEB26926, sample SAMN06164579) | human gut metagenome | biome: ENVO:00009003; feature: ENVO:2100002; material: ENVO:00002003...
CCTTATTTCGCGTCCCCTTGTTTCCTTGTCAATTAACAGAACTCCACCTTGCCGTGCTCCGGATTGGGTATCCTGAGGGTCGCAACGTCGGTGTACTCGAACACGAACTTGTTTTCTGCTCCGCTGATCGTTGTAACCTTGTAGTTCCAGCCATTATCGTCCGCCGTGGACGGCTCTATAGGCGTGCCGTTGAAGTCAGCGCCGACGAGGAGCTTCCCTTCGGAGTACGGAACGGTTATCGTGTACTCCACGCCGAGGTAGCCCATACCGGATGGGTCTTTGTCGCCCTTTATTGTGGGCTGAGGGCCGTTCATTGAAAACGCAGTGAACTTGCACAGCTCGCGCACCGGAGCGGTTATCACAGTGTCTCCCTCAACAAAGAGGTAGTCCAGCTTGTAGAAATTGATCCCTTGTTCTGAGCTGTAGCGCGGCGCTTTTCCGCAGATGTCGCTTACGCCGTAGTCCTCGGCGGAGATCGTTATTTCTATTGATTTGCCGTTCAGGAAGCTGGTCGGGAATTCATTTATTGCGCTGTCAAGTCTCCATTTCTTGTCGCTCACGTCTTCATAGGCGATAACGCTGTTGATCTTTCCCGCCTTCGCGGCGCTGATAAGCTCGTCCGAGATACTCAGAGTGCTGTACTGCTTCTCGTCTGACTCGGAATACCAGATATACACGCCCTTGTCGCTTTCCAGAAAGTTAGTATAGAGCGCGTCAATAGAGGGGCCTATCGGTTCGCAGTCCGTATCTGAATCCCCGTAGAATACGCTTGTCAGCTCGCAGTTTTTCGGCAGGAGGGACAGCTTGAACTCACAATACTCCGGGATCAGGTAGTATAACTTGGAATCCTTAATATACGGGGTCTCTTCGTTGTTTAATTTAAGGGATATATCAACGTGTTTCAGCAGGTCGTCCGCGTCATTTTTGCTCGGGTTGACTATTTCGAGCTTGTTGGTCTTTAACGATTCGCCGATAATTAAGTGAAGCCTCTTTGTCTCCCCGGTGCCGAACTCGTACTCTGTGTCAGAGATGTCAATGTAAACGTCTGTATTCCAGTTCACATTTTTGTTCGGTACGGTGACGCTAAGGTACCAGAGATTGTCAGGCCCGTTATTTAAACTGAATGTGTAACCTTTTGAGTTCAGCGAATCGGCGTCAACGATGGCGCATTCATATTCGAAGAAGTCTGTGCTCATCAGGTCTGAAAGCTCTATCGAATAGGTCTTGCCGCCGAGGGTCTTGTAACTGCCGCTGTCGGTGTCGGACATCGCTTCCTCGTAAATATACTGACCGTAGTCCGCCGTCCAGAAGGCATTTGTGACGAGTTCCATGCGCGCGGATTCGTCCGCCGGGCTTAACGTGTTGGTTATATTTAGGTAGATTTCGCCGATTCTGATTTCGTTGCCGTCGTCGAATATAACGTTGCTGACATAAGCGATATCCGCGATATAGTTCCCAGATCCGGAAATGGAAGTGAAATACGAGCCGGGGATATCAATGTTAACGTCCCTGCTTATATTGTAGGTATTGCAGTTTACTACGTTCTTTCCCTTCCATTCGTCGCCGGCGTAGAAACAGCAGTCCTGAAGCCTGAGGTTGTTATTCGCTTCAATGGCGTATTCGTAGCTTTCAACGGATTCCGGGTCGGTTTTGAGGTTGAGGTTCTCGACTGTAACGTCTAATCCGGAGGATATTCCCGCACTGCCGAATGTCAGCGTGTGCCTGTCCTTGTTTTCGCTCACGCCCTTAATGGTGATTGAGCCCTCGGAGTATATGCAGTTGACCTTGGATTCAAGCAGTACGTCGGCATGGAAAATCACGGTGCTGCCCGCCGGGAGCTTTATCGCGTAATTATCGGTGGTATAGAGATCGAAATTGTTCAGTATCTCGAGGGTATTAGGCTGGATATCGCCTTCGGCCTTTCCGTACCACTTCCAGTCCCTGGCGGTAATAGTGTAGCCGACATCGCTAGGACTAAACTGTTTTCTTACGCCGCTCTCATCGTAATAATTCCAGTAGTTCGCCGTAGGGGTGAAATCCATGCCGTCTGAGTTTGACTCCGCCGGCGCTGAGGACGCTGCGTAAGCGGCACCTGGCTCCTCCGCCAGAGCCGGAACCGACATCAGCGGTACCATCGCCAGAAGCGCCGCGGCTCCCAGGAGCATTCCGCTCAGCCTGCCGCATTTGAATAATCTATGCTTCATTGTTTCCTCCTTGTGTGCCGGGCTTTTCGGCTTCCGCCGCGCCCGCTCCTATATTTATATCAATTATACAACAATTACATTTTGCCGTCAAGTAAATCTTCCTGATTGTTGCAAAAAACTTCCTGATTGTACCGCTCCGCCCACGAAGCTCCCGCAAAGGGAAATACCGCCGGGGCGGTGATGTTCCTCGGGCTGATATTCCCCGCCTGAGAACCTCCGCGGACTACCAGAGCGGCTCGTTGTAGTCCTTCCCGGAGCTTTCCGGCGCTCCGTACATCTCGCGCAGTTCCCCTAGGATATCCTCGTTCAGAGCCGCGCTCCTGTCGTCGTCCCACAGCGGCGCGTTGTAGTCGCGCTTTGCGGGAGCGGGCTTCTGGGAAAGCTCCCCGACAGCCCTGTACAGCGCCGAGCGCAGGTACGCTTTCAGATTCCGTATATCGCTCTTGCCGGATATGTAGTCCGCAACGTGACTCACCGCGCTGTAATCAATCCTGGAAAAAACAGCAGAAATTTCCTCTGCTGATAAAGTCCGTCCGTCAGTCGTAAGCGTGAAGGCTCCCGCCATGCCCTCCGCCGTGACCTCTGCGGCAAGGCCGGCGAATCCGCTTCCGTACTTCCTGGAAAGCTCAGCGTGGTTTATCCTGGAGCGTGCCGCTTCCAGCTGCGCGCTGTCGGGTTTGATGTTTTCAGGTTTATTTTCTTTTGTTTTATTGTCTTTGGTTTTCTGTGAGGATTCCGCACTGCCTGCCGCCGTGATCTCCGACTGCCAGCCGTCGGATTTCCTTACTTCCTGCGGGGAGGTTTCACTGTGCACTGCCGGAGCGTTTTCTTCCGGGGACGGCTCGCAGACGCCGATTATTCCCTCCAGGAGCTGGGGGTCGTCCACGATGTAAAAGAACCGCCGCGCCGGGAGACCCTTCGCCGCGCACCGGATAAGTCCCGCGCTGACCAGCCGCTTCACGCACCGGGACTGCTGGCACTTCGTCAGCGACGTGGATTCCTCCATGTCGTCCACCGTGGAATAAAACCACCCGTCGGAGAGCTTTCCGTGCTGTACGTACCAGGCGTGCTTCGCCAGCAGAGCCGCGTATATCACCGCCTCCGACAGCCCCAGCGCATGCGCCAGCCGGCGGTTCACCGATATCGTGTTGTCGGGGTTGAGAAGCTCAAATACTGTTTTCATGGCGTTTCCTCCTTTGTTTTACCTCCATTGTAGAGCCTCCCGGACTGCAATTTACTGCACAGTCATTTATCAATTTCTTCCCGGATATCACAAACCGCTTGACAAATCCCGTAGTTAGTGGTACAATATCAAGGTAGTTATAGCTAACCAATGTTTGTGAGTGACAGTTAGTTGTAACTACCTCGCAGGTATACTACACACGGCGAAAACATGCAGGTGCTGAGCCTGCCCGTAATTTGAAACCGCCGCTGGAGGCGGCACCGAAATTCCGAATTCCTAATTCTGAATTCCGAATTAATTAGAAAGAAGGCATGAATGCAGACCCAGATAATCTACGGCATACTTATCCCCTTCATCGGCACCACAGCCGGAGCCGCCTGCGTATTCTTCCTGCGCAGACAGCCGCACTTCCTGGTTCAGCGGAGCCTCACCGGATTCGCGGCGGGGGTCATGACGGCGGCCTCCGTATGGAGCCTGCTCATTCCCGCGATGGAGCAGTCCGAGGGACTGGGGCGGCTCGGATTTGTTCCAGCGGCGGCGGGATTCCTGCTCGGAATACTGTTCCTGCTGTTCCTCGACTGCGTTATCCCGCACCAGCACATGAACTCCGACGCCCCGGAGGGCGGCCGCAGCTCCCTCAGCAAAAACACCATGCTCCTCCTCGCCGTGACCCTCCACAATATTCCCGAGGGAATGGCGGTCGGAGTGGTCTACGCCGGGCTTGCCAGCGGCGGAGCCAGCATTGCCGCCGCCTCCGCGCTGGCGCTCTCCCTCGGCATTGCTATCCAGAACTTCCCCGAGGGCGCCATAATCTCCCTGCCGCTGCGCTCCTCCGGAATGGGGAAGGGCAGGGCGTTCCTGCTGGGTACCCTCTCCGGCGCCGTGGAACCCCTCGCCGCCGTCCTGACCGTGCTGCTTTCCGGGCTGGTAGTCCCGGTGCTGCCGTACCTGCTGAGCTTCGCCGCCGGCGCCATGGTCTACGTCGTCGTTGAGGAGCTTATCCCCGAAATGTCCGGCGAGCCGCACTCCAACGTCGGAACAATCGCCTTCGCCGCCGGGTTCGTCGTCATGATGAGCCTCGACACCGCCCTCGGCTGACCTGACTCTATTGACAGCACGTCATTATCATGCTATAATATTAGTGACGGCTAACCAGAGGAACTCACTCATGAACAAGGAAAACGGTAAACGCGCTCTTATAATTTCATTCGTCTGTGCGCCGGCGCGCAGAGTAGCCGTGCTCCGTGCGGAGTATCCGCACTTCGTGCGGAGGTTTCGCCTGACGGCGACGAGGGCGCTGCCCTCGACTCGCAAGGGGGACGCGTCCCCCTTGACTCCCGATTAGGGATTGCGGTAAGTGGAACATGCACCGCTAAATTATAGTTTACTTTCCATCGAGCCAAACGAACCCTGACATTTATCAGGGTTCGTTTTTATATTCAGAATTATTCCGTTCTCAATGCTTCTACCGGATCCTTCTTTGCGGCAACCCCCGCAGGAACCAGACCCGCGATCAAAGTCAACAGCATGCTTATCACAACAAGTATCACGCCGCCCTGCCACGGAAGCAGTGCAACATTCGCGATGCCGGTTATATTCTCGATTATAATGTTTATCGGAATATTCAGCAGCAGCGTTACGGCTATGCCGATAACTCCCGCCGAGAACCCGACGATAAGCGTTTCCGCATTGAACACGTTGGAGATATCGCGCTTGGAAGCGCCCATCGCACGCAGTATACCGATCTCCTTTGTGCGCTCGAGCACCGAAATATAGGTGATTATGCCTATCATTATCGAGGATACTATCAGTGAAATAGCCACGAACGCTATCAGAATATAGGATATCGCATTGATAATGTCGCTCACGCTTGACATCATCAACCCTACATAATCAGTGTAATTGATAACGTCCGCCTGGTTGTCGTCCGCTATCTTGGAATCGTTGTACTTCTCAATGAGCTGGGTTATCTTCTCCTTGCTCTCAAAATCGGTCGCGTATATCTTCATGGAGCTTGGCTCGGAAAGCTCCGCAACGCCCAGGAGTTTCAGGTTGCCGTCATAGGTGGCGTCGGTGGTCTCCGGCTCCTTGGTCATGTCCATGAGCTGGCGGAGCTGATCTGTGGTCAGCACCTGCATGAATATCGTGTACATCTTGGTCGGGTCTACCATGCCGTTCATCATCGTGGAAAGCTCCGCGTTCTGCTCAGCTGTGAGCGAAGCCGCTATCTGCGCCGACATCTGCGCCTTCTGTGCGTCGGTCAGCAGGCTGTTTACGTCCGCTCCGCTCTGGAGCTGCGTAAGCTGTTCCGGAGTCAGCACGCCCATCATAATGCTGTTCATCTGCTCGTCGGATACCATACCCATCATCGCAGACTGTATCTGAGCCTGCTGCTCCTCGGTGATAGCCGCCATTATGCCCTCGTTGAGCTTGGTGCGCTGCTCCTCAGTGAGCATTCCGGTGAGCATTTCCATTGCCTCGGACTGGGACATCGGCTGCTCTTCTTCCTCGTCAGCCTTAGGGAATTCTATGCCGGTGAACACGTCTACGTCCGGATTTTCCTTCTGCTCCTTAACAAGCTCGCTGGAGTTGGTCTTGTCTATCATGTACTCTGTCAGCGCGTGGGTGTAGCCTATTCCGCCGGAATTTGTCGAGGATATCAGCGAATCCGCGTCAGGCTTGAGTATGCCTACTACCTTCAGTTTCAGACCGTTCTCCGCAGCCTGCTCCATGAATTCGCTGTCGCTGCGCATGTCTGTCCAGGTGCCATCGTCGTTCTTCTGGTAGAACTCGGGAGCGGTCAGCATGCTGAACTCCATACCCATCAGGTCGTCATAGCTGAAGGAAAGGTCGCCGGTGTCAAGGTCGAAGCTTTCGCCCGCCATAACGCTCGACATCATGCCCTCGAGCTCGCCCTGGTCGCGGAGACCCAGCGTATACAGCGTTACGTCTGAAAGCTCATTGCGGTCGGTTACAAGCACCACGACCTCGTTGTACGCCTCCGGGAGACGTCCCGCAAGCACCTCGTACTCTGTTTTCAGCATATCTGTGCTGAGAAGCTCCCTGAATGCGTCGTAAGAGCTCATGGAGCTGCTTCCCATCAGCGAGGAATATGTGTTGGTCATCTGGCTGACGTTATCCGCCATCGACTGCCCCATCATTGCCGACATAACCGTTGACGGATTGATCTGCATAATATCGCCGTCTGCGCTGTGTCCATAAATATACAGATTGCTGTCGTAGCTGTACTGTATCTCCTCAATGCTTGCGCTTATGCCGTCAGGGTCGCTCTCGAGGTATTCCTTGAACTCGGCAAGGTTGTTGGTCTGCATTTCGGAGAGCATTGTTTTCATCATCTCGGTGGAGATGTCGTTGGTGTATATCCTGTCGGGGTCGCGGTTTTCTTCTGCATTGTCCCGCACGTTCATCATCGAAGTCATAAGGCTGGTGTAATCCACCGTCTCATGCTGTATCGACACCGGGAAGGAAGCCAGCGTAGACCTCTCCACGCTGTTGATGTACTCCTGCACGCCGTTGGAAAGCGACAGGATAAGCGCGATACCGATGATACCTATGCTGCCCGCAAAAGATGTCAGGAAGGTGCGTCCCTTCTTGGTCATAAGATTGTTTTTCGACAGGGAAAGCGCTGTAAGAAACGACATGGAGGTCTTTTGACCCTTCGTTACCTCGGTCTTTCTGACCTCGCTGTGCGCCGGCTCCTTTGCCGGGTCGAACGGATCGCTGTCGCCGACTATCTGTCCGTCCAGCAACTTCACGATACGCGTAGAATACTTCTCGGCAAGCTCCGGGTTGTGAGTTACCATTATTACAAGGCGGTCCTTCGCGATCTCCTTTACAAGCTCCATTATCTGAATGCTTGTCTCGCTGTCCAGAGCGCCGGTAGGCTCGTCGGCAAGCAGGATATCAGGGTCGTTGACAAGCGCTCGTGCGATGGCTACGCGCTGCATCTGACCGCCTGACATCTGGTTCGGCCGCTTGTTGAGCTGGTTCCCCAGACCCACCTTTTCGAGAGCTTCCTTAGCGCGTCTGCGCCGCTCCGCCTTGGATACGCCGGAAAGCGTAAGCGCCAGTTCCACATTGGAAAGCACGCTCTGGTGCGGGATAAGATTGTAGCTCTGGAATATGAAACCTACGGAATGGTTGCGGTAGATGTCCCAGTCTGCGGATTTGTACTGCTTCGTGGACTGCCCGTTGATTATAAGATCGCCGCTGGTGTACTGGTCAAGACCGCCTATGATGTTCAGCAGCGTAGTCTTGCCGCAGCCCGACTGACCCAGGATACTTACCAGCTCGCTCTCACGGAACGCGATGGACACTCCCTTGAGGGCGTGCACCGTCTCGCTGCCGGTCTCGTAGTTCTTTACGATATTTCTGATCTCAAGCATTATATGCTCCTTTCATTGTGCCTTTTCTATCTCTCGCCGAGCTGCTCCGCCGTTGCGGAAGCAAACTTCGAGTAAAGTCTTGCCACGTCGCGCATCTCGTCCTCCGTGAACACGGACAGTATCCGGT
>ENA-OZRY01000461-OZRY01000461.1-human-gut-metagenome-genome-assembly--contig:-NODE-461-length-7913-cov-3.725630_pt1 | contig 7913 bp, 4 predicted proteins | sample MGYA00243275_ERZ653959 | MGnify/ENA primary metagenome ERZ653959 (study PRJEB26926, sample SAMN06164579) | human gut metagenome | biome: ENVO:00009003; feature: ENVO:2100002; material: ENVO:00002003...
ACGCCGTCTACGGTCAGACCGTCAGCCGGAACGGTCAGCACTCTTGTCTTTTCGTGTGAATTAACGAGCTTGCCGCCAACGCTGGGATAACCGTTTGTCTTGTCGATAATGCAGAACGCTATTGAGTGTGCATATCCATTGTTGAGGTTATCGCCGCCGGAAATGCTGCCGTTGCTGCTGCCATTGAGGATAATGTTTGCAACGTAGCAGCTCTTGATGTAAGCTCCTGTAGCGTTAGATGTGGTCTGTCCGGTAATGCCGCCGCAGTACTGCGCCCCGGAAGAACTGAACCCTCTTACGCCGCAGCCGAATATCGAGCCGCCTGTAATTTCCGCTTTGCTGCCGTTTTTCCAGCACTGCGTTCCGAAAGCTGAACCGGCAATTCCGCCAGCTGCTGTAATGCTGCTGCCCTCTATCGTTATCACGTTTGCAAGGCTTCCCTTGACAAAGCAAGCGTTTCCAACGATACCGCCGACACCAGCAGTGTTGCCCTTGCAGCTTAAAAGGACGTTGTATGCATAGCAGTTATTAAGCTCTCCACCGCTGCCGACCAGACCGCCGATATATTGCGCTGTTTTGTCGGAATACAGCTTGCAGTTTAAAACCTTACAGTTTTCAAACCGGGTATTTCCTGTGCCATATTTTTCGGAACCCTCGGCGGAATTATAAGCATAGCTTGTAACTCTGTTGCAGAGTATTCCGTAGTCCGATGTTGAGGTACCCGCCACGGATATTGTAGCTCCGTCAATCACAATATTCTTTATCGTGCTTGCTGCTACTGTTCCGAACAAGCCGCCGTCACCATATAATCCGGTTATCTTATAGCCCTGACCGTCATACACGAACAGGTCGTAGTATTTGCTTTCATATCCTTTTCCGATACGAACGGTATCGATCGGCTGGCGGTCAATCTCTCCGGGGAACTTTATATCCTTAGTCTGGATAAAGTATCCCTTTGCCTTGTTTTCCGCCAGTAAAAGGAGCTGGTCGTAGTAATCTATGATGTAGGGGTCATTGACTGTTCCCTTGCCACCTCCGTACATATTAAGCACACGGTATAGGGTAGTGTCCTTGCTGAACTGGTATTCTGTGTCGCTGTAATATTCGATTGAGCCATATTCGCCAGTCTGTTTCTTGCGGGAGAACCCGTATGTGCAGCCGTAAACATGGTCGTATACGTTGCTCCGGTCATTTACTTTCGGCATTTTGAATGTAGCGTATCCGTTCATATCAAGGCTGACCTTGTATCTTTCCGGCTTCTGATTGAGGTAGCTGCGGTCAACGGTTATTGTTATGTATTCCGCAGGCTGCCACTTGGCGTAAACCTCTGTGTCCTGCTCAACATCGAGGTACTCTATTCTGCCCGGTGAATTTTCGAAATACCAGCCTGAAATGATGTATCCGTCTTTGGTAATGCCGAAATCCTGCTCCATATCTATTACCGAGCCGATTTCCACGGAACGTACCATAACGCTGTCATCGTAGTGCATTGTTAGCTTTGCGGTCTGCTTTTTGGTAGACCAGACAGCATAGAGAGTGGTATTTTCATAGGGCATTTTCATGCTCTTTACAGGGCTTTTAGCGTTCTTGTCCGTACTCCACCCGGCAAGTTCATATCCCTCTTTATATACAGCAATGTCGGTTGGCAGCGGGATATCTTCGCCGTATTTCACGGCAGCAACGGAAAGCTGCCCTGTGCCGCCGTTGGAATTGTAGGTTACTTTGTATTCCTCGGTTTCCCAGACAGCGAAAAGAGTGATGTTCTGATATGGCATTTTATAGTCATATAAGGGATACTCCACATCTCTGTTATCGGTAAATCCGATGAGCTTATATCCCTGCCTTGATATGCTCTTTGCTGCTTCGCTTGCAGTAGGCAGCACTACATATTGATCCGGCTCGGAAACTATGCTTTCCAGCTCTCCGGTACCGCCGTTGGCGTTGAAAGAAATCGTGTATGTAGTGGAGCTGCCTGAACTGCTGCCGCTGCTGGTCTGCTGCGTATTTGGTGTTGAGGTCTCCTCGGTAGTGGCTGCTGCCTGCTCAGTATACGGAACGTCAACATACACATCTTTCGTTTCCAGAGTAGCAGGTGTGGTAATTTCATGTGTGGGATTACCCGGTGTTTCTGCCGTTGATGTTTCAGACGTTCCCTGTGTGGTTTCGGCTGTTGCTTCAACCGTTACCTCGGCTGTTGTTTCCTCGGTACTGGAGGTTTCATCGCCGCCTTTGCCTTTGGTGGCTGAAACTGCAATCAGTATTATTACGACAACGGCAACAGCTCCGATGAGCGCATACATCTTCAAGTTGCCGCCTTTGCCGCCTTTTCCTGACTTGCTGCCAGATACAATGCTAAGCTCATTGCCGTCAATGCGCTCGAGCTTTCCGTCAGCGCGTATTTGTTCGAACTGTTCCTCTGTAATTTCGGCGGTCACAGTTTCGGGAGTGTTGAAAAGCTCATAGCTTACGTCAACGACATTAGTTTTGGTTTCCTTAACAAACTGCTTATATGCCGCCGTCTGCGTAAGCTGTTTCTCGGAAAATGGTACAGAGCTAAAATCGTCCTCAGTCTGTTCGGGGACGATGAAAAGAGTTTTGCGTTCATCGTCAAAGCTGCTGATTTCGACCCGGAAAAAATACATTTGTCTTAACCGCCTTTCTTTTTATCCTTGGTCTTCTGCTGCTTCTTGGAGTTATCAAACTCCATTGAAAAGGCAGCGTGGAGATTACCTTTTGCGTCCTTGTAGTCCTTGTCTGAAAAAGAAATAATCGCGTCATAGGTTGCTCCGGTTCTCTCCGACTTTAAGCCGCTTAATTTGACTTTGCCCTTTGCAAGCAAGGATTTCACTATGCTGGAGGTAAGTTTCTTTCCCTTTGTCGTGAAGAACTTATCATCAGCCCAGAGCCGGAAAAAGCATTTAGCCGGGGAGTTTTCGCAGTAGTATACTGTGTTGCCGTTCTTGGTGAATTCGTATACGCTGCCGCCGCACTTCGGGCATTTTCCCAGGGAGATTTTCGGGGGAGCAAGGGAAACGTGTTCCCGTCCGGCTTCAAGCGTTATGATATCACGCACTTTCTGTATTGTCTGCGCTATGACGTTTTCGGCGGTTTCGCTGCCTTTCTCGATAGCGGAGAGCTGCTGCTCCATGCTTGCGGTCATTTCGATGTTCTTTACATTTTCGGGAAGAATATCAATCAGCTTGATACCCTTTTCTTCGGCTAAGAGGGACTTTCCGCTTCGCTTTATGTATCCTACTGTGATTATACGCTCAATTATTGCAGCTCTGGTTGCGGGAGTGCCTAAGCCGCGTTCGGAAACATAGCTGCTAAGCTCCTTATCCTCGATGCGGCGGTCAATATTCTCCATTGCTTTAAGCAATGTACTTTCCGTGTAGTGCTTTGGCGGCTGCGTTTCGCACTCGGAAATGGTGAGGTCTTTTGCTTCAAAGCTTTCTCCCTCGGTGTAGTTTACCGCTTTTCCGTTGTCCTCGTCCTGACCGGGGTAGAACCTTTTCCAGCCCAGCTTGACAGGGACTTTGTACTTGCAGCGGAACGTTTCGCCGTTAACATCGAAGATTACTGCGGTTTCGTTGTACTGGTATTCCTGGCTAAGAACTGCGAGGAAACGTCTTATCACCATGTCAAGGATAGCCTTTTCCTCTTTGGTAAGCTCGATTTTTTCGGCTTTGTCGATGTACTCTGTCGGGAGAATAGCGTGATGGTCGCTGACCTTTGCGTTGTTGACTACGCGCGTATCAATGTTCAGCCCGGTGAGTATCAGCTCATCGGCGGCTGCTTCATCGAAGAAACGCACTTTCTTCACCAGTCCCTCCAGTTTGGGAGCCATATCATCGGTTATGTAGTTGCTGTCCGTTCTCGGATAGGTAAGCAGCTTCTTTTCATAGAGCGACTGCATTATCGTGAGCGTTGTCGCTGCCGAAAATCCCAGCTTGTCGTTGGCTTCAGCCTGCAACGAGGTAAGCGAGAACAGCAGCGGACGGTTTTCTTTTTTCAGCGTTGTATCAACTTTCTTTACCGTACAGAGCTGATTTTCGCACTTTGCCTTGACCGTTTCCGCTTCGCTCTGTTCTGCAAAGCTGTCCACCTCTCCGTCAAACCACTCCGCACCGTTCTCCAGCTTCAGCTTGAAATACGGCTTTTTTACAAAAGCAGCGATTTCACGGTCGCGCTGCACTATCATGTTTACTACGGCGGTCTGCACTCTGCCTACGGAGCATTTCGCGCTGCAATATATAGAGTATAAGCGGGAGAGGTTCATGCCGAACAGCCAGTCTACCTTGTTACGGGCGAGTCCGGCAGCGTACACGCTGTCTTTTTCCGAACTGGAAAGAAGATTATTGAATCCCTGCTTTATGCTTTCAGCAGTAAGCGAGGATATCCAGAGCCGTTTAACCGGCTTGGTGCAGCCGATATAATCGTATATGTACCGGAATATGCATTCGCCCTCGCGTCCCGCGTCTGTCGCGCAGATGATTTCATCGACATCGCTGCTAAGCATATTCTGGGTAAGCGCGTCAAGGCAATCCTCTGCACCGGAAACCGGAGTAAACTCAAATTCCGGGACGATAGGCAGGTCGTTGAGCGCCCATTTCTGATAGCGTTCGTCATATTCGGTCGGGTCTTTCAGGCGGACGAGATGTCCACGGGCTGACGTGACAATGTAACCGTTGCCTTTCAGTGCGCCGTTGACCTTTTCATCAGCGCCGATTACGGCAGCGATATCACGGGCTACTGACGGCTTTTCAGCGACTACCAGTTTCATTTGCGTTCACCTCCGATGTATTTGTACTGCTTTCCGTTGCAGGTGTGTCCGGCGCGTTTTCAGCCGGCACGTTTTCGGTGGGTTCGGGCTTTTTGAAATGCCCGGCAGCGATAGCAGCTTCGATGTCCGCTTTTGTGATACCGTTGCTGGTAAGCGTTTCAGAAAGCTGTTTCATTTCAAGCGCTGAAATCTGCTCATTAAGATAAGCGATATCCTTTTTCAGCACTTTTATCTGCTCTTTGGACTTCGCGATATTTTCGCTTATTTCCATGAGCTGCAATGTTTTCTGCTCTGCCTTTTCGCGGAGCTTTGCGATCTGACTTAATATATTCATGGGTTATCTCCTCTCGCGTTTTCGTTCGCGTAATTTGTGGATAGTGTAAGCTGTGATAACGGCAACAAGTATTCCCACATCAATAAGGCTGATGTGAAAACTTGGCGGTTCGGTTGTTTGTGTGACCTCCGCTGTTGCTTCCGAGGTCGTGACTTCGATGATTTCGGTCTGGCTGGTAGCCTGATTTGGAGTATCTGTTTTTTTATCAAAAATGTTGCCTTTTATGATAAAAAAGCAGAATGTCAGCAGCGCCACAAAAGCGATTATCAGACGTATTCTCTGACCTATGCTTTTGCTTAAAAAATAGTTGTATAGTTTCATGCTCCCTCCGCTTCTGAACCATATTCCTCAATCAGCATTGAGATGATCGTCTTGGATAGATTATAACGCTCTTTTTCGGCTTCGGAGAAATTGTATATCTCCTCAATCGATTTATCGTAATAATCTGTTACCTTGTATAAGGAAACTTTCTTTTCCGTATGATTTATAGGGCAATAAGGGTGACCTTTGCAATAGTAATGCTTGTGTCCATCAGCGTCCGTGTAAGAAGCACAGCGGTCAGATTTATATTTAATCTTGCAGTTTTCGCCGGGACAGGATACAGGACTTTCATTCTTATCAGTTTTGATAAAAAACGTATCGCCCCAGCGAGATGTGTTATTATTCACCGAACCAATGAACTCGGAAATATCTTCGGTCTTAAATATGAACTCAAAGATTTCGTTCTCGCCGACATTTTCCGTTTGCTGCTTTTCCCTCGTCATAAGGACAAATAAGGTGGATAGCATTTCAATGTAGTCCTCATCTTCAATTTTAAACCTGTCAATGTATCCGTTTATCGTTGTATCCTTATGATACGCCGGGTAAAGCCTGCCAGAGCTAATGGTCTTACTCTTATAGGAGATTATTTTTTTCGGAGTGGGATTATCCGCGCAGAACCCCGTGACTGAATCCTTGAGTGAATCTATAACAGCATTTTTGATAATGGTGTCAATATCGTCTTTGTACCCCTTGTAGTTTTCATAAACATCCTCGGGTTTACTGGTGGTCTGGCTTTCATCTCCCATTACCCATGCTGCTCCACCATCAAGAGTACCTCCAGCGCTTGAAATCAGGCTTGTTATCATCATCACGACTAAAATCAGCAATAGAATAACGCCTATAATTATTAAGCTCCATGGCGATGTTGACGCAATAAATGATACTACTTTCGAAATCGCTGAAACTGTTGCTTTTACAGTAACTTGGGCAGCTTTTGCAGTTGCTTTGGCTGCCTGCGTTGCTGCCTTTGTCGCTGCTTTAGTAGCTTTTGCAGTATTTTTCGCGACCTTAGAGGTCGTCCTGCTAATGTTGCGGACAGATTTGTTTATCTGTCGTACCTGATGTTTTACTGATTTCTTCAGAGCGCGCCGTTGCTTTGGGTCAACAACTTTTGTTATTCCCTTTGCAGTTTTTCGAACACCTTTAACGCTCTTTTTTAGAGCTTTTCCGCTGGTGCTGGTAACCTGTTTGCCATAGGTATAGATATCTGAACCCAGCTTGAGCGCCCCAGTTCCGGAGGTGTCGTCACCAGACTGGCTGATAGTCGAAATGACTTTTCCGCTAATGTCAGCAGTTGTGCTTGCAACTTTCTTTACAGCTCCAAATGTCTTTTGAGTCAATCCAAATGGTGATTTAATCTCTTTACTGTACCATTCTGTTTTGCCAGGCAACTTGAAACTGGTGTTCTGCTTTAGCCGATTGTAGTTCCGCTTTTTTAATCTGCGTGGATCGACTCTCTTAAAATGCAGTCGGGATTTGTCAATCCTGACTGCATTGTTAAGCCCTTTGGACTTTTTCTTTTCCAGCGCGGATTTCTCCACAGTCCCGTTTTTAAGCACTTTGTAGTGCTTCTTGGATATCTTGAGGTTACGATGATTGATTTTACGGAACTTGGTGTTTGCGAACTTCTTGGGCGAGATTTGCCGACTTTCTTTTTTGGAGTAGATTGTCCGCATTCTGCCAGAGGTGGGCGCGGCGCGACCTCCTGACATATCCAGCATTCTGCTTCGGCTGTTCGGAGATGTTTTCCTGTTCGAAAAAGCCAGAGTATCGAGCGATGATTTATCAGCAGTATTTACTTTTGGCAGTCTGTATTTCTTTCCGGGGTTCGTTGCGACTTTTATAAAGCGCTTTGCTTGTGAATTTGCAAATTCTCGAGGAGATATTCGCCGGCTGCCTTTCATGGGGTAAATTGTGCGTTTTCCGGAGTAATCAGCACCTCTTATTTTTCTGCCGTCTGTCATATCCAGCATATTGCCCCGCCGGTTATCGACAGTTCGGTTTATGATTTTGGATAGATTATCGGTATTCTGCTTCTTGTGAAGTTCTGTTCTGGGCTGATTGAGGTTGTTCATGGTTATTCACCAAACTTTGTTGTCATAAGCTTGTACAGCTTTGTATCTGTCGGGAAGTCGTCCTTAAACGGCAAGCTGCCGTTAAGTCCGCAGTATATCAGTCCGCTGCCAGCGGGTGCGCCTGTGACAAAATTCATCAAGGTATCCGGTATTTTAAGCAGGTGCGAGAGCTGATCCCTGTCGCTTGCTGCCTGATTAAGCATGAGGATAAATTCCGAGTTGGAGAGCATGGAACGTGCCGTATCGGATTTCAAGCAGTCTTCAACGTTCTGCGTGATACCTGTCGGGATACCGCCCCACTTTCTTGCTCTTTTGTAAAGCTCATAGAGGAAGTTCGCGCTTTCTTCATTTCTGAAAAGAAGATAAATCTCGTCTATGTATATTCTGTCTCTTATACACA
>ENA-OZRY01000477-OZRY01000477.1-human-gut-metagenome-genome-assembly--contig:-NODE-477-length-7733-cov-4.669445_pt1 | contig 7733 bp, 3 predicted proteins | sample MGYA00243275_ERZ653959 | MGnify/ENA primary metagenome ERZ653959 (study PRJEB26926, sample SAMN06164579) | human gut metagenome | biome: ENVO:00009003; feature: ENVO:2100002; material: ENVO:00002003...
GCTCGGAGATGTGTATAAGAGACAGAATTAATTAGTTACCTTGAAAAGTAAAAGTTTGTTAGGTATAGGTTTATGAAGAATGCTGTAATTTGTTTATTGTTGTTCGGGATATGTCTGACGGTTTCTGCTCAAGAAAAGGTGGAAACCGTCTCTATGCGTTATGAAACGCAGAATGATATGCCGCTGTTTTATCAGAAGCTGAAAGAAAGTCTGACTTATTCTATGGCATGGGGGAACTCTTCTATCCGAAATTTTGAAAAATGGCGTGAAGAGGCTAGAAAAGTTTTGTTGGATTGTATGCAGCCTGCTCCTCCTGTAGCGGCTTTTGATAAAGAAGTGATAGATATTGAGCGGAGGGAAGGGTATACAGTGGAAAAAATTCTGTTTAATGTTTCGGAATATTCCCGTGTTCCCGCTTATCTGTTGGTCCCTGAGGGGAAGGGACCATTTCCTGCAGTGTTATTACTTCACGACCATGGGGCCCATTTCTCAATAGGGAAAGAGAAGATGGTACGTCCGTTCGGTGTGGAGGCATCTGTGACAGCCGATGCGGATGATTGGGCGGAAAGATGTTATGATAAACAGTATGTGGGTGATTATCTGGCAAGCCATGGATATGTAGTGCTTGCTGTGGATGCCTTGTTTTGGGGGGAACGGGGACGTAAGGAAGGAGTGCGCTATGACTCACAGCAAGCGTTGGCTGCCAATATGCTACAGATGGGAATGTCATGGGGGGCCTTGATTGTTTGGGATGATATCCGTAGTGCTGAGTTTTTGGCTACATTGCCTATGGTCAGTAAAGATAGAATAGGTACTATGGGCTTTTCTATGGGAGCACATCGTGCTTGGATGGTCAGTGCCGCTACAGATGTGGTGAAGGCAGGCGCTGCTGTGTGCTGGATGAATACTACAGATAGCTTAATGACACTTACCAATAATCAGAACAAAGGCGGGTCTGCTTATTCCATGATTATTCCCGGAATACGGAATTGGATGGATTATCCTCATGTGGCATCTATCGCCTGTCCCAAACCGATGTTGTTCATCAATGGTTTGCGGGACAAACTTTTTCCTGTAAAGGGCGTTGAAAGCGCTTTCTCTACCATGCAGGATGTATGGAAGGGTCAATCGGTAGAAAATCTATTGACTACCAAGTTCTATGATTTGCCTCATTTTTGCAGTAAGGAGATACAGGCTGATATACTTGAGTTCTTTAATCAAAATTTAAAATAGAAAGCGATGAAAATTAAGATGTTGATGGCATTTGTTGCCTTGTTGTTTTCTGCTTTTACGGCAGACCGCACAATTACTATCTTTATGATAGGTGACTCGACTATGGCCAACAAATCCTTAGAGGGAGGTAATCAGGAACGTGGATGGGGCCATGTGCTGGGAGGATATTTCAGTGAAAATATTCGTGTGGAAAACCATGCTAGAAATGGTCGGAGTTCTAAAAGTTTTATTGATGAAGGATTATGGGAGGTAGTAATTAATAAAGTAAAGCCGGGTGATTATGTTTTTATTCAGTTTGGGCATAATGATGAGAAGGTAGATGAGAAACGTCATACTGATCCCGGATCTACTTTTGATGCCAATCTACGCCGTTTTGTAAAAGAAACACGTGCCAAAGGAGGAATTCCCGTTTTGTTCAATGCTATAGTTCGCCGTAATTTTCGGAATAATAAAAATGCGGTGGCCGAAGATGATGTGCGCAAGGATTTGTCAAAGGGGGGTGTTTCTCAAGATGGAGAAGTGCTGATTGACACTCATGGAAAATATTTGGATTCTCCGCGCAATGTGGCAAAAGAATTGGATGTGCCTTTTGTGGATATGAATAAGATAACGCATGATTTGGTGCAGAGAATGGGGTCGGAGGCCTCAAAAAAATTGTTCATGTGGATTCCTGAAGGCGTGTGTGCAGCTTGTCCGAAAGGCCGTGAGGATAATACGCACCTGAATGTATATGGGGCGCGTACTATTGCAGGTTTGACAGTGGATGCTATAGCTAAAGAGGTTCCTGTATTGGGGCCTTTTATACGTCATTATGATTTTGTTGTGGCAAAAGATGGCAGTGGTGATTTCTTTACCATTCAGGAAGCGATCCATGCTGTTCCCGATTTTCGTAAAGCAGGACGCACTACTATTCTAGTCCGTAAAGGGGTATATAAAGAGAAAGTGGTTATTCCTGAAAGTAAGATTAGTATTTCTTTGATAGGTGAGGACGGAGCAATTCTGACAAATGATGATTTTGCTTCTAAAAAGAACTGTTTCGGAGAAGAAATGTCTACCTCCGGTTCATCAACCTGTTATATCTATGCTCCCGATTTCTATGCTGAGAATATCACCTTCGAGAATAGTGCCGGCAGAGTAGGGCAGGCAGTGGCCTGTTTTGTTAGTGGAGATCGCGCTTATTTCAAAAACTGTCGTTTTTTGGGAAATCAGGATACTTTGTATACTTATGGCAAAGACAGTCGTCAGTTCTATGACCATTGTTATATAGAGGGTACGGTGGATTTTATTTTTGGCTGGTCTACGGCATTGTTTAAGGATTGCACCATCCATAGTTTGGGTGATGGGTATGTTACCGCTCCTTCTACAGATCAAGGCAAGAAATATGGTTATGTTTTTATTGGCTGTAAATTGACGGGTGTGGTTGAGGCTCAGAAGGTGTATTTGTCCCGTCCTTGGCGTCCTTATGCACAGGCTGTCTTTATTCATTGTGATTTAGGAAAGCATATTCTTCCGGTGGGTTGGAACAACTGGGGCAAAAAAGAAAATGAGGAAACCGTATTCTATGCTGAATATCAGAATACAGGAGAAGGGGCGGCTACCGCTTCGCGTGCTTCGTTTGGAAAGCAACTGAACGATATCAGTAATTATAATGAAGCACAGATTTTGGCAGGTGATGACGGATGGAATCCTGTGGAAAATGGAAATGTATTGTTGCAGAATTTAAAGAGATAAGCTGTTTTTTCTTCATGTAATAATACTTTGTCACTGTAGGGATGGATCTTATTTACCCCTATGGAAAATGTCAAGGAAGAGTGGAATGATAAAAGGGGTATTTAACTTTGCCCCTTTTATTTTTTTAGGAACTTGTATGTCGGTATCTCTCGTTTTTTATGTATTTTTGCCATACTATATATGAAAATCTACGAAATGAAAAGACACATTCTGTTTATACTTACTTTGCTGTTCTTTTTTTATGCAAAAAGTCAGCCTAATTGTATCTTTACTCATTATTCTTCGGAAAACGGTTTGTCTCAGAACTCTATCATGAGCATGGTACAAGACCATAATGGAGTGTTATGGTTCTCTACTTGGGATGGAATCAACCGGTTCAATGGTTATGACTTCAAAGTTTATAAAGCCAGACAAGGGAATAAAATTACTATGACTAACAACCGGGTAGACTTATTGGAAGTAGACCCTTATAATTATATTTGGCTGCAAACGTATGATTACCGTGTGTATCGTTTTGACCAAAGAACAGAGAAATTCGAACAAATTCCTGCAGAAGGTGAAGAGGAGGGCATGCGTTTCTCTTCTATTAAAATATTGCCCGACAGTGTCATTTGGCTACTTTCTGAAAATGAGGGGGCTGTCCGTGTGAAAACAAATCCTAAGGATTACAGTGTAACCACTCAAGTATATGCTACTCATAGTCATGGAGGAAATGCCGCTCACATTAATCAGGTTTTTAGCGATGCTTATAATCAAGAGTGGTTACTTACTGATAACGGTCTGCTAAAGATTACGAATGATAAAGAAGAGCCTGTTTCTTATTTTGTGAATATCCAATCAGGCAAAGATGAATCCGTACAGGCTTTCTACTCTTTTTGCAGTTATGGTGACGAACTTTATTTTGGATCAGACAGGGGACGGATATGGTGCTATTCTTTGCAAAATGAAATCTTTCGTCTTTGGGAATTGCCGGTAAAGGATAAAGTGATTGCTATAAATGAAATAAAAGGTACGGGACTGTTGATAACAACTGCCCATGAAGGATTGATATTGTACCATTCGGATACAAAAGAGTGTAAAGTCTATAATAAGTCCAATTGTCCCGAATTCCCGGCAGACGCTTTCCGTTCTGTTTATGTTGACAGTAAGCAGGAAGCATGGTTTGAGATGACCGAATGGGGAAAGGTTTGTCATTTCAATCCTTTGACGGAAGTATTTAAGCAAGAAAAGATGCAAGTGGAGCCTCGTGGTGCCGATCGTTCCTATCCCAGTTTTCATATTTGTGAGGACTTGAACGGTAATTTGTGGGTACATCCGCAAGGAGGAGGGCTTTCTTGGTATGACAGGGAGGCAAATCGGCTGTTACCTTTCTACAATGACCCCGATTCACCTGATTGGCACTTTTCTAACAAATTACATTCTATGTTATCCGATAAACAAGGCAATCTTTGGTTATGTACTCATTCTAAGGGGTTGGAGAAGATTACTTTTTTAGGAAGCCAGTTCCATATTTATCCCCGCATGGGGCACAGTTATGACTTGAATGCCAATACGGTACGTGCGTTGTTTGAAGATAGCGAACATCGCATCTGGATGGGAAAACGGGACGGTCAGATTGAAATTTATTCTTCTGATTTAGATTTTCAGGGTATTCTGACTGAAGAGGGGATTATAGCTAAATCTGGTAGGCCGTTAAGTGGAGTTCCTTATCATATCATGCAAGATTCTCGCGGAAACATTTGGATTGCTACTAAAGGGGATGGTATTATTCTGGCAGAAAAGGAGGGGGCACATTTTAAGTTTACTCGATTCAAATATGATGAAGATGATATTTATAGCCTGAGTCATAATAGTGTTTACTGGTTACATGAAGACAAGCATGGACGTATTTGGGTGGCAACTTTTGGTGGAGGGTTGAATTATATTCAGAAAACTCCTGAAGGGAAATATGTGTTTATTAGTTCTAGAAATAACCTGAAAGGTTTTCCGTATGACCGTTGTTATCGTGTACGCCATATCACTTCTGATAAGAAGGGGAATATATGGGTGGGGAGCAGTGATGGCGCACTTAGTTTTAAAGAGGATTTTAAGGATCCGGAGTCGATTGTGTTCCATCTTTATGCACGTATCCCCGATGATATGAATTGTCTGAGCAACAATAACGTATATCGGGTTGTAACCACTTCTCAAGGAGAAGTTTATTTAGCTACATTTGGTGGTGGCCTTAACCAACTTGTTTCCATGAACGGAGAAGGGGGAGCTGTATTTAAATCCTATACAGTGAAGAATGGTCTGCCTTCAGATATCCTGTTGTCTGTAGAAGAGGATGACACAGGAAGCTTGTGGATAAGTACGGAAAACGGATTGAGTAAATTTATTCCGTCCGAACAACGTTTTGAGAATTATAATGAAAGGGATTTTGGTGGTAAGATACGTTTTGAGGAGGGAACGTCGTTGAATCTTAGTTCCAGCACCATTTTGTTTGGTACCAGTCGTGGCGTGCTTTATTTTGAACCAGAGCATATTAAGAAGAGTAATTATGTACCATCCATTATTTTAGGTACTTTGAAGATATCCAATCAAGAGGTAGTTCCAGGGGTATCAGGAAGTTTGTTGCGGCAATCACTCAATAATACAGAACATCTGGTACTTTCACATAAGGAGAATATTGTAACCTTATCGTTTGCTGCATTGGATATGATTTATCCTGAAAATATCCGTTATGCTTATCGTTTACGCGGATTTGATAAAGAATGGAATTATGTAGACAGACAGCGTACCGCTACATATACTAATCTTCCGAAAGGAGATTATGTTTTTCAGGTTAAATCGACCAATAGTGATGGTGTTTGGGTAGAGAACGAGCGCAGTTTGAGAATCACCATTCAGCCTTCGTTTTGGGAAACAGCTTGGGCTATGGCAATTTATATTCTTGCTTTTCTGTTGATTCTGTTTTCAGGAGTATATATATTGTTTACTATTTATCGTCTGAAACATGAAGTGTCTGTGGAACAGCAGGTTTCTGATATAAAACTTCGTTTTTTTACAAATATTTCTCACGAACTTCGCACTCCGCTAACGTTGATTGCAGGTCCTGTAGAATATGTTTTGAAAAACAAGACTTTGCCAGATGATGTACGTGAGCAATTGCATGTAGTAGAACGTAATACCGACCGTATGCTTCGCTTGGTGAACCAAATTCTTGATTTCCGCAAAATACAGAAAAATAAAATGAAGTTGCGTATAGAACAGATCGATATTGTTCCTTTTGTACGCCATATCATGGATAATTTTGAATCGTTGGCCGAAGAGCATCATATTGATTTTGTATTCGAAAGTGAAATGCCTTCCTTGAAACTGTGGGTAGATGCGGATAAGCTGGAAAAGATTGTCTTTAATCTGCTTTCCAATGCTTTTAAGTATACTCCACAGGGTAAGATGATTACGCTTTTCATTCATGAAAATGAGCATAATGTGGCGATTGGTGTACAGGATCAAGGTATAGGAATTTCTGAAAGCAAGAAAGCTTCTCTTTTTGTCCGTTTTGAAAATCTGCTGGACAAGAATTTGTTTAATCAGCAAAGCTCAGGCATCGGTCTTTCTTTGGTTAAGGAATTGGTGGAACTGCACAAAGCGACTATCCGTGTGGATAGTAAAGAGGGGGAGGGCAGCTGTTTCACGGTTGAGTTTTTGAAAGGTAAAGAGCACTATACGGAGAATGTGGAGTTCATTCTCTCTGATTCTGTCGAAATGAGGCCGGAAGAGGTGGAAGAACCAGTTCAGGGACATGAAGAGAAAAGGAATGAAAGTAAAACGATGTTGCTGGTTGAAGATAATTTGGAACTTCGTTTCTTTTTGCGTAGTATCTTTATCTCAAATTTCAACGTCATAGAGGCTGTTAATGGGGCTGATGGTTTGGATAAAGCTTTGAAGTTTGTTCCGGATATTATTATTAGTGACATCATGATGCCGGAAAAGGATGGTATTACTATGACAGAAGATTTGCGTGCTAATATGGCGACCAGTCATATTCCAGTGGTTTTACTGACGGCTAAAACGGATATGGACAGTAAGTTGGAGGGTATGGAGCTGGGAGTTGAGGATTATATAACGAAGCCATTTAGTGCCACTTACCTGAAGGCTAGGGTGGAGAATATTTTGACACAACGTGTCAAGTTACAACAGTTGTATTGTGCGAATCTGATGAATATTCAGCCTGTTCCGGAGGAAGAACAGCAAACACAGCCTGAGATGTCTTCGCATGACCGTAAATTTATGGAAAAACTGACGGAATTAATGGAGAAGAATATGGATAATGGCGATTTGATAGTGGATGATTTGGTACAAGAACTTGCGGTGAGTCGTTCTGTCTTTTTCAAGAAACTGAAAACCCTGACAGGACTTGCCCCCATTGAGTTTATTAAAGAGATGCGTGTGAAACGTGCCGCGCAATTGATAGAAAGTGGTGATTATAATATGACGCAGATTGCTTATATGGTAGGTATTAATGATCCTCGTTATTTCAGCAAATGTTTTAAACAACGTTTTGGTATGACACCTACTGAATATAAAGAGAATGCAAAAAATAAGCGATAACTTTTGCTGCTATTTGTTAGTTCTTGCAGCGTTTATTTTTTAATTATTTCTTAAAGGGTATGTTTAAGTGTCGGGTATTTCTTTTGTTATGTGAGTGAGTTGCTCATGTTATTTTATTATTTTTTCGAATATGTAATGGGGGTTTTTCTGAATTTTTAGTCTTTTACATAGAT